>ENA-UOUJ01000076-UOUJ01000076.1-activated-sludge-metagenome-genome-assembly--contig:-NODE-76-length-84843-cov-13.473440_pt1 | contig 84843 bp, 85 predicted proteins | sample MGYA00249839_ERZ747224 | MGnify/ENA primary metagenome ERZ747224 (study PRJEB28782, sample SAMN03220277) | activated sludge metagenome | biome: wastewater; feature: sewage sludge; material...
ACGCGAACGGATCATCCTTGAGACGCTGAGACTTTCCATGGCCAACGACACCCCCGCCGCCGCCCGCGACTATCGCGACACCGTCTTCCTGCCCGAGACGCCCTTTCCGATGCGCGGCGGCCTGCCGCAGAAGGAGCCGGCGATCCTGGAGCAATGGGGCGACCTGTATGGCGACCTGCGCACGCTGCGCCAGTCGCAGAAGGCGCCGCTGTATGTTCTGCATGACGGCCCGCCCTATGCGAACGGCGACATCCACATCGGCCATGCGCTGAACAAGACGCTGAAGGACTTCGTGGTCCGCAGCCGCTTCCTGCTGGGCTATGACGTCGATTACGTCCCCGGCTGGGACTGCCACGGCCTGCCGATCGAATGGAAGATCGAGGAGAAGTTCCGCACCCAAGGCAAGCGCAAGGACGAGGTCAGCAAGGCCGCCTTCCGCGCCGCCTGCCGCGAATACGCCACGGGCTGGATCGACGTGCAGCGCGAACAGTTCAAGCGGCTGGGCGTCATCGGCGACTGGGACAATCGCTACGCCACCATGGACTTCGGCACCGAGGCGGCCATCGTGCAGGAGTTCCACAAGTTCAAGACGTTGGGCCAGCTGTATCGCGGGTCCAAGCCCGTCATGTGGTCGCCGGTCGAGCGCACCGCCCTGGCCGACGCCGAGATCGAATACCACGACCATGTCTCGCCCACCGTCTGGGTGAAATTCCCGGTCGCGGCCGCCGGCGACGACCAGCCGGACGACCTGCTGGCCTTCCGCCACGCCACGCCCTCGATCGTGATCTGGACCACCACGCCGTGGACCCTGCCGGCCAACCGGGCCATCAGCTATGGGCCGGAGATCGCCTATGGCCTGTATGAGGTCACGGCCATGGAGACGGGGCTGGAGTTCGAGCCCTGGGCCAAGCCGGGCGAGCGGTTCATCGTGGCCGACAAACTGGCCGACGATGTGCGCAAGGCGGCCAAGATCGCCGAATGGACGCGGATCGACGCCATCAACCCCTCGGGCCTGGAATGCGCCCACCCGCTGGCGCCGCTGCATCCCGGCTATGGCTTCGCCGTGCCCCTGCTGGCAGGCGATCACGTTACCGACGACGCGGGCACGGGCTTTGTGCACACGGCGCCGGGTCATGGCGCCGACGACTTCGAGGTGTGGAAGGCCCACGGCCATCACGAGGTGCCGGACACGGTCGACCCCGACGGCGCCTATTATGACCACGTCCCCCTGTTCGCCGGGCTGAAGGTGCTGGAGACCGAGGGCAAGAAGACCGGCAAATTCGGTCCGGCCAACGGCGCCGTCATGGACCGGCTGATCGAGGTCGGCGCCCTGTTGGCGCGCGGGCGGATGGAGCATTCCTATCCGCACAGCTGGCGCTCGCGTGCGCCGGTGATCTTCCGCAACACGCCGCAGTGGTTCATCCGCATGGATGAGGAGCTGGCCGGGGGCGACACCCTGCGTGAGATCGCCCTGCGCGCCATCGACGACACCGCCTTCCACCCGGCCGCGGGCAAGAACCGCATCCGCGCGATGGTCGAGGGACGGCCCGACTGGCTGATCAGCCGCCAGCGCGCCTGGGGCACGCCCCTGGCGATGTTCGTGGACAAACAGACCGGCCAGCCCCTGCATGACGCCGAGGTCGACGCCCGGATCGTCGAGGCTGTCCGCACCGGCGGCGCCGACGCCTGGTTCGATACGCCCGACGCCGACTTCCTGGGCGCCCACGATCCGGCCCGATACGAGAAGGTCGAGGACATCCTGGACGTCTGGTTCGACAGCGGCTGCACCCACGCCTTCACGCTGGAGCCGCGCACGGCCGAGGCGGGTTACACCGGCGACCGCCCGTCGCACTGGCCCGCCGACCTGTATCTGGAAGGCTCGGACCAGCATCGCGGCTGGTTCCAGTCGAACCTGCTGGAAGGCTCAGGCACCCGCGGCCGCGCGCCCTACCGGGCCGTGCTGACCCACGGCTTCACCCAGGACGAGAACGGCGAGAAGATGTCCAAGTCCAAGGGCAACACCGTCGATCCGGCGGTGGTGATCAAGGAGAGCGGGGCCGACATCCTGCGCCTGTGGGTCGCCCTGGTGGACTATGCCGAGGACCAGCGGATCGGAAAGCAGATCCTGCAGACCACGGTCGACGCCTATCGCAAGCTGCGCAACACCGTCCGCTATCTGCTGGGCGCCCTGAACGGCTTTGAAGAGGCAGAGCGCCTGCCGCTGGACCAGATGCCGCCGCTGGAGCGGTTCATCCTGCACCGTTTGTGGGAACTGGATGGCCAGGTGCGGGCCGCCTATGCCGACTATCGCTTCCAGGACGTGGTGCGGCCGGTGCTGGAGTTCTGTTCCGGCGACCTGTCGGCCCTGTATTTCGACATCCGCAAGGACAGCCTGTACTGCGACCGGCCCGACGCGGTGCGCCGCCGCGCCGCCCGCACGGTGATGGATGAAGTCTTCCTGCGCCTGACCGCCTGGCTGGCGCCCCTGACCCCATTCACCATGGAAGAAGCCTGGACCACCCGCTTCCCCGAGGGCGGCTCGAACTGCGCCCGCGTGATCCCCGAGACGCCGGATGCGTGGCGCAACGATGAGGAGGCCGAGCGCTGGGGGCAATTGCACTTCTTAATTGAAACAGCAATGGGCGCGCTGGAAAATGCCCGAAGAGAAAAGGTAATCGGCGGAGGTCTTGACGCCAAGATTGTCCTTCTAACGGGATCTCCCGTGTCTAATTTCTTGAATAATCTAGGCGAAAACTCCGTAGAGCAGGAGTTGGCAGATCTGTTCAGAGTGAGTCGCGTTCGGCTACTGGATATCGACAACCCAAAATATCAAGACGAATGGCTTAGCGTAACAGGTGAAGCCTTTGCCGTGCCTGTAACTATAAGCACTGGCGTCGATGCACCGGTGAAGATGAAGCTCATCCCACTGTTAGCTGAACCCAAATGCGCCCGTTCGTGGCGGCGCGTGCCGGATGTCGGCTCGGACCCCGACTATCCCGAACTGTCGGCGCGCGACGCCGATGCGGTGCGATGGCTGGACGCGCGGGCGGGCTGATCCGCCCGCCGGCCGCAGCGGCCCCGAAGGCGCCGGATCACATCCGGTCCGGCGTCTCGATACCCAACAGGTCCAGCGCGATCTCAAGCTGGTCCAGCGCCGCCTTGGACAGGGTCAGGCGCGACGCCTTGGTCGCCTCGTCCGGCGCGACCAGCACCGGGCAGGCGGCGTAGAATTTCGAGAACGACTGGGCCAGGCGATAGGCGTGTTCCGCGATCAGGTGCGGCATCCGCTTGTCATAGGCGTCGGAAACCGCCTGGTCGAAGGCGTCCAGGGTCAGGGCCAGATCCCGCTCGGCCGGTTCGGCCACGACGATGGCGCCCAGGACCGCGCCCTGGTCCGCCGCCTTGCGCAGCAGGGATTTGATACGGACAGCCTGGTAAAGCAGATAGGGCCCGGTCTTGCCCTCGAACGACATGAACCGGTCCAGGTCGAAGACATAGCTGGTGGTCCGGGCGTTCGACAGGTCGGCGAATTTCAGCGCCGCGACCGCCACCTTGTGGGCGATGGCCTCGAACTCTTCGGTCGGGAGGTCGTCGCCCAGCCTGGCTTCGTGCAGCCGCTCGCGCGCCTTGTCGACGGCCATGGAGATCAGGTCGTGCAGCTTCAGCACCCCGCCGGCGCGGGTCTTGAACGGCTTGCCGTCCGGCCCGTTCATGGTGCCGAAGCCCAGATGCTCCAGCATGCCGTCGGCCGCATAGCCGGCCAGGCGCGCGGCGCGGAACACCTGTTCGAAATGCTCGGCCTGGCGTTCGTCCACGACGTACAGGATCAGGTCGGGGCCGATGGCGTGCTTGCGATCCAGAATGGTGGCCAGGTCGGTGGTCCCGTACATGGCCGAGCCTTCGGAACTGATGACCAGCAGGGGCGGCGGGCTGGGCGCCTCGATCACCGAGCCGTCGGCCAGCTTCTTCTTGCGCGTCTCGCCGGGGCCGGCGACGTGGACCACGCGGGCGCCGTCGTCCTCGACCAGCAGGCCGGTGCTCTCCAGATGGGCGATCATCTCGGCCATGCGGGGATCGGCGTCGCTTTCGCCGTTCCACAGGTCGAAGGTGACGCCCAGGGCGCCGAACTCACGCTCCAGCGCGGTGCGGCTGACGGCGACGAAATGGGCCCACAGGGCGCGATAGCCGGCGCGGCCGGCCTGCAGCTCGGCCGTCGCCTTGCGGGCGCGGTCGCGGAAGGCGGGGTCTTCCTTGGCCTTGCCGGCGGCCTGGGGATACAGGCGCTCCAGGTCGTCCAGGGTCACGGGGCTGTCGGCCGGGAACGGCCCGTCGCCCTCGGCCATGAAGGCGTCGGCCTTGCCCTCGTCGGCGCAGGCGACGATCAGCAGACCCATCTGGAAGCCCCAGTCGCCGAAATGGGCGTCGCCCCAGACGGCATCCCCCCGGAAGCGGAACAGGCGTTTCAGGCTTTCGCCGATGATCGAGCTGCGCAGGTGGCCGACGTGCATCGGCTTGGCCACGTTCGGCCCGGCGTAGTCGATCAGCACCTTGCGCGGCGTCGCCACGGTCGAGGCCCCGCCGTGGTCGGCGTCGGCGGCCGCTTCACCCGCGCGGGCGGCCAGGGCGGCGTCGGACACCTTCAGATTGATGAAGCCGGGTCCGGCCACCTCGACCGAGGCCAGGCGCGGATCGTCAGTCAGGCGCGCGGCGACGCTGGCGGCCAGATCGCGCGGATTGGCGCCGACCGACTTGGCGGCGGCCAGGGCGCCGTTCGACTGGAAATCCGCCAGATCGGGGCGGTCAGAGGCGGTGACGCGGATGTTCGATCCCGCCACGCCTTCGGCGGCGAAGGCGGCGGTGACCGCTTCGCCCAGCGCCGTTCTGAGGTCGGTCATTGCGCGCCGGGGGCCGGGCTGTTGGGGGCCGGGGTGTTGGGCGCGCCGGCCTGCATGCGGAAGCGGCTGCCGGTGCGGTTGAACTCGGCCATCTCGGGCGTGACCTCGAAGCCGATCAGAATCTCGAAATTATCGCCCGACACCGTCGCGGACGACCGCGGGATGACGATGGTCTGGTCCTGAGTGATCGAGGCGGTCTGCTGACCCTCGAAATTGACCGGCAGGTCGAAATATTCCTTGGCCAGGACGGCGCGGTTCCGCTCGGTCACCGCCACCCAGTAGCGATAGGTGCGGGCGTCGCCCTGGGCCTGCGGACCCCGGCCCAGGTTGAACAGGGTGCGCATTTCGACGGTGATCGGTTCGTCCGACTGATAGCCGCAGTCCGAAACCACGCCCTCGATCTCGCCGGTATAGCCGACGGTCTGCAGCGACGGACGGCCCTCGGTCATTTCGACGTAGCGCGCGCCTTCGTACAGGATTTTCACATAGGGGCACGGGCCGGCCGCGGCGCGGCGGCGCAGCGGCTGGATGCGCGGCCGGTTGCTGCGTTGCTCGGCGTCGGTGTCGCGGCGGCCCTCGGTGCTGCGGCTGCCGCGCTGGGCGACCTGCGCCTCGGCGTCGGTGACCGTCAGGCCATTGAGCACAAAGCCTCCCGTCAGGGCGGCGGCGGTGGCGGCGAAGGCGAAAAGAGCGCGGCGCATCGAAAGCAATCCAACCGAAGAATGGTGAGCAGCGCCGGGACCGGCGTCGATCCCGCCACGCTCGGTGCTGATAGCGGCTAAAGCGAGGCGCGGCAAACCGACGCCCCCCTCAGGCGATACGCCGCCGGATCAGAGGCCCGGCAGCTTGAAACCGCTGCGGCGCGGCGCGATCAGGATGCCCGACTGATTGCCGGTCAGGGCCTGCAGGCGCTCGTACTCGCTGGCGGAATCGATGGTGATGGCGCCCGAAGACGTCTGGGCGGTCGTCGGGGCCTGGCTGGCGGCGTCGCCACGGCGCCAGAACAGCACGCGATCCGCGAAGCTGGCGTCCTTGTGGGCCAGGTCGCCGAACTCGTCGTCGATGACATAGCGGGCCAGCGGATCGGCGCGATCGGCGCCGGCCTGGGCGGCCAGGACCTGTTCACCCGGCGTGCGGGTCACGGCCTGGCGCTGGCCCAGCAGAATCTGGCGCGCGGCGCTTTCGGGGGCCAGTTCCTGGGGACGCGGCTGACCCGGCGTCGGCGGACGCAGGCCGTATTCCGGCGGCACCGTCAGCGGAGCGGTCGAGACGGTCACGAACTCGTCCGGCACCACCTTGGTCAGGCCGATCGACTGGCGAAGACCGCCACAGGCGCCCAGGGCCAGGGTCGAGACGGCGATCAGGGACACAACGGCGGCGCGGCGGATTCGCATGGACGTTTCAGGCTCCGGGGCGCGGGATGCGCGCGAACTCGGGATTAGGAAGACCGCGTCATTACGACTTTTCGTGGGCCACGCCAACCTTGGCCGCCTGCTCGACGCGGATGATGTCCAGCACCAGCAGCACCACGCCGATGGTGATGGCGCTGTCGGCGACGTTGAACACCCACGGGAACACGCCCGTGCCCGACAGGTCGACGAAGTCCACCACATAGCCGAACCGGATGCGGTCGATCACATTGCCCAGGGCGCCGCCCATCACCAGACCCAGCGCCGTGGTCAGCAGGCGCCGCTCGGACTTCATCGCCCACAAGGCCAGCAGGCCCGACATGGCGATGGCGAACACCGTCAGGCCCCACCGCGCCGCGCCGCCGCCGAACAGGCCGAAACTGACGCCCGTGTTCTCGACCCAGGTGAAGTTCAGGATCGGCGGCAAAATCGGGATGGACCGCATTTCACGCAGATCCATGCCGATCATCCACGCCTTGGTGATCTGATCCAGCACGATGACGGCCAGGGCGAAGACATAGGCGACGATGGCGAGGCGGGTGATCTTCATCTCGCGCCGGTAGCAGGAACCGGCGCGCGGGCGAAGGGGGTAAATGCGCCGCCGCATGGCCTTCTCGCGCCGGGGCCGACAGGTCATTATGCGGCGGCAAGGAGATCGCCATGTCCCTGGACGCCTATATCGACGGCCTGCCCAAGGCCGAACTGCACCTGCATATCGAGGGCAGTCTGGAGCCGGAACTGATGTTCGAGCTGGCCCGGCGCAACGGCGTCGCGATTCCGTTCGACAGCGTCGAGGCCGTGCGCGCGGCCTATGACTTCTCCAACCTGCAGGACTTCCTGGACATCTATTACGCCGGGGCGAACGTGCTTTTGACCCGCCAGGACTTCCACGATCTGGCCTTCGCCTATTTCCGGCGCGCGGCCGCCGACAATGTGCGCCACGCCGAAATCTTCTTCGACCCCCAGACCCACACGGATCGCGGCGTGGCCATGCAGACGGTGATCGAAGGCCTGTGGGACGGCATGACGCGCGCCGAAGCCGAACTGGGCGTCACCTCCAAACTGATCCTGTGCTTCCTGCGCCATCTGGACGAGGACGCGGCCCTGGCGACGCTGGAGGCCGCCCTGCCCTGGCGCGACCGGATCGCGGGGGTGGGCCTGGATTCGTCCGAGGTCGGCCATCCGCCGTCGAAATTCCAGCGCGTCTTCGCCCGCGCCCGCGACCTGGGCTTCAAGCTGTGCGCCCATGCGGGGGAAGAAGGCCCGCCGGCCTATGTGCATGAGGCGATGGACCTGCTGCGCATCGACCGCATGGACCACGGCAACCGGTCGATGGAGGACGAGGGGCTGATCCGCCGTCTGGCGGACGAACAGATGACCCTGACGGTCTGCCCCCTGTCGAACCTGAAGCTGTGCGTGGTCAAGGATCTGAAGGACCACCCGGTCCCCGAGATGCTGCGCCGGGGCCTGCATGTGACCCTGAATTCGGACGACCCGGCCTATTTCGGCGGCTATGTGAACGCCAACTATCGCCAGTTGGCCGCTGCGGTCGGCCTGAGCCGCGAACAGGTGACGCAGATGGCCCGCAACAGCTTCGAAGGCAGCTTCCTGAGCGAAGCCGAAAAAGCGCGTCATCTGGCTGAAATCGACGCCTACGCCGCCGCATAGAAAAGGCCCCGACGAACCGGGGCCTTTCCGTTCCTTAGAAGCTGAAGGCGATCAGTCCTTCTTCAGATCCTTCTGGCTGCCGACGCCGCCATCGGCCACGTCGCCGACGATCGGATTGTCGGCGCGGTTGGTGCGCCAGGTGTCGAAGTCCGACGAGAATTTCTGACGCCGCTCGCTGCGCCAGTCGTCATAGTCGCGGTCGAATTTCTGCATCTGCTGCTCGCGCCAGTGCAGATAATCCGGCTCGTAATCGCGCCGATTGTCCTGCCCCGAGCCTTCCCAGATCTGGGCGCCGGGGGCATGGCTGGTCGCGCGATAGGCCCGGGCGTCTTCCTGATCGCGCGATTGATAGGCGCCATAGGCGCGGCTGACGCCATAGTCGCGGCCGAATTCGCCCGACCGCGGCTGGCGTTCGGATCGGCTCTGATCCCGACCCCAGGTCTCGCGGCCGCCATAGGTGCGTGACGGCGGATCGGACCGCGCGCCATAGGCGTCACCCCAATCGTCGCGATCGCGATAGGCGCGGCTGTCGTCCTGGCGGGCGTACTGGCCAGAGCCTTCGGTGCGCCCGAACGCGCGCTCGGCCCCGGCCCAGCTGCGCCCTTCGCCACGGGCGCGGGCGCCGTCGTTCCAGTTGACGTCATCCTCGTCGCGCAGGCGATCGCGGCGGTCCTGTTCGGTCCATCGGCCCTGATTAGAATATCGGTTCGGCATCGGCGTGACTCCCTTATGGATGGCGCCGGCCGGCCTGCATGGCCGCCAGCGTCTTGCCCCAAGGTCAACCCGCGCCCAAAGCCCTTGTTCCTACAGCCAAGTTTGAAAACTGGCCGGCGGGTTCAATCGCACTTTTGTTCCTGCTATGTTCTGTTCTGATGACGCAGGATCGCGCACAGGGTGGACTGGATGGAGCGGGCCTGCGCTGGCTGTTCCTGGACCTGAACGCCTTCTTCGCCAGCGTCGAACAGCAGGAAAACCCCGACTGGCGCGGCAAGCCGGTGATCGTGCGCCCGGCCGCCAGCGAATACACCGGCGCCATCGCCGCCAGCTATGAATCCCGCCCCTTCGGCGTACGCACAGGCATGCAGGTGGCCGAGGCGCGGCGGCTGTGTCGCGGGCTGATCGTGGCCGAGGCGCGGCCGGACCTGTACGTCGCCTACCACCACCGGATCATGAAGGTGCTGGACGACCACCTGCCCATCTTCAAGGTCGGCTCGATCGACGAAGCCTCCTGTGAACTGACCGGCGACCGGCGCCGGGTGGACCAGGCCGTGGCCCTGGCCGGGCGCATCCAGGCGGCCATCATGGACACGGTCGGCGAATGTCTGCGGTCTTCGGTCGGCCTGGCGCCCAGCCGGTTCCTGGCCAAGACCGCCTGCGGCATGCGCAAGCCGGCGGGGATCACCGTGCTGCGGGCCGACGCCCTGCCTGGCCCGCTGCTGGATCTGCCGCTGTCGAAATATCCGGGGGTGGGGCCGCGCATGGTGAAGCGGCTGGCGGCGGCGGGGGTGACGGACACGGCTGGGCTGTGGGCGTTGGACGCCCGCCGGGCGCGCGCCATCTGGGGCAGCGTCGAGGGCGAACGCGTGTGGCGCGGCCTGCGCGGTCTGGACAGCGACCTGCCGCCCGAACGCCCCATCGCCTCGATCAGCCACAGCCACGTCCTGGCCGCCCCAATGCGAACACCGGACAAGGCGCGCGCCGTGGCCCGGCGGCTGGTGGTCAAATGCGGGGCGCGCCTGCGCCGCCTGGGCCTGACGGGGGCGGCGCTGAGCCTGCACATCGATCTGGACGACACGCGGCGCCACGCGGGCTGGCGCACCGGATCGTTCAACCTGGCCGTGCCGCCGACCTCGGACACCTTTGTCCTGCTGGCCGCGCTGGACCGGTTGTGGGCGCGCGCGGCGCCGGAGCTGGCGGGCGGACGTCCCGGCTATGTCGGGGTGGGGGTGCACGGGCTGAAGCCGATCGACGCCTTTTCGCCCGATCTGTTCGACCCCGGCCCGGACCAGGGCGGAACCTCCCCTTCCCTGCGCCTGTCCCGCGCGCTGGACGTTCTGAACCGCCGCTATGGCAAGGACACGGTCAGCATCGGCCCGCGCCCCGACCTGCCCGCCTATATCGGGGCCAAGATCGCCTTCAACCGCATCCCCGACCTGGAGGACTTCTGCGAATGAGACCGCTGCGGTTGTCATGGTGATCGCCGATAACCTAGGCTGACAAAGGTCAAGCTTGCCGAATCTCCCTCGGTCAGGCGCACCGACAGTGGAGTTTTCGCCCATGATGATCCGTTCGATCTGCCTTGCCGCCGCCCTGACGCTGGCGGCCGCCCCCGCCCTGGCCCAGGATGTCAGCGCCAGCCCGACCTTCGGCAATGTGCGCCTGTCGTCGGGCTTCCCCAACGACCCGCACACCACCACCGTGATCGCGGGCGGATCGGTCAACGCCGCCAACCTGCCGGGCGCCTGCGTCGGTCAGATCGGCGAGGCGCCGGACGTGCGTCTGACCTATAGCGGCGGGTCCATGCCGCTGTTCATCCGCACCGTGGCCGCCGCGGACACTACCCTGGTCATCAACGGACCAGACGGGCGCTGGTACTGCGACGACGATTCGCACGGCGACGGCGACGCCCAGGTGCGTTTCTCGCGCCCGCAGTCGGGCGTCTATGACATCTGGATCGGCGCCTTCAGCGGCAATCCCGAGGCCACCCTGGTCATCACCGAGATCGAATAGGCGATACGGACCGCAAGGCCCGCATCACCGACGCCCTCCGGTCATGGCCGGGGGGCGTTTTCGCGCCCGCTCTCGCTTGACTCCGGGCCCTGAGTCAGGGCCTTACCTCGGTCGCTCTCGCGGGAGAGACCGGGCCGCGCTTTGGACCCGGAGCCGAAGGCGCAACCGCCCCGGAAACGCTCAGGCAAAAGGACCGCGAGGGCGCACGGACGCTGGAAAGAACCCGGCCGGGTTCGCCGACGGAGCAAGGCGCCACGCTTGTGACGCCGGAATCTCTCAGGCTTCAGGACAGCGGGGGCGCTTCACCGGCGGGAAACCGTCAGATCAGGCGACCGCGAGGCCCCATGTCCGAAACACTGAAGACCACCCCCCTGAACGCCGCGCACCGCGCCCTTGGCGCCCGCATGGTCGGGTTCGGCGGCTATGACATGCCGGTTCAGTATGAGGGCGTCCTGGCCGAACACCGCTGGACGCGCGAACACGCCGGCCTGTTCGACGTGTCGCACATGGGCCAGGCGCGCATTGTCGGCGCCGACGCCGTGGCCGCCTTCGAGGCCCTGGTCCCCGGCGACTATGCGATCCTGAAGGACGGCAAACAGAAATACAGCCTGCTGCTGAACGACGCCGGCGGCGTCATGGACGACCTGATGGCCGGCAAGCCGGACCACACGGGCCTGTATGTCGTGGTCAACGCCGGCAACAAGGACGCCGACTTCGCCCATATTCAGGCGAGACTGACCGGCGACGCCACGCTGGAGATCCTGGCCGACCGCGCCCTGCTGGCCATTCAGGGGCCGGAAGCCGCCGAGGTCATGGCCGCCCATGAGCCGGTTCTGGCGGACATGGGCTTCATGGATTGCGCCCGACTGATGCTGTTCGGCGTCGATTGCTATGTCTCCCGCTCGGGCTACACCGGCGAGGACGGCTATGAGATTTCGGTCCCGGCCGACGCCGCCGAGCGGGTGTGGAACACCCTGTTGCAGGACGCGCGGGTCAAGCCGATCGGCCTGGGCGCGCGCGACAGTCTGCGCCTTGAGGCCGGCCTGCCCCTGCATGGCCACGACATCGACGCCGGGACCAATCCGGTCGAGGCGGCCCTGACCTTCGCCCTGTCCAAATCGCGCAAGGAACGCGCCGATTTCCCCGGCGCCGCCGCCATCAACGCCCAGTTGGCCAATGGCCCGGCCCGCGTCCGCGTCGGCCTGATCGTCAAGGAAGGCGCCCCGGCCCGCGAAGGCGCCGAGATCGCCGATGCCGACGGCAAGGTCATCGGCGTGGTCACCTCGGGCGGCCCGTCGCCGACCCTGGGGAAGAACATCGCCATGGGCTATGTCCCGCCGGCCTTCGCCGACCTGGGGACTGCGCTTCAGGTCATTGTGCGCGGCCGGGCCGCCGCCGCCGAGGTCGTCGCCATGCCGTTCGTCGCGTCGCGTTACTATCGCAAACCGAAAGTCTGAGAGGGGTCAGCCATGAAATTCACCAAGGATCACGAGTGGGTTCGCCTGGACGGCGACGTCGCCACCATCGGCATCACCAAACACGCCGCCGACGCCCTGGGCGACGTGGTGTTCGTCGAGGCGCCGCAGGTCGGCAAGACCGTGGGCAAGGGCGACGGCTTCGCCGTGGTCGAGAGCGTCAAGGCCGCCTCTGACGTCTACGCCCCCGTCTCGGGCGAGGTGGTGGAAAGCAATGACGCCCTGTCCGGCGCCCCGGAAACCGTCAACGCCGACCCCGAAGGCGAAGGCTGGTTCGGCAAGATCAAGGTCAAGGACGCCGGTCAGCTGGACGAGCTGATGGATCGCGCCGCCTACGACCAGTATCTGACCACGCTCTGACCACCGTCACCCTCGGGCTTGACCCGAGGGCCAGACGATCAACCGCTGTCGCGAAACCTTCGACGCACAGCCCGCACCGCATCCGATCCTCCGATCACGTCGGAGGATGACGGAGTGAGAAGACCATGCGCTACCTCCCCCTGACGCCCGACGACCGCGCCGCCATGTTGGCGGCGATCGGGGCCAAGTCGATCGACGATCTGTTCGTGGACGTGCCCCAGGCCGCGCGCCGCGACGGTCTGGTCGATCTGCCGCGCGTGGCGGGCGAACTGGAGGTCGAGCGGGCGCTGGGCGCCCTGGCGGGCCAGAACGTGGCGGCGGGGTCGGCGCCCTTCTTCTGCGGGGCCGGGGCCTATCGCCACCATGTGCCGGCGACGGTGGACCACATCATCCAGCGGTCGGAGTTCCTGACCAGCTACACCCCCTATCAGCCGGAAATCGCCCAGGGGACGCTGCAATACCTGTACGAATTCCAGACCCAGGTGGCAAACCTGACCGGGATGCAGGTGGCCAACGCCAGCCTCTATGACGGCTCGACCGCCATGGCCGAGGGCGTCTTGATGGCCACGCGGGTGACGCGCCGGAACAAGGCCGTCATCTCGGGCGGGGTGCATCCCCATTATGTCCGCGCCACCGAGACGGTGGTGCACGCCGTGGGCGTCGAGACCCAGGCCCTGGCGCCCGCCGTGGACGCCGAAGACGCCGTGATCGCCGCCATCGGCCCGGACACCGCCTGCGTGGTGGTGCAGACCCCCAACGTCTTCGGCACGGCCACCGACGTGACCCGGATCGCCGAGGCGGCCCAGGCGGCGGGCGCCCTGCTGATCGTCGTCGTCACCGAGGCGGTGTCGATGGGCCTGCTGAAGTCGCCCGGCGAAATGGGCGCCGACATCGTGGCGGCGGAAGGCCAGTCGATCGGCAACGCCCTGAATTTCGGCGGCCCCTATGTCGGCCTGTTCGCCACCCGCGACAAGCTGGTGCGCCAGACGCCCGGCCGTTACTGCGGCGAGACGGTGGACGCCGAGGGGCGGCGCGGCTTCGTCCTGACCCTATCGACGCGCGAACAGCATATCCGCCGCGACAAGGCGACGTCGAACATCTGCACCAACTCCGGCCTGTGCACCCTGGCGTTCAGCATCCACATGAGCCTGCTGGGGGAAACCGGCCTGCGCCGGATGGCCCTGCTGAACCACGAGGCGGCGGTGAAGACGCGCGACGCCCTGGCCGCCGTGCCGGGCGTCCAGATCCTGACTCCGCGCTTCTTCAATGAGTTCGCGGTCCGCCTGCCCAAGGATGCGACCCAGGTCGTGGACGCCCTGGCCGCGCAGGGCGTGCTGGCCGGCGTGCCCTATGGCCGCCTGAACCCCGGCGCCGGTTTCGACGACGTTCTGCTGGTCGCCGCGACCGAGACGACGACGGATGCCCATATCCAAGCCCTGAAGACCGCCCTGACGGAGGCGCTGTAATGAGCACCATGAACAGCGTCGGCCGCCCGACCACTCCGAACGCCGTCTCCGAAAAGCCCGCCACCCTGACCGGGGCGCGTGGCCTGTTGCAGGACGAAGCCCTGATCTTCGAGGTCGGCCGCTGGGACGTGACCGGCGTCGACCTGCCCGCCCCCGCCACCGACGGCTCGGACCTGGGCGACCTGGTGCGGCGCGATCCGATCGGCCTGCCGGGCCTGTCGGAGCCGGAGGCCATGCGCCACTATGTGCGGCTGTCGCAGAAGAACCACGCTATCGACCTGGCCCTCTATCCGCTGGGATCGTGCACGATGAAGCACAATCCGCGCCTGAACGAGAAGATGGCGCGCCTGCCGGGCTTTTCCGACATCCACCCGCTGCAACCGCAATCGACGGTGCAGGGCGCCCTGGCGCTGATGGACCAGCTGGCCCACTGGCTGACGACCCTGACCGGCATGCCCGCGGTGGCCCTGTCGCCCAAGGCGGGCGCCCACGGCGAACTGTGCGGCCTGATGGCCATCCGCGCCGCGCACGAGGCCAGCGGCCAGCATGAGGCGCGCCGCAAGGTTCTGGTGCCGACCAGCGCCCACGGCACCAACCCGGCCACCGCCGCCTTCGTCGGCTATTCGGTGGTCGAGGTGGCCCAGACCGACGATGGCCGCGTGGATGTGGCCGATCTGGCCGCCAAGCTGGGGCCGGACGTGGCGGCCATCATGGTGACAAACCCCAACACCTGCGGCCTGTTCGAGCGCGACATCCTGGAGATCAGCCGCCTGACGCACGAGGCGGGGGCCTATTTCTACTGCGACGGGGCCAACTTCAACGCCATCGTCGGCCGGGTGCGCCCCGGCGACCTGGGCGTCGACGCCATGCACATCAACCTGCACAAGACCTTCTCGACGCCGCACGGCGGCGGCGGGCCGGGCGCGGGTCCGGTGGTGCTGTCCGAGGCGCTTGCGCCCTTTGCGCCCGCTCCGTGGGTGGTGTCCGATGCCGACGGCTTCAAACTGATCGAGCGCGCGGAAGACGAGGCGGCCCAGGCCTTCGGCCGCCTGTGCGCCTTCCAGGGCCAGATGGGCATGTATGTGCGCGCCCTCAGCTACATGATGAGCCACGGCTCGGACGGCCTGCGTCAGGTGGCCGAGGACGCCGTTCTGAACGCCAACTACATCAAGGCCCGGCTGCAGGACCTGATGAGCCCGGCCTTCCCCGACGGCCCCTGCATGCACGAGGCCCTGTTCGACGACGAATGGCTGAAGGGCACGGAGATCACCACCCTGGACTTCGCCAAGGCGATGATCGACGAGGGCTTCCACCCTATGACCATGTATTTCCCCCTGGTCGTGCACGGCGCCATGTTGATCGAACCGACGGAAACCGAGTCCAAGGCCGAACTGGATCGCTTCATCGAGGCCATGCGGGCCCTGGCCCAGGCCGCGAAGGCGGGAGACGCCGACCGGTTCAAGGGCGCCCCCTTCCACGCCCCGATGCGTCGTCTGGACGAGACCCGCGCCGCCCGCTCGCCGGTGCTGCGCTGGTCCGCGCCGGAAGGCTCCAACGCCGCCTGAGACCGCCCCCATCTCGCAAAGCACGGCAATGTGAACCGCAAGCCGCGTAACCGGCGTATGCTCCCCCTTGCGTAGTCGGGAACGAGCAGGCGTTGGGAGGCGCTGTCGGTCATGATGTCACGCGTACAAAAAGGGCTTGTCGCCGGTCTGGCGGCCACCGTGGCGGTCTCGGTTCTGGAGGCCGTCAACATACTGGCGCTGAAGTGGTTTGCGCCGTTTCCCCTGATCCTGGCCAAGCTGGTCGGAGTGCCCGGCAATCTGGCGGTCGGATGGGTGCTGCATGCGATCGCCGGGATCTTCATCCTGGGTCCGCTGTTCGGAATCCTGTGTCCGCGCCTGCCGACGGACACGCCGGAAACCAAGGGCATCGTCTTCGCCGTGGGCGCCTTTGTGGTGCTGATGGTGGGGCTGGTGCTGTTCGGCGGCGGCGATGTGTTCGGCCGCAACTTCGGCACCATCGGCTGGCTGGTCGCCACCCATGCGGTGTTCGGCATCGTGCTGGGCAATGTCTATGCCCGGATGGTGGCGCGGGATCGCCGCGCGGTCGCCCCGCCAGGCGCCGCCCCGGCGCACTGAGGCGGTCGGGTCTGAAAACACAAAGGCCCCCGTCGCGAGACGGGGGCCTGAGATGTCGTGACCGCGTCGGCGGCCAGACCAGAAAGGCCTAGTTAAGGCGCTGGCCGATCTGGGCGATGGCGGCGTCAATCAGGGGATCGGTCTTCTGGGTCGCGGCGCGCTGGGCCAGGATCTGTTCGGCGGCCTGGGCGGCCAGGTCGGCGGCGGCCGCCTTCACATCGGCGGCGGCCTGGGCCTCGGCCTGGGCGATGCGGCGTTCGGCCAGGGCCTGACGGCGGGCCAGGCTGTCTTCCAGCTTGGCCTTGGCTTCGGCTTCCAGGCGGCGGGCGTCGGCCTCGGCGGCCTTCAGCATTTCTGCGGCCTGGGCTTCGGCTTCGGCCTTCTCCTTGCGGATCTGGGCCAGCATGGCCTCGGCCTCGGCCCGCAGACGGGCGGCCTCGTCCAGGTCGGACTGGATCTTGGCGGCCTTGGCGTCCAGGGCGCCGGCGATCACCTTGGGCACGCCCGCGAAGATCAGGATGCCGACAAAGATCAGCAGGCCGATGGCGACCCACAGTTCGGGGTTCGCCAGATCGTACATGTGGGGATCGAGGAAATGGGGCATCAGGCGGCTCCGGCCTTGGTGGCGGCCTTCAGTTCGGCGGCGCTGGCGGCCTGGCCGGTCAGACGCTCGACCATGGCGCGGGCGGTGTCTTCGGCGACGGCGCCGACATGGACCATGGCCGCGTCGCGGGTCTTGCCGATGGCGGTTTCGGCCTCGGCAATGCGCTGGGCGACGCGAGCCTCTTCCTCGGCCTGGCGGGCCTGGGCTTCGGCGGTGACGCGGGCCTTGGCGGTCGCGGCCATGCCACGAGCCTCGGCGCGGGCCTTCTCGACCTCGGCCTGGGCGGCGGCGGCCTGATCGGCGGCCTCGGCCTGGACCTGACGGGCGGTGGCGACGGCGTTCGAGATGGTCTCGGCCCGCTCGTCGATCACCCGGCGCAGACGCGGGGCGAAGACCTTGGCGATCAGGATGTACAGCACGAAGAACAGGATCAGCAGATAGCCGATCTGCCCCGCCCAGACGGTGGTGTCGAACTGGGGCAGGCCGCCCTTGGCCTCGGCCTCGGTCGTGGCGTGAACGCCGGCGCCATGCGGGTCGTGGGATGTGGGAGCGGCCATGATGTCCGTTCTTCGCAGGATAGAAAGCAAGACGGCGGCGGCCCCCGTGTGGAGAAGCCCGCCGCCGCCCGGATCGAAAAAACGCTTAGGCGTTCAGGATCAGGATGCCCAGCACGAAGGCCAGGATGCCCAGGGCTTCGGCCAGGGCCGCGCCGACGAACAGGTTGCCGACTTGCGACGAAGCGGCCGACGGGTTGCGCAGGGCGCCGTTCAGGAAGTTGGCGAAGATGTTGCCCACGCCGATGGCCGAGCCGATCATGCCCAGGGTGGCCAGGCCGGCGCCGATGTATTTGGCGGCTTCAGCTTCCATGATGAGTATCCTTGTTTCAGTCAGTGGGTTGGAAGGTGGAAAGTTCGAAACTGAGCCGGGTCTTTAGTGACCGTGGCCCAGGTTGACCACATCATTCAGATAGATGCTGGCCAGAACGGCGAAGACGAAGGCCTGAAGGAAGGCCACCAGAAACTCCAGGGCGGTCAGGGCGACCACGCCGACCATCGACAGGCCGGCGATCGGCAGGGCCCAAAGACCCAGACCCTCGCCGGCGAAGGCCGAGGCGCCCAGGGTGACCACGAAACCGGCGAAGATCTTCAGCGCCACGTGACCGCCCAGCATGTTGCCGAACAGACGCAGCGCCAGGGTCACCGGACGCAGCAGGAAGGACAGGAACTCGATGGCCCCCACGACCGGGCGCAGCACCAGGGGCGCGGCCGACGGCCAGAACAGTTTGAAGAAGCCGAAGCCGTGCTTGATGAAGCCGATGCCGATGACCAGCCCGATGGTCAGCAGGGCGAAGGTCAGGGTGATCGCCAGCTGCGACGTCGCCGTGAAGGTCAGGAACATGCCCAGCAGGTTCATGCCCAGGATCAGGCAGAACAGGGTGAAGACGAACGGGAAATATTTGCGGCCTTCGTGACCGATGATCGATTCGGTCACCCCGTCGATCATGCCGAACATCTGTTCGCCCGCCGCCTGGAGCCGACCCGGCACCACCTTGGCTTTCGAGGTCGCCAGCGTCAGGAACAGCACCACCAGCGCGAAGGCGATGGTCATGGCGACGTGCGAATTGGTGATGGCGATCCGGCTTTCGCCGATGATCGGCAGGACCACCGTGCCGAAATCGAGACCCTCGATCGGCTTGACCTGAAACTGTTCGATCGGATCGGCCATGGGCCTAGCGGTCCTCGTCTTCTTCGTCGTCGAAGGGGATCGACTGAGGTTCGATCCCGCTCGCCTTCGCCTGCGCCATCAGCCGGTTGGCCGTGCGGCGCGCCATGTAAATCGAAAGGGCGAAACCCAGAAGGACCCCGCCGATCAGCCCCCAGGGATTGGTCCCCAGAAGACGGTCGAAACCGAACCCCAGCGCCAGGCCGACCAGAACGCCGCCGATCAGCTCGGCGATGATCTTATAGGCCTCGCCCGTCACCTTGGCGGCGCCCAGGTCCATCGCCGCCTTGCGCGCGGTGCGCGCCTCCAGCTCGGATGCGCTTTGGTTGAGGCGTGTGATCGCCTCGTTGCGCGATTCCGGTGGCAGGGACATGGAAACCTCGACGCCTCTTTGTCCGCACGGGGCGAACGCCGAAGGGGGTCTGAATTCGGCGCGGAACCTATAGGCGAGGGCCGCTTTGGTCAAGGACGGTGTGACAAGGCGCAAATTCCTGTCTTTGCTCAGCTTTTCATGAACAGAAAACAGGCGCGACCAACGGCCGCTGGCGAGACGGCGACCGAGGCCCTAGTTTGACGCCCATGGACGCCGCCCCGACCTTCCCTGCCGATTCCCGCCGACCGATCACGGTGCGGCTGGCGACGCCGCGCGGCTTCTGCGCCGGGGTGGATCGGGCCATCCAGATCGTCGAACGCGCCATCGAACGCTTCGGCGCCCCGGTCTATGTGCGGCACGAGATCGTGCACAACCGCCATGTGGTCGAGCGGTTGAAGGCCCTGGGCGCCGTGTTCGTGAAAGAGCTGGACGAATGCCCCGACGACCGGCCGGTGGTTTTTTCCGCCCATGGGGTGCCCAAGTCGGTGCCGGCGACGGCGCGGGCGCGCCAGATGCTGTTCCTGGACGCCACCTGCCCCCTGGTGTCCAAGGTCCATGTCGAGGCCGAGCGCCATCACGCGGCCGGGCGGCACATCATCCTGATCGGCCACGCGGGCCACCCCGAGGTGATCGGCACCATGGGCCAGCTGCCGCCGGGGACCATCAGCCTGATCGAGACGGCGGCCGACGCCGAAGCGTTCCAGCGGCCCGGCGATGCGCCCCTGGCCTACGCCACCCAGACCACCCTGTCGGTCGACGACACGGCCGAGGTGCTGGCGGTGCTGAAGCGGCGTTTTCCCGAACTACCCGACCCGCACAAGGAAGACATCTGCTACGCCACCACCAACCGGCAGGAGGCGGTCAAGCGGCTGGGCGATGGTTGCGACCTGGTGCTGGTGGTCGGGTCGCAGAACTCGTCCAACTCGGCCCGGCTGGTCGAGGTGGCCTTGCGCGCCGGGGCGGGCGATGCGCGTCTGGTGGACGACGCGGGCCATGTCGACTGGGCCTGGTTCGAGGGGGTGAAGACGGTCGGCGTCACCGCCGGAGCCTCGGCCCCCGAACCCCTGATCGAGGCCCTGATCGAAGCCATCCGCGCCCGCTTCGACGCCACCGTGGTCGAGGACGACGGCGAACGCGAGACGGTGGCGTTCAAACTGCCCCGGGCGCTGACGGCCTAGTCTTCGCCCACGAAATCCTGGGCGAACTCGGGGCTGTCCTGATCCAGGTCGCTGAGCAGGTCTTCCTCCCCCTCGGCGCCGCGGCCGGGGTCGGGCACTTCGAAGCCCGGCGGCATGGACAGGTCCAACAGGCCCGCCGCCCGCATGTCCTGAACCCCCGGCAGGTCGTGCACGCTGGCCAGGCCGAAATGTTCCAGGAAGCGGTCGGAGGTCGCATAGGTCACCGGCCGCCCCGGCGTGCGGCGCCGTCCACGCAAACGCACGAACCCCATCTCCAGCAGCAGGTCCAGCGTGCCGCGTGACAGGGACACCCCCCGCACGCTCTCGATCTCGGCGCGGGTGCAGGGCTGGTGGTAGGCGATGATGGCCAAGGTCTCCAGCGCGGCCTTGGACAGGCGGCGCGGCTCCTCCCGCTCCTCGGTCATCATGAAGCTCAGGTCCGGCGCCGTGCGGAAACGCCAGCGGTCGGCGACGCATTCCAGCTCGACCCCCCGGCCCTCATAGCGCGCGCGCAGGGCGGCGATGGCCGCGCCGACATCGGCGTCTTCGGGCAGGCGCCGCGCGATCTCGGCCGCCGACAACGGCCCGGCGGCGGCGAACAGCAGGGCCTCGACCCGGCGCTCGATCTCGGCCTCGTCGGGCTTGAACTCCAGATCACTCACGGCGTCAGCTCCATCGGCTGGCCGACATCGCGGCGACGCAGATACAGCGGATCGAACGCCGCCGCCTGTTTCACATCCATGCCGCCCTCCTTCACCAGCTCCAGACTGGCCGACAGGGTGGAGGCGACGTAGCTGGCCGTCGAGGGGCCGTCCGCCCCGTCACCCTGCGGCGCCACCTGGTCCAGCGGGGTCCAGTCGTCCAGGCGCGGCATGATCTCGCGCAGCCAATCGCGCGCGGCCTCCAGCGGGAAGGCCTCGACCCGCTGGGTCGGATTGTAGTGGCGGGCCTGCTCCTTGCGCCGCTGGGTCACATAGGCGGCCATCAGCTCATACAGGCTGGCGTCGATGCGGTCGGACGGGATGATGACCGTGGCCTCGGGGTCGCCGCGGGTGAAGACGTCGCGCTTCAACTGGGGCCGGCCGGTAATGGCCTCGACCGCCTTGCGCATGGCCTCCAGCTTCTGAAGACGAAAGGCCAGGGCGGCGGCCATCAGCTCGGCCGGCGGCTCCTCGGCCTTGCCCTTTTCGGTGCGCGGCAGCAGCAGGCGCGACTTCAGATAGGCCAGCCACGACGCCATCACCAGATAGTCCGCCGCCAGGGCGAAATTCCTGCGCCGCGCCTCGTGGATGAAGGCCAGATACTGTTCCGCCAGCCGGGTGATCGACAGTTTCAGCAGATCGACCTTCTGGGTCCGCGCCAGGGCCAGCAGGACGTGCAGCGGCCCCTCATATCCATCCAGATCGACGACGAAGGCCTCGCCCTCCTCCACCTGATCGGCGGCGGCGAAATCCAGATTGGGCTGGAAGGTCTCGGTCATGCCTGCGCCTCGCCCACGTCCGGCCCGCGCCGGGCGTCCAGCTTGCCGGCCAGCAGCGCCTCGAACCGCGCCCGCGCGTGATCAACATCCAGCGGCTCGACTTCGCGCACGATGCGGGCCAGCGCCGCCTCCGCCCGCGCCTTCGACGCGCCCTTCAGACGGCCGACGGCGCCCGCGACCTGCTGCATCTCGGCCAGGTCGCCGTTGCAGTGAAGCGCGATGTCGCAGCCGGCCTTCAGCGCCGCCGCCGCCCGCTCGGCCAGGCTTCCCGACAGGGCCTGCATCGACAGGTCGTCGGTCAGGATAAGACCACCGAACCTCAGCCGCTCGCGCATCAACCGCACGGCCTTCCTCGACACCGTCGCCGGGCGTTTGCGGTCGACGGCGGTGAAGACGACGTGGGCCGTCATGGCCATGGGCATGTCGCTGAGCGCGCGGAAGGGCGGGAAGTCCCAGGCCTCCAGATCCGCCAGCGGCGTCTCGACCACCGGCAGGGCCTTGTGGCTGTCGGCGAAGGCGCGGCCGTGGCCCGGCATGTGCTTGATGACCGGCAGGACGCCCCCGGCCATCAGCCCCTCGGCCTGGGCGCGGGCCAGGGGGATCAGCCCGGCCGGACTGTCGGCGAAGGCGCGGTCGCCGATGATGTCGTGAGCGCCAGGCACGGGCGCGTCCAGCACCGGGGCGCAGTCCACGGTGATCCCCACCGCCCGCAGGTCATGGGCCATCAGCCGCCCGCCCAGCCGCGCCAGATCGCGCGCCACCAGCGGGTCACTGGCCGCCTTCCGATAGGCTTCGGCCGGCGGATATTTGGGCCAGTGCGGCGGGCCCAGACGCTGGACCCGCCCGCCCTCCTGATCAACCAGGATGGGCGCATCCGCATCGTCCACGGTCTCACGCAGGGCCTCGGTCAGGGCGCGCACCTGATCCGGCCCATCGACGTTGCGGCGGAACAGGATGAAGCCCCACGGCCGCGCGTCCCGGAAGAAGGCGCGTTCGTCCGCCGTCAGCCGATGGCCCGAACAGCCGTAGACGGCGGCCGACCTCACCGGACGATGCAGTCCCGCCCGGCGGCGCGCAGGGCCGAACAGAAGGCCGTGGCCCGTTCGCGGCTCATGCCGGTGAAGGTGGTGCGATAGACGGTCTGCCCCTTGGAATCGACCACCTCCTGCACCCGCTTGCCCGCGCCCTGGGCGAACTGGGGGAAGCGGGCGGCGACGGCCGCATATTCGCGGTCGGCCACGGCGGTGGAGGAGAAGGCGCCGATCTGAACCCCCGACGAACCGCCGGCGGCCGGCGGGGTCTGGGCCTTCTCGGCCGGAGCGGCGGGCGCGGCCGGAGCGGGCGCCGGCGCGGCCTTGGCGGCGGGCGGCAGGGGCGCGGCCGTCACCGGCGCGGTCGGGCGCGGCAGGGGCGCCTCGGGCGGGGCGACATAGGTGGGCGGGGCGTCGGCGGCGGGGTCGCCTTCGCGATAGACGCGGATGCCGGCCTCGGGATCGACGGGCTGGGCCTCGATCGGGGCCTCGACCTTCAGGGCGCCGACCTCCTGGCCCACGGTGGGCGGGGCCTGATCCGGCGACCGGGCGCCGGCGCGATAGAAGACCACCACCGCCACGATCAGCAGCAGCAGCACGATGCCCGAAACGATCAGGGTCACCGGCGGCCCGCCAGAGCCGCCGCCCGTGCGGCGCGGCCCGCGCGCGTCATAGCCCCCGCCCCGCCGGAACGGCAGGTCGTCATCGGTCGGCGGCGTATAGGCGCCGCGTTCTCTGGACCGGGGATCGTCTTCATAGGACATGGGGGGCGCTCCGCATCGTGTCCCGGGACTGCGAATCGCGCATCCGGGGCGTCATCCTAACCCGCCCAGCCCGGCTTACGAATCACAGATCCAGCGCCAGGTCGAGGGTGAACAGCTTCCTGTGCTCCTCGATGGCGTAACGGTCGGTCATGCCGGCGATGTAGTCGCACACGGCCCGCGCCTTCTTCGCTTCTTCGCCGACCGCGCGCGCCTGCCATTCGGGCGGCATGACGCCCGGATCGGCCATGAACAGATCGAACATCTCGGCGATGATCCGGCGCGCCTGGGACCGGGTGCGGTTGACGCGATAGTGGCGATACATCCGCTCGAACAGGAAGGCGCGCAGGACGGCCAGTTCGGCCATCATGGCGTCCGAGAACTGGACCATCGGCCGGCCGGCGGCGCGCACGGCCTCGACCGTTTCGACCCCGTCTTCGGCCAGACGACGGCGGGTTTCGGCCAGAACGTCCTGGACCATGGCGCCGATCATGCGGCGCACCGCCTCGATCCGAACCATGCGCGCATCCAGCCCCGGCCAGGCGGTGCGCACATCGTTCAGGATCGGCCCGATCAGCGGAACCTGCTCCAGGTCCTCCAGGGTGAACAGGCCCGCCTGCACCCCGTCGTCGACGTCGTGGTTGTTGTAGGCGATGTCGTCGGCCACCGCCGCGCACTGAGCCTCCAGCGAGGCGAAGCTGTCCAGCCGCAGATCCCAGCCGCCCTTGGCTCCGTATTCCGCAATGGCCTGCCACGCCGGTTCGTCCAACCGGTGCGCCACCGGGCCGTTGTGCTTGATGACGCCCTCCAGCGTCTCCCACGTCAGATTCAGCCCCTCGAACGCCGGATAGCGGCGCTCCAGCTTGGTCACCACGCGGAAGGTCTGGACATTGTGATCGAAGCCGCCCCAGCCGGTCATCCGGTCCTGAAGCTCGTCCTCGCCCGCATGGCCGAACGGGGGGTGGCCCAGGTCGTGCGCCAGGGCGACCGTCTCGGCCAGATCCACATCCAGCCGCAGGGCGTAGGCCAGCGACCGCGCGATCTGGGCCACCTCCAGGCTGTGGGTCAGGCGGGTGCGGTAATGGTCGCCCTCGTGCGCCACGAAGACCTGGGTCTTCTCCTTCAGGCGGCGGAAGGCGGTGGTGTGGATGATGCGGTCGCGGTCGCGGGCGAAGGCCGGGCGGGTGCGGCTGTCGGCCTCGGCGAAGCGGCGCCCGCGCGAGGCGCCGACGTTTTCGGCGAACGGGGCGAGGGAAGGCATCACCAGAACTGCGCTCGAATACGGCGCGGGCCTTTGCGATCGCCCGCCGTCACCTCATATAGAGAGCCGTGAGCAGCGTCGAATCCCCCGCCTTCCAGATTTCGCGCCCCGGCGAAGGTCCGGGCCTGAGCTTGGCCGCCTCGGCCGCGCGTCGGCTGGCGGCCCTGTCGCAGGCCGATGGGCAGGCGGTGATGCTGCGCGTCGCGGTGGACGGCGGCGGCTGTTCGGGCTTCCAGTACCGGTTCGAACTGGTCAGCGCGGCCGAGGCCGACGACGTGCAGGTGACGACCGAGGGCCAGACGGCGCTGGTGGACGCGGTGTCCCTGCCCTTCCTGGTCGGATCGGAAATCGCCTTTGTCGATGATCTGTCGGGCGCGCAGTTCGTGGTTCGCAACCCCAACGCCGCCTCCAGCTGCGGCTGCGGCGTCAGTTTCTCGATCTAAAAGTCGATCCATTTAGGCAAATGCCAAAATAGGACTTGCGATTAGGATAATTCCTAATTAGCGTTCTTCCTATGAACGCCCTGTTCAAAGCCCTGTCGCATCCGGTTCGGCGCCGCATCATCGAGATGCTGCGCCAGGGGCCGATGGCGTCCGGTGACATCGCCGCCGTCTTCGACATGAGTTGGCCGACCGTCACCGGCCATCTGAACGCCCTGAAGGAGGCCGGCCTGGTCAGCCCCGAGCGCGACGGCGCCTCGATCCGCTACCGGCTGGAGATTTCGGCGGTGGAAGAGGCCATGGCCTTCCTGATGGACATCACCGGAACGGGCAGGAACGCACCCGACAAGGAGACCGGATCATGAAACGCTTCACCCTGCTGGACGCCCTGACCGGCGTCGCCGTCGTCGGGCTTCTGAGCCTAGCGGCCTGGGTCGCCCTGGCGGGACCGGAAGGCGCCCTGCCGGTGCATTTCAACGCCGCCGGCCAGGCCGACCGCTGGGGCGACCGCAACGAGGTGGCGCTGCTGATCGGCGCCATGGCCCTGCTGGGCGGGGTGGTGTCGGGCCTGATCGGCCTGGCGGTAGCGCGCACCGATGATCCCAGCCGCCGGCGCGGCCTGATGACGGGCCAGGCGGTCGGCCTGTTGGCGGTGGTGGGATCGGCGCTGTTCTGCGCCTATCTGAGCCTGAACGGCGCGGCCGAGTTGCAGCCCGCCCTGCCCATGGCGCTGATCTCGCTGCTGTTCGTGGCCATCGGCGCCACGGCGGGCCGGATCGGGCCGAACCCGGTCGTGGGCGTGCGCACGCCGTGGAATTTCAAGAGCCGCCTGGCCTGGGACCGGTCCAACCGCCTGGCCGGCCGCCTGTTCTTCTGGATCGGCCTGATCGGCCTGGCCGCCAGCCCCTTCGCGCCCCAGCCGATGGGCATGATGGTCGTGGTGGGCGCGGTTGTGGTCGCCGCCGCCCTGTCGGTGTTCGAGAGCTGGCGCGTGTGGCGCGACGACCCCGAGCGCCAGCCCTTCTGATCCGCTCACGCCCTGTTTAACGGAGACCCGTCATGACCTTCGCCGCCCTTGCCGCCGCCCTGATGCTGGCCGGCCCCGTTTCGACCCCCGTGACCCTGGACAGCCAGCCCGCGCCCCTGCACGGCGCCCTGCTGACGCCCGAGGGCGCGACCCACGCCGCGGCGGTGATCATCGCCGGCTCCGGCCCGACCGATCAGGACGGCAACAGCCCCCTGGGCGTGCGCGGCAACATGCTGAAGGCCCTGGCCGAAGGGCTGGCCGATCAGGGCGTGGCCACCCTCCGCTATGACAAGCGCGGTATCGCCGCCAGCGCCGCCGCGGCCGTGTCCGAGGCCGAGCTGACCTTCGGCCACATGGTCGACGACGCCCGCGCCTGGGCGGCCGAGGCGGCCACGCGCACGGGCCAGCCGTGCGTCTGGCTGATCGGTCATTCCGAGGGCGCGTTGGTCGCCCAGCTGGCGGCGGCGGATAATCCGCAGGTCTGCGGCCTGGTGCTGCTGTCGCCGGTGGGCCAGAAGGCGTCGGATCAGATCCGCGCCCAGCTGGACGCCGCCCTGCCCGAGGCGATGAAGCCCGCCGCCCTGGCCGCCCTGGACGACCTGGCCGCCGGGCGCACCACCGCCAATGTGCCGGGTCTGGAGGCCCTGTTCCGCCCGTCGGTCCAGCCGTATCTGATCAGCTATATCTCGCAGGATCCGATCGCCTTGATCGCCGCCTATGACGGCCCGGTCCTGCTGGGCCACGGCACGACCGATCTCCAGGTGCCGGCCGACAACAGCGAGCGTCTGGCCGCCGCCCAGCCGCGCGCGAAACTGGTCCTGTTCGACGGCGCCAACCACCTGCTGCGCGCCGCGCCGATGGATCGGGCGGGCAATATGGCCACCTATGGCGACGCCAACGCCGTGCTGGACGCCGGGGTGGTTCCGGCCGTGGCCGGCTTCATCCTGGCGCCGCGTTAAAGCGTTTCCTGGAACCGGACGGGGCGGCCGTGCGCCGTCCCGATCAGGTCGCCGTCGCACATCACCACCCGGCCGCGCACGATGGTCGCCATAGGCCACCCCTTGGCCTGAAACCCGTCGAAGGGAGTCCAGCCGCAGCGGCTGGCCTGATCTTCGTGCCGGATGGTGCGGGTCGCCTTCAGGTCGATCAGGGTCAGATCGGCGTCCCAGCCCTCGGCCATCCGGCCCTTGCCGGCGATATTGAAGATGCGCTGGGCCCCGGCCGAGGTCAGGTCGATGAACCGCTCCAGCGACAGCCGCCCCTCGGCCACATGGGTCAGCATCACGGCCGGCAGGGTCTGAACCCCAGGCATGCCTGACGGCGAGGCCGGATAGGGCTTGGCTTTTTCTTCCTTGGTGTGCGGCGCGTGGTCGGAACCCAGCACGTCCACCACGCCCTGTTGAATGCCCCGCCACAGGCCGTCGATGTGAGGACGATTGCGGATCGGCGGGTTCATCTGGGCATAGCCCTTCAGCCGCTCATAGGCTTCGTCGCCGTCCAGGGTCAGGTGCTGGGGCGTGGTCTCGACCGAGGCGATGTCGCGGTGATCGGCCAGGAATTCGATCTCCTCGGCCGTCGAAACATGCAGGACGTGGATGCGCTTGCCCACCTCGCGCGCCAGACGGACCAGGCGGCGGGTGCTCATGATCGCGCTCTCGGCGTCACGGACGTCGGTGTGGCTGGTCCAGTCGCCGGTGCGGGCCAGGCCGCGGCGCTCGGCCAGGCGATATTCGTCCTCGGAATGGAAGGTGGCGCGGCGACTGACGGCGTTCAGCACCTGACGCACCCCATCGTCGTCGGCGATCAGCAGGTCGCCCGTCGAGGCGCCCATGAAGACCTTGACCCCGCAACAGCCCGGCAGACGCTCCAGCTCGCCCAAGTGGGCCGCATTGCCGTGGGTGCCGCCGATGTAGAAGGCGTGATCGGTCCACATCCGGTCGCGGGCGCGGGCCAGCTTGTCCTCCAGCGTCGCCGGATCGGTGGTGTTGGGATTGGTGTTCGGCATCTCGAACACGGCCACGACGCCGCCCAGGGCCGCCGCACGACTGCCGGTCTCCAGATCTTCCTTCCACTCCAGGCCCGGCTCGCGGAAATGCACCTGGGTGTCGATGATGCCGGGAATGACGGTCAGGCCCGAGGCGTCGAACACCTCTGCGGCCGACGCCTGGGACAGGTCGCCGATGAAGGCGATCTTGCCGTCGATCACGCCCACGTCGGCCGGTCCGCGCCCGGCGTGGTTGACGACCTCGCCCCCGCGCACGATCAGGTCATAGGTCTGGGGCATGGCCGAACTCCGTTCAGGCCGACCGCTCGGCCAACAGCTTGCGTGCCGCCTTCAACACCCTTTCGTAGGGCAGGTCCATCATGTGCTGGATGGCCTGGTTCAGACGGGGGTCCAGGGCCTTGAACTCGTCCAGGGTGCGCGGGCCACGCAGCGACGCCCCCCGCCACGGCCCCCGGACCGTTTCGTCCGAAGGACCGAACACGGCGACCGACGGCGCGCCCGCCGAGACCGCCAGCTGGGTCCACAGGCTGTCGTTGCCGACATAGAGTTTGGCGTGGCGCAGGGCGGCGGCGGTCTGAAGCGGCGTCAGCTTGCCCTGCAGTTCGATCACCCGCGCGCGCGGCACGGCGAAACGGATGGTGTGGGCGGCGTCGCGCTCGATCTCTTCGCCGACGATCATCAGCCGCCCGCCCGCCAGCGGCCCGTCGTCGGCCAGAAGCGGCGTCGCCACCTTGGCGAACCGTTCGGCGGGCCAGCGCTTGCCCATCCATTCCACGCCCGGCCCCACCGCCAGGATCGGCCGGTCGTCCGGCTGGATCAGGGCGTCGGCGGCGGCCATGGTCTCGTCGCCAAAGAACAGCCGCGGGGCCGGAACCTCGTCCAGTTGCAGCACCTTGGCCGCCGCCTCGACGGCATGCAGGCCCGGTTCGAGCGTCTCGGGCCGTTCCGCCCGCTTCTGGCGGCGCAGCTTACGGGCCAGGCCCGTGCCGCGCATATCGACCACCAGGCCCCAGCGCGTCTTGCGCAGCCGGTTCCACAGGCCGATCCAGTCCAGCGCGCCTTCGTTTTCCAGCACCATCAGGCGTTTCAGGCGCGGCGTGTCGGCGAACAGAGGCGCGCTCTGGGGCGAGCCGACCACGGTGAAATCCGCCTGGGGCACGGTGTCGGCCAGATGCGCCAGCACGCCCGAAGACAGCACCGCCTCCTCGGGGTCCGCCTCGGCCAGATACAGGATCGGAAAGCGTCCGTTCATTCGGATTCCTCTGTACAAGGATTCTGGCGATTGGACGCCCCGTACCTGGGGATGAAATCGCGCCCTGGCGGCCGGTTCCTGACCGACATGTAAGGTGACGGCGCCGCCCCCTGATCCTAGTGTCGCGCGCGACACCTTTCGGAGACCGCCATGAAGCCCCGTCACCTGTTCCTATCGGCCGCCCTGGGCGCCCTGGTCGTCGGCATGGCCGGTCAGGCCGCCGCCCGCAGCGAGACGGCCGCCCCGGCGCCCGCGACCGCCGACGCCCCGGCCGCGACCCCGCTGATGCCGGTCGAGCGGTTCCAGCTGCCCAACGGCCTGAACGTGGTGTTCCACATCGACCGGTCCGATCCGGTGGTGGCGGTGGTCCTGGCCGCCCATGTCGGCTCGGCGCGCGAGGAGCCGGGGCGCACCGGCTTCGCCCACCTGTTCGAGCATCTGTTCTTCCTGGATTCCGAGAACCTGGGACCGGGCGGGCTGGACGCCATGAGCGCGCGCATCGGCGGCTCGGGCGCCAACGGCTCCACCAGCCGCGACCTGACCGACTATCTGCAGACCGTGCCCAATGACGCCCTGGAGAAGATGATCTGGGCCGAGGCGGACAAGCTAGGATACTTCATCAACACCGTGACCGACGCCGTGCTGGCCAAGGAGAAGCAGGTCGTCAAGAACGAGAAGCGGCTGCGGGTGGACAACCAGCCCTATGGTCACGCCGGGGGCGTGATTTCCGAGGCCCTGTATCCGGCCGACCATCCCTACAGCTGGCAGGTGATCGGGTCGCTGGCCGACCTGGACGCGGCGACGCTGGACGATGTGCGCGGCTTCTATCGGCGCTGGTACACGCCGGGCAACGCCACCCTGGTGATCGCCGGCGAATTCGACCCGGCCCAGGCGCGCGGCTGGATCGAGAAATATTTCGGCGAGATCCCCGCCGGCGCCGCCGTGCCCGAAGTCGCGCCGCGCCCGGCCGGTCTTCAGCAGACCGTGCGCCTGATGCATGAAGACGCCTTCGCCCAGTTGCCGGAACTGACCCTGGCCTGGCCGACCGTCGAACGGAACCACCCGGACGAGGCGGCGCTGGACGCCCTGACCACCCTGCTGACCGACGGCAAGGATGCGCCGCTGAACGCCGTGCTGATCGACGAGGCCAAGCTGACGTCCCAGGTCGGCTTCTTCCAGCAGAACGGCCAGATCGCGGGCGAGGCCTATCTGAGCGTGCGCGCCTTCGCCGACATCGACCTGGACCGCGTCCAGGCCGCCCTGGCCGACGGCTTCGCCCGGTTCGAGGCGCAGGGCGTCGACACGGCCGCCCTGGAGCGGGTCAAGACCATGGCCGAGGCCGACTTCTACGCCCGCCTGGACAGCGTGCTGGGCAAGGGCGCCGCCCTGGCGCGCTATGACGCCTTCGGCGGCGATGCCGATCAGGAGCTGGCCCGGCTGCGGGCCGTCACCGCCGACGATGTGATGCGCGTCTATCGCCAGTATTTCGTCGATCGCCCCCATGTGGTCACCAGCTTCGTGCCGCGCGGCAAGACCGAACTGGCCATCGAAGGCTCGACCGTCGCGACCGTGGCCGAAGAGGCCATCGTCCAGGGCGCCGAGGCGCCGGTGGACGCGCGCGCGGGCGATGTCGCCTATGAACGCACCGCCTCCAGCTTCGACCGCACGGTCGAGCCGCCGGCCGGTCCCGCCCCGGTGGTGACCGCCCCGACCATCTGGACCGTCGACAGCGCCAATGGCCTGTCGCTGTCGGGCATCGTCAACGCCGAGACGCCGCTGGCGACCTTCGACCTGTCCATCGAGGGCGGGCGGTTGTTCGACGACCCGGCGCGGCCGGGCGTGGCCAATCTGGTCGGCCGCATGCTGGATCGCGGCACGGCCAACCGCACCCCGGCCGAGCTGGAGAACGCCTTCAAGGCCCTGGGGGCGCGCGTCAATGTGGGCGTGGGCGACGAGCGGATCGTGATCTCGGGCCGGACGCTGGACCGCAATCTGACCGCCACCCTGGCCCTGGTGGAGGAGATGCTGCTGCAGCCGCGCTGGGATCCGGCCGAGCTGGAGCTGGCGCGCGCCGCCGTCATCGCCGAAATCCAGGACGCCCGCGCCCGGCCCGACGCCCTGGCCGGGCGGGTCATGAGCCTGGTCGCCAACGACCCGGCCAGCATCCTGTCGCGCAATCCGCTGGGCACCGAAGCCTCGGTCGGCGGCCTGACCATGGATGATCTGAAGGCCTATCACCGTGAACGGCTGATCCCCGGCCTGGCGCATTTCCGCATCGTCTCGCCGTCCGACCAGGCGGCGGTGGCGGCGGCGGCGAACGGCCTGGCCACCCACTGGGCCGCGCGCCCTGTGACCCAGCCCCCGGCGCCCCAGCCGGTCATGCCCGAACGGTCGCAGGTCTATTTCTATGATGTGCCGGGGGCCAAGCAGTCGGCCCTGCTGTTCGGCTATCCGGCCCTGAACCGGTCGGCCCCCGACTTCTATCCGGCCACGGTGATGAACTATCGCCTGGGCGGCGGCGGCTTCGCCTCGCGCCTGACCCAGCAACTGCGCGAGGGCCAGGGCTATACCTATGGCGTGCGTTCGGGCTTCGACGGCGGCGACCGGACCGGCGCCTTCGCCCTGGGTTCCAATGTCCGCACCAATGTGACGCTGGAGGCGGCCCAACTGGCCCGTTCGATCATCGCCGACTATGGCGCCACCTTCACCGACGAAGACCTGGCCGTCACCCGCAGCGCCATGAGCCGCAGCCGCGCCCGCGCCTTCGAGACGGCGCGCGCCAAGCTGGGCGTTCTGGCCGCCGTGGGCGAACTGGGCCTGCCGGCCGACTATCTGGACCGGGAAGCCGCCGTCATCGACCAGATGACCGTGTCGCAGATCCGCGACCTGGCCGAACGCTATCTGCGCACCGACGCCATGTATTACGTCGTGGTCGGCGATGCGGCGACCCAGGCGGAACGGCTGGAGGCCCTGGGCTATGGCGCGCCGGTGATGATGAACGACCGCGTCGCAGAAGCAGATCGTTGATGGAGAACTGGGCGTCCGACCTCGGGGACTTCATCACCCGCAACGCCGCCTGGGGCGCGCCGGTTCTAGGGCTGATCACCTTCGGGGAATCGCTGGTCCTGATCGGCGGCTTCTTTCCGGCCACCGCCCTGATGCTGGTGGCCGGCGGCCTGGTGGCGACCGGCGTGCTGGACGGGCCGACCGTCCTGGCCTGGTGCATCGCCGGGGCCATACTGGGGGACGCCGTCTCCTACTGGCTGGGGCGCAAGCTGGGGCCGCGCGCCTGGCGGATTCCGATCCTGCGCAAATATCGCCGTCTGATGGCGCGGGCGCGGATGTTCTTCCGCCGCTATGGCGTCGCCTCGATCTATCTGTGCCGGTTCATGGGGCCGGTGCGGGCCTTCGTGCCGCTGATCGCCGGGGTCACGGCCATGCCGAACCTGAAATTCCAGCTGGCCAATGTCGGGTCGGCGATCATCTGGGTGCCGGTGATGCTGGCCCCCGGCTATCTCGCCGGCAAGGGCGCCCAGTTGATCGGCGGCCAGCACGCGATGGAGTGGGCGCTGGGCGGCATCGCGGTGGTGGCGATCCTGGCGCTGATCCTTCACGCCCTGCGCGAGCGCAAGGCCGCCCGGGACGAGCATCAGCCATGACTTTGTGTTTCGCGGGCGCAAACCGGCCTTAACGCCCGCGGGTTTCGCCGTCACAAAGGGTTCCGGCCCCTCTTTCGACGCCCGGACACATCAATGATCAGAGCCAGACGCGCGCGCATCGTCGCCACCCTCGGTCCCGCCAGCCGCGCGCCGGGCATGGTCAAGGCCCTGGCCCAGGCCGGCGCCGACGTCTTTCGCCTGAACTTCAGTCACGGCAGCCATGAGGATCATGCAGCGGCCCTGAAGGCCGTGCGCGGCGCCGAGATGGCCCTGCAACGCCCTCTGGGGGTTCTGGCCGACCTGCAAGGGCCGAAGCTGCGGCTGGGCCGGTTCGCGGACGGCGCAATCGAGGTGAAGCCCGGCCACGTCATGCGGTTCGACCTGGACCCCGCGCCCGGCGACGCCACGCGGGTGCAGATGCCGCACCCGGAAATCTTCAAGGCCCTGCGCACCGGCATGGCGCTGCTGATCGACGACGGCCGCATCCGCCTGCGGGTCGGCGAGCGCGCCGATGACTGGGCCGAGGTGACGGTCGAAAGCGGCACGAAGCTGTCGGACCGCAAGGGCGTGGCCGTGCCCGACGCCGTCATCCCCGTCTCGGCCCTGACGACCAAGGACCGCGAGGATCTGGCCTTCGCCCTGCGCCTGGGCGTCGACTGGGTGGCCCTCAGCTTCGTCCAGAAGGCCGAGGACATGGCCGAGCTGAAGCGGCTGGTGAACGGCAAGGCGGCCTGCCTGGCCAAGATCGAAAAGCCCCAGGCGCTGCAGGATCTGGAATCCATCCTGGACTATTGCGACGGGGTGATGGTGGCGCGTGGGGACCTGGGGGTCGAGCTGCTGCCCGAAGAAGTGCCGGTGGCGCAGAAGCAGATTTTGCGCGCGGCCCGTCGCCGGGGCGTGCCGGCCATCGTCGCCACCCAGATGCTGGAATCCATGACCAGCGCCCCCGCCCCCACCCGCGCCGAGGCGTCGGACGTGGCCAATGCGGTCTATGAAGGCGCCGATGCCCTGATGCTGTCGGCCGAGACGGCGTCGGGCGACTATCCGCTGGAGGCCGTGGGCATCATGAGCCGGATCATCGAGCGGGTCGAACGCGACCCCCTGTGGCCCAGCCTGATGGACGCCGAACACGCGGGCATGGACGAACATGACGTCGACGCCCTGGTCGCCGCCGCGCGCAAGGCGGCCGAGGCGCAATCGACCGCCTGTATGGTGGTTTTCACCACCCTGGGCGGCACGGCGCGGCGCATGTCGCGCGAACGGCCGCTGCAGCCCGTGCTGGCCCTGACGCCCAATCCCGACACGGCGCGCCGCCTGGCCCTGGTCTGGGGACTGGAGCCGAGGCTGGGCAAACAGCCGGATTCGCTGGAGGCCGTCACCGACGACGCGGTGACCAGCGCGGTGAAGTTCGGCCTGGCCGAGGCCGGCCAGCGCATCCTGATCCTGGCCGGCACCCCGTTCGGCGCGCCGGGCGCGGCCAACCTTCTGCGCCTGGCCCATGCGCCGGCGGGGCCGAAGACGCGCGGCAAGACCTGACGCCGTTTCCGGGCTACCGTTCGATCCATGTCGAATCCTGCACGGTCCGCATGATCAAATACATCGGCTCGAAACGCGCGCTTCTGGACCCGATCCTGTCGGCGGTGCGCGATCTTGCGCCCCAGGGGGGGACGGTGTGCGACCTGTTTTCCGGCTCGGCCCGGGTCGGCCATGCATTGAAGGGCGCGGGCTATCGGGTCTGGTCGAACGATCACAACGCCTATGCCCACACCCTGGCCACCGCCTATGTCCAGGCGGATCAAGAGCGCTGGGCGGCGCCGGCCCAGGCCATTCTGAACGAACTGGCGGCCCTGAAGCCCGAGGCCGGCTGGTTCACCCAGGCCTTCTGCATCGACGCCCGCTTCTTCCACCCCGACAACGGCGCCCGCATCGACGTCATGCGCGAGCGGATCGAGGCCATGGGGCTGGAGCCGGAGCTGAAGGCCGTGGTGCTGGTGGCCCTGATGGAGGCCGCCGACCGGGTGGATTCCACCGCCGGATTGCAGATGGCCTATATGAAGTCATGGGCGAAACGGGCGCTGAAGCCGCTGGAGCTTCGCCTGCCCGCCCTGCAACCGGCCGTGGCGGGCGGCCCCTGCATCGCCACGCGCGGCGACGCGGTCCAGATCGCCGAAAAGGTCGAGGCCGATCTGGTCTATCTGGACCCGCCCTATAACCAGCATTCCTATCTGTCGAACTATCACGTCTGGGAAAGCCTGGTGCTGTGGGACCGGCCCGAGACCTATGGCGTCGCCAACAAGCGCATCGACTGCAAGACGCGCAAGAGCGCCTTCAACAGCCGCCCCGGCATCGGCCCGGCCCTGCAGACAGTGATCGAGCGGCTGAAGGCGCCGCAACTGATCGTTTCGTTCAACGACGAGGGCTATCTGAGCCGCGACGACCTGACGGCCATGCTGTCGGCGCGCGGCCATGTGCAGGTGGTCGAGATCGAACGCCCCCGCTATGTCGGCGCCCGCATCGGCATCCATGACCCGAAAGGCCGCAAGGTCGGGACGGTCGGGCGGCTGCGGAACGTCGAATATCTGTTCGTGGTCACGCCCACGCCGGTCGTGCTGGCGGACGCGGCGTGACGGGCTCGGCGCCCCGGTCCGAACGCGGGCTGGAACGGGCGCCGCCGCGCGGTCGTTACCGCGTCATGGAAGAGCTGACCCTGACGCCCCGCCCTGTTTCGCGCCGGTCGCCGGAACCGGCCGCCTGTGCCCTGCCGCCCGTGCATCGGTTCGACGGTCGCGCTGCGAACGATCAGACGCCGGTCCCGACGCCGGAAACGACTCGAACGTCCCCCTGGGTTGTCGTGATCGCGGGCGCGGTGGTCGCGGCCCTGCTGGGGCTGCTGCTGGGCGGAATGCTGGCGGCCTGAGACGTCTTGACCCGGATCGCGTTCGGGTTTCCCTTCGGGGCCGGGAGGAAACGGCCATGACGCGGACGCTGAAGGGACTGCGGTGGGGGCTGTTCGGCCTGTATGTCGTGGCCGGGGCGGCGGCCTTGATGGCGGCGACGCCGGCGGGTCTGGCGGCGCTGGGTCTGGGCGCGCTGAACGTCAGCTTCACCCCCGCCATGATCCTGGGCCTGCCGTGGAGCCTGCCGCTGTTCGTGCTGGATGACGGGGCGGCGGCGCGGTTCGCCAGCCTGGGCATCTGTTACGGCCTGAATGTCGGCCTGGGCCTGATGCTGGCCCGTTCGGACTGATCGGAGATCCCGCCGCCTTTCGACGGCGGGACCGATGTAGAGATTAGCGCAGGTCGTAGACGCCGGTGATGTCGATCCGCACCGTCAGTTCGCCCGCGGCGACGGGGGTCGAGGCGTCGGCGCCCATGGCCATTTCGGCGCGGGCGTACATCATCTGCGGACGCGGGGCGTAGCCGCCGCCTTCCGACAGCGAGCGGATACCGCCCAGCTCGACGCCCAGGGCCTGGGCGTACAGGGCCGCCTTGCCCTGAAGCGCACGCACGGCCAGCTGACGCGCCTGGTTCTCGGCTGCGCTGGGGTCTTTCAGGCCGAAGCTGATGCCGTCGATCTGGTTGACGCCGGCGGCGACCACGGCGTCAGCCGTCGTGCCGACCTTGGTCAGGTCTTCGATGATGACGGTGACGCGATTGTTGGCCTGATAGCCGCGCAGGCGGGGCGGCTCGTTCTGGACATAGTCATATTGGGCCGACAGGTTCAGGCCCGAGGTCTGGACGCTGCGTTCCGGGATGCCGGCGCGGCGCAGGGCGGTCATGACCTCGGTCATGCGGGCGGCGTTCTGGCGCATGGCCTCGGCGGCGGTCGGGGCCTCGGTCACCACGCCGAAGCTGATGGTCGCCATGTCCGGCGCGGCCCTGACTTCGCCATAGGCCGACAGATTCAGCGACGGGCGCTCGGTCACGGCCTGGATGGTCAAGGGGGCGCCTCCGTTGGGTTGGCTCTGGGCCTGGACGACGGCGGGGGCCGAAGCCGCCAGGGCGGCGCCGATCATCAAGGCGGAAAGGGTGCGGGTCATCGATAGTCTCCGTCAGAGAGAGGGTCGGGCCGAAGGTGGCGCGCGACCTGGGCCGAACCTTGGCCTTTGGCGTCTGAACCGAATGGCCGAGGGGCCGTGCAGGTTCCGTTCAACATGACGGCGAAACGGCGCCCTTTTCCCCCGTCCGCGCGCCTGCTAGGCCGTGTCGCTCGGCGGGCGCGTAGCTCAATGGTTAGAGCCGACCGCTCATAACGGTCTGGTTGGGGGTTCGAGTCCCTCCGCGCCTACCGACGCCTTACCGCCCCCAACCGCCCCCGCGCCAGCGGTCGTCGCCCCGGCGGCGGTCGTCGCTGATGTAGCGGCCATCGCGGTCGTACCAGCCATAGCCCTGCTGGAACCGGTCATAGCCGTCCAGTTCATAGGCGTCGTTGGCGTAGGGCACGCCCAGGCTGCCTTCGTCCGCATCCCACCAGTCGCGCGGATAGGGGCGGTTTTCACAGTACCAGCCACGATCCTGGCCACGATCCCACGACGGCGTGTAGCGGTCGCGCCAACGCGGGTCGAAGCGCGGGCGGCAGATGTCGTAGCGGGACCAGACGCGGTTGCCGCTGGCCTCGATCACGGCGCGGTTCTCGGCGTAGATGACGTCGCGCACGCGCGAGAAGACGTTGTTGCGCACAATGGCCCGGCCCGAGGCGGCGGCCACGCCGGTCTCGGCGCGGATACGACTGTCGGTCAGGGTCAGTTCGCCATTGTACAGCACAGCGCCCTTGTCGGCCTTGCACAGGCGGCTGTTGGCCACCGAGACCGAGGCGCCTTCCACGACCACGCCCTCGACATAGCCGCAGATCTTGGCGTTCGAGACTTCGACGCGGCCATACTCGCGCCCGGCGCGGACCATCAGGCCGATGGCGCGCGGACCGAAATTGACCGGCTGTTCCGATCCGACCAGGGTCGCCGCCGTCAGGGTGGAGGCCGCACCGGCGCCGGGCGTCAGTTCGATGCCCGACTGAGAGCCGGTGACCGTCAGTTCGTGACCGGTGAAGGTTCCGCCGTCCATGACGATGGCCGGGGCCACGGTCTGGGCGTCCACCACGGCGTTGCGCAGATCCAAGAGGCCGCCGTCGGCGTAGATGGCCGCCTCGTCGCCCGCATGGCGGAAGCCGACGCGGTTCATGACAATCTCGGCGCCATAGCCGACCAGGCACGCGGCGTCGCCGGCGCGCGGCGAGGCGAAGACCATGTCGCGGATTTCGACCCGGACGCCTTGCGCCACCGTCATGCACGGCAGGCCGTCCGGCGCCTGAAGCGTCGGGGTCGGGTTGCGGGTCCAGTCGCGGGGGTCGAAGCCGCCTTCGCCGATGATGGTCAGCGGCTTGTCGATGTTCAGCCAGCCGACGCAGGCGCCGGCCCGCGCGCGGATGATCAGGGTGCCGCCGGGCCGCACGCGGCGCACCGCATCCTCGACCGCGCCGGTGCCGGGATTGCCGCCGCAATCGACCAGAACGACCTCTTGCCCGCCAGGGCCATGGCCGGGACCGCCGGGCCAGCCGGGGCGCCAGTCGGGCCGGTGCCGGCCGTAGTCATAGCGCCGGTGCAGGTTGCGGCTGCGATAACTGCGCGTTGGCGGGTCCAGAAGGACGCCGAAATTGGGGCGAGTCTGGCTTTCGACCTTGGCCGCGACCTGGGCCTGGGCCTGGGGCGCCTGGGTCGCGACGCCGGCGGCGACCGTCAGGGCCAGGGCGGCGGCGCCGATCAGGCTGGAACGGAGGCTCATCATACTCACGCCCTCCTAGCGGCGCTGCGAGCGGGACACCTGGGCGAGGACCGCCTGCAGGCGCGACGCGGAGGGGCCGAAGCCCGACAGCGCCGATTCGATGCGTTGAACCACGGCCTCGGCCTTGTCCTGGTCGGCCACGCCGGCGACGCCCAGGGCGAAGAAGGTGGACAGGGCGAATTTGGCCTCGGGGCTGCCCTGTTTGGCGGCCTCGTTGTACCAGTGGAAGGCGCGGGCGTAGTCGGCCGGAACGCCGATGCCCTCGGAATACATCACCGCCAGAACCAGCTGCGCTTCGGACGAACCGTTGACCGCCGCCAGCTGGATGGCGCGCACCCGCTCCAGATGGCTGAACCGTCCCTCCATCGGATGGCCCAGCATGGCCTCCAGGGTCTCGACCTGACGCTTGGACAGGTCTTCGGCCAGGGCCGGAACCGTCTCGACAATGCCCAGGTAACGCAGGGCGCGGCCGACGTGGACGAAGGGCAGTTCGGTCGCCATGCGCGACAGGGCGTATTCATAGGCGTCGCCGCGCGGGCGGCTTTCGTCCGAGAAGGGCACGCCCGAGGCCGGCGCCTTGTTGGGATAGAATTCGAACGGCGGCGTCCACTGCCGGGCCTTGGCCTCGACGAAACGGCCGTACTGGCTGCGGCCGGGCGAGGACTGTTCGAAGTCCTTCAGCAGCACATAGGCGCCGACGTCGCCGGTCTGAACCGCCAGATAGTTGTACAGATAGGCGTCCACATCGTTGCGCTGGAACAGATTGACCGCCGCCGGCGCGCCGCCCGCGCGTCGCGAACGATTGCGGTTCTGATCGCCGCCGCCGCGACGGCCCACGGCCTCGCGCGCCTGGCGGTTGTCGGCCGGTTCGCCGAACGGGCCGTACAGGCTGTCGTGCAGCCGGGCCAGGGTGCGATAGCCGGCCGCATCCTGGGTCGACAGCACATAGACGATGCGGTCGCGGACCTGTTCCTGCTCTTCGCGGGTCATCTGGCCCAGCAGGCGGTTCAGACGCTGATAGGCCGTATGCCGTTCAAAGGCGCGGCAGTCGTCATAGCGCGACAGCGGTCGCCAGCCGCCGAAGCCGCCGCGATCCACGCGGTTGATCGGGGCGTAACCCTGATCGTTGGCCAGGGCCATGCCGTACCAGACGGCGCTTTCGATCGGGTCTTCGATGTTCTTGTCGGTGGCGCGCAGGGCCGAATAGCGCGAACCCAGCTCCAGCTGGGCGAAGAAGTCGCCCCGGAAGGCCGCCCGGCGCAGATAGCGCAGGCCCGTTTCCTGGGCGTTGAACTCGGGCCCCGTGAAGGACGGCGGACGCGGACAGGCGTTCGAGCTGGCGTCGCCGCCGCGCCAGAACTGCATGCCCTGATCCTGGCAGCTGGTCACACTGATGGCGGCGACGGCCAGCACCGCCACGGCCGCCGCGGCGGCCAGCGGCGCGCGCGCACGGTTGCGGGCGCGATGCTCGTCCATGCCCTCGCGGTCGCGCATGATCCCCTACCCCTCGCCGCGCCCTTTGAAAGCAGGGCGCACCTTAACCATGTTACGCCGGGATGGTCCGGCCCCGGGCGGCCGCTGTCAAGGTTAACGCCCGATTAAGACAAAGCGTTGCCGCAGCGCGGCGGAAATGTGACTCGATTCCCGGTTTTCCACAGGGATCAATCGCTTGAGAGGCGAATTCCGCCCTCTCCCGCCGCCGTCCACATCGGCCTATATGCAGGCCATGAGCTATGTCGCCCGCACCGACCGCCCCGCCGACAAGGCCGCCCGCTATGCCGAGGTCCAGCAGGAGATTCTGGCCGTGCTGGAGGGCGAACCCAGCCGCATCGCCCGCATGGCCACCGTCGCCTCCATGCTGGCCGACGCCTTCGACGTCTATTTCTGGACCGGCTTCTATCTGGTGGCAGAGGACCGGGCCGAGGAGTTGGTGGTCGGCCCGTATCAGGGCACGCTGGGGTGTCTGAGAATCCCGTTCGGGCGCGGGGTCTGCGGCGCGGCGGCGCGTACGGGCCAGACCCAGGTGGTCCAAGACGTCCACGCCTTTCCCGGCCACATCGCCTGCGACAGCCGTTCGCGCAGCGAGATCGTGGTTCCGGTGCGCGACGCCTCGGGCGCCCTGATCGCGGTGTTCGACGTGGACGCCACCGAACCGGCCGCCTTCGACGCCGTGGACGCCCAGGCGCTGGAAGCCTTGATACATCAGGTGTTCGCGGCCTGACCCGGCTCTGCTAAGCCGTGCTCCATGCGGATCGGCGTTGACTTCGGCGGCACCAAGATCGAGGCGGCCGTCCTGACGGCCGACGGCGCCTTTTCGGCGCGCCTGCGCGAACCCAATCCCGGCGACTATGACGCCGCCATCGCCACGGTCGGACGCCTGATCGCGCGGGTGGAGGCGCAGGCGGGCATGACGCCCGGCGGTCCGGTCGGCCTGGCGGTGCCTGGGTCGCCGTCGCCGCAGACCGGCCTGATGCGCAACGCCAACTCCACCTGGCTGAACGGCCGGGCCTTCGGCGCCGATCTGGAGGCCGCCCTGGGCCGTCCCGTACGCCTGGCCAATGATGCGGACTGTTTGGCCGTGTCCGAGGCGCGCGACGGGTCGGGCGCCGGCGCGCGCACAGTCTTCGCCGCCATATTGGGCACCGGCTGCGGCGGCGGCGTGGTGGTGGACGGTCGGCTGGTGTCCGGCGCCAACGGCATCGCGGGCGAATGGGGCCACACCCCCCTGCCCTGGTCCGACGATGACGAGCATCCGGGGCCGGATTGCTGGTGCGGACGGCGCAACTGTCTGGAGCTGTGGCTGTCGGGCAGCGGGCTGCAACGCGACCATCAGACCCGCACCGGCCACGCCCTGACCGCCCAGGCGATCGTGGCCCAGGCGCGGGCGGACGACGCCGGGGCCGCGCGGACGCTGGACCGGTTCACCGACCGGCTGGGTCGGGCGCTGGCGGTCGTCGCCGACATCCTGGACCCCGACGTCTTCGTGCTGGGCGGCGGCCTGTCGAATGTGGACGAGATCTATGGGCGCCTGCCGCCCTTGGTGGCTCGCCATGTCTTCGCCGACCGGTGGCAGGGGCGGATCGTCCCGGCGCGATGGGGCGATTCATCCGGCGTGCGCGGGGCGGCCTGGCTGTGGGACGCGGCCGGTTGATCGGCGCGGCGCGGCCTCTATGGTCCGGCGACGCGATTGCAGGAGGATTCCCATGGGCAAACGGGTGATAGCGGTCACCGGCGGATGCGGCGTTCTGGGCCGGGCCGTGGTCCAGGCTGCGCTGGACGCCGGATGCAAGGTCGCGGTCATCGACCATTCGCGCCACAGCGGGGTCGAGGGCGCCCACTATATCGGCGGGGTCGACCTGACCGATGCAGCCCAGGCCCAGGCCGCCATCGACGCGGTGGTCGAGACCTTCGGCCGGCTGGACGCCCTGCTAAACATCGCCGGCGGCTTCGCCTGGCAGACGGTGGATGACGCCACCCCCGCCTGGGACAGGATGTTCGCCCTGAACCTGACCACGGCCCTGAACGCCAGCCGCGCGGCCCTGCCCCACCTGAAGGCGTCCGACGCCGGGCGTATCGTCAATGTCGGATCGGCCGCCGCCCAGAAGGCGGGCATGGGCATGGGGGCCTATGGCGCGTCGAAGGCGGCCGTTCACCGCCTGACCGAGGCCCTGGCGGAGGAGCTGAAATCCACGTCCGTCACCGTCAACGCCGTGCTGCCGTCGATCATCGACACGCCCCAGAACCGCGCGGACATGCCCGACGCCGACCCGACCGCCTGGGTCGCGCCGGACGATCTGGCGGCGGTGATGCTGTTCCTGGCCTCGCCCGCCAGCCGCGCCATGACCGGGGCGCTGGTCCCCGTGACGGGCAAGGTGTGATGCAGACCCGGTTCCGCAGCGTGCTGTTCCTGCCCGCCGACAACGGGCGGGCGGTCGAGAAGGCGCGAGGCCTGACCTGCGACCTGGCGGTGCTGGACCTGGAAGACGCCGTGGCCCCGGACCGGAAGGTCCAGGCGCGGACGGCGGCGGTTCAGGCTCTGACGACCTATCCGTTCGCCGTGCGCATCAACGGCCTGGACACCCCCTGGGGCGCCGATGACCTGAAGGCCCTGGCCGGGACCGACGTCGGCGTGGTGGTCGCGCCCAAGGTCGAGGATGCGGCGGGCGTCGCCGCCCTGTCTCAGCATCTGCCGGACGGCGCGCGCCTTTGGGCCATGATCGAGACGCCGCGCGCCCTGATGCAGCTGGGCGCCATCGCCGGGTCGGGCGGGGCGTTGGCGGGGCTGATGCTGGGGATCAACGACCTGGCCAAGGCGCTGGGAACCGGGCCGTCGGCCGATCGCGAGCCGCTGAAACCCTGGATGGCCGCAATGGTGACCGCCGCCCGCGCCCATGGGCTGATCGCCATCGACGGGGTGTTCAACCGGTTTCAGGACGCCGAAGGTTTCGCCGCCGAGGCGGCTCAGGCGCGGTTGTTCGGCTTTGACGGCAAGAGCCTGATCCACCCGTCGCAGATCGACCCCTGCCACGCCGCCTTTGCGCCCAGCGAAGCCGAGATCGCCTTCGCCCGCGCCGTGGTGGCCGCCTTCGATGCGCCCGAGGCGGCCGGCAAGGGCGCGATCCGGGTCCAGGGCGAAATGGTCGAGCGGCTGCATCTGGAACAGGCCAAGGCCCTGCTGGCGACACTCTGAACGCCAGACTTCAAGCCGGCGCCACATCTCTTCACGCTTTGTTACGGCCCCGCCCTCGCCTTCCCGGCCCCGGCGCGCTAGTCAGGCCGCGATTGCGACAGACTCGGGAGCAATGGTGATCATGACTCAGTGGGTTTACGGCTTCGGCGGCGGTTCGGCGGACGGCGACGCCTCGATGAAGAACCTGCTGGGCGGCAAGGGCGCCAATCTGGCCGAGATGTCGTCCCTGGGCCTGCCGGTGCCGCCGGGCTTCACCATCACCACCGAGGCCTGTGTCCACTACTACGCCCAGGGCGAGACCTATCCCGCCGATCTGGCGGAACAGGTCGCGGCGGGCCTGCAAAAGGTCGAGGGGATCACGGGCAAGCGGTTCGGTGATCCGGCCAACCCCCTGCTGGTCTCGGTCCGGTCGGGCGCGCGGGCGTCGATGCCTGGCATGATGGACACGGTGCTGAACCTGGGCCTGAACGACCAGACGGTCGAGGGGCTGGCGGCCCTGTCGGGCGACCGGCGCTTCGCCTTCGACAGCTACCGCCGCTTCATCACCATGTATTCGAACGTGGTTCTGGGCCTGGGCCACGACCTGTTCGAGGAAGTGCTGGACGATCACAAGGACCGCCTGGGCGTCACGGTCGATACGGACCTGAGCGCGGGCGACTGGGAGAAGGTGGTCGGCGACTACAAGGCGGTTGTCGAGCGCGAGCTGGGCGAGGGCTTTCCCCAAGACCCGAACGACCAGCTGTGGGGCGCGGTCGGCGCCGTCTTCGCCAGCTGGATGAACGACCGGGCCAAATTCTATCGCCGCATGCACGACATCCCCGAAAGCTGGGGCACGGCGGTGAACGTCCAGTCGATGGTGTTCGGCAATATGGGCCAGACCTCGGCCACCGGTGTGGCCTTCACCCGCAACCCCTCGACCGGCGAGGCGCGGCTGTACGGCGAGTTCCTGATCAACGCCCAGGGCGAAGATGTCGTCGCCGGCATCCGCACGCCGCAAAGCCTGACCAGGGCCGGGCGCGAGGAGATGGGCGAAACCGCCCCCTCGATGGAAGAGGCCATGCCCGAGGTGTTCGGCCAGTTCGTCGAGGTCGTCGGCCGGCTGGAAAGCCACTATCGCGACATGCAGGACATCGAGTTCACGGTCGAGCAGGGGCGGCTGTGGATGCTGCAGACCCGCAACGGCAAGCGCACGGCCAAGTCGGCGCTGAAGATCGCGGTCGATCTGGCCGCCGAGGGGGTGATCTCGCAGGAAGAGGCCGTCAGCCGGGTCGAACCGGCGGCGCTGGACCAGCTGCTGCACCCCACGCTGGACCCCAAGGCCCCGCGCAATGTCGTGACCACCGGCCTGCCCGCCAGCCCCGGCGCCGCGACCGGCAAGATCGTCTTCGACGCCGACGAGGCAGAGCGGATGAGCCAGCTGGGCGATGCGGTCATCCTGGTCCGCACCGAGACCAGCCCGGAAGACATCCACGGCATGCACGCGGCGCGCGGCATCGTTACGGCGCGCGGCGGCATGACCAGCCACGCCGCCGTGGTGGCCCGCGGCATGGGCCGCCCCTGCGTCTCGGGCGCAGGGGACATCCAGATCGACGACAAGGCGCGGACCTTCACGGTCAAGGGCCGGACGTTCAAGGCCGGTGACATCATCACCATCGACGGCTCCAAGGGCGAGGTGATCGACGGCGCCGTGCCGATGATCGAGCCGGAACTGACCGGCGACTTCCAGACCCTGATGGGCTGGGCCGACGGCATCCGCCGGCTGAAGGTGCGGGCCAACGCCGAAACCCCGACCGACGCCAAGACCGCGCGCGGCTTCGGCGCCGAGGGCGTGGGCCTGTGCCGAACCGAGCACATGTTCTTCGACGACACCCGGATCGCCGCCGTGCGCGAGATGATCCTGGCCGACGACGAGGCGGGCCGCCGCGCCGCCCTGGCCAAGATCGCGCCGTTCCAGAAGGCGGACTTCGTCGAGCTGTTCCAGATCATGGCCGGCCTGCCGGTGACCATCCGCCTGCTGGACCCGCCGCTGCACGAGTTCATTCCCCATACCGAGGCCGAGATGGACGCCCTGGCGGCGTCTCAGGGGCTGGATGCGGCCAAGCTGAAGCGGCGGGCGGCGGACCTGCACGAGACCAACCCCATGCTGGGCCATCGCGGCTGCCGCCTGGGCGTCGCCTATCCCGAGATCTACGAGATGCAGGTGCGCGCCATCATCGAGGCGGCGCTGGAGGTGAAGGCCAAGAGCGGCCAGGCGCCGATCCCGGAAATCATGCACCCGCTGGTGGCCCTGGGCGGGGAGATGAATTTCCTGCGCGCTCTGACCGACCGCACGGCCCAGGCGGTGTTCGCCGACACGGGCGACCAGGTCGACTATATGGTCGGCACCATGATCGAGCTGCCACGTGCGGCCCTGCGCGCCGCCGACCTGGCCCAGAGCGCCGAGTTCTTCAGCTTCGGCACCAATGACCTGACCCAGACGACGTTCGGCATCAGCCGCGACGATTCCGGCCGCTTCCTGCAGGCCTATCTGGACAAGGGCATCTTCGAGACCGACCCCTTCGTGCGGCTGGACCGAGACGGCGTCGGCGACCTGATCCGCATCGCGGCCGAACGCGGGCGGGCCGCGCGGCCGGGCATCAAGCTGGGCATCTGCGGCGAACATGGCGGCGATCCGTCGTCCATCGCCTTCTGCGAAAGCGTGGGCCTGGATTACGTCAGCTGCTCGCCCTATCGCGTACCCATCGCCCGTCTGGCGGCGGCCCAAGCGGCCCTGGCGGCGCGCACCGGCAAAGAACGCGAAAAGGATCGCTGACCAGTCGGTAAGTTTAGGCGCGCCGCATTTCAGTCATTCTTGACTGAACATCGTGTGTGTCTTTTCGTACACGGTTAAGCTTCCGTAATGAAACGGCCATGGAACGGCCATGGGTGCATCCCCATTTCTTCATCCGCTGGGTGGGGCCGGTGACCGAAGAAGTCACCGTATCCAGAGGATTGACATACCAATGCGTAAACTTCTCATCGCGACCGCCGCCATTACCGCCATCGCCGCTCCGGCTGCTGCGCAAAGCATCTCGAATACCTATGGCACGCTGGGCTATAGCAGCGTTCAGGGCAATGACACCGACCTGGGCGCCGTCACCGGCCGCATCGGCGCGCGTTTCACGCCCTATATCGGCGTGGAAGGTGAAGCCTCGTTCGGCATCAGCGACGACAACATCGCCGGCATCCCGAACTCCAAGGCCGAGCTGAAGCACGACCTGGCCGCCTATGTGACCGGCACCATCCCGGTGTCGCAGAATTTCGAACTGTTCGGCCGCGTCGGCTACGGCACCACCAAGGTGAAGGCCGAAGTGGGCGGCGTGTCGGCCTCGGACAGCGAGGAAAGCATCAACTGGGGCGTCGGCGGCAACTACTTCTTCGACGGCCAGAACGGCGTCCGCGCCGACTGGACCCGCCGCGACTTCCGCGACGGCGCCGGTGACGCCGACGTCTGGTCGGTGAATTTCGTCCGCAAATTCTGATCGGACGACACAGGCTTTTGGCGAAAGGCGCGCTCGAAAGGGCGCGCCTTTTTCGTATGCGGGTTCAGGCCAGGCCCGGCTGCAGGGCCCAGCGCATCGACCCTTCGCCAAAGGGGCGGAAGAACAGGTCGCGATATTTCTCGAACACCTCGACCACGCGCGCGGCCAGATCCTGGGCCACCTGTTCGCCGCGCTGGCGCTTCATGGCGGCGACGCAGTCGACCACCACCGACTGATGCGCCGATCCGCCCATGCTTTTCAGCACGGCGGCGACATCCTCAGCCAGCGGATCCAGCGGGGCGCCCCAGGGGCTGTTCGGATTGCGGGTGTGGGTCATGCGGGCCTGCTCCCCTCTGTCCTCGACACTGGAGAGAACGGGTCGCAAAGACTGGTCCCAGATGCAAGCGTCAGCGCAGAATCGTGAACGCAGCGCGCGCCATCAGGCCCGTTTGCGCACGAACACCGTCCCGGCCGAATAGCCCGCGCCGAAGCTGCAGATCAGCCCCGTATCGCCCGGCGCAAAGCCGTCGTTGTGCAGGTGGAAGGCGATGATCGACCCGGCCGACGAAGTGTTGGCGTAGTCGTCCAGGATGATGACGTTCTCGCCCGGCGCGGGGTCGCGGCCCAGCACCTTGCGCCCGATCATCTCGTTCATGTTGATGTTGGCCTGATGCAGCCACAGCCGCTTCAAACCGGCCGGCTCCAGGCCCAGGTCGGCCGCATGGTCCACGATCATCTCGGCGACCATGGGCACCACATCCTTGAACACCTTGCGGCCCTGCTGGACGAACAGCTTGTCGGTCGGGCCGCCGGGCGTATCGGGCGCGGCGCCGGTGGCCAGGGCGGCGGTGTTCAGGAAGCCGAAATTGTTGCGGATATTGTTCGAGAAGACGGTCTTCAGCCGCGAACCCAGAATCTCCCAGCCGCCCGCCCCGGCCTGATCCTCGGCCTCGATGATCACGGCCGTGGCCACGTCGCCGAAGATGAAATGGCTGTCGCGGTCGGTGAAGTTCAGATGGGCCGAGCAGACCTCGGGGTTGACCATCAGCACCGCCTTGACCGAGCCGGAGGCGATGAAATCCGCCGCTGTCTTGATGCCGAAGGTGGCGCTGCTGCAGGCCACATTCATGTCGAAGGCGAAGCCCTCGATCCCCAGGGCCTGCTGCACCTCGATGGCCATGGCCGGATAAGGCCGCTGCATGTTCGAGGCGGCGCACAAGACGGCGCCGATCTCGCTGACCGGCTTGCCCCAGCGGGCGATGGCGTCACGCGCCGCCTTGACCGCCATTTCGGCCAGGATCGACAGCTCGTCGTTCGAGCGTTCAGCCAGGTTCGGCCGCATCCGGGCGGGGTCAAGCACCCCGGCCTTGTCCATCACGAACCGCGACTTGATGCCCGACGCCTTTTCGATGAACTCAGGCGACGACGGGGTGCGCGCCTCCAGCTCGCCCGCCGCGATGGCGTCGGCGTTGTCGGCGTTCCACCGCTCGGCCCAGGCGTTGTAGGCGTCGACCAGTTCCGCGTTCGAGATGGACTGGTCCGGGGTGAACAGGCCGGTGGCGGCGATCACTGCGTTCGTCATTATCGATTCCTACCGCGCGGCACGCGACGCCTCGCTGAAAAGAGGTCCGTGTCGATCCGCAACCCACTCAGTACGACGGCGGCGGCGTGCGGTCGAGACTGCTGCGAATTCCCTTCCACCAGCGGGCGACCTGGTTGGGCGGCGCGGGTGTCGGGCGGCCTCGCGCGGCGATCAACGCCTCGACCAGATCCTCGGCCTCGCACGGCCAGCCGGTCGGAGCGACATAGACCGGATAGGCGATCAGGGCGGCGTGGATCAGATCGTCCAGACCGGCCCGGCGCGTGCGGCGTGCAAACGTCAGCCGGTCCTCGGTCAGGCCCCATCCGGCATAGAAGGGCCGCCCATAGGTGGACACCGCCTTGCCCCGCAGCAGGGCCTCGAACCCCGCCAGACTGGTCAGGGTGGCCAGCCGGTCGCAGGCGTGGATGCAGTCGATCACATCCAGGCCGTCGGCCACCGCATCGACGGCTCCCAGCGCCCCCGCATCCAGTCGCCCCGGCCGGTTGCCCGCCAGAACGTCGGGGTGGTTGCGATAGACGATGAAGGCGTCCGGTCGGTCGGCGCGCACGGCGGCGATCAGTCCGGCGTTGGTGCGAATGGCCTCGCACCCGGTCAGGATGGACTTGTCGTTCTCGACCTGGCCGACGACCAGAACCCGCTCGCGATCCGTGGGCCAGTCGGTCGGGATGGGCGCGCCCGCCAGATTGTATTTCGACACCCCCGCCTCAACCACGCGGTCGCACAGGCGCCGGGCGCGGGCGGCCTGATCCGGCGTCAGATCGGCGGTCTGGATCAGCGTCTCCAGGCGGCTGGGCGTGCGCGGATCGTAGTAGACGCCCAGGTCGTCCAGGGCGACCGACAGGGCGCCAAAGAAGTCGGACCCCAGCCCCTGCGACCGGATGAAGCCATCCTCGATCCGCACCGTGGGGCCGTCGAAGGCGGCGGCGGCGGTGCGCACGGCCTCGGTCTCCTTGCCCGCCCACCAGGCCAGACGCCTGCCGGTTTCGGCCGCATGGCGGGCGGCGGCGCGGGGTGAACCGATGAAGCGGTGGGTCGCCTTGGGGCTGTTCAGCAGGCGGCGGATGGCGCCGCGCTTGGCCGGGGCGAAGCCGGTCAGGGACCAGCCCCCCGCCAGACGGTTCGCCCGGTCGCGCAGGGCGATCAGCCGCTCCAGCGCCTGTTCCGCCTCGCATCGCCGGCCCGTGACCGGATCGACATAGCGGCTGTAGGCGATCAAAGCGGCGGCCGCGACCTGTTCGATATCGCGCGCCACGCCCCGGCGGCCGGTGTCGACCGCATCGGTCGTCAGGCCCCAGCCGGAATAGAAGGGCGCCCCGAAACACGACACCGGCAGGCCCCGCAACAGGGCCTCGAACCCCAGGGCCGAGGTGACGCAATAGACGGCGTCCACCGCCGCCAGCAGGTCGGCCGGCCGCACATCGGCGTCGATCAGGGTCACGCCGTCCAAATCAGCGGCGTCGATGCAGCCCTGTTTGCGCCCGGCGGCGACGGCGGGATGGCGTTTGACGATGATCTGGGCGTCCGGGTTCTGAGCCTTGGCGGCGGCCAGCATGGCGCGGAAACTGTCAGGGTCCGCCAGGCCATAGCCGATGGAGGCGTCGCCCGCCGTCTGATCCACCACCAGCACCCGGCGTCCGGGCTTCAGGATGGCGGGGTCCAGCGGCCCGCCCATATTGGTCTTGGATATGCCCGCCGCGACGATGCGGTCGATCAGCCCCCCCGCCCGCGCCCGCAGCCCCGCATCGCACCAGGCGTCGGCGGTGCAGATCAGATGCTCCAGCCGGCTGGGCCGCGTCGCGTCGTAATAGATCCCCAGGTCATCGACGATCAGGCTCAGGCTGGCCGCCCCCGTCTCGCCCAGGCCGACCGATCTCAGGAACCCGTCCTCCAGCGCCACATAGGGCCGCCGGTTCGCCGCCGCCCAGCGCCGCCCCGCCTCGGCCGTCGGCTTCATGCCCCAGCCCAGGACCGCGCGCACATCACTGCCGGGCAGCCGACGCAGCTCATGGTCGGGCAGAAACTGGGCCAGGAACGGTACCTTCCACACGCCGGGCGCGCAGACCCAGGCAGGCGTCGGCTCAGGACGGATAGGCGCGGCGGTCATGCTTTGCCGTTCTAGGGGGGCGACCGGGGCCTGTCGATGAGGCGCACCCCTCCCTTCTCCCCTTGCGGGAGAAGGGCCGCATTTCACCCCCCGATCATGCCGAAATCGGCGACGCGACCCATGACGGCCCGCACCTGGCCCAGCAGTTTCAGGCGGTTGTCGCGTTCGGCCGGGACGTCCGAGTTGACCATGACGGCGGTGAAGAAGGCGTCCACCGGCACGCGCAGGCGGGCCAGGGCGGTCATGGCGGCGGCGAAATCCTCGGCGTCCAGCGCGGCGTCCACGGCGGTCGCGGCGGCGGCGGCGGCGAAGGCCAGGGCGGTCTCTTCCGCCGGCTGGTTCGGCAGGCCGGTCTGGACCATTCCGGTGGGCAGTTCGCCCTTCTTTTCTTCGGCGCGCAGGATGTTGGACGCACGCTTGTAGCCCGCCAGCAGATTGGCCCCGTCGTCGGTGGCCAGAAACGCCTCCAGCGCCTCGACCCGCCGCACGATCCGCACCAGGTCGTCGTCGCCCAGGGCGAAGACGGCGTCAACCAGGTCGTGGCGCTTGCCCTGATCGCGGAGGAGGACTTTCAGGCGGTCGGCGAAGAAGGAAAGAACTCCAAACTTTTCATCCTCTAGCCCAATACGACTGCCCAACGGGAACGTCTGCTCCAGCATTTCCTGCCGCTCTCGAACGAGTTGTTCCAGCCGGTTCGGCAAATCCTCGATAGCCTCAGGATCCAAGCGGGCGACATCTACAATTGCGACGGGCTGCGCCCTGCGAGCTTCGGCGACGAGACGGTCAAGGTTTGCACGGCTGCCCTGCACACGCTCTACGTTGAGCAACGATAGCCGCACCCCATTCTCAAGCACCAGCCGGATCACCCCCAGCGCCGCGCGGCGCAGGGCGAAGGGGTCTTTCGATCCCGTCGGCTTCTCGTCGATGGCGAAGAAGCCGACCAGGGCGTCCAGCTTGTCGGCCAGGGCCACCGCCACCGTCAGGGGCGCGGTGGGGACCGTGTCGGTCGGTCCCTGCGGACGATAGTGGTCGCGCACGGCGTCGGCGACGGCGTCCGGATAGCCGGCGGCTCTGAGGTAATAGCCGCCCATGATCCCCTGCAGTTCGGGGAATTCGCCCACCATGCCCGAGGCCAGGTCGGCCTTGGCCAGACGCGCGGCCTGTTCGGCCTGATCCGGGTCGGCGCCGACTAGCGGTGCGATCTCGCGGGCCAGGGCGGCGATGCGGTCCACCCGCTCGGCCATCGTTCCCAGTTTGGCGTGATAGGTGACGCCTTCCAGCTTCTTCAGCCAGGCGTCGAAGCCGACCTTGCGGTCCTCGTCCCAGAAGAAACGGGCGTCGTTCAGCCGGGCCGACAGGACGCGCGAATTGCCCGCCGCCAGAGCCTGGCCGCCGTCGGTCGCCTCGACATTGGCCACCACCACGAAGTGCGGGGCCAGGGGAGCGCGGACCTCCAGGTCCGCATTTTCGGCCGTCACGGTCTGGCGGACCTGGAGGTCCGCGCGCCGCCGCACCGCGAAATATTTCTGGTGCGTCTTCATCGACAGCTGGACCACCTCGGGCGGCAGGTCCAGGAACTGAGGGTCCATGTCGCCCAGGATCGGCGTCGGCCATTCCGCCAGGCCCGACACCTCGTCCAGCAGGCCGTCGTCATCGACCAGAGCCAACCCCTTGTCCGAACAGACCTTCTGCGCCGCCTCGAGAATCCGCAACCGCCGGTCGGCCGGGTCCAGCAGGACGTAGTGCTGCTCCAGCTTCTTGCGATAGTCGGCGAAGTCGGCCACGCCGAACGGGCGACCCGCACCCAGGAAGCGATGCCCCTCGGTCACGTCGCCGCTCTCGATGCCGTCGATGGCGAAGGGCACGATGGCGCCGTCGAACAGGCACAGGATGCGCTTGATCGGCCGCACCCAGCGCAGGGTTCCGGACCCCCAGCGCATCGACTTGGGCCAGGGGAAGCCGCGCACGATCTCTTCGACCATGGCCGGGATCATGTCGGCCGTGTCGCGGCCCTTTTGGCTGATGATGGCGAACAGCACGCCGTCGCGCTCGACCAGTTGATCGCGTGTCAGGCCGGTCTTGCGCAGGAAGCCGTCCAGCGCCTGCTCCGGCGCCGAGGTTTTCGGCCCCTTGATCTCTTCTTCGCGGTCGGGCGTGGCGACGGGCAGCCCCTCGACCACCAGGGTCAGACGACGCGGCCCGGCGAAGGTGGTCAGCGACGACCACTCCAGCCCGGCGGCCTTCAGCCGGTCGGACGCCATCCGCTCCAGATCACGCGCGGCCCCGGCCTGCATGCGGGCGGGGATTTCTTCGGAGAAGATTTCGAGAAGGAGTTGGGGCATTAGACTTCGCTAAAGCCCTTCCCCTCGAGGGGGAAGGGTTGGGATGGGGTGTGGGCAGGCTGGTCGCCGGTCGGCAGGGAGACTCCGGCCGCCTTGGTGACCTGGGCGACGGCGGCGTCGATATCCTCGATCACCCGGCGATTGGAGATGCGCAGGACGCTGTAGCCTTGGGCGGAAAACCAGTCGTCGCGCTTCAGATCGCGCACGGCGACATCGGTGCGATCATGGACGCCGCCATCGACCTCGATCACCAGACGCGAAGCGTGACAGGCGAAATCGACGACGTAGGGTCCGATAGGGACTTGGCGACGAAACCGGATGGGCAGCAGGCGAAGGCGCTCCCATAGTCTGCGTTCGGCCAGGGTTTGGTCGCTGCGCAGACGACGGGCGCGGGCGATGCCGCCCGCCTTGATCTTCGATGTCGAGATGAAGTCGGCCTGGACAGAGTCTTGGGCGTTCAGATTGGTCGGCGGCGTGCCCACACCCCATCCCCCGACCCCTTCCCCCTCGAGGGGAAGGGGAGGCTTGGGGGTCACGCCCGCGCCCTTTCCTGTTCGACCCATTCGGTGGCGCAGGCTTTGCACAGGTCGCGGATGCGGCCGATGTAGGCCTGGCGTTCGGCCACCGCGATGGCGCCGCGCGCGTCCATCAGGTTGAACAGGTGCGAGGCTTTCAGCACCTGGTCATAGGCGGGCAGGACCAGGGCCTGGCCCTGCGGCCCTTTCATGGCCAGCAGGCGTTCGACTTCGGCCACCATGTCGTCGAACCGGCGCTTCAGCCCGTCGACGTCATAGCCGTGGAAATTGGCCTCGGACTGCTGGCGCTCGTTCTCAAGGAAGACCTCGCCATAGGTCAGGCCGTCGTTGTTGAACCGCAGGTCATAGACGTTGTCGACGCCCTGGACGTACATGGCCAGACGCTCCAGCCCATAGGTCAGTTCGCCCGACACCACATCGACCTCGATGCCGCCGACGCCCTGGAAATAGGTGAACTGCGTCACCTCCATGCCGTCGCACCAGACCTCCCAGCCCAGGCCCCAGGCGCCGACGGTGGGGTTTTCCCAGTCGTCCTCGACGAAGCGGATATCGTGCAGTTTGGGGTCGATGCCGATGGCGGCCAGAGAGCCGAGATACAGCTCTTGCAGATTGTCCGGGTTGGGCTTCAACAGCACCTGGAACTGGTAATAGTGCTGGAGCCGGTTGGGGTTTTCGCCATAGCGGCCGTCGCCGGGGCGGCGGCTGGGCTGGACATAGGCGGCCTTCCACGGGCGCGGGCCAAGCGCGCGCAGGACGGTGGCCGGATGCAGGGTGCCGGCCCCGACCTCGATGTCATAGGGCTGCAGAAGGGCGCAGCCCTGTTCGCCCCAATAGCGTTGCAGGGTCAGGATCAGATCCTGGAAGGAAAGGGGTTCGGTCGGTCGGGACAAGGCGGTTTCCGGCGTTCGCAGGCGCGAAAAAATGACGGCGGACCCTAGGGGTGGAAGGCCCGAGATTCAACCGTTCGCGGGGTTAAGGACGCAAGGGACGACCCACCACTGCGGATGGTCGGCCCCGATCCGGCGGGCGGCGTCGCGGGCCGCCGCCTGGTCCAGGCACAGGCCGAACACCGTCGCGCCCGACCCCGACATGCGCGCCAGGGCGACGCCCGGCGTGGCGGCGACCGCCGACAGGGCCTGGTCGATCGCGGGCGACAGACCGACCGCCGGGGTCTGAAGATCGTTCCTCTGAAGCGCCAGCCAGTCGGTGACGGCGGGGACGGACCAGTCGGCGGGCGGCGCCGGACGGTCGGCGGCGGCGGGCGGCCCGGCGTCATAGGCGCGATAGACGGCCCCGGTCGGCGACGGAACGCCGGGATTGACCAGCACGGCGTGCAGGGGCGGCAGGCGCGGCTCGAACGTCAGGATGTCGCCCCGCCCCTCGGCCCAGACGGTGCGGGCGTGCAGGCACATGGGCCCGTCGGCGCCGATCTCGGCCGCGATGCGCGCCAGGGCGTCGTCGTCCAGCGCCAGACCCAGGGCGTCGCGCGCCAGCTTCAGGGCCGCGCCCGCATCGGACGAACCGCCCCCCAGGCCCGCCGCGATGGGCAGCCGTTTGTCCAGCCGGACCGCCAGCGGCGGATCGCTGATCTCGGCCGCGCGGCCCAGCGCCGTCAGAGCGCGCCGGACCAGATTGTCCCCCTGCCCGTCCTCCAGACCCGAAGCGAAGGGACCGGAGACGTCCAGCGACAGGCCCGGCGCGGGCGCAACGGTCAGGCCGTCGCCGACATCGGCGAAGGCGACCAGGCTGGCCAGGGGATGATAGCCATCGGCGTCCACCGGCCCGACATGCAGGAACAGATTGACCTTGGCCGGGGCCAGGGCGCTGAACAGCGGCGACATGGCGGCCCTCAGGGCTGGGCGCCGGCGGCGGCCTCCAGCCCCTGCTCCAGCTTGCGACGGGCGCGCGCGGCCTGGTCGTCGTCGGGGTCCAGCGTCAGCACCCGCTCCCACTGGAAGCGCGCCTCGCGCTGGCGGCCGACCTGCCAATAGGCGTCGCCCAGATGGTCGTTGATCTCGGGATTGGCAGGCAGTTTCTGGACCGCCGCCTCCAGCGTCAGGACCGCGTCGTCATACTGGCCCTGTCGATACTGGGCCCAACCCAGCGAGTCCTGGATGTTGCCGTTGTCCGGCTCGGCGGCGAAGGCGCGCGCGATCATCTCGGCGCCCTGTTCGACCCGCGTGCCCTGATCGACCCACAGATAGCCGAGGTAATTCAGAACGGTGGCGTTCTCAGGCTCCTTTTGCAGGGCCGCCCACAGTTCAGCCTCGGCCTCGGCCATCCGGCCCAGGGATTCATAGGCCGCGCCGCGCAGGAAATGCACGTCGAACCCCTGATCCTCGGTGTTCAGCAGCGGGCCGTTCAGCAGGGCCAGCGCCTCTTCATAGCGCTCCTGCTGGTTCATCTGGCCGGCCAGGACGCGGGCCACGCCGGCGTCGTCGGGGCGGGCGACATGGGCGCGGCGGAACGCCTCCAGCGCCGCGTCCTGCTGGTCGTCCTCGTCCAGGCTCAGGCCGATCTGGACCTGGGCGGCGGCGTAAAGGCTGGCGTCAGCGCCGCCGATCCGACTGAGCACCTCACGCGAGGCGGCGGTCATGCGCGACCGGGACAGGGCCTGTCCCAGGCGAAAACGGGTCTCGTCCGAAGGACTGAGCGCCATGGCCAGGCGCAGATAGAAGGCTGAAAACTCGGGCGCGCGTTCGGCCGCCGCCTGGGCCGCGGCATTGATCAGGGCGGAGGCCGCGCCCTGACGGAAGGTCGGTGCGGGCACAGGCCGCCCGCCATCGGCGGCCCGCATGCGCGCGCGACGCAGCAACTCGTCCGCCTGGCCCGAGGCGATGGCCGCATCATAAAGGGCCAGGGCCTCGTCGCGCCGCCCGCGGCGCTCCAGGAACTGGCCATAGGGCAGACGGAACAGGGCGCCGGCCTGGGCATAGCCGACCAGGGTCTTGAACTCGGCCTCGGCCTGATCCAGCTGGCCGCGGTTCTCCAGCAGCAGGGCGCGGTTCTGACGCGCGAACATGGCCGTGATGGGATCGGCGTTGGCCGGAGGCTGGGCCAGGGCGCCGGTCCAGTCGCCCGCAGCGGCGGCGACCCAGGGCGCGATCATCAGACCCGCCCGCGCATGGGGCGTGCGCACCGGCGTGGCCGTCAGCGCGTCATGGGCGGTGCGGGCGCGGCCATGGGCGAATTCCTGAACCGCGCGCACCAGCACCCCGGCCTGAACCAGCGTGGGGCTGGCCTCTTCGGCCGGGGGGGCCAGGCGGGCGGCGACATCGAGACCGCCCGCCAGAAGAACGGCGGCGAAGGCCCTGTCGCGCACCGAAGGCTGTTCAGGCACCAGTTCGGATGCGGCCGCCAGATATTCGGCGCCCACGGTCCCTTCGCCACGCGCCATCGCCACCCGGCCGGACAGATAGAGGCCATAGGCGCTGTGGCCGTTCTCGTCACGCGGGACCGGCGACCATACCGCAGGGATCGGCGGCGTTGTCGGCGCCGCGGGCGCGGCCGTCGCCGTGTCTTCGTCCGGCGCCTCTTCGTCGATCTCGGGCGATGCCGCAGGGTCGGGCTGGACGGTGTCGGCCGGATGCGGCGTAGGCGCCGTCGGCACGGGCGGCGGCGTCTGGGCCGGAGTCTGAGGCTGAGTCTGGGCCAAGACCGAGCCGGACAGGACGGCGCTGGCGGCGACGGAGGTCAGAAGGACACGCAAAGAGGCGGAGATCATCCCGCCACCTTGCCCGAACCCTGTGGCGCCGCAAGGGCGCGCAGGTCACATATTCGGATAGTTCGGCCCGCCCCCACCCTCGGGCGTCGTCCAGACGATGTTCTGGGACGGATCCTTGATGTCGCAGGTTTTGCAGTGGACGCAGTTCTGGGCGTTGATCTGGAAGCGCGGCTCGCCGCCGCCTTCGGGCGTCAGCACCTCATAGACTCCCGCCGGACAATACAGGCGCGCCGGTTCGCCATATTTCGGCAGGTTGACCCGGATGGGCACGGAGGGGTCCAGCAGCTTCAGATGCGCGGGCTGTTCCTCGGCGTGGTTGGTGTTGGAGATGAAGACGCTGGACAGCTTGTCGAACGACAGCTTCCCGTCGGGCTTGGGATAGGTGATCGGCTTATGCTTGGACGCCGGCTCGGTGGCGGCGGCGTCGGTCTTGCCGTGCTTCAGCGTCCAGGGGACGTTGATGCGGAACAGGGACGAGAACCACATGTCCATGACCCCCAGCGCCCCGCCGATGGTGGTGCCGAATTTCGACAGATAGGGCTTGGCGTTGCGGACCTGTTTCAACTCGCGATAGACCCAGCTCTTCTCATAGGCGGCCTGGTATTCCACCAATTCGTCGCCCGCGCGCCCGGCCATGACCGCCTCATAGGCGGCGTCGGCGGCCAGCATGCCGGTCTTCATGGCATTGTGGCTGCCCTTGATGCGCGGCACGTTCACGAAGCCGGCCGAACAGCCGATCAGCGCCCCGCCGGGGAAGGCCAGTTTCGGCACCGACTGGAAGCCGCCCTCGGTGATCGCCCGCGCGCCATAGGAGACGCGGGTTCCGCCTTCCAGGTGCTCGGCGATGGCGGGGTGGTGCTTGAACCGCTGAAACTCGTCGAACGGCGACAGGAAGGGGTTCCTGTAGTTCAGGTGCACGACATAGCCGATGGCCACATAGCGATCGCCGAAATGGTACAGGAACGACCCGCCGCCGGTGTGTTCGTCCAGGGGCCAGCCGGTCGAATGCTGGACCAGACCGGGCTGGTGCTTCTCGGCTGGGATCTGCCACAGCTCCTTCAGGCCGATGCCGAATTTCTGAGGTTCTGCGCCGTCGCACAGATTGTGGCGGGCCATGATGGTCTTGGCCAGGGAGCCGCGCACCCCCTCGGCGATGAAGACATATTTGCCGTGCAGTTCGATGCCGGGCTGGAACTCTCCGGTCGGCTGGCCTTCGCGGTCGATGCCGAAGACGCCGGCGACCACGCCCTTCACTCGACCCGTTTGATCTTCCCAGACCACATGGCTGGCGGCCATGCCGGGATAGACTTCGACGCCCAGCGCCTCGGCTTGTTCGCCCAGCCAGCGGGTCAGATTGCCCAGCGAGGCGATGTAGCAGCCGTGGTTGTGCATTAGCGGCGGCATCAGGGGCATGGGCAGGCTGAGATCGCCCTGCGGTCCCAACAACAGGAAGCGGTCCTTGGTGACCGGCGTCTCCAGCGGGGCGCCCATGGCCTTCCAGTCGGGGAACAGTTCGTTCAGCGCCTTGGGATCGATCACGGCGCCGGACAGGATGTGGCCGCCGACCTCGGCCGACTTCTCCAGCACGGCGACCGAAATGTCCTTGCCGTCCTTTTCCGCCCGCTGCTTCAGGCGGATGGCCGCCGACAGGCCGGCGGGGCCGCCGCCGACGATGACGACGTCGTATTCCATGACCTCGCGCTCGCCCCCCGCCAGGGCCTCCAGAGGCGACAGATTGTCGAGCACCGCTTCCTGCCAAGCGTTCTTGGCGCCGCCTTCGATCGTTTCCTGAGCCATGGCTGTTTCCTGATCAGCACTTTGTTCGTTGTCCGCTTATCGGGACGTGACGTCAGGGCGGTCAAGGCTTATCCCTTGGGTTGATCCGATGACCAACGCCGTTTCCGACACTCGCGCGCTGGAAAGCCTGCTCGCCTTCTGGCGCGATGCGGGGGTCGACGCCTGCTATGGCGACGCCCCGGTGGACCACACCCACATCAAACCGACGCCGACGCTGAAGGCCGTGGCCAAGGCGACCGCCGCCGTGGCCGTGCCCGTGTCTCTGGACGGCGGCGAGGCCATGGCCGAGGCGCGGAGCCTGGCGGCCGGGGCGGCGACGCTGCAGGACCTGGCCGGGGCCATCGCGGCGTTCCAGGGCTGTCCCTTACGCGGCATGGGCGCGAGCCAGGCGGTGTTCGCGCGCGGCGATCCGGCCGCGCCGGTGCTGATCGTCGGCGAGGGGCCGGGTGCCGAGGAAGACCGCGCGGGCCAGCCCTTCGTTGGCAAGGCGGGCCAGTTGCTGGACCGGATGCTGGAGGCGGCGGGGCTGACCGGCCGGGTCTTCATCACCAACACCGTCTTCTGGCGGCCGCCGGGCAACCGGGCGCCGACGCCGCAGGAACAGGCCGTCTGCGCGCCCTTCGTGGAACGGGCCTTTGCCCTGTTGAAACCCCGGGTCGTGCTGCTGCTGGGGGCCTCGGCGGCGAAATCGGTGTTGCAGGCCGACGAGGGCATCATGCGGCTGCGCGGCCAATGGCGCGAGTGGCGGCTGAACGAAGGGGATGTTTCGGCGCCGGTCATGCCGACCCTGCACCCGGCCTTCCTGCTGCGTCAGCCGCTGGCCAAGCGGCTGGCCTGGGCGGACATCTTGTCGCTGACGGCCCGTCTGGAAACGGCCGAGGTTGAGATCAAAGGTTAATTCCGGCATCTTTCACGCCTGACGACCAGCGCCGAAGACCGCCCTTCCTGAATCGAGACGGGTAGGACGTGACCGAGGGGGCCGCCGCCTGTGACCAGTTTCCGTCGCGCGATCATCGCGCCGATCGCCGCCCTTGTGCTGTCCGCCGTGGCGGGCGCCGCCGTGGCCGCCGAGGTCGAGGACGGCCGTCCGCGCGCCCTGAGCCAGGCGGACCGCCTGAGCTACACCACCGCCTTTGACGCACTGCGGCGCGGTCAGCTGGACCTGGCCCGGGCATCCGCGCGCGAGGCGCACGACCGCATCCTGCTGGGCGAGGTGGAGTTCGAGCGTCTGTTCCATCGCGACTACAGCGCCACCTATGACGAACTGGTCGCCTGGCTGAACGACTATGCCGACCTGCCGATGGCGCCGCGCGCCTATGCCCTGGCGCTGCGGCGGCGGCCGGACGGGGCGCCGGAGCCCAAGCGGCCCTCAGGCGTCGGTGGGCGCACCTGGGACGCTCTGGCGGCCACCAGCGGCGGCGCGGCCGACGATCCGATGAAGGCGGCGCGCATCGCGCTGAACGCCGAAGACCTGAACGGGGCCTATCGCATCGGCATCGAGATCGGCGACTGGTGGACGGCGGGGCTGGCGGCGTGGCGGCTGGGCCAGTTCAACGACGCCTTCGTCGCCTTCGAGCGTGTGGCCACAGACCCGACCGAAGACCCGTGGGTCCGCGCCGGAGCCGCCCACTGGACCGCACGATCCGCCGCCCGCACGGGCCGCCAGGACCAGGTGAACGGCTATCTGCAGATGGCCGCGCGCTGGCCATCGACCTTCTATGGCCAGATCGCCCTGCGTCAGCTGGGCCAGGAGCCGGAGATCACCAACCAGGGCCCGCGCCCCTATTCCACCCTGCCGAGCCGGTCCCCCAGTCTGCGCGAGGCGTCCATGTCCGTCGATGCGCGCGACATGGCCGGTTTCCTGGACCAGAACGCCCAGGCGCGGCGCACCCTGGCCCTGCATGAGGTCGGCCGCCGGTCTGACGCCGAAATGGCGGTGCGCACCGGCCTGAGAACCGCCATCGACGACCGCGCCCGGCGCATGTGGACCGCCATCGCCGAGATGATCGACCCGCGCCCGACCGGCACGGCCGACGCCCTGCGGATCGACGCCGAGCGCTATCCGATGCCGGATCTCCAGCCCCAGGGCGGCTTCACCGTCGAGCGGTCGCTGGTCTATGCCGTGGCGCGCAAGGAGACGGGCTTTAACCCCGAGGCGCGCTCGGGCGCCGGCGCCTATGGTCTGATGCAGGTCATGCCGGGCACGGCGGCGGAGCTGAGCGGCGATCCGGGGTTCGTGCGCGATCCGCGCCGGCTGTTCGACCCGGCGGTGAACATGCGGCTGGGCCAGGCCTATCTGAACCGCATGTTGCAGCTGAACGCCTTCCAGGGCGATCTGCTGCGGACCGTCGCCTCTTACAACGCCGGGCCGGGGCCGATGTTGTCGGCGTTGCGCAAACTGGGGCCGGACCCCGATCCGCTGCTGCTGATCGAGACCATCGACGTGCCCCAGGCGCGCGACTATGTCGAAAAGGTCGTGGCGGCCTACTGGATCTATCAGCGCCTGCAGGGACGGCCTTTGAACACCCTGGACGCCGTGGCTTCGGGCGCGACCCATGTGGGCATCGGTCTGGACTATGTGCCGCCGCCGCCCGAGCCGGTGCAGGTGGCGACGGTCGCGCCGCCCGTCGCGAACTAGCTCAGAAGACGCTGGTCAGCAGGGTCGCGGTCAGGCAGCCGCCGATCAGCAGGGCCAGGGCCATGCCGGCGAGCGGCGACAGGGGACGGGCGGGCTGTTCGACAGGCTTGGGCATGATGCCGCTCCAACGGCCATTCGGGCCGAATGGATGCAGACATAACGCCGATCCCTTAAAGTCCCGTCAGCGGGCGCGGTTAACCGGCCGCCAGATCCTGTTCCGCCATGGCCGTCCACTCCAGGAACAAAGGATCGTTCAGCAGGGCGTCGCGATAGGCGGCGGCCACGCCGTCGACGTCTCCGAACGCGGTCAGATCGACCTGGAAATGCCGCATCCGGGCGGCCACCGGCGTGAAGAAGGCGTCGGCGACAGACCAGGCGCCGAACAGATACGGTCCGCCCGCGCCGAACCGGCCCCGCAGATCGCGCCACAGCTCGACCATCCGGCGCAGGTCGGCGTGCAGCGCCGGATCGTCAGGCGTCTCGGCCCGGCTGTCGCCGATCATCGGATGGTCCGGCCCCATGCCCATCAGATTGCGCAGGGCGCCAAAGGCCGAGTGCATTTCGCACACCGCGCTGCGCGCCAGCCAGCGGGCCTTGGGTTCGGCCGGCCACAGCCCCGCCTGGGGCCAGCGTTCGGCGCACCAGACGGCGATGGACAGCGAGTCCCAGACCACATCGCCATCCACCAGCAGGGCTGGAACCTTGCCGTTGGGCGAGACCTTGCGGATCTCCTCGAAGGTGTCGGGCCGGTTCAGACGCACGATCTGAGTGTCGAAATCGGCGCCGCAGCGTTTCAGCACCAGCCACGGCCGCAGGGACCAGGTCGAATAGGCGGGATCGCCGATCACCAGCTTCATGGGCCGAATCTCCGGGGGGCTGAGGGTCGCCTCTTCCTGCCCCGCGCGCGTCGGGCGGACAAGCGCCCGGCTTGACTCCGAAGGCCGCGCGACCGACACCCCGCGCCCATGATCAGCCGCTATTCCCGCCCCGAAGCCGTCGCCCTGTGGTCGCAGGAGACCAAATACCGGATCTGGTTCGAGATCGAGGCTCACGCCGCCACCAAGATGGCCGAGCTGGGCGTCATTCCGGCCGAATCCGCCGACGCCATCTGGGCCAAGGGCAAGGATGCGGTGTTCGACGCCGACCGGATCGACGAGATCGAACGCACCACCAAGCACGATGTGATCGCCTTCCTGACCCATGTGTCGGAAATCGTCGGCGACGAGGCGCGCTTCCTGCATCAGGGCATGACGTCGTCGGACGTGCTGGACACCTGTTTCGCGGTGCAGTTGGCGCGATCCACCGACCTGTTGCTGGGCGGCGTCGACCGGGTTCTGGCGGCGCTGGAGACGCGGGCCAGGGAGCACAAATACACGGTGACGGTCGGCCGGTCGCACGGCATCCACGCCGAGCCGGTGACCTTCGGCCTGAAGCTGGCCGGCTATCACGCCGAGTTCCAGCGCGCGCGCCGCCGTCTGGTCACGGCGCGCGAGGAGATCGCCACCTGCGCCATCTCGGGCGCGGTCGGCACCTTCGCCAATGTCGATCCGGCGGTCGAAGTCTATGTGGCCGAGAAGATGGGCCTGAGCGTCGAGCCGGTCTCGACCCAGGTGATCCCCCGCGACCGCCACGCCGCCTATTTCGCCGCCCTGGGCGTGGTGGCCAGTTCGATCGAGCGGCTGGCCATCGAGATCCGCCACCTGCAGCGCACCGAGGTGCTGGAGGCCGAAGAGTTCTTCGACAAGGGTCAGAAGGGGTCGTCGGCCATGCCGCACAAGCGCAACCCGATCCTGACCGAGAACCTGACCGGCCTGGCGCGCCTGGTCCGTTCCAGCGTCGTCCCGGCGATGGAGAACGTCGCCCTGTGGCACGAGCGGGACATCAGCCATTCCTCGGTCGAGCGCGGCATCGGCCCGGACGCCACCATCCACCTGGATTTCGCCCTGCACCGCCTGGCGGGCGTCGTCGAGCGGCTGAACATCTATCCGGAGAATATGCAGAAGAACCTGGATCGCCTGGGCGGGCTGGTCTTCTCGCAGCGGGTCATGCTGGCCCTGACCCAGGCGGGGGTGTCGCGTGAGGACGCCTATGCCGCGGTGCAGGAGAACGCCATGAAGGTCTGGCGCGGCGAGGGCCGGTTCATCGACTTCCTGAAGGCCGATGCGCGCGTGACCCTGGGCGACGCCGATCTGGAGGCCCTGTTCGACCTGGGCTATCACACCAAGCACGTCGATACCGTGTTTGACCGGGTGTTCGGGGCGGCATAATCGGTATTGAAAATCGCACTGATTTTCCTACTATATGGCTATGCAGCGCCTTGAAGCCTCTGTCGCCGTCAGCGTCTCCGACCTGAAGAAAAGCCCCAGCGCCGTCATGCAGGACGCCGCGGGCGAGACCGTGGCCGTGCTGAACCACAATCGCGTCATGGCCTATATGGTCCCCGCCGCCGCCTATGAGGCGATGATGGAACGGCTGGACGACCTGGCTCTGGCCGACCTCGTCCGGTCCCGTGCCGACGAACGGCCTGTGCGTGTGAGCCTGGATGAGCTTTGAACTTCAGTTCCTGCCCTCGGCGCTGAAAGAGTGGGAAAAGCTGGGCGCCCCGGTGCGGGCGCAGTTCAAGAAGAAGCTGACGGAAAGGCTCGTCCACCCGCGTGTCACGAAGGACGCCCTTCACGGGCTGCGCGACCACTACAAGATCAAGCTGCGCGATGCCGGATATCGACTGGTCTATCGGGTCGAGGACGCCACGATCACTGTGACCGTCGTGGCGGTGGGCAAACGAGAGCGCAGCAGCGTCTACCGCCAGGCGGCCCGACGCGGATGAGAAAGTCCGCCTTCGCCCCGGTCGTCGATGACCGGAGCCGCGTGCTGATCCTGGGCAGTCTGCCGGGTGAGGCGTCGCTGGCGGCCGGTCAGTATTACGCCCACCAGCGCAACGGCTTCTGGCGATTGATCGGCGCCGTGATCGGGCGCGATCTGGCGTTGATGGATTATCCGGCGCGGCTGGAGGCTCTGGGCGATGCGGGCGTCGGCCTGTGGGACGTCATCGCTTCGGCCGAGCGGTCCGGCAGTCTGGATGCCGCCATCCGCAGTCCCGAGGCGGCGGATCTGAGGGGGCTGGTCACAAGCCTGCCTGACTTGCGCGCCGTGGCCTTCAACGGCGGGCTGGCGGCGCGTCTGGGCGGCCGGATTCTGGCCGAGGCGGGCCCGGCGCTGATCACCCTGCCATCGTCCAGCCCGGCCCATGCGCGGCCGTTCGAGGACAAGCTGGCGGCCTGGCGCGACCTGGCGATCTGGCTGAGGTGAAAGGTCGCAGGCGCGGGATCGGGAACCGACAAGGCGCGGCGTCGTTATCGGCTTGCGCATGACGCAAGTGCCGGGCAAGGCCTTATCCCCCCAGCCTTACCCGAAGTAGAAAGGGCCGCATCCCCCCGAGTGCGGCCCTTTCGATTCCTGGATGTCGGTTCGGACTATTCGCCGGCGCGGATCTGGTCGCGGGCGATGGAGGCCAGTTCGTCCATCTTGGAGCGGATTTCGCCCTCGGACACGGTCAGGCCCGCGCCCTTGAAGTCGCCGGCGACCTTGCGGAAGACGTCTTCCTCGCCCGGCTGTTCGAAGTCGGCGCGCACCACGGCCGAGGCGTACTGGTCGGCGCTTTCGGCGTTCAGGCCCATCTTGTCGGCCGCCCACAGGCCCAGCAGCTTGTTGCGACGGGCCACCGCCTTGAATTCCTGTTCCTGATCGAGGGCGAACTTGGTCTCGAAGCCCTTTTCCCGATCGTCGAAGGTGGTCATGGCGGTCAAAAGCTCCACTCGCGGGCCGCGCCCGCCGTCGTCGCCGTCTATAGCCCGAAGGCGGATGAACGCAACCTGACTTCAACGCCGGTCCACAGGGGGGCCGAGCGGGCGGCTGCGGCGGGGTGAACGTTTGTGTCGCGGACGGTGTTCCGCTAAGGGTAGGGACGTCTAGACACCTCCCGCCCGACCGATTCCACATCCGCGCCGTCAGGACCCCGTTCCGGCCGCGCGTTTTTTGTTTTCGGCCCAGGACCCGACGATGAACGCCAAACGCAAGAAGCTGTACGAAGGCAAGGCCAAGATCCTGTACGAAGGACCCGAGCCCGGCACCCTGATCCAGTATTTCAAGGACGACGCCACCGCCTTCAACGCCCAGAAGAAGGCGACGCTGGAAGGCAAGGGCGTGATCAACAACCAGATCAGCGAATTCATCATGTCGCGCCTGAACGGCATCGGCGTGACCAACCACTTCATCAAGCGGCTGAACCTGCGCGAACAACTGATCCGCGAAGTCGAGATCATCCCGCTTGAAGTCGTGTGCCGCAACATCGTGGCCGGTTCGATGAGCCAGCGGCTGGGCATCGCCGAGGGCACGCCCCTGCCCCGCTCGATCATCGAATTCTACTACAAGAAGGACGAGCTGAACGACCCGATGGTGACCGAAGAGCACATCACGGCGTTCAACTGGGCCACCACCCAGGAATTGGACGACATCCTGGCCATGACGGTGCGGGTCAACGACTATCTGTCGGGCCTGTTCGCCGGCGTCGGCATCACCCTGGTGGACTTCAAGATCGAGTTCGGCCGGGTGTGGGAGAACGACTACAGCCGCGTTCTGCTGGCCGATGAAATCAGCCCCGACAGCTGCCGCCTGTGGGACGCCGCGACCGGCGAGAAGCTGGACAAGGACCGCTTCCGCCGCGACCTGGGCGATGTGATCGAAAGCTATACCGAAGTCGCCCGCCGTCTCGGCATCATGAAGGGCATGCCGACGGTGATCCAGGGAGGGCTGCACTGATGGCCAAGGTTCGGGTCCATGTCTTCCTGAAGCCCGGCGTGCTGGATGTTCAGGGCAAGGCCGTCGAGGGCGCACTGAACGGCCTGGGCTGGTCGGGCGCATCGAACGTGCGCGTCGGCAAGCTGATCGAGTTCGATTACGCCGGGGATGACGTCGAGGCCGAGGTCAAGCGCATGTGCGAGACCCTGCTGGCCAACACCGTGATCGAATCCTATCGGATCGAGGTTCAGTGAGCCGGATCGGCAAGCTGCTGCTGGCGCTGTTCATCCTGATCGGCTGCCTGATCTTCGCCAGCGCCCTGTATGGCGGGCTGATGGACGACCGGGCGTTTACGCCGGCGGCCAAGGAAGCGGCTCACTGAATCCGCGCCAGGATGTCGTCGCGGCGCGCCTTGATCAGATCAAGCTCCGACGATTCGCTCAGCGCCACGCGCTCGCCTGATCGGGTCTGCAGCACCAGCTTGTAGTAGGGATCACCATTCGAATCCCGTTCCTGCTCGATCAGGATGTCCCGCAGCGAGGACCGGCTCAGGGTCTCATGGCGTCGTCGCCACAGCCAGGTGCGGGTCAGTTCGATACGATCCCGGCCTATGGTCAGGCGGGTGCGCGACAGCGCCAGGGTCTGCGAGATCAGAACCAGACCAGCCATCCAGAACATCATCATGACGCCCGCCTCGACCATCGGGTCGAACTGGTCAAAGCCGCCGTCGCGGGCATACAGATAGGTGAAGACGACCAGCCCCCCGACCCACGCCCCGCCGAACACCCATCCCACGATGGGCCAGTCATTGCGGATGGTCAGGGGCGGCGTCACGCGGCAAGAATGGCGCGACACGTCGAACATCCGGTTAAGCCGGGCGTTGAACATGAACCGCCCGATGGAGACGCCCATGACCTTCACCCTGACCTCGAACGACATAACCGACGGCGGCGTGCTGCCTGACGCCCAGGTGAAGGCCAAGGGCGATACGTCGCCGCACCTGAAATGGTCGGGCGCCCCGGAAGGGACCAAGAGTTACGCCATCACCTGCTATGACCCGGACGCCCCGACCGGCTCGGGCTTCTGGCACTGGACGGTGGCCAACATTCCCGCCGACATCACCGAAATCCCGACCGGCGGCCCGGTCCCGTCCGGCGCGGTCGAGGGACGCACCGACTATGGCCCCGCCGGCTTCGGCGGCGCCGCCCCACCCCCCGGCCACGGGCCGCACCGCTACATCTTCACCGTCTTCGCCGTGGACGTGGACAAGCTGGACGTCACGCCGGACAATTCGGGCGCCGTGTTCGGCTTTAACCTGCATTTCCATACGCTGGCCAAGGCGACGATCACCGCGACCTATGAGAACACCGGCCAGGGCTGACGCCCCACGCTGACATCCGCCGCGAACCCTGCTAAACGCCCGCGGCATGAGCGCCGCCGTCATCGTCTTTCCGGGTTCCAACTGTGATCGCGACTGCAAGGTCGCCGTAGAACGCTCGACCGGCGAGCGGGTGCAGATGGTCTGGCACCAGGACACCGCCCTGCCCGACGGGCTGGACCTGATCGTCCTGCCGGGCGGTTTTTCCTATGGCGACTATCTGCGCTGCGGGGCCATGGCGGCCCAGTCGCCGGTGATGCAGGCGGTCAAGAAGGCCGCCGACGACGGCGTGGCCGTGGTCGGCATCTGCAACGGCTTCCAGATCCTGTGCGAGGCCGGGATGCTGCCGGGCGCCCTGATGCGCAACGCCGGGCTGAAATACGTCTGCAAACCCATCACCCTGGAAGTGACCAACGGCCAGACGCGCTTCACCTCGGCCTATCAGGGCAAGCGCGAGGTGGTGATGACGCAAGGCAACGGCGACGGAAACTATTTCGCCGACCCGGAGACCCTGGCCCGCATCGAGGGCGAGGGGCAGGTGGTGTTCCGCTATGTCGACAATCCCAACGGCTCGGTGGCCAATATCGCCGGCCTGCAGAACACGCGCGGAAACGTGCTGGGCATGATGCCCCACCCCGACCGGGCCTTCGAGGCGGAGCTGGGCTCGGCGGACGGCGCGGACCTGTTCCGGTCGATCTACGCGGCGGCGTGACGCGAAAAGGCCGCCGCCCCGCTCGGCGACGGCCTTCCCTCCAGCCCTGGCGGGATCAGGCCTGTGGGGCCTGACGTTCGGTTTCGTCCTGATCGGTGCGCTGTTTCTGCAGCTGGGCGCCGGCCTCCAACTGATCGGCGTCGGGCTTTTCGCCCGGTTCGCGCTGGGCGTTCAGTTCGCGCTCGCCCACGCCCAGACCCTGCTGTTCGGCCTGGTTGGCCTGGACGGCATCGGTTTCGAACTGGGGCTTTTCGTCGGGTCGGTTCTGGTCGGTCATGGCTCGCTTCCTGTGCTTGAGGGGACGCGAATCAAACCCCCGGGTCGGTCCGACGTTCCGTCGATCACGCGAGCGTGCAACTTGGCCGTGGCTGGCGCGTAGTGTCCGCGAACCGCCAGGCTTGGAGACGCCCGCATGTCCATAATCCGCCCCACCGCCGCCCAGATGACCCGGCGCCTGATCGTGCTGGCCAGCGCCCTGTTCGGCGTGCTGGTGGCCCAGGCGCAGATGCTGCTGGGCTGGGGCCAGACCCAGGCCGAATTCGCCGCCGACAGCGATGCGACGCTGAAGGTCGCCAGCTACGCCTTTTCCATCTGGGGCGTCATCTATCTGGGCCTGCTGGTCTATGCGGTGCGCCAGGCCCTGCCCCAAACGGGCGAGAGCGACATTCTGCGCCGGCTAGGCTGGCCTTCGGTCGTGGCCCTGCTGGGGATCGGCTGGTGGATCGTGGCGGCGGCGGCCGACTGGGAATGGGCCACGGTGGTGCTGATCTTCGTGTCGGCGGCGGCGCTGGTCGCGCCGCTGTTCGCCAACGCCGCGACGATCCGCGCCCTCTCGGGCCGTGAGCGAGACCGCTGGATGACGGTGCTGCCGCTCAGCCTGCTGGCCGGCTGGCTGACCATCGCGGCGCCGCTGAACCTGATCACCGTCCTGACCGGCAATGGCCAGTTGCCGGAGCTGCTGCCCCCGACCGGCTGGGCGCTGCTGGCCGGCGCCGTCGTGACGGGGCTGGGCCTGTTCGGGGCGTGGCGGATGCGGGTGCTGAGCTATCCCCTACCCATCGCCTGGGGCCTGCTGGGCGCCTTCGTGGCCGAGCAGGAACGCAATCCGGGCCTGGCCTTCCCTCTGCTGGGGCTGGCGGTCGTGACCCTGCTGGGCGGCTTGTGGTTGTCGATGGGCCTGCGTCGCGGCGTCGAACGCTAGCGAAGGCTGACAGGCGGCGGTTCAGACGCTAGAAGGCGCCCCCATGAGCGCCCCGCAAAAGACCATGGCCGAACTGGCCGCCGAATACGGCCTGGCCCCGAACGAATACCAGGTCGTCCTGGACCGACTGGGCCGAGAGCCGAACCAGGTCGAACTGGGCGTCTTCTCGGTCATGTGGTCCGAGCATTGTTCCTACAAGTCGTCCAAGATCCATCTGGGCAAATTCCCGACCAAGGGGCCGCGCGTCATCTGCGGGCCGGGCGAGAACGCCGGGGTCATCGACATCGACGACGGCGACGCCTGCATCTTCAAGATGGAGAGCCACAACCACCCCAGCTTCATCGAACCCTATCAGGGCGCGGCGACCGGCGTGGGCGGCATCATGCGCGACGTCTTCACCATGGGCGCCCGCCCGGTGGCCCTGCTGAACGCCCTGCGGTTCGGCGATGTGAACCACGAGAAGACCCGGCGGCTGGTGTCGGGCGTGGTCAGCGGCATCGGCGGCTATGGCAACTGCGTCGGCGTGCCGACCGTGGCGGGCGAGACCAATTTCCATCGCGGCTACAACGGCAACATTCTGGTCAACGCCATGTGCGTGGGCCTGGCGAAATCGGACGCCATCTTCTATTCGGCCGCCCCCTCGGCGGGCCTGTCGGTGGTCTATTTCGGCTCCAAGACCGGACGCGACGGCATCCACGGCGCCACCATGTCCTCGGCCGAGTTCGATGATGAATCGGACAGCAAGCGCCCCACGGTGCAGGTCGGCGATCCGTTCGCCGAAAAGCTGCTGATCGAGGCGACGCTGGAGCTGATGGCCTCTGGCGCCGTGGCGGCGATCCAGGACATGGGGGCCGCCGGCCTGACCTCCTCCTCGGTCGAAATGGCCGGCAAGGGCGGCGTCGGCATCGAACTGAACATGGACGCCGTGCCCCAGCGCGAAGAGGGCATGACCGCCTATGAGATGATGCTGTCGGAATCGCAGGAGCGGATGCTGGCCGTGCTGAAGCCGGGCCGCGAGGAAGACGGCTACCGCATCTTCCAGAAATGGGGGCTGGACGCCGCCGTCATCGGCGTGACCACCGACACCGGCCGCCTGGTGCTGAAGCATCATGGTGAAACCGTCTGCGACGTGCCGCTGGCGCCCCTGTTCGACGATGCGCCCCTGTACGACCGGCCGTGGGTCCAGCCCGCCTTGCAGCCCCGCCTGGACCCGGCCACGGTTCCGGCGCCCGACAGCTGGGCCGACGCGGTGCTGAACGTCGTCTGCTGTCCCGACATGGCGTCCAAGCGCTGGATCTGGGAACAGTATGATCGTCACGTCATGGCCGACACCCTGCACGACTCGGCCACCGGCGCCGATGCGGGGGTGATCCGCGTGCACGGCACGGATAAGGGGCTGGCGGTGACCAGTGACTGCACCCCCCGCTATGTCCAGAACGACCCCTATGAGGGCGGCAAACAGTGTGTGGCCGAGGCGTGGCGCAATCTGACGGCCGTGGGATCGCGGCCCATCGCCATCACCGACAACCTCAACTTCGGCAATCCGCAGCGGCCCGAGATCATGGGCCAGATCGTGCGCGCCATCGACGGCATGGCCGAAGCCTGCGGCGCCCTGGACTTCCCCGTCGTGAGCGGCAACGTCAGCCTTTATAACGAGACCAACGGCGTCGCCATTCCGCCGACCCCGACGGTGGGGGCGGTCGGCCTTCTGCCCAACTATGACGTCACGGTCGGCTTCGGCGGCATGGCCGAGGGCGATGTGCTGGTGCTGATCGGCGAGACCCACGGCGAACTGGGCGCCAGCCTTTACTTGCGCGAAGTGCTGGGCCGCGAGGACGGCGCCCCGCCGCCGGTCGACCTGAAACTGGAGCGCAAGACCGGCGACTTCGTGCGCGGACTGATCGAGGCGGGCGAACTGACCTGTGTGCACGACCTGTCGGACGGCGGTCTGATCGGGGCGGCGGCGGACATGGCCCTGGCCAGCGACTGCGGCGTCGAACTGGACGCCACCAGCGCCGCCCACGCCCACGTCCTGCTGTTCGCCGAGGACCAGGCCCGCTACCTGACGGCCGTGACCGATCCGGCCGCACTGATCGCCAAGGCGCAGGGCGCGGGGCTGCACGCGTCGGTGGTCGGGCGGGCCGTGGGCCGCGACCTTTCGTCCGGCGACCTGTTCCGCATTCCGCTGGACCACCTGCGCGAAATGCACGAGGGCTGGATGCCCAACTGGATCGAAGGAAAAGCCTGATGCGCCGCCTGATCGCCGTCCTGCCCGTTCTGGCTCTGGTCGCCGCCTGCGACGGTGGGGGCGATCCGGTGAACCAGGCCCTGCGCGACGCCTCGGCCGAGCGCCACGCCGCCACAGTCAAGGAAGGCGTCACGCCCGCGCCCGACGCCCATGCGGGCCATGGCGGCGCGGCGACCACCACCGCCGCGGACCAGGCCTTCGCCGCCTCGGAAACCGAGATGCACCGGCTGATGGCCGAAGCCTCGGGCGAGACCATCGACCAGTCCTACATCGCCAAGATGATCGCGCACCACCAGGGCGCGGTGGCGATGGCCGAAGTCGCCCTGCGCGACAGTCGCGACCCGGAAATCCGCCGCATGGCCCAGGCGGTTGTGGACGCCCAGACCCGCGAGATCGCCGAGATGCGCGCCTGGAAACCGGCCGCCAACTAGGCGTTCAGCGCGGCCGCCAGCCCAGGGTGATCAAGGCGCAGGCGACCGCCGCCCCGCCCCCGCAGACCAGGGGGATCATCGGATCGGAACCCAGGTCCGCTAGTCGATAAAACAGGGCCGTCGTGGCCATGCCGCAGACCGCCGCCACGCCGATCCAGGCCAGCCGCGTCTTCAGGCGGGTCGACAGGGCGGCCATCACGCCCCCGGTCAGCAAGGCGGGCACAAAGCCGATCATCATCCCCAGCACGGCCGCGAACGGCCACATCAGCAGGGTCACCACGGCGTTCGACCGATCGACCATCATCAGGCTGGCCGCCATGACGCTCATGACCAGGGTCGCGCCGATCAGCGGACCGATCAGGGCGAACACCGCCGCCACCGCCAGAGCGCGTCCCCATCCCTTTGTCGCCATCGTCCCCTCTCGATCCCGTCGGCCGAGCCGGGCGATCAGATCGCGGGCACGGCCTGGCTGAGGCGCCCGCCGACGCGGATCGGTTCGACCCGCACGGCCAGGCCGCTTCTGTCATCGGTCTCAACATAGACGCCGCAGATCGTCGCCGGGCCTGACGCGGGCTGATATCGGCCGCCGCTGATGCGGGTGGTGAATCGGCGCAGCGGCTCTTCCTTGTCGTTGCCGATGACGGAATCGTAGTCGCAGCAGCCCCCGGCGTCGGTCTGATAGGCGGTGCCGGCGGGCAGAATCTGGCAGTCGGCGGTCGGCACATGGGTGTGGGTGCCCACCACCAGCGAGGCCCGGCCGTCGCAGAAATGGCCCATGGCCATCTTCTCGCTGGTCGCCTCGGCATGGACATCGACGATCACGGCATCGGCCGCCAGGCCCAGCGGACAGGCCGCCAGCTCCTTTTCGACCGCGCTGAACGGGTCGTCCATCGGGTCCATATGCACCCGGCCCAGCACATTCATGACCAGGACGGTGCGCCCCGACTGAGTCTCGAACAGATTGGCCCCGGCGCCCGGCGCATCCATCAGGCGCGGATAGTTCAGCGGCCGGATCAGACGCGGCTCGCGCACGATATAGGTCAGGGCCTCGCGCTGGTCCCAGCTGTGGTTGCCCAGGGTCAGGCAGTCGGCGCCGGCCATGAACAGCTCGTTCGCCGTGCTTTCGGTGATGCCGAAGCCGCCCGCCGCGTTCTCGGCGTTGACCACCACGAAATCCAGTTTCAGGTCGCGCTTCAGCCCCGGCAGGTGGTCGCTGAGACCATCCCTGCCCGACTTGCCGACCACATCTCCGAAGAACGCCAGACGCATGAGGATTCAGACCTTTCGGCAGGCCGTATAGCCGACCTCGGTCAGAACGCCATGCAGGGGGATGTCGTGCGGCTCCATCGGCAGGCGATCGGCCTCCTGTCCGGCATAGGCCAGGCCGACGAAGGCGACGCCCGGCCGCGCCGCCAGGGTGCGGTCGTAATAGCCCCCGCCCTGGCCCAGCCGTCCGCCCTGAAGGTCAAAGGCCAAAAGGGGGCAAAGGATCAGATCCGGCCCCACCACCGTCGCCGCAGCCAGGGGCGCGGGTGATCCCGCCAGATCGGGAATAAGCGCCTGTCCCGGCGCCCAGGCGCGAAAGACCAGGGGGGCGTCCGCAACCTCGACCACCGGCAGACACAGGTCGCACGACCGTTCCATCAGGACGCGGGCCAGGATCGCCGGGTCGATCTCGGCCCCGCGCGCGCGATAGAGCGCCACGGTCAGCCGACGCCCCCGTGCGACTTCCTGCGCCCAGCCCGCCTCGCGCCCGAACAGGGCGTCCAGCAGGGCGTCGGCATGACTGGCCAGCCGGTTCGCCGCATCCGGCGACGCCTGCGCCAGCCGCTTGCGCCGCGCACGGGCCTCCGCACGAAGTTCAGATTTGGAGATCACCAACCGCCCTCCATCTGCGAGTCTCCGCGTGGCGCGGTATCGCGCATAGCGGCGCCCTCAAGCAGCGAGGCTCCGCGAGCCGAGCGGTAGGGCAAGAAACAACGCTCGCCCTCAAGCAGCGAGCGACCGCGTCGCGAGCGATAGGGCAAAAAAAGACAAGGTTGGCGGCGCCGCGAGGACCGTGGAGGACTGTTCAATCCTCTCGACCTGGATAACCAGGTGGGCGCCGTGTGCCCAGGCCCTCGAGCCCAGACAGGGACAGCTCCCTTCGAGTGAATTAAGGTCGCGAGGATAAGTCGCCTCCGACGAGAGCCGCAGCAGGACCCGCCACCGATCAAGATAGGCCCGGACCGGGGGCGGAACAATGGCGGGCTGACACGTCTCCTCCCCATCGCCGATGGGGAGGTGGATCGGCGGCGACAGCCGACGAGACGGAGGGGGCGTCTCGATCTTTGAAGCCTCAGGCGCCCCCTCCACCGCTTCGCGGTCCCCCTCCCCATGTCATGGGGAGGAGACAAGCTCACAGACTCTGGGCGATCTTCTCGATGCGTGCGGCGACGGCGTTCAGCGCCTCGGCCACGCCGGCGTCGCCGGACCCGTTGGTGATCACGGGCGTCGAACCGCCTGACGACTGGGCCGCCAGCCGCGCTTCCTGAAGTTCGTCCGCCAGGACCAGGGCCGCCATCAGGAACAGGCGGATATCCCCCACATGGCCGACGTCGCGCGACACCTGGCGCACATGGGCGTCGAACTGGCGCGCCAGGATACGGACCCGTTCCTCCTGTCCGTCGGCGCAGCCCACGGCATAGGGGCGGCCGTTGATATCGACGGTGACGGTGGCCATCAGTCCGCCTCGCTCAACAGGTCGCGCAGCTCGTTGGCGGCGCGGGCCAGGGCGTCCGACGCCTCCTGGCCCGCGGCTTCCAGCTCGGCGATGCGGGTGGCGACGGCGGGATCGTGACCGGCGAACAGGTCGTCGGCATCGACCGTGGCGGACGCGGCCGAGCGCGCCTTCAGGTCCAGCACCCGGCGCTCCAGCGCGGCCAGGGCGCGGTCGATCCTGTTTTTCGCGGCGGTCGTGGCGTCGGCCATCGGGTCGCTTCCTCCAGAATCCGTATAGAACCCGCCCGCGCGCCGGGGTAAAGCGGCGCGCCCTCCAATTTTTTCCGTCCCCGACCAAAGGTCCCGCCATGACCAAAGCCCCCGCCACACCCGAAAAGGCCACGCCGAAGCAGATGGCCGACGCAATCCGCGTGCTGGCGATGGACGGGGTCGAGAAGGCCAACAGCGGTCACCCGGGCATGCCCATGGGCATGGCGGACGTGGCGACGGTGCTGTTTTCCAAATTCCTGAAGTTCGACGCCAGCCGCCCCGACTGGGCCGACCGCGACCGGTTCATCCTGTCGGCGGGCCACGGCTCGATGCTGATCTACGCCCTGCTGCACCTGACCGGCTACAAGGCCGCGACTAAGGAGCAACTGTCGAACTTCCGCCAGTGGGGGTCCAAGACCGCCGGCCACCCGGAATACGGCCACATGCCGGGCGTCGAGACGACCACCGGCCCCCTGGGTCAGGGCCTGGCCAACGCCGTCGGCTTCGCCATGGCCGAGCGCCATCTGGCCGCCCATTTCGGTTCGGATCTGTGCGACCACCGCACCTGGGTCATCGCGGGCGATGGTTGCCTGATGGAAGGCGTGTCGCAGGAGGCGATCACCCTGGCCGGGCGTTATCAGCTGAACCGCCTGACCGTGCTGTGGGACGATAACGCCATCACCATCGACGGCGCCGTCGGCCTGTCGGACGCCACCGACCAGAAGATGCGCTTCAAAGCCGCCGGCTGGGCCGTCAAGGCCATCGACGGCCACGACATGAAGGCCATCAAGTCGGCCCTGCAATGGGCGACCAAACAGGACAAGCCGACCCTGATCGCCTGCAAGACCAAGATCGGCCGCGGCGCCGCGACGATGGAAGGCAGCCACAAGACCCATGGCGCGGCCCTGGGCGCCGCCGAGATCGCGGCCACCCGCCTGGGCCTGTCGTGGGATCACGACCCGTTCGAAATCCCCGAGGCCATCGAAAAGGCCTGGCGCAAGGTCGGTCGCCGGGGCGCCAAAGATCGCAAGGCCTGGGAGGCGCGCCTGGCCGCCTCTTCGCTGGCCCCCGACTTCGCCCGCGCCATGAAGGGCGACCTGCCCGCCGACGCCTTCGACAAGCTGGACGCCAAGATCGCCGAACTGGTCGAAACCAAACCGGCCCAGGCCACGCGCCAGGCGTCGGGCGCGGCGCTGGAGACTGTGTTCGAGGCCATCCCCGAACTGATCGGCGGCTCGGCCGATCTGACCGGCTCGAACAATACCTTCGTCAAGGGCACGGAGATTTTCGACGCGCCGGATTATGAAGGCCGCTACGTCAACTGGGGCATCCGCGAACACGGCATGGCGGCGGCCATGAACGGCATGGCCCTGCACGGCGGGGTCATTCCCTATGGCGGCACCTTCATGGTGTTTTCGGACTACAGCCGCCCGTCGATCCGTCTGGCGGCCCTGATGGGGGTACGGGCGATCCACGTCCTGACCCACGACAGCATCGGCCTGGGTGAAGACGGCCCGACGCACCAGCCGGTCGAGCATCTGGCCGCCCTGCGCGCCATTCCCAACCTGCTGGTCTTCCGCCCGGCCGACACGGTCGAGGCCATGGAGTGCTGGAAGCTGGCGCTGGAGCACAAGACCACGCCGTCGGCCATGGCCCTGTCGCGCCAGAAGACGGCGGCGGTGCGCACCACGGCGGCGAGCGAGAATCTGTCGGCCCGCGGCGCCTATGAGCTGAAGGCCGCATCGGGCGAAGCGAAAGCCACCCTGTTCGCCACCGGCACCGAGGTTCCCATCGCCCTGGAGGCCGCCGAAATGCTGGACGCCGAAGGCACGCCGACCCGCGTCGTCTCGGTCCCCTGTTTCGAACTGTTCGAGCAGCAGGACGCCAAATACCAAGCCGCCGTCATCGGTCGGGGCACGGTGCGCGTCGCCGTCGAGGCCGCGATCAAACAGGGCTGGGAGCGGTTCATCGGCGAGGACGGCGGCTTCGTCGGCATGACGGGCTTCGGCGCCAGCGCCCCGGCCGACATCCTGTACCGCGAGTTCGGCATCACCGCCGAGGCCGTGGTCGCGGCGGTCAAGGCGCGGCTCTGAGACACGACCCTCTCCCCTTGTGGGAGAGGGAGATCGCGCACGGCGGCGTCAGCCGTCGTCCTGGCGCGGTCGGGTGAGGGGTTGCACGGACCCCGTCGTTGAGGGCGGCGCGACCCCTCATCCGGCCCTCCGGGCCACCTTCTCCCGCAAGGGGGAGAAGGGTCGCGGGAGACAGGTGATGAAGCCCATCGTCATGCTTTTAGGGGCCGCTTTGATGTCGCCCCTGGTGGCGCCCGTCGCGGCCCAGACGGCCGAACCGGCCGTAGCGGCGACACCCGCGCCGGTCGGCCAGACCTTCACCCTCCCCTCGCCGATCATGGAGGGAAATCGGGAAATCAATGTCCTCTTGCCCGACGACTATGAGAACGGGGATCGCCGCTACCCCGTCGTCTATATGCTGGACGGTGGCCAGGCTCAGGACTTCCCGACCTATGCCGCCCTGGTCCGTGACGCGATCCGCGCCGGAGACATGCAGCCTGTCATCGTGGTCGGGGTGGCGTCGCAGGATCGGCAGAACGAACTGACCGAAAGGGCGACGGACCGTCGGATCATCGCCCAATGGCCCAACCACGGACAATCCGACCGGTTCCGCCGTTTCCTGACCGACGAGGTCAAGCCGTGGGTCCAGGGCCGCTATCGCACCAATGGCGACGATGTCGTGCTGGGCGAGTCGGCGGCGGCCCTGTTCATCGTCGAAACCTTCCTGGAGCAGCCGGCCCTGTTCGACCGCTACCTGGCCATCAGCCCCAGTCTATGGTGGGATCGTGAAGCCCTGTCGAAGCGTGCGGCCAGTCTGTTGGCGGCCCATCCGCCCGGGGAACGCCAGCTTCTGCTGACCATTGGCGATGAAGGGGGGCAGATGCAGGCCGGTCTGGACCGCGTGATTGTCGCCCTGCGCCGTACACCGCCCAATGGCCTGAACTGGCGCTATGAACCGCGGCATGACCTGACCCATTCCACCATCTATCGCGCCATGGCCCCGGCCTTCCTGCGTGAAGCCTTGCCGCCTGTGAAGGATTGATCATGACCCGTCTCGGCACTCCCCTGTCCGACACCGCGACCCGCGTCATGCTTCTGGGCGCCGGCGAACTGGGCAAGGAGGTGGCCATCGAGCTGCAACGGCTGGGCGCCGAGGTGATCGCGGTCGATCGCTACGCCAACGCTCCGGCCATGCAGGTGGCGCACCGCAGCCACGTCATTCCCATGACCGACCCCCAGGTGCTGAACGGCATCATCCTGGTCGAGGCGCCGCACATCATCGTGCCCGAGATCGAGGCCATCGCCACTGAGGTTCTGGCGGGGATCGAGGCGGCCGGGCTGGCCACCGTCATCCCCACGGCGCGCGCGACCCAGTTGACCATGAACCGCGAGGGCATCCGCCGCCTGGCGGCCGAGGATCTGGGCCTGCCGACCAGCCCCTACGCCTTCGTCGGCTCGGCCGCCGAACTGGCCGAGGCGGCGCATCGCATCGGCCTGCCCGTCTTCGTCAAGCCGGTGATGTCGTCGTCGGGCAAGGGCCAGTCGATGATCCAGGCCCTGGAAGACGCCGCCAACGCTTGGGCCTATGCCCAGTCCGGCGGCCGGGTCGAAACCACGCGGGTGATCGTGGAAGGCCGCATCGATTTCGACTTCGAGATCACCCTGCTAACCGTGCGGTCTATGCGGGACGGCGCCGTGGTGACCGACTTCTGCGACCCCATCGGCCACCGTCAGGAAAGCGGCGACTATGTCGAAAGCTGGCAGCCCCAGCCGATGACCCCCGTCGCCTTGGCCCGCGCCCAGGAGATCGCGGGCAAGGTCACGGACGCCCTGGGCGGCGTGGGCGTCTTCGGCGTCGAGCTGTTCGTGAAGGGAGATCAGGTCTGGTTCTCGGAGGTGTCTCCGCGCCCGCACGACACCGGCCTGGTCACCCTGGCCAGCCAGACTATGAGCGAATTCGCCCTGCACGCCCGCGCCATCCTGGGCCTGCCGGTGGATGTGACGCGCCGCGACGTGGCGGCCAGCGCCGTCATCTATGGGGGGATCGAGGCCCAGGGCGTGGCGTTCGAGGGCGTGGCCCAGGCCCTGTCGGTGCCGACCGCTGACCTGCGCCTGTTCGGCAAGCCGGAAAGCTTCGAGCGCCGCCGCATGGGCGTGGCCACGGCACGCGGCCACACCATCGACCAGGCCCGCGAACGGGCGCGCGAAGCGGCGGGCCGTGTCCGCGTCGTCGCCGATTAAGCGGCGGGCGTCGCCAACAGAGCGGCGGCCGCGGCCTCGATCACCGCGTCACGCGCGCGACGCAGTTCGTCGGCGGTCACATCGACCTCATGGTCCGGCGTGACGCCCTGGCCTTCCAGCACCTGCCCCTGACCCGAACGGAAGGCGCGAATGCCGATGCTCAGTTCGCCGCCATCGGGCAGGACCAGTTGGCGCGAAGCGATCACGGCGCCACGAGACTTGGCGCCGAACACCCAGCCCCGCCCCGTCTCCTGCATCGTCGCAGCGAACACCTCGGCGCCGCTGGCCGACGCGCCGGAGATCAGCACCGCCACCGGACCCGCATAGCCCTGTCGCCAGGGTCGGGTGCGATAGGGCCAACGCGGCATGTAGCCGTTCTGGACATAGGCATAGGGCTGAGGCTCGGCGAAGAAGGGCGACAGGGCCGCGCCGACCGCCGCCAGCAGCCCGCCGCCATTGTCCCGCAGATCGACGATCAGGCCCGGCGGCGGATCGGCCGCGATCTCGCGCATCCGTTCCGTCAGCCAGGTGCGGCTGGCGGGCGTGAAATAGTCGAAGGTCAGAACGACCACCCCATCGTCGCGCCTGTGCATCTCGCCCGGCCGAGGGGGCAGGTCCACTTCAGGCAGCATCAGGGTGTGCACCTGATCGTCCGCGTCGGTGAAGACCACCTCGTGTTCGGGCCGCCGCTCGGACGCCATGGCCGGGGTGACCGGCTCGCCATCGATACGGTCCAGTCGCCAGCCCACCTGAACCTGTCCGGCCGCCGGTGCGTCGGATCGGACATGGGTGACGATGAACTGGCCATCGACCACGCGCATGCTGAAACCCATCAGCGGCCGCGCCTCGCGTCGTTCTCTCAGGCGCTGGCGATACTGCGTCGGGGTGACGGCGCGGGTGTGGGCGTCGCCCAGCAGCGTCAGCGTCTCATTCAGGGCGCGATAGAGTCCGGCCTCGTCGGTTTGGGCCACCGCACGCTCTCGCCGGGCGGCGGCTTCGCCGCGCCAGTCGATCCCGCCGAAATCGCGACGATAGAAACGGCGCGACACCCAGTCGACCGCCGCATCATAGGTGCGTGCATTCAGGGCGGCGCGCTCGGCCGAGCCATCCGAAACCTCGACGACCGGGGGTACGGTCCGGTCGTTGGCATAGGGCAGAGTCTGGCATGCCGACAAAGCCAGCAGAAGACACAGGGGCGCCAAAAACCGGCGAAGCAAAGCGCGCGACATGTCCTTTCTAGACCATGCCCCCGACAGGATTGCCAGCATCGGGCGGACGGTCCTCACCCCAGGGCGATGTCCAGGAACATCATCCCCACCAGGCCGATCATCAGGCCGATCATCGAGCGTTCGTCGCGCGCCTCGGCCCGGGTCTGGGGAATGATCTCGGCGGTGACCACATAGATCATGGCGCCCGCCGAAAGGCCCAACCCCCAGGGCAGCAGCGACGGCGACAGGGCCACCAGCCCCGACCCGACCACACCGCCGACCGGCTCGACCAGGCCCGAAGCCAGGGCCGCGGCGAAGGCGGTCCAGCGCCCGTACCCCAGGGTTCCCATGGCGGCCGCCACCGCCAGGCCCTCCGGCATGTTCTGGATGCCGATGCCCAGCGCCGTGGACAGTCCCTGCCCCATGTCTCCGCCGCCGAAGGCGAAGCCCACCGCCGCGCCTTCGGGAAAATTGTGCAAGGTGATGGCGAAGACGAACAGCCATATCCGCCGCGCCAGATCGCGCGACCCCGCCGGCCCGATGGCCAGCATGTCTACCGGCGCGAACCGGTTCAGAACCCCTATCGCAGCCGCGCCCAGCAGAACCGCCGCGGCCATGACGCCCGCCGCCATCGCCCGGCTCGCCCCATGATCCTCCAGCACCCCGACGCCGGGTATGATCAGCGAGAAGAAGGACGCCGCCAGCATCACCCCCGCCGCGAACCCCAGCAGGATCGATTCCATCTGGCGCGACGGCGTCTTCAGAAACAACAGCGGCAGCGCGCCCACGGCTGTCATCAGGCCCGCGGCCAGGCTTCCCAGGGTTCCGGCCGCGACCGGCGAAAGGCTTTCCAGCATGACGCCTGTGTGCGGCCTGACGCCGATGACCGCAAGGCGCTTTCGCTGATGCGCGCCGGACCTTAAGAACAGGCCGTGACCGACGCCCCCTTCCCTTCCACAATGCCCAGCGCGGCGTCGGCTCTGGCCGATGCACGGCGCATCGTGGTCAAGATCGGCTCGGCCCTGCTGATCCAGGGCCAGGCGCGGGGCGTGGCCCGTGACTGGCTGGCGGCCCTGGCCGTCGACATCGCCGCCTTGCGAGCACCGGGGCGTCAGGTGATCGTGGTGTCCTCCGGCGCTGTGGCCCTGGGGCGCGGTCGCCTGGGCGCCACGGGCAAGGGGCTGGACGACAAACAGGCCGCCGCCGCCGTGGGGCAATCCCTGCTGATGCACGCCTGGGAAGACGCCCTGGCCCCGCACGGCCTGATCGCGGCCCAGTTGCTGCTGACGCGCGACGACACCGAACGGCGCCGCCGCTGGCTGAACGCGCGCGCCACGGTCGAGGCCCTTCTGGGGCATGGCGTCGTGCCGGTGGTCAATGAGAACGACACCGTGGCGACCGAGGAAATCCGCTACGGCGACAACGACCGGCTGGCGGCGCGCGCGGCCCAGTTGGCGCGGGCGGACCTGCTGGTTCTGCTGTCCGATATCGACGGCCTCTATACGGCCGATCCCCGACGCGATCCGGCCGCACGCCATCTGCCCTGGGTCGAAAGCCTGGGGCCTGACATTCTGGCGATGGCGGGCGGCGCCAACGCCGGTTCTGGCGTCGGCACGGGCGGCATGGCGACCAAGCTGGCGGCGGCCCAGATCGCGCGCTCGGCGGGATGCGCCACCGTCATCGCTTCAGGCCTGACGCCGCATCCGCTTCAGGCCGTAGTCGAGGGCGCGCGGGCCACCCTGATCTCCGCTCCGTCAGGGCCGATGCAGGCCTACAAACAATGGATCGCCGGCAGTCTGGCGCCGGCCGGAACCCTGGTGCTGGACGCAGGGGCGGCCCAGGCCCTGACCGGCGGCAAGAGCCTGCTGCCCAGTGGCGTCATCGAAATTCGGGGGGCGTTTGACAAGGGGGACTGCGTGCGCCTGACCGGCCCCGACGGCGCGTCCCTGGGCGTCGGTCTGGCGGCCTATCCGGCCGAGGACATGGCCCGCATTCGCGGCCGACGCAGCGACGAGATCGAGGCGATCCTGGGCTATCGTGGCCCTGCCGCCGTGGTTCACCGCGACGACATGGTGCTGGAGGTCGGATGAGCGCGCTGCACACAGACATGCTGGCCATCGGCCGCCGCGCCCGCAGCGCCGCGCAGGCCCTGGCCCAGACGACGGCCCAGGCGCGCACCCATGCCCTGACCTTGCTGGCGGACGCCCTGCTTCAAGCCCAGGCGGTCATTCTTCAGGCCAACGCCCGTGATGTCGAAGCCGCCCGGGCGGCCGGCCTGTCCGAAGCGCTGATCGACAGGCTGGCGCTGACGCCCGATCGCGTGGCGGCGATAGCCCAGGCCGTTCGGGTCATCGCCGGCGTTCCCGACCCCCTGGGCGCCGAACTGGCGCGATGGACCCCCGCCAACGGCCTGGACATCGCCCGCGTCCGCACCCCCATCGGCGTGCTGGGCGTCATCTACGAAAGCCGGCCGAACGTCACCGCGGACGCAGCGGCCCTGTGTATCCGGTCGGGAAACGCCGCCATCCTGCGCTGCGGCTCGGACTGTCTGCAGTCGTCCCTGGCCATCGCCGAGGCGGTTCGCATCGCGCTTATTGGGGCCGACCTGCCTGCCGACGCCATCCAGCTGATCGCCACGCCCGACCGCGACGCCGTGGGTCATCTGCTGTCGGGCCTGGAGGGGACGGTTGATCTGCTGATCCCGCGCGGCGGCAAGAGCCTGGTCGCCCGCGTGCAGAGCGAAGCCAGGGCGCCCGTGCTGGGCCACTTGGAAGGCCTGTGCCACACCTATCTGCATCACACCGCCGATCTGGACGTCGCCCGGCGCGTGACCCTGAACGCCAAGATGCGCCGGGTCTCGGTCTGCGGCGCGACCGAGACCCTGCTGGTGGATCGCGCGGGCGCCGAACGACTATTGCCCCAGGTCGCCGCCGATCTGATGGCCGCAGGATGCGAATTGCGCGGCGACGACGCTGCACGCGCCCTGGTCCCCGACATGGCCGAGGCGACCCAGGCGGATTGGACCACCGAATACCTGGCCCCCATACTGTCGGTGCGGATCGTCGAAGACCTGGACGACGCCGTGGATCACATCCGCCGTTACGGCTCTGGCCACACCGAGGCGATCATCACGATGGACGAAACGGCCGCGCAACGGTTCACCGACGCCGTCGACAGCGCCATCGTCCTGGTCAACGCCTCGACCCAGTTCGCCGACGGCGGCGAGTTCGGCTTTGGGGGCGAGATCGGCATTTCCACCTCCCGCCTCCATGCGCGCGGCCCGGTCGGGGCCGAACAACTGACGACCTACAAATATGTGGTCCGGGGCCAGGGTCAGACACGCCCCTAGGTCCGTCTTGTTTCGATACGGACAATCTGCTACAGAGTCTGCGACTGAAAATCCGTGGCCCGCCGGCCACGATTCGACGCGGTGTGACGATCCGCCTCTGGTCAAGTCGGCAACGGATCACCAAGTCTTCGGTTGAGGGGTGAGGGATCGGTGCACATTCCGTGGCCGAAACCGCTGGACCCGCTCGGTATCGGTCGGAGGGACCACTTTTATGGCTGCCAATTCCACCTATGCGGTGATGTCGCCTGAACAGGGACTGTCACGCTATCTCACTGAAATCCGTAAATTTCCGATGCTCAGCAAGGACGAAGAGTTCATGCTGGCCAAGCGCTGGAGCGAGCATCAGGACCCTGAGGCCGCCCACCGTCTCGTCACGTCGCACCTGCGCCTGGTGGCCAAGATCGCCATGGGTTATCGCGGCTATGGCCTGCCGATCGGCGAAGTGATTTCCGAAGGCAACGTCGGCCTGATGCAGGCCGTCAAGAAATTCGACCCCGACAAGGGATTCCGCCTGGCGACCTACGCCATGTGGTGGATCCGCGCCTCGATCCAGGAATACATCCTGCG
>ENA-UOUJ01000077-UOUJ01000077.1-activated-sludge-metagenome-genome-assembly--contig:-NODE-77-length-84409-cov-8.090808_pt1 | contig 84409 bp, 73 predicted proteins | sample MGYA00249839_ERZ747224 | MGnify/ENA primary metagenome ERZ747224 (study PRJEB28782, sample SAMN03220277) | activated sludge metagenome | biome: wastewater; feature: sewage sludge; material...
GGCGACGGTGGCGCCGGCCGCCAGGACCCGGGCCGGGGGATCCGGGGATCCCAGCGGTCCCGGGAAAGGGATCAGCTACGCGGTGTGGCGGCAGCCGCCACGGCCTGGGCCACGCGCTCGGAGACCTCGGGGTCGAAGACCGAGGGGATGATGAAGCCGGGGTTGAGCTCCTCGTCGGAGATGCAGGAGGCGATGGCCTCGGCGGCCACGACCAGCATCTCGTCGGTGATATCGGAGGCTCCGGCGTCCAGCAGCCCGCGGAAGAACCCGGGGAAGGCCAGCACGTTGTTGATCTGGTTCGGGAAGTCCGACCGGCCGGTGGCCACCACGGCGGCGTGCTTGGAGGCCGCGGCGGGGTCGACCTCGGGGTCCGGGTTGGACATGGCGAAGACCATGGCCCCGTCGTTCATGGCGGCGATGTCCGCCTCGTCCAGCAGGTTCGGGGCGGAGACGCCGATGAACACGTCGGCCCCGACCACGGCCTCCTTGAGCGTGCCCGAGAAGGAGCCGGCGTTGGTGTTGTCGGCCAGCCACTGGCGGTTGGAGTCCGTGTGCGTGGAGCCGCGCTCGATCACCCCGGCCCGGCCGGCGGCCACGATGTGGCGGGCGCCCGAGGCCATCAGCAGGCGGATGATCGCGGTGCCGGCGGCGCCGACGCCGGAGACGACGATGCGCACGTCCTCGATCTTCTTGCCGGTCAGCTTCAGGGCGTTGGTCAGCGCGGCCTGTACCACGATGGCGGTGCCGTGCTGGTCGTCGTGGAACACCGGGATGTCCAGTTCCTCGCGCAGGCGGGCCTCGATCTCGAAGCAGCGCGGGGCGGAGATGTCCTCGAGGTTGATGCCGCCGTAGGCCGGGGCGATGGCCTTGACGATGGAGATGATCTCCTCGGTGTCCTTGGTGTCCAGGGCCACCGGCCAGGCGTCGACGCCGGCGAACTGCTTGAACAGGGCGGCCTTGCCCTCCATCACGGGCATCGCGGCCTCGGGGCCGATGTCCCCCAGGCCCAGCACCGCGGTGCCGTCGGTGACCACGGCGACCGTGTTCTTCTTGACGGTGTACTGACGGGCCAGGTCCTTGTCCTTCGCGATGGCCTGGCAGACCCGGGCCACGCCCGGGGTGTAGGCCCGGGAGAGGTCGTCGCGGGTGCGCAGCGGCACCCGCAGGGTGGTCTCGATCTTCCCGCCCTCGTGCAGCTGGAACGTCTGGTCCGAGAGTTCCAGGACCTCGGTCCCGTCCAGGGCGTCCAGGGCCTGGCGCACGCGCTCGGCGTGACCGGCGTCGATGGTGTTGCAGCTGACGGCGACGATCATGTACTCGTGGTGGGACTCCACCACGTCCAGGCCGGTGATGGCAGCACCGGAGGCGGCCACCTCTGCGGTCAGGTCGGAGGTCGCGGTGAAGGACGCGGGGGCCTTGACCTGCAGGGTGATGGAATAACCGGGGCTGGGTGCTGCCATGAGAGCTCCTTCGTAGGAGAGGGCCGAATGGTCGTCTGCTCCATGGCCGACGGACCAGTCCTGATCGAGGCCGAGTCTATCGGCGGGCAGACCTACTGCTCAGTCGTGTGTCGTCACGCTGTCGCGCCCTAGAAACCCCTGAGGATGACGTTCCAGTAATCCTTCGGGAGGAACTCGAGGTCGAGGAACCACAGGACGCGGCTCGGGCCCAGCAGCGGGACACCGGGGATGCTGGGCGCCAGCTCGTTGTCCCGGTCGTACTCGGCGAAGACCGCCCGCCCCCGCTGCACGGTCACGGGTGTCACGGTGTAGCCGTCGTACCGGGCGGTGGGTTCGCGGCCCTCCCGGGTGGCCAGCAGGTTCGCGGCGAGGACCTTGGTCTGGTGGCGCAGCCCGCCCCCGGATGAGGTGGTCTGCAGGGCCGCCGCGTCCCCGCAGGCCCACACGGTGGGCACCCGCCGGTGGCGCAGGGTGTGCGGATCCACGTCCGCGTAGCCGGCCGCGGACGTTCCCGGTCCCGCCGTGGACTCCACGCCCGCCACCGCCTCCCCGCCCGCAGCGGTGCCCAGTCCGGCCTCGGCGATCCAGGCCGGTGCCGCGTGGACCGGGGAGTGGTGCAGCAGGTCGTAGGGCAGGTCACGGGGCGTCCCGTCGACCGTGGCGTGCAGCCGGCGGGCGCCGGCGTCGATGGAGCGCACGTGCGCGTCCGTCAGGACCGTGATCCCGTAGCGATCCACCCATGGCTGCAGGACCCGGTCCACGTCCGGCTGGCCGAACAGGGTGCCGGTGGGCGTCAGCAGGGTCACCTCGATGTCCTGCAGCACGCCCTGGCGCTGCCAGTAGTCACAGGCGAGGTAGAGGATCTTCTGCCCGATCTGCGGGGTGGGGGCCGGGCCGTCCGGGATGGTGAACAGCGCCCGTCCGCGGCGCAGTGCGCGGATCAGCTCCCAGGTCTTGGGGGCCAGCTCCACGGTGTAGTTCGTGGAGGCGTGCGGGCCGGCCACTGCCTCGGCGCTGCCGGGCACGTGATCCCAGTCCGGGGCCGAGCCCGCGCAGATCACGACGTCCCGGTAGCCGAGGCGCTCGCCCGAGGACAGGGTGGCGGTCCGTGCCACCGGGTCCAGGGCCCGGACGCTGTCCTGCACCCATCGCACACCGCGGGGCATCACGCGGTGCTGGGGACGGGACATCTGGCGCGTGGTCCTCAGCCCGGCGCCCACGTAGGACAGCATCGGCCGGTAGTGGTGCGTGGACTTGGGTTCCACGACGGCGATGTCCGCGATGCCCTTGCGGTGCAGCCGGGCGGCCAGGGAGATCCCGGCGTTGCCACCGCCGATCACGAGGACGTCGGCGGTTCGCTCTGGGGGTGCAAGGGGCATCGTGACTCCGTGGGAGGTGGAGGGGCTCTACGGCCCCGGAGGGGGCCGCCCGACCATTCGACCACGGGCCGCGACGACCCCACCACCATGGGTGGCCCCCATGCTCTCTCAGCCGGTCGGGCCCACGGTCCCGGACATCGCCCGGTGGGTCCCCGAGCGGTGGAGCCAGGACCGGTGGACCTGGTGGATGCCCTCGAGCAGGACGCAGGCCACCGCGCCGGTCGCCACGGCGGTCACGGTGAGGTCCGTGGGCGGGTACTCGAACTGGTGGAACTCCTGAGAGGCCGGGACCGTGAGGACCAGGAACAGCAGCACGTACATGGAACCGACCAGCACCAGCTTCCACCGGGTCATCGGCCGGGAGATGAGGTTGAGCACCCACAGGCCCATCAGGGTCAGCGTGATGACCGAGGCGGTCTGGACCTGCCGGACCGAGACCTCCTCCGTGAACCAGCGGGCATAACCGTTCACGGCCAGCAGGCCCACGAGGATGACCACCCCGGAGGGGATGGCGAAGCGCAGGGCGCGGCCGAGGAACCCCGGGACGTAACGGCGCTGGTTGGGGGCCAGGGCCAGGAAGAACGTGGGCAGCCCGATCATCAGGAAGTCCACGGTGGAGGCCTGCCGCGGCAGCAGCGGGTACTGCCAGGCCAGCAGCGAGAACACCACGCCGAACAGCACGGCGTAGGCGGTCTTGGTCAGGTACAGGTGGGCCAGTTGCTCGATGTTGGCGATCACCTGACGCCCCTCGGCCAGCACGGCCGGCAACCGGGAGAAACGGCTGTCCAGCAGCACCAGGCGGGACACGGCCTTGGTGGCCGGGGCGCCGTTGCCCATGGCGATGCCCAGGTCCGCGGACTTCAGGGCCAGGGCGTCATTGATGCCGTCCCCGGTCATCGCCACCACGTGCCCGGCGTCCTGCAGGGCCTTGACCATGCCCTTCTTCTGGTCGGGGGTGACCCGGCCGAACACGGAGTGGGTGTCCAGGACCTCCCGTCGTCGATCGTCGTCCTCGGGCAGGTGCCGGGCGTCGTAACCGTCCCCGTGCAGCGTCATCCCGACCTCGCGCGCGACCGCGGCCACGGTGCGCGGGTTGTCCCCCGAGATGATCTTCAGCTCCACGCCCTGGGCGCGGAAGTACTCGAGGGTCTCGTGGGCGTCGTCGCGGACCTTCTCCCGGAAGGTCAGCAACGCCACCGGGACCAGCCCACGGGGCAGTCGCTCACCGGTCCGGCGGCCGTTGCCGGTCCCGGTGGCGGGCCCGGTGTCGGTGGCGGGCCCGGGGCCCGGTCCCGACGTCGGCCCCCCGGTCCCGAACCACGCACCGGGCGCCACCGGAGTGTCCGACCGGCAGAGCAGCATGGTGCGCAGCCCCCGGTCCGTCGTCTCCTGGCAGAGGGCCTCGATCCGGTGGGTGTCCGTTCCCTCGGAGCAGTTCCCGTCGAGCAGTGCCTCCGGGGCGCCCAGGACCCACGCCCCGTGCGGGGCGGAACCGGGTCTCGGGGGGCGGGCGCCGCCCCCGGGACCGAAGGCGACGGCGGACCAGCGCCGGGCGGAGGAGAAGGGCACCTGCGCCGAGGGCGCCTCCTCGGGGACGTGCGGGAAGGCCTCGCGCAGGGCCAGGGCCGTGGGGTTGGCATTCACGTCGGCGCCGAACCAGGCCAGGACGCGGGCGCCGTCGTCGTGCACCTGGCGGGAGGCGGAGAGGTCGGTGACCCCGTCGAAGACGACGCGCCCCTCGGTGAGCGTGCCGGTCTTGTCCAGGCAGACGGTGTCCACCCGGGCCAGGATCTCCACCGCCGGCTGTTCCTGGATCAGGACCTGGTCCTGGGCCAGCTTCAGCGCGGCCACCGCGAAGGAGATCGTGGTCATCAGGGCCAGCCCCTGGGGGATCATCGAGGTGATCGCGGCGACGGAGGCCACGACCGCGGGCTCGATCGCGTTGTTCTGCACCGCGTACGTCCAGCCGCCGATCGCCTGGACCTGGCCGTTGAGGATGATCGCCACGATCGGCACCAGGGCGATGGTGAGCCACGTGGCGACCGTGTCCAGGGCCCCACGCAGCTCCGAGGGGATCTTGGAGAACGTGCGGGCCTCGATCGCGAGCTGCGAGGCGTGCGAGTCCGCGCCGACGGCCGAGACGCGGAACACCCCGTGCCCGGAGAGCACGGCCGAACCGGAGAGCACCACGTCCCCGGGCAGCTTGCCCACCGGATCGGACTCCCCGGTCAGCATGGACTCGTCGATGTCCAGGCCGTCCGCCCTCAGCATCACCCCGTCCGCCGGGACCTGGTCCCCGCGCCGCAGCACCACGGCGTCGTCCAGGACGATGTCCTCCAGTCGCACCTCCTGCCGCTCGCCGGAGCGCATGACGTGGGCGGCGTCCTGGTGCAGCAGGGCGATCTGGTCCAGCTTGCGCTTGGCCGAGTACTCCTGGACCACGCCGATGATCACGTTGGCCACGGCCGCGAGGCAGAACACCAGGTCGAACCAGCGGCCCAGCACGATGATCGCCACCGCGCAGGCGCCGATGGCCAGGTTGAACATCGTCAGGACGTGGACGCGCAGGATCTTCCAGATCGAGCGGGAGGTGTCCCGGGGCTGGCGGTTGGTCAGCCCCTTGCCGATCCGCTCCGCGACGGCGGACTCGTCCAGGCCGCGGGCGGCGAGGGCCTCGTCGTCCGGGCGGGCGATCGCCCCCAGTCCGCGCCGGCGCAGGTGGTGACGACGGCGCACGTCGGGGTGCTCCGCTCCACCGGCCACCGCGGCGGCAGGGGAGCCGACCCGAGGAGTCCGTGAGCCGGCGGGGGTGGCGGCGTGGGGGTCCGCGGGTGAGCCTGCGCCGGGGAGGTCCTGGATGGTGTCCTCCTCCGTGGCGGGTCCGCCGGTACCGGTGCTGGCCGGGTTGCTCACGCTGATTGTCTCCCTGGGTCGGGCGGCAGGCAATGGCCAGCCGGACGGGAGCCGACCTGCAGCGATGCCCTCCAATGTAGTGGCCGCGTGTCCCGCACGGGGTCAACCTGCGGGGTGAATCCGGGCCCGCTCCGGGTCATCCCGGAGACGGAGGCCGGACCGTCGGTGCCCCGTGGTGGCCCGGGCTGCCGTACAGTCGGCGTCATGAAGGCACCGGACCCCGCGGCCATCCTGCCGGGCCGGTTGCTGTCCAGGATGCGCTCGGACCTGGTCCACACCTTCTCCGGTGAACGTGACGCGGGAGTCCCGCAGTGGCAACTGGACCTCGAACAGGGTGATGACGCCGGGTACTTCGCCCACGACTCGGCAACCTGGGCGGTCCACGGGTCGATGTCCACCGTGGCGGCAGGCATCCGCGCCCTGCTGGTCCAGGCGCTGCACCCCGGTGCGCTCGCCGGGGTGGCCGAGCACTCGGACTACCGGGCCGACCCGCTGCAACGGCTCGCGGGGACCATCCGCTGGATCTTCTCCGTCACCTACGGTTCCACCGGCGCGGCCCGTCAGGCCTGCGCCGAGGTCCGCCGGCTGCACGTGCCGGTGCGGGGGCGGTATGAGGACGGGGCGGGGGAGGAACGGCGGTACTCCGCCAACGCCCCGCACCTGGCCGAATGGGTGCACCTGGCCTTCACGGACGCCTTCCTGGCCGCGCACGAGGACTTCATCGGCCCCGTGCCGACCGCCGGCGGGGCGGATGACTACGTCCGTGAGTGGTCCGTCGCCGGATCACTCATGGGCGTGCAGGACCCGCCGACCACCCGCCAGCAGCTCAAGGACCGGCTGCAGGCCTTCGACGACGCCGGCGAGCTGGCCGGCGGGGACCGGGTCACCGAGGTCCTCGGGGTCCTGCGGAACCCGCCGCTGCCCGGCCAGCTCGGCTGGGGCTACCGGGCGCTCTTCACCGCGGTCGTGGACACCCTGCCGGCCCGCTACCGGGACCTGCTCGGCCTGCGCGCCACACCGGTGTCGCGGCTGACCCGTGCCGGCGGCCGCGCCACCCTGGCCGTGGTGGGCGCGGCCCTGTCCGGGCCGGGCCCCTCGGAACAGGCGGCCCGGCGCCGGCTCATCCGGCTGGGTGTGCTTCCGGACGCGGACACCGGACGGTAGCGGACGAGCCGCGAGGCCCCGCCGTTGCCCGGGCAACCAGCCGTGCCCGGCGTCTCAGCACGACGTCCTGTCCGATCTCGTGCACGGCGGAGCGGGCACGACCGGGCCCCGTGACGGCTGCCTGGGCGGCGGTGCTCATGACCTCCCCGCCGACCGCTCGGTGGCGGGGGCCGGGTCCAGGGCGATGATGACCGACTTGGTCCGGGTGTACTCCGCCAGTTGCTCGGGCCCGTTCTCCCGGCCCCAGCCAGAGGCCTTGACGCCCCCGAACGGCATGGACGGGTCCAGCAGGCCCCAGGCGTTGACCCAGACGATCCCGGCCTCCAGCGCATCCGCCACCCGGTGGGCGCGCGAGATGTCCCCGGTCTGGATCCCGGCCGCGAGGCCGAAGTCCGTGCTGTTGGCCAGGTCGACGGCCTCCTGCTCCGTGTCGAACGGCTGGACCGTCAGCACCGGACCGAAGATCTCCTGCTGGACGGCGTCGGCCGCATTGTCGACGTCGGCCAGGACCGTCGGACGGTAGAAGAACCCGCCGTCGATCTCGGCTGCCTCCCCACCCACCACGACGCGCGCGCCGCTGGACCGGGCCTGATCCACGGCCTCGCGCACCTTCTCGAACTGGCGGCGGGTGGCCAGCGGGCCGATCACCGTGCCCGGGTCCCGCGGGTCACCGAAGGGCACGTGCGGGACAGCGCCCGCGAGGGCCTCGAGGACCTGGTCGTAGACCGGCCGCTCGACGAGGAGCCGCGGTCCACCCATGCAGAACTGGCCGGTGTTGAAGACGAAGGCCGAGATGGCGGTCTCCACCGCCTTGCCGAGGTCGGCATCGGCGAAGACGATGTTCGCCGCGTTGCCGCCCAGTTCGGCAGTGACGGGCCGCAGGCTGCGGCCGGCCAGCTCGGCGACGTGCGCCCCGACCTGGGTGGAACCGGTGAAGGCCACCTTGGCGACCCGGGGGTGCCCGTTGAGGGCGTCACCGATCGTCGAACCGTAACCGGTGACCACGTTGTAGACCCCGTCCGGGACGCCCGCCTCGGTGAGCAGCTCAGCCATCAGCAGCGCCGAGAAGGGGGTCTCCTCCGCCGGCTTGTGGACCACCGTGTTCCCCGCGGCCAGGGCGACGGCGATCTTGGAGGTGGACAGGATCAGCGGGAAGTTGAACGGCGTGGTGGCCGCGATGACCCCGAGGGGCTCCCGCTGGGTGTAGGCGTGGGCCGGCAGAGGGGTGCGGCGGACCGCCCCGTCCAGGTGCTGGGCCAACGAGGCGGCGTACTCGTAGGTGTCGGCCGCCGTGGTGACGTCCACGGCACGGGCGAGGCTGATGGGCTTGCCGACGTCCAGGCTCTCCACCCGGGCGATCTCGTCGGCCCGCTCCCGGATCAGGTCGGCCACCCGCATCAGCACGCGCGAGCGCTCCCTGCCGGGGAGCCTGGACCACCGGCCGTCGACGAAGGCGCGGTGGGCGGCCTCCACGGCCGCGTCGACGTCGGACGGGCTGCCGTCCGGGATCGACCCGATGGCCTCGCCGGTGGCCGGGTCCAGGACCTCGATCCGGCCGGATCCGGACGTCGCGGCGGCCCAGCCGCCATCGATGTAGTGCCGCGCGTGGCGCAGTGCCTCGGGCAGGTCCGGGCCGGCCTGCACGTCCTGCGGTGCCTCGGTCGTCATGGGTCAGTCCTCCTGGGGGTGGGGGGCAGGGATCACAGGTGGGGGCGGGACGGCCGGTGTCCGGCATCGCGGTGGCGAGCGCCCCGGATGCCGCGCGTGCCCGGTCTCACAGGCCCGGAGTCTACCCAGCATGTGTCCGCGCTCACAGGGGTACCGTGAAGCCATGGGACACACCAATGACCCGGCGACCATCCGCCGGCTGCTGACCGACCGGGGAGCCCGCTGGGCCGTCGTCGGACTCACGCCCAACCCGCGCCGGGCCGCCGTCGGGGTCTCGAGATTCCTGCGGGACGAGCTGGGCATGGAGATCATCCCGGTGAACCTCGGGGCCCAGGAGGTGCACGGGGAGACCGGGTACCGCACCCTGGCGGATGTGCCCGGGACCATCGACGTGGTGGACTGCTTCGTCAACTCCCACAAGGTCGGGGCGATCGTGGACCAGGCGATCGAGGTCGGCGCACGTGCCGTGTGGCTGCAGCTCGGGGTCATCGACGAGTTGGCGGCGGAGCGCGCGGCGGCCGCCGGGCTGGACGTGGTCATGGACACCTGCCCGGTCATCGAGGTGCGGGCCACCCCCTCGCTGCGTGGCGACTGACCTCCCCGGGCCGCCGCTAGGGTGGGGCCATGATCTTCATCGTCGTGAAATTCCAGGTCAAGCCCGAGCACGTGGACGGTTTCATGGATCGCGTCCGTGACTACACGCGGGCCACGCGTGCCGAGGAGGGCAACCTGTGGTTCGAGTGGTCCCGCAGCGTGGAGGACCCACACGAGTTCGTCCTCGTCGAGGCGTTCAAGGACGGCGCCGGGGAGGCGCACGTGTCCTCGGAGCACTTCACGGCGGGCCTGGAGGCGATGCGCCCCGTGCTGGCCGCCACCCCGAGGATCGTCAGCCGCCAGGTCGAGGGTGAGGGCTGGGACCGGATGGGCGAGCTGCAGGTCGACTGAGCGGACGGTGCACCCTGCAACGTGCGGGCAGGGACGGTCGCCCGTCCCTGCCCTCAGTTCGTGCTGTGATCAGGCGTTGGCCGCCTTCGGGGCGCCGATCCCCGGATCGACCTGGTGTGGTCCGCTGGCGCTGGGCCGCACGTCGAAGTCGAAGATCGCGGTCGGGATGTAGACGGTGGAGCACGAGTTCGGGATGTCCACCACTCCGGAGAGCCGGCCCTCGATCGGGGCCGCACCCAGCAGCAGGTACGCCTGCTCGGGGGAGTAGCCGAACTTCACCAGGTAGTCGATCGCGTGCAGGCAGGCGCGCTGGTAGGACAGGTGCGAGTCCAGGTAACGCTGCTCGCCGTCCAGCGTCACCGAGGTCCCGGAGAACGCGATCCACTCACTGAACCGGGGATCCACCCGGCCCGGCATGAAGATGGCGTTCTCCTTGACCCCGTAGGTCTCCATGCCGCCCTTGATGAGGTCGACGTGCAGGTCCATGAACCCGCCCATCTCGATCGCGCCGCAGAACGTGATCTCCCCGTCGCCCTGGGAGAAGTGCAGATCGCCCATGGACAGGTTGGCGCCGTCCACGAACACCGGGTAGAACACCCGGGTGCCCTTGGACAGGTTCTTGATGTCCTGGTTGCCGCCGTTCTCGCGCGGTGGTGCCGTCCGGGCGGCCTCCGAGCCGACGCGCTGCCACTCGCCCCGGTCCAGCCCGCCGAGCACGGCGTGCTCGGCCTCGGGCGGCAGGGCGAGCGGGGGCACGCGGTTCGGGTCGGTGGCGATCAGGTCGCCCTCGCGCTTGTTCCACTTGGCCAGCAGCTCGGCCGAGGGCGCCGTGCCCATGAGGCCGGGGTGGATGAGGCCCTCGAAGCGGACCTCCGGGACGTGCCGGGAGGTGGCGATCTGGCCGTTGAAGTCCCAGATGGCCTTGTAGGCGTCCGGGAACTGGTCGGTCAGGAACCCACCGCCGTTGTTCCGGGAGAAGATGCCGGTGTACCCCCAGCCCTGGCCGGCCAGCGGGCCGCTGTCCTCCTGGGGGATCGGGCCGACGTCGAGGATGTCCACGATCAGCAGGTCGCCGGGCTGGGCTCCCTCGACGGCGAAGGGGCCCGAGAGCTTGTGCACGGTGAGCAGCGGCGCGTTGAGGATGTCCTCGGCGGAGTCGTCGTTGACGATGGCGCCGTCGAACCACTCGCGGCAGTCGACCCGGAAGGTGTCACCCGGCTTGACGGTGGCGACCGGGGGGATCTCCGGGTGCCAGCGGTTGTGGCCGAGCTTCTCCTGGTCCTCGAAGGACTTGGCCGAGTCGAGGGGAAAGATGTTGTCGGGCATGGTGACGGATCCTTTGCTGTGGGAACGAGAACGGTAACGAGAGTGGGAAGGGAGAGCGGGGGAGGGTGGCGCCGGCGTGACGCGTCGAGGAGGGGCGCGGCGCGCGGGTCGGCGGGCGCCGGGCGCCGGTACCGCTGCACTGGGGTCAGGGTCAGGGCCGGGGCAGCTTCCGGTGCAGGGGATTGCCGGTGTACCGGGGGCCCTCGCGCGGTTTGCGGCCGGCCGCGGGCAGTGCCGTGACCACCTCTGGTTCGGCCGCGCTGCGTTGGGACGACTCGATGAGCCGGTAGGCGGCGGAACCGGCCCGGGAGAGCCGCACGGAGGTGATGCGCCGGGCCGCGGGAGCCCCGCAGTCCGGGCAGTCCACCGCATCGGGCACGGAGGTCATGCTGTAGGACGCTTCCAGGACGGTGCCCTCCGGGCAGCGGAACTCATACAGCGGCACGGCGCCTCCCCCCGTCCCGCGGGTCACTGTCCGCCGGGCCGCGCAGGGTGTGGTCCGGTCCGGTGTCCTGCAGCTCGGGGGGCGTCCTGAGCGGACCGCGCCGGCCGAGCAGGAACGACAGGACCAGGGCGACGACGCCGGCCACGGCCAGGATCGTGGCCCACGTCCACGTGCTGCGGTACTCGCCCATGAGCAGCAGTACGGCGGGGATGGTGGCCGTGAGGTGCGCGATGATGGCCGTGAACCACCCGGTGGCCGCGGTGAGGGACTCCCGCCGGAGTCCCAGCAGCAGGAAGAACATGAGCCAGAGCACGGCCCAGAGGAGCCAGATGACCCCGAAGACGGGGTCTGCCACGACGGTGAACTGGAGGATGCCCATCACCACGGCGATGGCGGCCACGAACAGGGAGAACCACCCCACGCCCTCGCCGTCGAGACCGAAGGTGAGGTTGAGGCCGACGTAGAGGTAGGTGAAGCCGAAGAGGTAGAGACCGGAGGCGGCGAGGATGGCCGCGGGGTCACCCTCGGCCTGGACGAGCAGGATGGTGGGAAACACCACCTGCATGATGCCGACGAAGAAGTTCATGGGGGCGGCGGCCTTGCCGGGGACGAGCCCCAGCAGCATCAGGCCGTTGATGAACAACACCGCCCCCACGTACAGCAGACCAACACTGCCCATGGAGCGCTCCTGGGAGACGAGCAGGCCCGGCCGGGCGGCGGGGTGAAGCGGAGACGCCGCAGCCCTCGGACCGTGCGAGGGGATGTGATGCACGCCACGTTAGGCACGGCGCAACGGTTGCGACAATGGTCGGTCGTCGGTCGTCGGTCGTCGGTCGTCGGTCGCCGGTCGCCGCCCCTGGCCCGGCTGGGGCCGTGCCCTAGGCCTCGTAGCGGGAACGCATGCAGGCGAAGACGCCGAAGAGCATCAGCCCGACGCCGATGCAGGCCAGGAGCACGGGGCCCAGCGGCTGGTCCAGCAGGGCCTTGAGGGCGCCGTCCATCCCGGTCGCGTCCTCGGGGTCCCGCTGGAGCGTGGCGACCACGAACAGCAGCCCCACCAGGGCGAGCACGATGCCCTTGGCGACGTACCCGATGGTGCCCGTCACGCGGATCGCGCGGGAGACCTCACGCCGGCTCGAGGAGCGCAGGTCCTTCATGAACCGCTGGGTCACCCCCGAGTACACGTGGTATCCGCCGATGCCGATGATGACCAGTCCGGCCACGACCAGCAGCACGGCACCGACCGGATGGGACATGAGCGCGGCCGAAGCCGAGCTGGTGGACTCCCCGGAGTCCTGTCGCCCGCCGAGCGCCGCGACGGTGAACATCACCCCGATCGCCACGTAGACGACGGCCTTGCCCGCGTCCTTGACCCCGTCGAGGGCGGAGCGGCGGTCCCAGATCGCCTCACTGAGGTACCACAGGCCCAGCAGGACACAGCCGGCGGCGCACAGCCAGACCAGGCCGACGCCCAGCGGGCTGGTGGTCAGCAGCTGGATCGCGCCGGACTGGTCCGCGTCCTGGGGTGCCGACCCGAAGGCCAGGCTCCAGGCGATCAGGCCGATGAGGATGTGCAGGATCCCGTTCGCGACATGGCCGACACGGGCGGCCTTCCGGAACCAGGGATGGCGGGTGACCTCCTCGGCGCGGTCCGAGGCCTCGTCGAGGGCCTGGGCGGCCCCGGTCGGCGCATGCTTCCGCATCGTCCGTCGCACGCGGTCGGCAGGGCGGGAGGCGGACGCGGACTCGGGGGTCATGGGTACAGGGTAGACCCGTGGCTTCCGGGGGACCACGGCGGCCGGCTCGACGGCGGCCCCCGGTCAGGGCCGCCCGTTGACGACCCCCCGGGGGCTGTCAGACTGGGGCCATGGTCATCCAGCACATCGCGTTCCGGCAGGACTGGCACCAGGCCCAGCGGACCGGGACCTATGACCGGTCCACCCGCGGCGCCTCGATCGAGGAGGTCGGTTTCCTGCATGCCAGCGACGGGCCGGAACAGGTCCGAGCGGTGCTCACGCGCTTCTACGCGGACGTGGGCGAACCCCTGGTGGTGCTGACACTGGACGAGGCGGCCCTGGCCGCGGCGGGGTTGAGCGTGGTCAGGGAGCCCGGTGACCCCGCCGACCCGGACTCCGAACGCTTCCCCCACGTCTACGGCGGACCGCTGCCGGTGGCCGCGGTGTCCCGCGTCGACCCGGTCGTCAGGTCGGAGCACGGCCTCGGCCCGGCCGCCGCGGACGGTTCCGGAGAGGCCGTCGCCGGTGCGGACGACGATGCGCTCCACCTGTCCCGTGCCATCGCCCTGGCCACCGCGAACGCGGCCACGGACGGGGGCCCGTTCGGGGCGCTGGTGGTGACCGCGGACGGTCGCGCCTTCGAGGGTGCCAACCGGGTCACGGCCACCAACGACCCCACGGCCCACGCCGAGGTCACGGCGATCCGCGCGGCCTGCAGCGGGCTGGACACCTTCGACCTCTCGGGGGCGGTGCTGTACGCCAGCTGCGAGCCGTGCCCGATGTGCCTGGGCGCGGCGCTCTGGGCGCGGGTGGACCGGGTGGTCTATGCCGCCGACCGTCACGATGCCGCCGCCGCGGGCTTCGACGACGCGGCCTTCTACGACTATCTCGAGTCCCCGGACAGGGACGGGCTGATGCCGCTGGTGCACCGGGCCGTCCCGGGCTCCACCGCGCCGTTCGAGGCATGGCAGGAGAACGCCGACCGTACCGAGTACTGAGGCACCCACCGGGGACGTGCCCGGGTGCCCGGAACGCATCAGGTGCTGGATTCGTCGCCCTCCCCGCGCGGGGAAAGCGACGGATCCAGCACCTGATGGTCATCGCGCGGGCCGGCCGCGCTGCCTGGGTGGGTCCGCTGGGTCAGCCGAAGTACTCGGGCAGCGTGGCGGCCCAGCGCTCGCGCAGTTCCTCGAGGGGCAGCACGAACTGGTCCTGCACCTCGAGTGCCCCGGAGGCGGCGTCCACCACGCCGATCCGCGCCACCGGGAAGCCGCGGGCCGTGGTCATGTCCTTGAACCGGACCTCCTCGGTCCGCGGCACGGCCACGATCGCGCGGGACTGCGACTCCGAGAACAGGGCGGTGAAGGCGTCCACGCCGTCGCGCTGCATGACCTCGTCCAGGGACACCCGGGCGCCGACGCCGAAGCGCAGCACCATCTCGGACAGCGCGGCGGCCAGCCCACCCTCGGAGAGGTCGTGGGCGGCGTCGATCATCCCGTCCCGGGAGGCGTTGATCAGCAGCTCGCCGAGCAGCTTCTCGGTGGCCAGGTCCACCTGCGGGGGCACGCCGCCGAGGTGATCGCGCAGCCGGGCGAACTCGGAGCCGTCCAGCTCGTCGCGCGTGACGCCCATCAGGTACACGGCCTGGCCGTCGGCGTCACGGTGGAATCCGGACGGGGTGCGGCGGGAGACGTCGTCGAACTGACCCAGGGTGGCCACCACCGGGGTGGGGTGGATGGGCGTGGAACCGGTCTGGTTGTACAGGGAGACGTTGCCGCCGGTGACGGGCACGCCCATCTGCTGACAGGCGTCCGCCAGGCCGCGGATGGCCTCGGCGAACTGCCACATCACCTCGGGGTCCTCGGGGGAGCCGAAGTTGAGGCAGTCCGAGACGGCCTTGGGCACCGCACCGGCCGTGGCCACGTTGCGGTAGGACTCCGCCAGGGCCAGCTGCGCACCGGCGTACGGGTCCAGGTAGGTGTACCGGGAGTTGCAGTCGGTGGAGACGGCAACGCCCATCCCGGTCTCCTCGTCCACCCGGACCACGCCGGCGTCGTCCGGGGCGGCCATGGCGGTGTTGCCCTGCACGAAGTGGTCGTACTGCCTCGTCACCCACGAGACGTCGGCCAGGTTCGGCGAGGACATCAGCTCCAGCACCGCGGCGCGCAGCTCGTCACCGGTGCCCGGCAGCGCGGGGACGCGACCGGCGTCGACGGCCGAGCGGAAGGTGTCCGCCACGAGCGCGTCCTGGTAGGACGGGCGGTGATAGGGCCGGTCGTAGACCGGGCCGTCGTGGGCCACGGTGCGGGGGTCGACGTCGACGATCACCTCGCCGTTCCAGGTGATGGTCAGGCGGTTGTCGTCGGTGACCTCGCCCAGCCAGGAGTACTCCACGTCCCACTTGGCCATGACGGCCTCGAACGCCTCGACGTTCCCGGGCGTCACCACGGCCATCATCCGTTCCTGGGACTCGGACATGAGGATCTCGCCCGGGGTCAGGGTGGGGTCGCGCAGCAGCACGGAGGTCAGCTCCACGTTCATGCCGCCCTCGCCGTTGGAGGCCAGCTCGGAGGTGGCGCAGGAGATGCCGGCGGCACCGAGGTCCTGGATGCCCTCCACGAGCGAGTCCTTGAACAGCTCGAGGCAGCACTCGATGAGTACCTTCTCCGCGAACGGGTCGCCCACCTGGACGGCGGGGCGCTTGGAGGGCTTGGCGTCGTCGAAGGACTCGGAGGCCAGTACGGAGGCGCCGCCGATGCCGTCGCCGCCGGTCCGGGCGCCGAACAGGACCACCTTGTTGCCCACGCCCGAGGCGTTGGCCAGGCGCAGGTCCTCATGGCGCAGCACCCCCACGGCCAGGGCGTTGACCAGCGGGTTGCCCTGGTAGATCGGGTCGAACACCATCTCGCCGCCGATGTTCGGCAGGCCCAGGGAGTTGCCGTAGCTGCCGATCCCGGCCACGGCCCCGTGCATGACGCGAGCGGTGTCCGGGTGGTCGATCGCGCCGAAGCGCAGCGGGTCCATCACGGCCACCGGGCGCGCGCCCATGGAGATGATGTCCCGGACGATGCCGCCGATGCCGGTGGCGGCTCCCTGGAAGGGCTCCACGTAGGAGGGGGAGTTGTGGGACTCGATCTTGAAGGTCACGGCCCAGCCGTCCCCGAGGTCGGTCACGCCGGCGTTCTCGCCGATCCCGACCATCAGGTCCTTCTTCATCTCCTCGGTGACCTTCTCGCCGAACTGGCGCAGGTGGACCTTGGAGGACTTGTAGGAGCAGTGCTCGGACCACATCACCGAGTACATGGCCAGCTCGGCCGCGGTGGGGCGGCGGTCGAGGATCCTCACGATCTCCTCGAACTCGTTCTGCTTCAGCCCCAGCTCGGCCCAGGGCAGCTCGGTGTCCGGGGTCTGCGCGGCGTGCTCGACGGTGTCGATGTTGAACGTCGCGGTGGCCTGTCGGCTCGTCTGGTCAGTCACTTCGTCTCTCCTGCGATCGAGGCCAGCACCGAGGTGAAGACCCCCAGTCCGTCCGTGCCCATGCGCATGCCGTGGTCCGAGTCGGGGCCGAACCCGGCCTCCACCGCGTGCTCGGGGTGCGGCATGAGTCCCACCACGTTGCCGGCGGCGTTGGAGATGCCGGCGATGTCCCGGCGCGAGCCGTTCGGGTTCCAGCCGACGTAGCGGAACACCACGCGACCCTCCCCCTCGAGCTCGTCGAGGGTGTGTTCGTCGGCCACGTACTGGCCGTCCTGGTTCTTCAGCGGCACGGTGATCTCCTCACCGGTGCCGAAGTCCCGGGTCCAGGCGGTGGCGTTGTTCTCCACGCGCAGCGCCTGGTCGCGGCAGATGAACTTCAGGTGGTCGTTCTTGATCATCGACCCGGGCAGCAGGTGCGCCTCGGTGAGGATCTGGAAGCCGTTGCAGATGCCCAGCACGGGCAGTCCGCTCCCGGACCCGTCCCGTCCGCCGGCGGCGGCGATGATCGCGTCCATCAGCGGGGCGAAGCGGGAGATCGCCCCGGCGCGCAGGTAGTCGCCGTAGGAGAAACCGCCGGGGATGATGACCGCGTCGAGCGAGGACAGGGCCGCGCCGCCGTCGGTCTCGGCGTGCCACAGGGCGACCGGCTCGCCGCCGGCCAGGCGCACCGCGCGGGCCGCGTCCCGGTCGTCGAGCGTTCCGGGGAAGGTCACGACGCCGACGCGCGCCCCGGTGAGGACGGGTCCGGCCGTGGAGAAGTCTCCGATGAGGGGCAGGTCCGTGCTCATCAGGCCGTCGGCCCCTCGGCCGGGTGGCCCGCGGCGTCGGGCAGGACCTCGACGTTCACGACGTCCTCGATCACCGGGTTGGACAGCAACTGCTCGGCGGCCTCGCGGGCGTGGGCCAGGACCTCGTCGGTGACCTCGCCGTCCACGGTGAGCTCGAAGCGCTTGCCCTGGCGGACCGCGGCGAAGCCGGTGAATCCCAGTCGGGGGAGGGCGCCTGCGATGGCCTTGCCCTGCGGGTCAAGGATCTCGGGCTTGGGCATGACGTCGACGACGATCGTGGGCATGGGGGAGTTCTCCAAGGGTTCAGCGGGAGGGCTTGCCCCATTCTAGTCCGGCTCGCCGCGGGCCGCCCCCGCGGGAAGGAAGGGTGACGTGACCCGCAGCCCCGCCACCGTCCCCCGCCGGGGTCCCGCTGTTCCGGCCGGCCGGGGCCCCGGCCTACGCTGGGCCCATGGGGCAGAGCAGGGACCGCGGACGAGACCGCGCAGAAGCACGGATGACCGGGGCCGACGGGGTATCGGTGCTGCCGGCCGCCATGGCCGCCGCACTGGTGGCCGCGGGGATCGCGATCACCTGGTCGGTGCGCAGGTCCCGGGCGACGGTGCGGCAGCTGGCCACGAAGACCGCGGAGCAGCCGGGTGCAGCGGCGGGGACGGGACGCCGGGCCGGTTCCGGCACCACCGCCCCCTCGGGGCAGGTGGCGGTCCGGGCCACCGTGGATGACGATGGCCGCTGACACCCAGGAGCTGGCAGCGCGCCGCTGCCCCTGCGGCACCGGAGAGCTCTACGGGTCCTGCTGCGGCCGCTTCCACGCACGGTTCGCCGCGCACGGCATCCTGTCGGCGCCCACGGCGGAGGCCCTGATGCGCTCGCGCTACTCGGCGTTCGCGCTGGCCTCCGAGGGCGAGTTCCCCGAGGCCGAGCGGTACCTGCTGGCGAGCTGGGCGCCGGAGACCCGGCCGGCGTCGCTGGCGCTCGACGCCCCCGGGGCGGGACCGGACGAGGACCTGGACTGGCTTCGCCTCGACGTCGAGGAGACCTCCGGCGGCGGGCCGTTCGACCATGCGGGCACGGTGCGTTTCACGGCGCACTTCCGGACCCCCGCGGGCCGGCGGACCCAGCAGGAGACGTCCCGGTTCGTGCGCCGCGAGGGCACCTGGCTCTACTACGACGGCGACGTCAGCTGAGTCTCCCGGCCCCTGCGCGGTGGCCGGGAGCGCGTCGCTCAGCCGTAGATGCCGATGACCCCGAAGGCCACGCCCGAGGCCAGCATGGCCAGTGAGACGATGCAGGCCCGCCAGAGGACCTTCTTGTGGTGGTCGCCCAGGTCCACCTTGGCCATGGAGACCAGCAGCAGGATCGCGGGGACCAGGGGGGACTGCATGTGCACGGGCTGCCCGGTGACGGAGGCCCGGGCCATGTCCACGGCGGGGATCCCGTAGTGCGCACCGGTCTCGGCCAGTACCGGCAGGATGCCGAAGTAGAAGGCGTCGTTGCTCATGAAGAACGTGGCGGGGATGGAGATCAGCCCGGTGAGCACCGCGAGGATCGGTCCCATCGAGTCCGGGATGACGTCCACGAGCCACTGGGACATGGCCTCCACCATGCCGGTGCCGGAGAGCACGCCGGTGAGCACGGCGGCGGCGAACACCATGGACACCACGGCCACGATCGAGGAGGAGTGGTTGCCCAGCACCTCGGCCTGCTTCCTGACGTTCGGGAAGTTCACCAGCAGGGCGACGGCGGTGCCGATCATGAACAGGTAGGCCAGGGGCACGATGTCCGCCACCAGCAGCACCATGATGGCCACGGTCAGCACGAGGTTGAACACGAACAGCCGCGGTCGCAGGGTCTCGCGCTCCGGGTCCAGAGCGGTCCCGGACATTTCCGGGGCGGTCTCGGTCACGGTGCGTTCCAGGAGCCCGACGCCGGACGGCGCGCGGGAGGTGCCCGGCGTCCCGGCGGGTGCCCCCGCCGGGACGAGCTGGCCGCCGGGTCCACCGGTCGAGGTCCCGGCGGGGACACCGGGGCCGGACCAGCGCTCGGGGTCGTCACGGCGCAGGCGGCGCCGCTCGGACAGGCCCAGCAGCCAGGAGAAGGCGAAGACCACGGCCAGGCCCACCAGCAGCGAGGGGATCATGGGGACGAAGATCTCGGCTGCGTCCACGTTCAGGGCCGCCGCCGCGCGCACGGTGGGTCCGCCCCAGGGAACGATGTTCAGGGTGCCGTTGGTCAGCCCGGCCACGCAGGTCAGCACCACCGGGCTCAGGCCCAGCCGGTGGTAGACGGGCAGCAGGGCGGCGGTGACGACGATGAACGTGGTGGAACCGTCCCCGTCCAGGGAGATGACGGCCGTCAGCAGGGCGGTGCCCATGACCACCTTGGCGGGGTCGTGGCCCACCACGCGCACGATCCAGTTCACCAACCGGTCGAACAGGCCGACGTCGATCATGATGCCGAAGTAGGCGATGGCGAACATCAGCAGGGCGGCCGTGGGGGCCATCTGGCCGATGGCTTCGAGGATCATGTCCCCCAGTCCGAGGCCGGCACCGGTGAACAGGCCGAAGATGGTGGGGACGAGGATCAGCGCCAGCAGGGGCGTCATCCGCTTCGTCATGATGAGGACCATGAACGTGGCCACCATCGCGAAGCCCAGCAGGACGAGCATGGGAACTCCTGGTTCGGGGAGGGCCGGCGGACGCCGGCGGGTGTGACGGGCGACACGGGGCCGCGATTCGCAGTCACCCTACGGTGACGCAGCCCACGGAACGCCCTTCTGCTCGCTAACGGGGAATCAACCCATTCCACGCATTGCGCTCATTGTGCTCACGCGCCGTGGATGCCGGGGGCGGTGGGCAGGGGCCGGTCGCGGCGCTGCCGCCGGGTCCTACAGTGGGGGCGTGAGCACCACGCGCGAGTCCCGCCGTCCCCGCGGATCCTTCTCCGGGCGGATGACGGCGCTCCTGTTCGCCGCCGTGGCCGGCACGCTGGTCATCTGCCTGCTGGCCATCGGCTGGCTCACGACCCGGCGCATCCACGACCAGGCGCAGCAGGAGGCCCTGGGGATCGCCCGCACGGTGGCCTCCATCCCGGAGGTGCGCGAGCTCGTGGCCGAGCAGGCGGACGAGGACGCCCTGGACACCCGCGCGCTCGCCGCCGGCCCGCTGCAGTCCTCCCTCGAGGAGATCCGCCAGCGCACCGGGGCCCTGTTCGTGATCGCCACCGAGGACCGGGGGCTGCGCCTGGCCCATCCCAACCCGGACCTGATCGGCCAGCGGGTCAGCACGGACCCGGTGGCGCTGTCCGGGGTCGAGGACACGTCCACCGAGCGCGGCACCCTCGGCGAGTCCCTGCGCGCCAAGGTCCCCGTCTGGTCCCCGGACGGCTCTCGCGTGACGGGAGAGATCAGCGTCGGGGTATCCGTGGCCGCCGTGGCGGGTGACGTCCGCCAGGCCGCCGCGTCCGTGGCCGTCGTGGGGCTGGGCGGCCTGGTGCTGGCCGCGGTGTCCTCCGTCTCCCTGCAGCGTCGCCTGCGCCGGCTCACCCTCGGGCTGGAGCCCGAGGAGATCGCCGCCTCGGCACGGGACCAGGCAGCCGTCCTCTACGGGGTGCAGGACGGGGTGATCGGCGTCAGTCCCGAGGGCGTCATCACCGTCCGCAACAAGGCCGCGCGGCTCCTCCTGGGCCTGCCGCACCGCACCGACCGGGACGACGTGGTGGGCCGGCGCTACGACGAGGCCGGACTGCCGCCGACGCTGACGGGAGCCGTCGCCACCGCCCTGGACCCCGCCACCCCGTCCACCGGGTTGCGCCTGTCGGTGGGTGAGTCCTCCATGATCGCCTCCGTGGTCCCGGTGCGGCGAGGCGACGTCGACCTGGGGGCGGTGGTGATGCTGCGGGACACGACGGCCGTGGAGGCCCTCGGCAGCCGGCTCGACGCCGTCGAGACCATGGCCTCCGCCCTGCGGGCGCAACGGCATGAGTTCGCCAACCGTCTGCACGCCCTCTCCGGCCTGCTGTCCGCGGGCCATCTCGAGGAGGCACGGGAGTTCCTGCAGCAGGTCATCGACTCCGGACCGGTCCGTGACCCCGTGCCCGGGATCGAGGCGGTGCAGGACACCTTCCTGCGGGCCTTCCTCGGGGCCAAGGGCGTGCAAGCCCACGAACTCGGGGTGGAGATCCGGGTCGGGGATGAGACCTCGTTCTGGCAGACCGTGGTCGATCCGCAGGACGCCACGGCGGTGCTCGGCAACCTCCTGGACAATGCCGTCCGCGCCGCGCTGGAACGCCAGGCCCCGGGTGGGGACCCGCCCACCGGGCAAGCTGTGGAGGCCCCCGGGCGTCCCTGGGTCGAGGTCGACCTGCTGGGTGACGGCGACACCCTGCACCTGGCCGTCGCGGACTCCGGCGGCGGGGTGCCCGCGGGGCTGGACATCTTCGCCGCCGGGACCACCACCCGGGAGGCCGGGGAGCACGAGGCCCACGGCCACGGGATGGGACTGTCCCTGGCGCGCAGGCTGGCACGCCAGCGCGGAGGGGATGTGTGGTTGGCTGAACCCGGCACCACGGACGGCGCCGGGGCCCTGTTCTGCGCCCGGCTCCCGGGGGTGCTGGCGGTCTCCGAACCGTCACCGGGACGGGCGACGCCGAAGGAGGCTCAGCGATGACGGGACTGCAGGACCGCGGAGGCGATTTCCGGGTGCTGGTGGTGGACGACGACTTCCGGGTCGCCTCCCTGCACGCCGGCTATGTGGACGCGGTGCCCGGCTTCACGGCCCTGCCGCCGGTGAACGACGCCCGGATGGTGGTCCGGACGGTCGCGGACACCACGCCTGACCTGGTGCTGCTGGACCTATACCTGCCCCACGTCTCCGGGCTGGACCTGCTCACGGCGCTGGACGTGGACGCCTTCGTCCTCAGCGCCTCCGGCGAGGGGGAATCCGTCCGGACGGCCCTGCGCCGCGGCGCGCTCGCCTACCTGGTCAAGCCGTTCGAGGAGAAGGCGCTCGCGGACCGGCTGCGGCCCTACGCCCGGTACCGGCGGTTGCTGGCGGCCGGGACCCACGACCAGGTGGCGATCGACCGGGCACGCCGCGTCCTGCTGGCCGAGGCCGAACAGGCCCCGCCGTCGGCGGCCGCCACCACGGAGCAGTCGGTGCTGGAGACCGTCAACGGTGCCGTCGAGGACCTGACCGTGATGGAGGTGGCGGAGGCCGTCGGGATCTCCCGTGCCACGGCCCAGCGGTACCTCTCCCACCTGGCGCAGACGGGCCAGGTCAACCTGGGGCTGCGCTACGGTGCCCGGGGCCGGCCGGAGCACCGCTACGGCCCCCTGGACCCGATCGCCCGGGGCTGAACGGGCCTCACGGGCGATCACCCGGGGCCCGGACGTCCTCCAGGGCGGTCAAGGCCTCCAGGAGCCGGCGGCGGAGGACGGTGGACTCCTCCGCGAATCCGCGCTGGTGCCGCACGTATTCCGCGCGGCCTGCCGGCGTCTCGATCCGGATCGGCTCCAGGCCCCAGTCGGCCAGGTCGTAGGGGGAGGCACGCATGTCCATGGTCCGGATCCGCCAGGCCAGCTCGAAGCAGTCGGCCACGAGGTCCGAACTGAGCACCGGCAGCAGCTTGTAGCTCCACTTGTAGAGGTCCATGTTCGCGTGCAGGCAGCCGGGCTGCTCCAGGTCGACCTGGGTGGCCCGGGTGGGCTGCAGCTCGTTCAACGGCGCGGCCTCGGGGGCGTAGAAGCGGAAGGCGTCGAAGTGCGTGCAGGAGATCCGGTTCCGCTCGACCACCTCGTTGGTCCCCTCGGCGCCCAGCCGCAGGGGGACCGTGGAGTGCCGCACTCCGTGGACCTCCGACCGATAGGCCATGGCCCACTCGTGCAGGCCGAAGCACGCGAGCCGGGCCGGCCGCCGCACGGTGGCCCCCAGGATCCGGTGGGCGAACTCGACCATCGACCCGCGCCGGTCGAGGAATGCCCCCACGTCGACCGTCCAGCCACCCGACGGCAGTCCGGGGCGTGGATCGATCCACCGGTAGAAGCGCCAGCCGCCTGAGGCGCCCGCGGGGGCCGCGCCGGGGGCCGCATCGGGGGCCTCCCCGCGATCGGGGTGCGGCGGAGGGCCCGGGGCGGGGCCGGCATCGGGCCGTGCGGCCTCTCCCGGGGTCCCGGCCCCGGGGCCTGCGGCCAGCACGACGCCGGCCCCCGGGTGCCAGCGTTCGAGGGCACCCGGGGTGAGCGAGTAGTAGGAGAAGAGGAAGTCGTGCACCGGGTGCCGGACCCCCGCCGAGTGCAGGTCCCTCAGGGGTGCGGTGTAGGCGCTGATGCGCTGCCGGTGGGACTCCGCGCGGCTCCGCCACTGCTGCGGGGGCAGCACGGACAGGCCATCGAGGCGGGGAGGGGGCACCCTTCCAGAGTAGTCGCTGGAGGGGTGCGCCCGGGGGGCCGGACGGAACGAGAGGGAAGCCCGGACAGGACGGAAGGCGGGCCCGACAAGCGGCCATGACGCATCGTCCCCTGTAAAAGATGTGTTTCAAGCCTTCCGCCGGGCCCACGGACTCAGGTAATCTTCAGTCATCCCCATCCTGTGGTCGGCATCACTTCCACCGTCTCCATGTGCGCCCCGGGGCCCCGTGCCCGTCTCGCGGAGCAGGCGCATTCCCCGGCGACAGGACCAGCCGGGCATGATCGTGCCCGGTTCGCACCTTGGTGAGGAAGGCCAAGCCACATGTCAGAGAAATCCAGAGGCCGGCGCCGCTCGCTCACGGCCTTCGCGGCCGGACTGCCCCTCGTGGCCGGTTCGTTCCTGCTCCCCGGCGCCCAGGCCGCGCCCGATGCCGGCGGCCTCGACGCCGGTTCGGTGGACTCCGTGCTGCAGTCGGCGGTGCAGGAGTACAAGGACGGCAAGTACTTCGTCGTCCTCAAGGACGACCCCGCCCTGACCTACACGGGCGGTGAGGACGACCTCGCGCCGACGGCCGCCCCGAAGGGTGTCTTCAACCCGAACTCGGCCCACGTGCGCAAGTACGAGCAGTTCCTGGAGGGCAAGCAGGAGAAGGTCGCGGCGGCGGAGGACGTCGAGGTGGACCAGTCCTTCTCCGTGGCGCTGAACGCCTTCACGGCGGACCTCACCGCCGAGCAGGCCCTGGAGATCTCGCGTCACCCGGACGTGCTCGGCGTGGCCGAGAACACGCAGGCGGCCCCGGACTACTCCTCCGTGGAGTTCCTCGACCTGCCGGGCCGGAAGGGCACCTGGAAGGACACCTACAGGGGCGTCAAGAACGCGGGCAAGGGCGTGGTGGTCGGCGTGATCGACACCGGTTACTTCCCGGACCAGGACATGCTGGCGGGCGATCCGGTCAAGGCGCTGCCGGGCCGGAAGAAGCCGAGGGTGGGGGAGCCGTACCTGACCGCCGACGGCGGGATCGCCATGCTCAAGTCCGACGGCACCACCTTCCGGGGTGAGTGCGAGCCCGGTCAGGACTTCACCGGACAGGAGTGCAACTCCAAGGTGCTCTCGGCGCGGTACTACTCGGAGGACTTCGAGCGCTTCGTCCCCGTCGACAAGCGCGACCCCAACGAGCGGCTGTCCCCGATCGACATCAGCTCCCACGGCACCCACACCGCCACCACCGCGGCGGGCAACGACGGCGTGGACCAGGTCATGAACGGCGGCGACTACGGTGAGGGCTCCGGCGTGGCGCCCGAGGCCAAGGTGTCCGTCTACAAGATCTGCTGGGAGGACACCGACCCGGACACCGGTGGCTGCTACTCCTCCGCCTCCGTGCAGGCGATCGAGCAGGCCATCGTGGACAACGTGGACGTGCTGAACTACTCCATCTCCGGCAACAACACCTCGGTGGTGGACCCCGTGTCCCTGGCCTTCAAATCCGCGGCGGCGGCGGGCATCTTCGTCTCCGCCTCCGCCGGTAACTCCGGACCCGCCGCCAACACGGTCAACCACTCCGCCCCGTGGCTGACCTCGGTGGCCGCCCAGACGTTCTCCAACGAACTGACGGGCACCGTGGAGTTCGAGGACGGCACCAAGGTCCGCGGTGTCTCGTCCATGGTCGAGGGGGCCGGTCCGGCCGACGTCGTGCTCTCGAGCGAGATCGCCAAGGCCGGTGCCGCGGCCGAGGACGCGCGGCTCTGCGCCGTGGGCGCCCTGGACCCCGAGGCGGCCGCCGGCAAGATCGTGCTGTGCGACCGTGGCGTGACGGCTCGCGTGGACAAGTCCAAGGCCGTGGCCGAGGCCGGTGGCGTGGGCATGATCCTCGTCAACGTCGGCGGGGGCTCCGAGGATGCCGACCTGCACTCCGTCCCCACGGTGCACACCTCCGATGAGTCCGTCCGCCAGCTCGTGGCCACGACGGACCTCAAGGCCACCCTCGTCCCCGGTGACACCACCGGGCTGGAGGCCCAGCCGGTCCCGCAGATCGCCGGGTTCTCCTCGCGCGGTCCGTCCAACGCGGTCAACTCCGACCTGCTGAAGCCGGACATCGCCGCACCGGGCGTCAACGTCATCGCCGGTGTCTCCCCGCTGGACCCGAACTACAACGGCAACGAGTACGGCCTGATGTCCGGGACCTCCATGGCGGCCCCGAACCTGGCCGGCATGGCCGCGCTGATGTACGGGAAGCACCCGAGGTGGTCACCGATGGCCGTCAAGTCGGCCATGATGACCTCCACCCAGGACGTGTACAACGCTGACGGTTCCGCCAACCTGGACAACTTCGCCACCGGTGCCGGCTCCGCGGACCCCCAGGCGATGGCCGCCCCGGGCCTGGTCTACGACTCGAACGACCGGCACTGGAACAGGTTCCTGAACGGCAAGATCGCCGCCCGGGACGTCAACGTCCCGTCCTACGCCGTCTCCGACGTGGCCGGCTCGGCCACCGTGACCCGGACCCTGACGGCCACGGAGAACGGCCGTTGGTCCTTCTCCGCGGACGTCCCCGGGTTCACGGTGACCGCCTCCCCGGCGACGCTGAACCTCAAGAAGGGCAGGTCGGCCACGGTGAAGGTCACCTTCACCCGGGACGGTGCACCGGCGAACACCTGGCAGCACGGTTCCCTGACGTGGTCCGGCGGCAAGAGGCGCTCCCCGGACGTCACCTCCCCGGTGACGCTGCGGGCCGTGGACGTGGCCGCCGATCGGGCGATCGAGGGCACCGGGGCCGAGGGATCGGCTGAGGTCACGCTGACCGGTGGCATCACCGCCACCGTGGAGCCGACCGTCCTGGGCCTGGGCAAGTCCGCCGACGAGGTCTTCGCCAAGGTGCCGGGTCCGCTGAAGGGCGCCACCGACGCCTCGAACCAGCTGTCCGCGACCACGGTCGAACCGGGCACCACCACCGTCAGCTGGCACCTGCAGTCCGGTGACGAGGCCGCCGACTGGGACATGTTCGTGATCACCCCGGACAACCGGACCCTGCAGGTCGCCACCGCCTCCGCCTCTGAGCAGCTGACGCTGAGCGACCCGGCCCCGGGCACCTACTACGTGGTCTCGAACCTGTACTCGTCCCCGGACGTGGCAGCCACCCCCGCCACGCTGAGCACGGTGAAGACCCAGGGTGATGCCGGCAACCTGAGCCTCTCCGAGGACCAGGTGGCCCTGACCCAGGGTGAGGACACCACGGTGACCGCCTCCTGGGACGGGCTGACGGAAGGGACCTGGCACGGGCTCATCTCCTGGGTCCCGGGGACCGCCACCGCCGTCTCGGTGACCGTGGGCCCGGAGGGCAAGGCCGCGGTGACGGACTCGGCCGGCACCGTGCTGACCCCGGAGGACGTCGAGCAGGCACCGCTGACCGACCTCGTGAAGGAGCGGTGACCCGCCCCTGAACCGGTGAAGACGGCAGGGCCCCGGACCGATCGGTCCGGGGCCCTGCCGTGTCAGTCGTGCTCAGCGGCCGGTGCCGCCGTAGACCGTGGCCTCTTCGTCCGCGTCGAGGTTGAAGGCCTGGTGGACGGCCCGCACGGCCGTGTCCAGCATGTCCTCGCGGGTGATGATCGAGATGCGGATCTCCGAGGTGGAGATCATGTCGATGTTCACCCCGGCCTGGTGCAGGGCCTCGAAGAACCGGGCGGAGACGCCGGGATTCGAGCGCATGCCGCCGCCCACGAGGGAGAGCTTGCCGATGTGCGGGTTCAGCAGGATGTCCTCGAAGCCGATCTCGTCCTGGGCCGCGCGCAGGGCCTCGGTGGCCTGCTTGCCCTCGGTGATCGGCAGGGTGAAGGAGATGTCCGAACGTCCGGTCTCCACCCGCGGGACGTTCTGGACGATCATGTCGATGTTCACGTTGGCGGAGGCGATCACGTTGAAGACCTCCGCGGCCTTGCCCGGGACGTCCGGGACGCCGTAGACGGTGATCTTGCCCTCGGACCGGTCGTGGGCGACGCCGGAGACGATCGGCTGTTCCATGGGTTCGCCTTCCTCGATGGTGATGATGTCTTCAGGGTTGGGACGCACCCAGGTGCCCTCGTTGTGACTGAACGACGAGCGCACGTGCAGCGGCACGCCGAATCGGCGGGCGTACTCCACGCAGCGCAGGTGCAGGATCTTGGATCCGGAGGCTGCCATCTCCAGCATGTCCTCGGAACTGATCTCGTCGATCTTCCGCGCGGACGGGACCACGCGCGGGTCGGCGGTGTAGACGCCGTCGACGTCCGTGTAGATCTCGCAGACGTCGGCGCCCAGGGCTGCGGCGAGGGCCACGGCCGTGGTGTCCGAGCCGCCGCGGCCCATGGTGGTGATGTCCCGGGACTCCCGGCTCATCCCCTGGAATCCGGCCACGATGGCGATGTTGCCCTCGTCCACGGCGTCCTTCACGCGGTTCGGGGAGACGTCGATGATGCGTGCCTGGCCGTGCAGGGAATCGGTGAACATCCCCGCCTGGGACCCGGTGAAGGAGCGTGCGGTGGACCCGAGCGAGTGGATGCCCATGGCCAGCAGGGACATCGAGATGCGCTCTCCCGCGGAGAGCAGGATGTCCATCTCGCGGGCCGGCGGGTCGATGTTGATCTTCTCGGACAGGTCCAGCAGCTCGTCCGTGGTGTCGCCCATGGCCGAGACCACGACGACGACCTGGTGGCCGGCCTGCTGGGTCTCGACCACGCGTCTGGCCACGCGCAGGATTCCATCGGCGTCGGCAACGGAGGATCCTCCGTACTTCTGGACGATCAGGCTCATGCGGTTCCTTGGGTAGGGGTCGGGCCCGCGGGGCGCGGGCTGTCGGTCGGCTGCGCCCTAGTCTACGGGGGGTCATGGACCCGGTTCCGACCATGAACGAGGCGGTAGAGCACCACGCGGCCGAGGGGCCCGCCCGACCACGTGCCGCACCAGCACCGGTCACGTGCCGGCCCGCGCCGGCCGCGTGGCGGACCCGCATCGACCACGTGCCGGACCCGTGCCGACCGCGTACCGGCCCGCGTAGTGCACGCCGGAGTGCGGTCCCGGCCCTGTCCTTGCCGCCCGACCCCCCGTACCGCACGATGGTGCCATGACGACTCCCGGTGGCACCGACGAGTCCGGACCGCCGGCGGCGACGGGGCTGCCGCCGGACGCGCCGCCGTCGGGCATCACCGCCACCGGCGTGACGCGCCGGTTCAAGTCGGTCCGGGCACTGCGGGGGGTGGACCTGATGGCCCCGCCCGGGACGATCACGGCCCTGGTGGGGCCCAACGGATCGGGCAAGACCACGCTGATGCTGGTGCTGGCCTCCCTGCTGCGGCCCGACGCCGGTTCCGTCCGGATCGCGGGAGCGGACCCCGCCCAGGACCCGGCCGGGGTCCGCCGCCGCACGGGCTGGATGCCGGACACCCTGGGGGTGTGGGACGCGCTGACCGCCCGGGAGATCCTCGAGATGATGGGTCGGCTCTACGGGCTCGACCGGGACGTCGTGCGCTCCCGGTCGGGGCAGCTGCTGGAGTGGCAGGAGCTGAGCACCCTCGCCGACGAGCCGGCGCGGGTGCTCTCCAGGGGCCAGCAGCAGCGACTGTCCCTGGCGCGGGCCGTCATCCACGAGCCCCAGGTCCTGCTGCTGGACGAACCGGCCTCCGGGCTGGACCCGGGATCCCGGGTCCGGTTGCGGGACGACCTGCGGCAGATGGCGGCGGCCGGCAAGACGATCCTCGTCTCCTCCCACGTGCTCTCCGAACTGGACGAGATGGCGGACGTGGCCGTGTTCATACAGGACGGCCGCACCGTCCGGGTCGAGGACCTGAGCGGTGACGGTGCCACCGGGGGCCGGTACCTCATCACCGCCCTGGACGTCTGTCACCTGCTGCCCGTGCTGGAACGCTACTCGGTGGCGTACCGGCGGCAACCGGGCAGGCGCGAGGACTCGGTCAGCGTGGAGGTGAGCTCGGCCGAGGAGGCCGCGGACCTGCTGTCCACCCTGGTCGGGGAGGGCGTCCGCGTCGTCGCGTTCACGCCGGAGGCCTCCCGGCTGGAGACGGCGTACCTGGAACTGGACCGGATGCGCTCCGTCGCACCGCCCGCGCCCGGCGCCGGCGTGGACGACGACGTGCGGCCGGGAGCGCCCGGGACGGACGCCGTCGGGACGGACAGCGGTGCGAGCGGCGGTGCGAACCGCGCGTCGTGGCGCGCCGGCAGGGGGGAGGACCGGTGATGTCCCGGGTCGACGGGCTCGTGCAGGACGGCAGCGCCAGACTGGGCTGGGGACCGGCGCTGGCCACGGTGGTGCGGATGGACGTGCAGCAGCGGCTGCGCTCGCACACCTGGTTCATCATGCTGGCGGTCTGGTTCGTGGTCATCGGCCTGGTGACCTGGGGCGCGTTCGCCAGCTTCAACGTGCTCTCCGCCGAGGAACCGGTCGGGCCGGGCGCGGGCCGCTTCGTGTTCGAGGCCGTCGTCGGCTTCGTGCTGTTCTTCGGCCTGCTCGTGGCCCCGGCGGTGTCCGCCAGCACGATCAGCGGAGGCCGGTCCGGGGGGACGCTCGCGGTGATGCAGGTGACCCTGCTGACGCCGGGCCAGTTGCTGCTGGGCAAGTGGCTGGCGTCCTGGATCGCCGCGCTGGCCTTCCTGGCCACGGCGCTGCCGTACATCGTGGTGGCCATGTCCATGGGCGGCCTGGACGTCTCCGGCCTGGTGGTCTTCGTGGCGATGGTGGCGGTCGAGCTGGGCGTCGTCTGCGCGGTCGGCACCGCGGCGTCCGCGGTGGCGGACCGTACCCTGTTCGCGGTGGTGGTCACCTACCTGCTGGTGGCCCTGTTCACCTTCGGCACGCTGGTGTCCTTCGCGCTCACCATGCCCCTGACCCAGACGACGATCCCGGCGAACAACCCCCGGTGGGCCGTGGCCGAGGGCGAGGTCGCCCCGGAGGGGCCCGAGACCTGCTTCGGGCCGCTGGTCCCGCAGACCGCCTACGACACCCGGACGACGTACTGGGTGCTCGCCGCCAACCCGTTCGTGGTGGTCTCCGACGCCGTGCCGACGCCGGCCCGGGTCCCCTACGATGCCGACGACCCGGACACCTGGGCGCCGGACGGGGTGATGACCACCATCTCGTTCGGGGTGCGGTACCTGCAGCGGCCACCCGAGATGAACGTGCTGTGCGCGCACGGTGAGCCGGCGGAACCGGGGGACGAGGAGGCCTGGCGCGGCACGCCCGTCTGGCCCCTGGGCCTGGGCCTGCAGTGCGTGGTGGCCGGCGGGCTGCTCGCGTGGGGCCGCTTCCGCCTGAGCACCCCCGCGGCCCGTCTGCCGCGGGGCCACCGGGTGGCCTGACCGAGGGCCGGCACAGGTCCCTAGCGCGTGCCGATCTGTCCCTCGCCGAGCACGGCCCGGAGGAACTTCCGGGTGCGCTCGTGGGCGGGGGCGGTGAACATCGTGTCCGGGTCGGCGTCCTCCACGATCGATCCGCCGTCGAACATCAGCACGCGGTCGGAGACGTCCCGGGCGAACTGCATCTCGTGGGTGACGATCAGCATGGTGATGTCCGTGTCCTCCGCGATGCGCCGCAGGATGCCCAGGACCTCTCCCACGATCTCCGGGTCCAGCGCCGAGGTCACCTCGTCCAGCAGCAGGATCTCCGGATCCATGGCCAGGGCGCGGGCGATGGCCACGCGCTGCTGCTGGCCGCCGGACAGGGAGGAGGGGTGGGCGTCGGCCTTGTCATCCAGGCCCACCTGGTGCAGCAGGTCCCTCGCCCTGCGCGTGGCCTCGGCCCTGGACTGGCCGAGCACGTGGATGGGGGACTCGGTGATGTTCTGGATCACGGTCATGTTCGGGAACAGGTTGAACTGCTGGAAGACCATCCCGATCCGGGTACGGGTCCTCTTGATCTCGCGGTTCGACAACCGCACGCGCCTGCCGTCCACGATCCGGTGGGTCAGCGGGTCCCCGTCGATGAGGATCATCCCGTCCGTGGCCTCCTCCAGGGTCATGACCAGCCGCAGGATGGTGGTCTTGCCCGAACCGGACGGGCCGATCAGGGTCACGCGCTCACCCCGGTTGACGTGGAAGTCGAGGTCCTTGAGCACCACGTTGTCCCCGAAGCGCTTCTCCACGTCCCGGAACTCGATGATCGGGGTGTCAGCGGTGTCAGCGGTGTCAGTGGGCGTAGGCAAGGCGCTTCTCCATTCGGCGGATGAGGACGGAGGTCGGGTAGCTGGCCAGCAGGAAGATGATGCCGGCCAGGGTGATGGCCTCCACGTAGCGGAAGTTGTTGCCGCCGAAGATCTGGGCCGCGTTGACCATCTCGACCACCCCGATCACCAGGAGGAACGGCGTGTCCTTGAACATGGAGATCGCGTAGTTGCCCAGTGCCGGCACCGTGGCCCGCAGGGCCTGTGGGATGACGACGGCGGCCCAGGTGCGGCGCGTGGACATGGACAGGGCCGTGGTGGCCTCCCACTGGCCCTTCGGCACCGCGTCGATCCCCGCGCGGTACACCTCGGACATGTAGGTGGAGTAGTGGATCCCGAACACCACGATGCCGATGGTCATGGCATCGAACATCAGGAACGCGTAGTAGGCGAACAACAGCTGCACGACGATCGGGGTCATGCGGATGAAGGCCACGACCCACTTGACGATCCCGGAGACCGGTTGCGGGGCCAGGCGGATCAGCATGGCCCACACCAGTCCCAGCACCGCGGCGATCGCCGTGCCCACGACCGTCACCAGCAGGGTGACCGTGAGGAAGCCCTCGAGCACGGGTGGGAGGGCGCGGAAGAACATCTCCCAGTCCCAGATCTCTGCCTGCTCCTGCATCAGGTCCCCCTCCCCGCGGTGGCCAGGCTGTCCTTGCCGGTCGGCGTCGGAGAGAGGATCTCACGCAGGGATGGACCCCGGCCGAGCCGGTGCTTGGCGCGGGCCTCGAGGGCGTTCATGACGAGCGTGAGCGCGAGAGCCAGCACGAAGTACCCCACGAGCCCGACGACGGCGTACGCCCAGGTCGTGTCCGTGACCCGGCGCAACTGGTCCAGGTGGAAGGTGAAGTCCTGCAGCAGGATCACGCTGACGATCGCGGTGCCCTTGAGCAGGTGGACCATCAGGCTGGCCAGGGAGGGGATCATCAGCGCCCAGGCCTGCGGGAAGATCACCCGGCGCATGCGGTGCACCGGTGACATGGACAGCGCCGTGGTGGCCTCCCACTGGCCCCGCGGCACGGAGGCGATGGACCCCCGGACCACCTCGGCGGCATACGCGCCGTAGTTCAGCCCCAGGGCCAGGACGCCCACGACCATCCCCGGCAGGTCGATCCCGAACTGCGGCAGGACGAAGAAGATGAAGAACAGCTGGACCACCAGGGAGGTCCCCCGGAAGAACTCGATGATGATCCGTCCGGGCACGGCCAGGGCCCTGGTGGGGGCCCCGGCCATCAGCCCGAGGATGATCGCCAGGACGAGGGCCAGGGCCGAGCCGAGGACCGTGAGCTGGATGGTCACCCACAGCCCCTCGGCCAGGAACGGCCAGGCCTCGACGGTGGCCTGGATGTTCTCCAGCACGGTGCGTCAGCCCAGGTCGCCGGAGCAGAGCTGCTCGGTGGTCAGGTCCTTCGGCGGCAGGTTCTCGGCGGTGAAGCCGTAGTCCCCCACCACTGCCAGGTAGGACTCCTCGGACTCGGTGACCGAGGCCAGGGACTCGTTGTAGGCCTCCACCAGCTCCGTGTCCTCTTGGCGGAAGACGGTGGCGCCGGCGCCGATCTGCTCGACGCCGTCGATCACCTGCACGAAGGCCTCGGTGGTCTCCACCCCGGCGTCCGGGTTCTCCTCGGCCATGATGTTCAGCGAGATCGCGGTCATGGCGAAGGCATCGGCACGGCCGTTGGCCACGGTGTCCATGCCGGTCTGGGCGTCCGGGACGGACTGGACCTTGAGGCCGAGCGACTCGGCGTAACCGGCTTCGATGCCGCCGGCCAGGACCGCCAGGTTGATGTTCTCACCGGCGTCGGTCTTCTCCTTGACGGAGTCGAGATCCGTGAGGTTCTTCGGATTGCCCTCGGCGACCATCAGGGTGGTGGTGTACATGATCTCCGGATCGGAGAAGGCCGCCTGGGCGCAGCGGTCCGGGAGGATGGACATGCCGGCGGAGACCGCGTCGAAGCGGCCCGCGGTCAGTCCCGGGATCAGCGAGTTCCACTCCACCAGTTCGGCCTCGACGTTCTCGATGCCCATGTCCGCGAAGATCTTCTCGTGCATGGCCACGGTGGCCCCCGCCGGTTCCCCGCCCTCCAGATAGGAGTAGGGGACCTCGCCGGCGATCCCGACGGTGATGGTGCCCTCCTGCTGCAGGCGCTCCAGGGTGTTGCCCGCGGCGGCGGTGCCGCCCTCGCCTTCGCCTCCTCCACCGCCCCCGCACGCCGTGAGCACCAGGGCCGAGGCGGTCAGCAGGCCCAGTCCCAGCAGTCGCCTCCGGGGGGAACCGGGATTGTGGGAGGCCGACGTGGACTGGTCGGTGGGGGTGGGGACGGTCATGGTCTGCTCCTCAACCTCCCGGCCCCCGGGCTGCCGGCGAGGGGCCGGTCGTGCGAATGATGACGGTGCGAAGGGTGTGCGAGGCGGATTCCGGTCCGGTACCAGGCCGAGGATGGCCTGCCCGGCGACCGGAATCACCGCTAGTGAGGCAACTGATTTCCGACGCTAGCAGAATGTGATCTGGCACACCATGGGATCGTCGACCGGAAGAATGTCGACAATATAACGATCCGCATGGCAGGATCTGGCCCACACGCGCCCTCGGGATCCATCGGACCGTCCCGCCCCGGGCGCGCATCGAGCGGCCGTGTCCCGTGCCGGACGCACCGGTGCGTGGAAAGGAAGACCCGCATGAACACGCCCACGGCACCGGAACCGTCCCGACGCGACGGCCTGGTGGCCCGTCCGCTGGTCAAGGTGGTCCGGCGCCCGTCCACGGTGGACCTCATCGCCGTGGAATTGCGCGCTGCCATCTACGGCGGAACGCTGCGGCCGGGTTCCTCGGTGCGCGAGGCGGAGATCGCCGCCCAGCTGGGCGTGAGTCGGGGTCCCCTGCGCGAGTCGGCCCAGCGGCTGGTCCAGGAGGGACTCCTCGTGACCCGGCCCGGAGCGGGCCTGCGGGTGGCCACGATCGACCGGGACGAGGTGGAGGACCTCTACCAGGCGAGACTGGCGATCGAGGGTCACGCCGTACGCGTCCTGTCCGGTCTGGACGAGGCGCAGCGGGACGAGAGGGTGGGCACGGTGCGAGACCTGCTGGCCGCGCTCGAATCGGCCGTGGAGGCGGGCACGGACGCCCGGCGGATCGGGGACGCCGACCTGGACCTGCACTACGGCCTCGTCGAAGCCACGGGGAACCACCGGCTCACCGCGTACGCGTCCACGCTCATCGTGCAGACCCGCATCGCCGCGCTGTCCCACCGGGAGGGCTACGTGGTGCGGACCGACATCCTGGACGTTCACCGCAGCCTGTTGCGCCAGGTCGCCGACGGCGACGCCGAGGGGGCCTGCCGCACGCTGGGCGAGCACTTCCGCCAGACCGTGGACCGGCTCCGGGGTGACCTCGCGGAACCGTTCAGCACGGTCGCCGGACGGCCTGACGGTTCGGGCTACACGTTCAACCCGCTGGCATAGTCCCGGTGCGACGGATCACCCGGTGACGCTGCGGCGGCCCTCGAAGGCGCGTCCCAGTGTCACCTCGTCCGCGTACTCCAGGTCGCCGCCGACGGGCAGTCCGGAGGCCAGCCGCGTGACCTTCAGGCCGGTGGCCCCGAGCATGCGCGACAGGTAGGTGGCCGTCGCCTCGCCCTCCAGGTTCGGGTCGGTGGCGAGGATGACCTCCTCGATCGCGGCATCCTGGAGGCGGGTGAGCAACTCCCGGATGTGCAGCTGGTCCGGCCCGATGCCGGCGATCGGGTTGATCGCCCCGCCGAGCACGTGGTACCTGCCGCGGAAGGTCCGGGTGCGCTCGATCGCCATGACGTCCTTGGACTCCTCCACGACGCACACCTGGGAGGGGTCCCGGCGCTCGTCCCGGCAGATCGAGCACGTCTCCTGCTCGGAGACGTTGAAGCAGATCGTGCAGAGCTTGACCTTGTCCTTCACGGTCCGGATGGCGTCCGCGAGCCGCAGCATGTCCTCGGGGTCGGCCTCCAGGATGTGGAAGGCGATGCGCTGGGCGGACTTGGGGCCGATGCCGGGCAACCGCCCGAGTTCGTCGATCAGGTCCTGGACCGCACCTTCGTACACGTTACCGACCACTTTCCGCGTTGGATCACTGCCCCCGGGCCCGGACGAAAGGACGTTGTCCGGGCGGCTCTCAGATCAGGACAGGGGGCTTCCGTCCAGCATCCGTTCCTCCACGAGGCGTCCGCCGAGCAGGCGTTCGACCACCTTGCGTCCGGCCATGCCGGACTCCTCGATGGTGACGTCGTCGTCGCTGGGAACGTCGTCCCAGTCTACGGACCGTCCCGGGCCGGGGCGGGCAGCACCGCCGGGTGCGTGGCTGTCCGCCGCCGGTCCCGTGGCGGCCGGGCCGGTCCCGGGCGACGGCGACCCCGGTCCCGGGACGTTGCCCCCCGCCCCCGGTCCGGGATCCCCGACCGGCCCGGCGGGCCGGCCGGGCGTGGGCGGGGGAGCGCCGTCCTGGGTGCGCTGGTACTGCTCCATCATCTGCTGGAAGCGACTGGCCCGGCGGTGGTGCGGGGTGCCGTCCGTCCCGGTCCCGGACGCCGGCGCCGAGGAACCGGCCTCGGGGGCGCTGCTGGCGGAGGCCCCGGAACCGCGGCGGGACATGCGTGCCTCGAACTCGGCCTGCAACTCCGCCTCGGGACGGGCGAAGGACGGGATCCCTCCGCGGCCGGGTTCGGGCCGGGGGGCCGCGCCGGCGTCGGACACCGGCCGCGGGATCGACCCCTGGCCGGGCTCCGGGCGGGGAATCCCCCCGAGGCCGGGTTCCGGCCGCGGGACCGGCCGCTCGCCCCAGGACGGACGCGTGTCCGAATAGACGTCGTCCCGGTCCTCCTCGTCCGGCTCGGGGGGAGGCGGGAACGCGTCGTCGTGCGGCTCCTCTCCGTACCAGTCGGACACGGGGACGGAATCGGCCTCCAGGTCCTCCGGCGGGGGCGGGGTGCCCGGACCCGTGGCGCCCTCCTCGACGGGCTCGGACTCCGTCTCCAGGTCCTCGTCATCGGGGGTGTCGTCGGGCAGGCCGTCGGACATGCCAGTGCGATCCGGCCACGGAGCTGCCGTGGACGCCGGTGTCATGTGGTCCGGCGTGGCGGGCTCCGGCGCGGTCGGCTGGGGCACGGCCGCCTCGGGTGCCGGGGGCGGTGGCACCGGGGAGACGGGCTCCGGGCGCGTGGGGGCCGCCGGTCCGGGCGAGGGCGGGGCCGCTGCCGGGGTGGCGTCGCGCGCGGTCCGGTCCGGCACCGCGGGCTCCTCTACTGCATCCGGTCGGGGGGCCGCCGGGACGGGGCGGCCCTCAGCTTTTGGGCCGGGACCACCCGCCGGGGCGGACCCTCCGGTGATGAGGTCCAGACGCGGCTGGATGCCCAGGACCGCGTGCACCGCCTGGGCGATCACCTGGTCACCGCCGCGGCGCTGGACCGTGTCCCGGGGGCCGTCCCCGGAGAACCCGATGGTCAGCAACTGGCCGTCGAACCCCGCGACCGAGGCGTTCTGCGAGACGAGCATCCAGACCAGCCGGGAGTGTTCCTCCAGGTAGGCGAGCACCTCCGGCCAGGCCCGGCGGATCATCTCGACCTGCGAGGCGGAGGCCCCCGGCTGGCCCTGGGCCGACGGGGCCGGGGTCGACCGGTCCAGCGCCGACCGGTCCGGGGCCGGTGCCTCCCGTGACGACGTGTCGTGCTGAACCTGTTCCTCTCCCGCTCGGGAGGGCGCGTGCTCCTCCGGACGGGCGTCCCCGGCGGTGGCAGGAGCGGTCCGGGACGTCTCGGGCCGGGACGTCCTGGCCGGGACCTGCTCCGCGGGAGGCGCGGCCGGGCCGCCCTGGGCGGGCGCCTGCTCGCGCCGGACCGGTGCCGGCTCGGCAGGCTCGGTCCCCTGCGCGGTGTGCCCCACCGCCGGCCCGGGGCTCACCGGTGCCGGCTGCTCGGCCGAGGACGGAACCGGCCGGTCGGCCTCGGGACTCTGGGGCTGGTCGGCCTGCTGGGCCCGGTCGGCCTGCTGGGGCTGGGGCTCCGGCATGACACCCCAGCCACCACCCCAGTCCGCGGACGGGGTGACCTGCGGCCGGGAAGCCCCGGGCGCGGGAGCCGGCGAGGGGGCGGAGGCCGGCGAGGGGGCGGAGGCGGGCGTGGACTGGTCCTCGGCACGCTTCATCGCGGCACGGGCCAGGGCGGCCCCACTCAGGCCGGTCGGAGCACCGGAGGGCGCCTCGCCCTGCGTCGGGGCGGCGAAGGAGCCCGGGGCGCCGGTGGCCGGGCCCGGGGCGCGCACGGTCGCGCCGGCGTCGGGGGCCTCGGGGGTGCCCCCGTAGGCGAGGCGACGTTCGATCCGGTCCAGCCGGGCGGCCAGTCCCCGCTCGGTGGCGTCCGAGGAGGGCAGCATGAGCCGGGCCATGAGCAGTTCGAGATGCAGGCGTGGGCTGGTCGCCCCGACCATCTCCGTCAGCGCCTGGTTGGTGATGTCCGCCGCCCGGGAGATCTCGCCGGCGCCGAGCTGCGCGGCCTGGGCCTCGAGGCGGCGCAACTGGTCGTCGGGCATGCCGTGCAGCACGGAGGAGGCGGCGTCCGGCATGGCCTTGACGATCACCAGGTCCCGGAAGCGCTCCAGGAGGTCCTCCACGAAGCGCCGCGGGTCCTGGCCGGACTGGACCACCCGGTCCACCACGCGGAAGACGGTCTGCGAGTCGGCGGCGGCGACGGCGTCCACCACGTCGTCCAGCAGGGCGCCGGGGGTGTAGCCGAGCAGGTTCACGGCCAGGTCGTAGCCGATGCGTCCCTCGGCCGCGCCGGCCATGAGCTGGTCCAGCACGGACAGGGTGTCACGGACGGATCCCCCGCCGGAGCGGATCACCAGGGACAGCACCCCCGGCTCCACGTCCACGCCCTCCTGCACGCACAGCCGCTCGAGGTACTCCATCAGCGGCTCGGGCGGCACCAGGCGGAAGGGGTAGTGGTGCGTGCGGGAACGGATGGTCCCGATCACCTTGTCCGGCTCCGTGGTGGCGAAGATGAACTTGATGTGCGGAGGCGGCTCCTCCACGATCTTCAGCAGGGCGTTGAACCCGGCCGAGGTGACCATGTGCGCCTCGTCGATGATGAAGATCTTGTAGCGGTCCCGCACCGGGGCGAAGGTCGCGCGCTCGCGCAGGTCCCGGGCATCGTCCACGCCGCCGTGGCTGGCCGCGTCGATCTCGATGACGTCCAGGGCGCCCGGACCGCCGGTGGCCAGTTCCCGGCAGGAGTCGCAGGTGCCGCAGGGGTTCGGGGTGGGCCCCTCGGCACAGTTCAGGCAGCGCGCGAGCACTCGCGCGGACGTGGTCTTGCCGCAGCCGCGGGGCCCGGAGAACAGGTAGGCGTGGTTGACCCGGTCCTTGGACAGCGCGGTCATCAGGGGCACGGTGACGTGTTCCTGGCCAATGACGTCCTCGAAGGAGTCGGGACGATAGCGGCGGTACAGGGCAGTGGTCACCCTTGGAACCTTAGCTTCTCCGGGGCCCGCTCCGCAGGGCGGGCCAGGGCGTGTGGAGGAGTCCACGGCACGCGCGGCACGCCCTCCGGATCGAAGTGCGCCAGGGCGTGTTGCAGGTCACCGCCCGGCAGCTGGAGTGAGCCCAGCAGCAGGTCCCTGACCCGCCCGGGCGACCAGCCGCCGTCGGGAACGCCGGGGGCGCCCTCGGGCAGTGCGGCGAGGTCCTCGAGGGTGACGGCGCCGTCCCGCTTGGCCAGGCGCTGGCCCGCCTCGTTGAGCACCAGGGGTACATGGACGTACTCGGTCTCCGGTGCCGGCAACCCCGTCCGCCGTGCCAGCAGCCGGGCGAGCCAGTCCTGCCGGGGTGTCGAGGAGAGCAGGTCGTCCCCGCGGACCACCTGGTCGATGCCCTGCGCGACGTCGTCCACCACGACGGCGAGGTTGTAGGCGAAGGCCCCGTCGTTGCGGCGCACCACGAAGTCGTCCACGGCGGCGGTGACCGGACCGTGCAGCCGGTCCGTCGCGGTGTGGACGGGGGCCGGTCCCCCGGGCTGTCCCGCGGCCGCGGCCGCGTCGATCCGCAGGGCGGCAGGCCGTTCCCGGCGCCGGCGCTCGCGCTCGGCCGCGGAGAGCCGGCGGCACGTGCCCGGATAGGACCCCGGGGGCAGGACGTTCAGGGGGGCGACGCCTGACGGGCTGACGGGGGAGTCGGCGGGGGAGTCCCCGGGTAGGCGCTGCGGGGCCGGTGCCGGGTGGGGCGCGCTGGTGGCCTCGGCGATGTCCCTGCGGGTGCAGAAGCACTCGTACACGAGCCCGTCCGCGGCGAGGGACTCCACGGCGCGCTCGTAGTGTTGCGTCCGCTCGGACTGGCGGACCGGTTCACCGTCCCAGTCCAGGCCGATGGCCCGCAGGTCGGCCAGCTGGGACTGCTCGGCACCGGACCGGACGCGGTCCAGGTCCTCGATCCGCATCAGGAAGTCCCGTCCCGAGTGGCGGGCGAACAGCCAGGCCAGGATCGCGGTGCGGAGATTGCCCAGGTGCAGGGTGCCGGAAGGGCTCGGGGCGTAACGGCCAGCGGGCATGGCACCTCCGACGGGACTCCGGGTGGGGAGGACGTTAAAGACCCCCCACGCACCTGCCAGAGCCCACCTACCCTTGCTACCTTCCGGTCCTGGGGGAGTTCAGCGAGATGACACCACGTGAGGGGCCGGCATCCAGCATACCAGCGTCCGGGCGACGGGCCGACGCCGAGGCCGCCAGAGCGCCCGGCCGGCCTCGATTGGTCCCGGGGCCCGGATGTCAGGTACGATGAATCCTGCTCTTGCGTCGGCTGCCCTCGTGCGGCCGGCCGGAGCGACTGAGGAGGATTCGCCTAGCGGCCTATGGCGCACGCCTGGAACGCGTGTTGGGTTAACGCCCTCGGGGGTTCAAATCCCCCATCCTCCGCCAGTGGCGGCGGCCCCGACCGGACATGATCCGGCCGGGGCCGCTTTTTTTGTGCCCGGATTCGTCCGGGAAACCTGAACAACCTGTCAACTGACCAGGCTTTGGCTTACTCTGTGACGGTCATCACGTGTGCCGTGGAGACAATCACATCGCATCGGTCGTGGCCGTGGGGCCACCCTGACGAAGGAGTACCGGCATGAGCGCCGTGGCCGAATCGAGTTCAGCACACCACCTGGACAGGAAGAACCTGCGTCGGGTGGTGACCGCATCCATGGCCGGCACGGTCGTGGAATGGTACGAGTTCTTCCTCTACGCCACTGCGGCGACCATCGTCTTCAACAAGATCTTCTTCCCGGCCGGCGGCAGTGAACTGGACGCGATCATCAACGCGTTCCTCACCTACGCGGTCGGCTTCGTCGCCCGGCCGATCGGCGGCATCGTCTTCGGGCACTTCGGGGACAAGTACGGCCGCAAGGGCCTGCTGCAACTGGCCATCATCCTGGTCGGCGTCACTACCTTCCTGATGGGCTGCCTGCCCACCTTCGACGCCGTGGGGTACGCGGCCCCGATCATGCTGGTCATCCTGAGGTTCTTCCAGGGATTCGCCGTCGGTGGGGAGTGGGGTGGCGCCGTCCTGCTGGTCTCTGAGCACTCACCGGACAAGGAGCGCGGCTTCTGGGCATCCTGGCCCCAGGCCGCGGTGCCGATGGGAAACCTGCTGGCCACCGTGGTGCTGCTCGTCCTGAACGGCGTGCTCTCCGAGGAGGACTTCCTGGCCTGGGGCTGGCGGATCGCGTTCTGGCTGTCAGTGGTGATCGTGGCCGTCGGGTACTACATCCGCACCAAGGTCACCGACGCCCCGATCTTCCAGGAGGCCAAGGCCGAGCTGGAGCAGAACGCGAAGGCCGGCTACGGCGTCATCGAGGTCCTCAAGCGCTACCCCCGCGGTGTGTTCACGGCCATGGGCCTGCGCTTCGGGGAGAACATCCTCTACTACATGGTGGTGACCTTCTCCATCACCTACCTCAGCACGCAGCTGGACATGGAGACCGGGACCATCCTGCGGTTGCTGCTGGTCGCCCACGTCATCCACTTCATCGTGGTGCCGCTCGTCGGACGCATGACCGACAAGGTGGGCCGGCGCCTGCCGTACGCGATCGGGGCCACCCTGATGATCGGCTGGGGCTTCCTGGCCTTCCCGATGTTCAACACGAAGAACGAGTGGATCATCCTGTTCACGATCATCCTGGGCCTGATGGTGCACGCCCTGATGTACGCCGGCCAGCCGGCCATCATGTCCGAGATGTTCCCCACCCGCATGCGGTACTCCGGGGTCTCGCTCGGCTACCAGGTGACCTCGATCGTGGCCGGTTCGCTGGCCCCGATCATCGCCACCACGCTGCTGCGTGACTTCGGCAGCTGGGTCCCGGTGTCCATCTACATCGCCATCGCCGCGGTGGTCACCCTGATCGCCGTGGCGGTCGCCCGGGAGACCGTCGGGTCCTCCCTGCACGAGCTGGACGACGTGGACCGGCAGCGGCTCGCCGCCGGGGACTGACCGTGCGGCATCGTGGCCGGTCCGGGCCCCCCCTTCCGCCAGGGGGCCCGGACCGGCCATGCTGTCCATGACCCACAACACACGAGGCAGGAGCAGCGATGACGCGCTACGCATGGATCGGGCTGGGCAACATGGGCGGGCCGATGGCCGCCAACCTGGTCGCCGCAGGGCATCAGGTCCGAGGGGTGGACCTGAACGAGCAGGCGGCCGCCGCGGCCGCGGAATCGGGAGTGGAGGTCGTCGGTTCCATCGCGGAGGCCGTCCGGGACGCCGAGGCGGTGTTCACCATGCTGCCCAAGGGCGAACACGTCCGTGCGGTGTTCGACGGACCGGACGGGATCTGGGCCCATGCCCCGAAGGACGCGCTGCTCTGCGACTCCTCCACCGTGGACATCGAGACCAGCCGGTGGTGCCACGAGGAGTCGGAGGCGCGGGGCTTCGCCTTCGCCGACACCCCGGTCTCCGGTGGCACCTCCGGGGCCGCGGACGCCACGCTGTGCTTCATGATCGGTGGCGAACCCGCCGCCGTGGAGCGGTCCTCCGAGCTCGTGGGGCCCATGTCCGGGAAGGTCATCGCCGCCGGCGGGCCGACCGCGGGGACCGCTGCCAAGATCTGCAACAACATGATGCTGTTCATCACCCTGATGGCGAACTCGGAGGGCAGCCAGCTCGCGGCCCGGCTCGGCCTGGACCCGAAGGTGTTCTGGCAGATCGTCTCCGTCTCCTCGGGCCGCAGCTGGTCCCAGCAGACCTGGTACCCGGTGCCGGACATCATCCCGACGGCGGCCGCCAACAACAACTTCGAGGCCACCTTCCGCGTCGACCTGGCCGCGAAGGACGTCGGCCTCGCCCTGGCCGCGGGGGCGCAGACGGGCGTCCGGCTGCCCGCGGCCCAGCTCATCGCCTCACAGCTGCAGGAGCTGATCGACGAGGGGTACGCCGACCGGGACTGCTCCCTGGTGGCACTGCTGTCCACGCCGGACGGTGTCCTGGACGGCTTCACCCCGGACGCGTCCGAGGCCGGCGGGCGATGAACGCGGCGTCCTCCGGCTCCCGGCCCGGCCCGATCACCATCCGCGGGGCCGTGCTGGAACGTATCGGGGCGGAGCGCCCCTATGCGCGGTCAGTGCCGTTGCGGGTGCAGGAGCTGACGCTGGACCCGCCCGGCCCGGGGGAGCTCCTGGTGCGCATCGAGGCGGCCGGGCTGTGCCATTCGGACCTGTCGGTCGTGGACGGCAATCGTGTCCGCCCGGTGCCGATGCTGCTGGGCCACGAGTCCGCCGGGACCGTCGAGGCGGTCGGATCCCAGGTGGACGACGTCGCGCCCGGGGACCGCGTCGTCATGGTCTTCCTGCCGCGCTGCGGCGAGTGCGCCGAGTGCCGCACGGAGGGACGGCTGCCGTGTGCGCGCGGATCGGCGGCCAACAACGCCGGTGAGTTGCTGGGCGGTGGACGCCGGCTGCACCGGGCCGCAGGGGACCAGGCCGCGGGCACGTCCGCGCTGGAGGACGTCCATCACCACCTGGGCGTCTCCGGGTTCGCCACCCACGCCGTGGTGGACCGCCGCTCCGTGGTGCCGATCGGGGCGGACGTGCCGGCCGGCGTCGCCGCCGTGCTGGGCTGCGCCGTGCTCACCGGAGGCGGTGCCGTGGTCAATGCGGCGCGGCCGGGGCCGGAGGACGACGTCGTCATCGTGGGCCTCGGCGGCGTGGGCATGGCGGCACTGCTGGTCGCCCGCGCGCTGACGTCCGGGACGGTCACGGCCGTCGACCAGCAGGAGTCGAAGCTGGACCTGGCCCGTCGCCTCGGGGCGGACCGGGCCCTGACGCCGCGACAGGCCGAGGAGGCCGGCATCCGGGCAGGGGCCGTCGTCGAGGCCGCCGGTCACCCGCGCGCGTTCGAGACCGCGGTGCGGCTGACGGCCCCGGGCGGGACGACGGTCACGGTGGGGCTGCCCGCGCCGGACGCGGTGGCCGAGATCAGTCCGCTGGTGCTGACGGCGGAGGCCCGCACGATCGTGGGGTCCTACCTGGGCTCCGCGGTGCCCGCGCGGGACATCCCCCGGTTCGAACAGCTCTGGCGCGAGGGGAGGCTGCCCCTCGAGGAACTCATCTCCGGCACGATCCGGTTGGAACAGGTCAACGAGGGCATGGACCGGCTGGCCGACGGGCTGGCGGTGCGGCAGGTCATCGAGTTCTGAGCTGCTGGGCCTGTCGGTCCGGCCCTCACGCCTCACTTCCCCGTCTGACCTCGGCGGATGGGGGCAGAACACGTGGAAGACAGGTGTGTGTCCTCCGCGGGTCCCGGTCGGGCCTGCGTCAGGATGTCCTCATGTCTCGTATCTCATGGAAGACCCAGCGCGTGCTGGGCGGCGCCGCACTGGCCTGCACCCTCCTGCTCACCAGTGCTGTTCCGGCCCTCGGGGCCGTGCCCTCCTCAGGAGCCTCGTCACCAGCCGTCCCGGCGGCCCTCATCCACCAGGCCGTCACAGCGCCAGGAACCACGACGGCGAGCGTGACCGCCGCACCGGGGGAGCTGGTCGCTGCCACCCCCCGGATCACCGGCGCTCCGCGCGTCGGCGAGAAGCTGACCGCGATCGTGGGCTACTGGACGCCCGGTACCAGGACCACGTACCAGTGGTACCGCGCCGGCCAGCGCATCACCGGTGCCACGGCCAAGACCTACACCGCCACGGTGCACGACATGGGCAAGGCGCTGACCGTCGCGGTCACCGGTTCCCAGGCCGGGTACACCACCAGGACGGTCACCTCCGCTGCCTTCGGTCCCCTCGCGGCCGGCGTGCTGACCGCTCCGGTGCCGAAGGTCCCCGCCGCACCGAAGGTGGGTCAGAGGCTCACGGCCAGCGTGGGGAACTGGACGGCCGGCACGGTCCTGAAGTACCAGTGGTACCGCAACGGCTCGGGCATCAAGGGCGCCACGGCCAAGAGCTACACCGCCACGGCGTCCGACCGCGGCAAGGCGCTGACGGTCAAGGTCACCGGGTCCAGGATGGGCTACGCCACCAAGTCCGTGACGTCGGCGAAGTCGAGGGCCGTGGCCGCCGGAACGCTGAAGACGGCCGTGCCGAAGGTCTCCGGCACCGCCAAGGCCGGGATGAAGCTCACGGTCAGCCGCGGCAGCTGGACCACCGGGACGAAGCTGACCCAGCGGTGGTACCGCAACGGGGCCGCCATCTCCGGAGCCACCGGGACCGCCTACACGCTGAAGTCCGCCGACGCGGGCAGGACCATCACCGTGAAGGTGACCGGGTCCAAGGCCGGCTTCACCACGGTGACCAGGACCTCCGCCGGCGTGCGGGTCCAGGCCGCGGCCAGGCCGGCGGCGAAGCCCACACCGAAGCCCGTGTCCACCCGCACGGCACCGCGCGGGAAGAGCTGCCCGTCGACACATCCGATCAAGGGCAACGCCGACTCCGGTATCTACCATGTGCCCACGGGGTCCTACTACAGCCGGACCACCCCGGAGGAGTGCTTCAGGACGGAATCCGCCGCCAGGGCCGCGGGGTACCGCAAGTCCCTGCTTTGACCACGTCTCATCCTGCCTGAACGACCGAGGACCCGCCGTTCCTGATCATCCCGATCAGGAACGGCGGGTCCTTCGCGTCGTCGGGGCGTGACGGGCACTCCGCCCGTACGCCGGTGGGTCACCGCCCGGCGAGCTCCGGGTGGAACTTCTCCGTCACCTTCGGGTGCGCCCGCACGAAGCCCTTGAGCATGTTCGAGCCGAAGGAGGCCAGCATCGGGTTCTCGGGGTCATCGGAGACGCCACGGGCCTGGGCGGCCAGCTCCGCCGGCAGCTCCACGGGGTCGATGACGGCGTCGAGGCGGGGGGAGTAGAAGAACGGCACGGAGTACCGGTCCACACCCTCGTCCGGGGCCTGGGCGCGGTGGATGGTGGCCATCAGATAACCGTTGGTCGCGACCTCCAGCATCTCGCCGAGGTTGACCACCAGGGCGCCGTGGATCGGCTCGACCGGCAGCCACTCGTCCTGTCCGTAGGGACGCACCTCGAGCCCGCCCACCATGTCCTGCAGCAGCAGGGTGATGAAGCCGTAGTCGGCGTGCAGCCCCACGCCCTGGGTCCCCGCCTCCTTGACGCCGCCGACGTAGTGGGCCAGCTTGGCCATCCAGGCGCGGTCGCCGGAGAACGGCTCGGCGAAGTGGTCCTCGTCCAGCCCGATGGACACGCACAGGGCCTTCAGCAGATCCTCTCCGACCCGGTCCATCAGGGCGGTCCACGCCATGGCGGTCTGCTCCAGCTCCGGCATGTCGGCGGGCCACTGGTTGGGGCCCTGCAGGTGCCAGTACTCCTCACCGGGTCTGATGTGCTCGGCCGGCACCGGTTCGCGGTGGGGAGAGAAGTCGATCTGCTCGCGTGAGTCCGGGCGGCCCTGGGTGCGCTCGGCGCCGAGGGAGGAGTAACCCCGGTAGTGCGGGGAGTTCTGGTTGTGCAGGGCCAGCTTCTCCTCGTCCGGGCGGGCGAAGAACTCGGCGGTCACGCGGAACAGCTCGTCGACCTGTCCCTCGGCTGCACCGTAGTTGACGATCTGGAAGAACCCGACGTTGTGCGCCGCGTACCGCAACCGGTCCAGGAACTCGGGGGCGAAGCCCCCGTCGGCCGAACGCATGGTGGACAGGTCCAGGACGGGGATGTCCAGCGCGGCCTGTCCGGCCGCGGAGTCGGGGAGAGCAGGTGTCATACCACTAGTGAACGACGCCGGACCCTCCGGTGCGGGGCACGTTGCCTTCCGCTACCCCGGGTGACGTCATCCCGTCACGAACTGGACCCGGGGGTGCCGATGGTGTTCAATGCCCACTCCAGCAGCGCCTGGCCGGTCACCTCGTGGACCCCGTCGGCCGGGCCGAACCCCGATGCGGACAGGTCCCTGCTGGTCAGCACGGGGTATGGGGTCTCCGGGATGCCGTCCGCGGGCCGGGCGTCCACGTGGACGACGTCCGCCCCGTGGCCGTGCAGCCAGTCGGCCATCGCGTAGTCGGTCCGGGAATCACCACAGGTGAACCAGCGCACGGGCAGTTCGCCGTCGGCCGAGATGAGGTCCCAGGAACGGGAGGCCCCGAGGTCCTTGCCGCTGCTGCGGTGCTCGACGTCCGAGGAGATGATCGTCGGGTCGAGCTGGAACCCGTCCCCCGCTGCCTCCGCGTCCAGCAACCGGCGGACCCGGTCGTCGAACCGGGCCTGGTCCCGGTGGTAGCGCTCCAGGGACTCGCCCACGTTCATCTCCGCGGAGAACATCGCCAGCTTCGTGTCGTCGTAGAACATCGTCGCACCGAACTCGTCCTGCACCAGCCGGGCCAGGCGGGACTCGAGCTCCTCCGGCAACCGCATGCCGTCGTCGACCACCAGCCAGTCCGGCACCCCGGCGCGGCCGCCGATGTCCGGCAGGTCGCCGTCAGGAAGATCAGCGAAGGAGAACCGCACGGCGCCCTTCTCGCAGACCGCATGGAACCTCGCATCCGCCGGCAGGCCCGCCCGGCGCAGGGGTTCCGCCAGTTGCCGGGCCACGAACTCGGCCGAGCGGCCCGTGTTGAACACGACCGGATCGCCGCGGCGTGCCAGGGCCACCAGGGCGGTCAGGATCGCCTCCGGGACCCGTCGGGTCTTCGGGGAGGCGATCGGCCCGTCCACGTCGAGCAGGAATCCAGCGGAGGGGAGGGTGCGCATGGCCCCAGCCTAGGTCCACCCGGGGCCCGGCCCGCGCGAACCGGCCTCGTCCGGTCACCCACGGACCGCGGTGGTGGCATTCGGACTCGGCACCTCATCTGGGGTGTAATGGTCGTCACGGTCCGCGATCGCTGAAGGAGTGCGCATGGGCAGTGCGGGGGGAACCGACGGGCGGCATCCGGGGGGCTCGCGACCGCAGGAGTCGTTCCGGGATGACCCGCGGATCGAGGAGGACGGCCGGCGGATCTTCACGGAGGACGACCTGGACGGGTACTTCCGTGCGGTCGACCCCCGCCTGCTGGCGCGCGACCGCCGCCGACGGCACCGGCGTCACGGCCTCGTGCTGGGGCTCCTGGCACTGCTGGTGGCCGGACTGACCGTCATCGCCGTGCAGGTGTTGCGGGGCGAGTGGGCCATCCCTGGCTGGGAGGCGGCGCCTCCGGGAGAACCGCTGCTGTGCCCGGCCGGGACGTTCGGCTACGCCAAGGAGTCCCCCGTCGCGGTCTACAACGGCACCACCATCGGCGGCCTGGCCGGGGACGTGGCCAACGCTCTCGAGCAGCGCCGGTTCATCATCGACGGTGTCGGCAACAAGCGCTTCTCCACGTCCAGCATGGTGGCCGTCATCCTCTCCGGTCCGGCCGGCCGGGAGACCGCCCTCGCCCTCCAGCGGAACATCGAGGGTTCCGTCTACCGGCCCGACGACCGCCAGGAGGACACCGTGGACATCATCATGGGCACGAAGTACACGGGGCTCGTGCCCGCCGCGGACGTCGACCCGAGACCGGGGCCCCTGGACTGCCAGCGGCTCGAGACCGAGGCTGCGGGGGCCGTCCGCGACTGAACGACGGTGCGCGGAGGGAACCGCGCCGCGCCGGTGGTCAATCCTGTCACCGTCCGCCGCGGAGATTCCGCGCCGAGCGCAGGGCACGGCGGGCCAGGCGTCGCAGGTGCGAGGCCGCACCGGTGGCAGGCGTGTGTTCCCGGGGCGCGGGACCGGTGGCGGCGGGACCGGGAACGGCCGCTGCCGCGTCGCGGGGTACCCGGCGGACGGGAACGGGGCCGGTGATGCCGGCACCGGCCAGGGGCAGGAACGCCATGAGCGTGCCGGCGTCACCGCGTGCGTGGGACAACGGTCCGCCCGAGGCCAGGGACGTGCGGGCACGCCCGGCCGTGGGCTGGAACCACTCGGCGAGACCGGCGTCACCGGCCACCTGGAGCCCACCGTCCACGAGGGCTCCCACCTGGGCGTGGATGCCGGCGCCCTCCGGTACCTGCTCCGGGGCGTGCGCCAGGTAGTGGTCGAGCCGGTTCTGCGCCCACCGTTCGAAGACCGGAGCAGGACCGTTGACGACGTCGGCCGGGGCGCCGAAGGCGCGGACCACATGGCGCTCGGCCGGGTCCAGCGGCCCGCCCGCGGCGGCCAGGACTGCCTCGATGGTCTCCGGGGCGATGGACTTGGCCGGGTGGTCGTAGGGGGCCGCGGCCAGGCGGGGGTCCAGGACGGACAGCACGGCGGCGGTGAGTGAGCGGTTGCCGGGACCCCGGGACCAGGCGGGGCCGACCTGCGGCGGCGGGGCGACCGCGGACCCCTCCGGGGCGTGGGCCAGGGACACCAGTTGGCGTTGCATGAGCGGGCGGGGGCCGAGCATGTTCTGGATCGCGAACCGGCCACCGTGGATGGAATTGCGCACGCCCAGGTAGTGCCACTCCGTCGCGTGCGGCCCGTCCTCCGGGTCGATCCCGACCTCGTGCAGCACCTCGGAGGCGGAGACTGCCACGGCCGCGGCCAGTTGTGGGTCGGAGGCGGCGATCTCGGCGCGCAGGGCGGGGATGGACCGCCAGCCGTAGGCGCCCTTGTGCACGCCGGCCCCGTGGCCGCTGACCGTGAAGAACCCGGCACCGCCCACCCGGAACGAGGGCAGTGCCAGCTGATGGTTCAGTCCCAGGGAGTCCAGCAGCCAGACGGACAGCGGCGAGGCGAACTTCTCCAGGACGGGACGCGGTGCCGGCCGCCCCCCGGCGCCCACCGGGAAACCGAAACGATCGGAGAGGGCCTGCACGGTGTCCGCGTCCGCGCGGTTGGCGCGACCGAGGTTGGTGGTGTTGTACACCGTCACGTCCGAGGAGGGATCGGCCATGAGGGTCGCGGCCAGCACCAGCCGCGAGTCCACGCCGCCGGACAGCGCCACCCGGACGGAGGTCCCCGGGAACGCGGCCCAGGCCTGCGCCAGTGAGGCGGTCCGGGCGGCGGCCCGGCGGACCTGGTCACCCCATGAGCCGCTCACCGGGGCGAACACCTCGGGCCACGGGGACTGCTCGGTGCGGGCGGACCCGGCGCCCTCGGCGCTCACGGGCACGGCCAGGCAGGCGGCCGGCGGGAGCATCCGGACCTCGTGGCACAGGGTCGTGGTCGAGAGGGGGTGGTTGGCCATCGTGTTGGACCAGGCGGAGGCCAGGGCCGCGGCGGTGTCCACCGTGACCGGCAGGCCCAGGGCGGAGCGCAGGTCCACCAGCAGCGGCCAGGAGTCCGAGAGGGCCGCCAGGCCCGCTCCGGTGGTGTAGAGCAGGGGCAGTTGCCGGAAGAAGTCCGTGGTGGCGGTCAGGCCGTCCGGTGCCGCCTGCACCAGCAGGTGACAGCCATCCCAGTCCGCACCGGGGCTCGGGGCGATGGTGCCTCGGGCCGGTGCCGACCGGCGGTGCCAGTCGGCGAGCCCACCCGCGCCGAAGACCAGGGCGGTTCCCTCCGGGTCCTGGGCGTAACCGCGGAACAGGGTCACCCCGTGGCGGCCCATCGGGACCGTCCCCCCGGTGCCGTCAGTGCCGTCGGTGCCCGGTCCGGCGGGACCGGCGGGACCGGAGGGGGCCGAGGTCAGGAGGTCCCGCCGTGCCGCCCGGGCCACGTGGTGGAGGCGGGCCTGCCCGCCGGGGAAGTCCACCACCAGGTGGTCGTGCGCGTCCACGGGGCCCAGCCAGGCGGTGAACCGCTCCTCGAGGGCGCGGGGCACCACGGCGGTCAGGTACGTGGACATCAGTCGCGTCCCCGCAGGCCGCGGACGAGGCGCCCGGCTGCGCGGCGGGTGAACCGTGCCACCCGCCTGCCGGCCTGTTCGGGGCTGGCGAGGACGGGCGGCCGGACCCCGCTCGGTGAGCCCGCACCCGGAGTGGACGGGGTGGAGGGGCGGGCCGGGGTCCGCGGAGGCACGGGGCTGTCCAGGGGGGCGTCCGCGAGGGGCAGGAACGTCATCAACCGCCCGAACGAGCCACGCTGATGACCCATCGGCACCTTCTCCTGCAGCAGGGTGGCAGCGCGTTCCGCGAGTGGTCCGTACCACTCGGCCAGTCCGGCGTCGGCGGCGATCGCCCCGCCCCGGGCGACCAGGGGCGCCACGGAGGCACGGTCCGCGTCCACGGTGTGCCCCCAGGTCCGGGACAGGGACTGGAACGTCTCCGCCGCGCCGTGGTCGACGTCGGCCGGGACGCCGTACGTGGCCAGGGGCCAGAGCTCGCCGTCGGACAGGGGCCCGCCGACGACGCCCAGGATGGTGTCCAGGGTCTCCCGGTCCACGTCCTTCTGGGGGTCGTCGTAGGGCAGGGCGGCGAGTCCGGGGTCCAGCAGTGCCGTCAGCACGGTGGAGATGGAGGTGTTGAGCCGCGGCGCGTTGGAATCCGGATGCTTGCGCAGGGCGGCGGGCAGCGAGCGGGACGAGTCCGCCGGTACGTGGGCGAGCCGCCCCAGGTCCCGCTGCATCAGCGGCGGGCTGCCGAAATAGGTGGACAGGGTGAAGCGACCGCCGTGCAGGGCGTTGCGCAGCCCGATGTAGTGCCATTCGCTCGAGTCCGGGGACCGGGGATCCACCCCCACGGATCTCAGGTACCCGCGGCCCAGCGTGCCGGCGACGGCGCCCACACCCGGGTCCCACCGTTCCAGGCCCTCGGCGACGTCCATGAAGGGCCGCCACCCGTAGGTGCCCTTGAAGAGTCCTGCGCCGTGGCCGGTGAGCGTGTAGTGCCCAGGGCTTCCCACGCGGGGACTGGGCAACTGCAGCCGGTCGTGCAGGCCCAGGGAACCGGTCATCCAGACCAGGAAGCGATTGCGGTACCGGTGCAATTGGGGCGCAGGGGCCGAGGGGTTGTTGCCCAGCCGCAGCCCGGTGGCCTGTGCCAGGCCCTGGACCACGTCGTAGTCCCGCGAGGTGGCCGCGGCGGGTGCCGCTGTGGTCAGCGTGGTCGACTGCTGCTCCGGGTCGGCCCGCCGGGCCGCGGCCAGGACCGCCCGCGAGTCCGCGCCGCCGGACATGGACAACCGGAGGGAACCGCCGGGCAGGTCCCTCCAGGCGCGCAGCACCGAGGCCATGGACGCCGCGCCCTGACGGACCGTCTCCGCCCACGCCCCCGAGGGCTCCGCGAAGATCTCCGGGAACGGGGCCTGGTGCACGCGGGGCTCGTCGGCGCCCTCGGCCGTCCAGCGGACCGCGACCTGGGCGCCCACGGTCGCCATGCGGACCTGGGTGCAGGCGGTGCTGGTGTCCAGGGGGTGTTCGGTGATGGCCCGGTCGGTGGCCATGGCACAGACGGTCGCGGTGTTGATGCTGACGGGCAGGCCCAGGGCGGTGCGCAATCGGACCAGTAGTTGCCAGGAGTCCGAGAGGGCGAGCAGTCCGTTGCCGGAGGTGTAGAGCAGCGGCAGCATCCGGAAGAAGTCCGTGTGCGCGGTCAGTCCCTCGGGATCCCACGCCACGGCCAGGTGCGTCCCCTCCCATTCGCGACCGTGCCGGCCACCGATGAGGCCGGATCCCGAGTCGTACACCGCGTCCGGGTCCCTCTCGGCGAGGGCCGCGGCACCGGCGCCGCCGAACACGAGGGTGTCCCCTGCGGGGGACTGGGCGTAGCCCCGGAACAGGGCTCCGGCCGGGGCCCGCCCGGGCCGCGGGGGCACCAGGTCGGCGGTGGCCGAGCGGCCCACGTGGTGCAGTCGGGCCCCGGTGCCCGGGAGGTCGATCGCGAGGTGCTCACCGGCACCGGGCGCGAAGGCCCAGGTGCCGGTTCCCGTGACGTCGGCCGGGGCCGGGTCCGCGGAACCACGGGGGCTGCCGTCGGTGGGAACGTGAGGGGACAGCCACGCCTGGAATCGCTGCTCCAGGTCCCGGGGCACCACCGCGGTCAGGTAGGTCGTCATACAGTCATGCTTTCACAGCGTGCCGGCCCCGCCGTGGTGCCCTGCGGTCACATCCCGTCCGGGAACACCAGCGGCACCAGCGTGTACATGACCACCATGATCAGCGCCAGGGAGATCACGTTGAGCCAGACCCCGGCGCGGACCATCTGCTTGATGGAGACCTCACCGGAGCCGAAGGCCACCGCGTTCGAGGGGGTGGCGACGGGCAGCATGTAGGCCGAGCAGACGGCCAGGGTGACGGCGATGGTCATGAACAGCGGGTCCATGCCCAGGCCCACGGCCACGGCGCCGAAGATCGGGAAGAAGGCCGCGGCGGTGGCGGTGTTGGAGGTCAGCTCGGTCAGGGCCAGGCTGACGATGATCACCACGAGCATCACCAGCCAGGGCGGAACGCCGGTCAGCCCGCTGACCTGGCCGCCCAGCCAGTCGCTGAACCCGGTGGCGGTGAACATGGCGGACAGGGACAGGCCGCCGCCGAACAACAGCAGCAGGCCCCACGGGATCTCCTTGGCCGCGGACCAGCGCAGCAGGGCGGTGCCGCCGGGGTCCACGGAGCGCCGCTGGGCCGGCACCAGGAAGCAGGCGATCGCGGCGGCCATGGCGACCTGGGTGTCCGAGATCGAGCCCAGGAACGGCAGCGTCTCGGCGACGGCCGGGATGCCGGCGATGAACGGGACGGCGACCCAGAAGAAGATGGCCAGCAGGAAGATGATGCCGACACGGCGTTCCGGGGTGGTCATGGTACCCAGCGCGGCCAGTTCCCGGCGGATCATCTCCTTGCCACCGGGGATCTCCTGGACCTCGGCGCGGAACACGATCTTGGTCAGCACCAGCCAGGCGATGAACAGCATGACCAGGGCCCACGGGACACCCACGAGCATCCAGTGGCCGAACTGCAGGTCGAAGCCGTGGGCCTCACCGAGGTAGGCCTTCATCAGGGCCATCGGGGGCTGGCCGATCAGGGTGGCGGTCGAGCCGATGGTCACGCCGTAGGCGACGCCGAGCAGCATGGACGCGGCGAACTTCGTGCCGGCGGCCTCGCGGTCGACCGAGCGGACCAGTTGGAGGATGGAGACCGCGATCGGCACCATGATCACCGCGGTGGCGGTGTTGGACACCCACGCCGAGATGAACGCCGAGGCGGCCATCAGCCCGAAGACGATCTGCGCCGGCTTGGTGCCGACCGCGCGGATGGTCAGCAGCGCCACGCGCAGGTGCAGGTTGGACTTCTCCGTGGCCAGGCCGAGGATCACCCCGCCCATGACGAGGAACACCACGGAGTCCGCGTACGGCGCCGCCACCTCCTTCATGGACGCCATGCCGAACAGCGGGAACAGCACCAGCGGCAGCAGGGAGGTCACCGGGATGGGCGCGGCCTCGGTCATCCACCAGATGGCCATCCACAGGGCGCAACCGGCCACGGCCCGTCCCTCGAAGGACAGCGACGCCGGCAGCACCAGGGCCAGCACCAGGCCGGCCACCGGCCCCAGGGCGAGCAGCCACCAGTTGCGTTTCGCGCCGGAGTCGAGCGCGTCGCGTTGCTCGGTGGCCTCGGCGGCTGCCGGGGAACCGGGCGCCTCGGACGGGCGGAGGTCCCGCGCGTCGGTGGGGGAAGTCGTCATGGTCAATGCCTCGAGTGTTCGGATGGAGAGTATGGAGTGGGATCTGCCACGTCTGAATCGGTGAACCGTCACACCGTACTGGGATGAATGACGACCGTGAAGTACACATTCCACGCGCATTGAGAGGCTTATCGTCCTAAAGTAGGGCGAACCGGTCTTTCCCCTGTGATGGAGGCCATCCCTACGCTGGACCGGTACCACCGGGCGAATGGACACTCGTCCACCCGTGAAGATGCCCCGGGATGGCCAGTATGAAAGGAGGCGCCGTGGACCTGCGCCAGATGCGCTACTTCGTGGCCGTCGCCGAGGAGCGGCACTTCGGCCGCGCCGCCGACCGCCTGCACATGGCCCAGCCTCCGCTGTCCCAGCAGATCAAGCAGCTCGAGGCCAGTCTCGGGACGCAGCTGCTCGAGCGCACCACCCGCAAGGTCGACCTGACCGAGGCCGGCCGCCTCATGCTCGAGCGCGCCCGCCAGATCCTGGCGGACGTCGAATCCCTCAAGAAGGACGTCCAGGAGGTGGGGGCCGGGGCGGCGGGCGTGCTGCGCATCGGGTTCGTCGGCTCGGCCACCTACCGGGTGATGCCGGCCGTCGTCCAGCTGGCCCGCCAGGAGCTGCCCGGTGTGCGGCTGCACGTGATGGGGGAGATGCTGACCCCGAACATCGAGCAGGGCCTGCTGGAGAACCGCCTCGACGTGGCCGTGCTGCGGCCCCCGGTCCAGTCCGCCGAGGTCGTGCTGGACCCGCTGGAGGGCGACTCGCTGGTCGTGGCGTTGCCCCCCGCGCATCCGTTGGCCGCCGGCAGCGGCCCCCTGGCGCTCTCGGCGCTGGCCGGGGAGGAATTCGTGGGGTACCCGCCGGCCTCCGCCGTCGCCACCGTGTCGTTCGAGGCCTGCCGGAAGGCCGGCTTCCGGCCGCGCGTCGTGCAGGAGGCCACCGAGACCTCCACCCTGCTGGCCTTCGTGGGCGCGGGCATGGGACTGGCCCTGGTGCCCGATGGCGCCCGCCGCGCCACCTCCGCCTCGCCCGTCGTGTACCGCGAACTCACCGAGGGGCCCGAGGTCGGCCTGGCCCTGGCCTGGAAGCGGGGGAGCCGGTCGCTGCTCATCCCGGGTTTCCGGGCCCTCGCCCACCGGGCCGTGGAGCAGGTCCGGCGGTCCCCGGCGAACCAGCAGACCGCCCCGTCATCCCACCCAGTCGCCGAGGAGGCACCATGAAGATCACCGGCATCGAGGCCATTCCCTACGCCATCCCGTACACCCACCCACTGAAGTTCGCCTCCGGGGCGGTGGAGACGGCGGACCATGTCCTGGTGCGGATCCACACGGACGAGGGTCTGGTCGGCGTGGCGGATGCCCCGCCGCGGCCCTACACCTATGGCGAGACCCAGGTGTCCATCAAGAACGTGGTGGAGGAGATCTTCGCCCCCCAGGTGATCGGGCTGGACCCCTTCGACCGGGAGAAGGTCCACGCCGTCATGCGCCGGACCATCAACAACCAGGTGGCCAAGGGCACCGTGGACATCGCCCTGTGGGACCTGGCCGGCAAGGCCCTGGGGATGCCGGTGCACAAGATGCTGGGGGGCTGGACGGACTCGATGCGCGTCAGCCACATGCTCGGTTTCCGGCCGGCACAGGAGCTGCTCGAGGAGGCCCAGCGGTTCGGCGAGGAGTACGGCATCACCACGTTCAAGCTCAAGGTCGGCCGGCGCCCCCTGGCCCTCGACATCGAGGCCTGCCACGTGTTGCGGGACGGGCTGGGGGGTGACGTCGAGATCTACCTGGACGCCAATCGCGGTTGGACGGCCAACGAGGCCATGCAGGTGCTCGAGGGGACGGCCGGGCTCGGGCTGACCCTGCTCGAGGAGCCCTGTGACGCGAAGGAGGCCATGAGCCGGCGCCGTCTCGTGGAGAAGTCTCCGATCCCCGTGGTGGGCGACGAGTCCGTGCCGACGGCCGGGGACGCGTCCCGCGAGCTGCTCTCCGGGGGCTGCAACGCCATCTGCATCAAGACGGCACGATCCGGTTTCACCGAGGCCACCGAGATCCTCGGGCTGTGCACGGGCCTGGGCGTGGACGTGACGATGGGCAACCAGATCGACACGCAGGTCGGCTCCCTGGCGACCGTCACCTTCGGTGCCGCCCACGAGGCCACCTCGCGCCGGGCCGGTGAGCTGTCCAACTTCCTGGACATGAGCGACGACCTGCTGGCCGAGCCGATCACGATCACGGACGGCCGCATCGCGGTACGGGACCTGCCCGGCGTCGGGGCCGAGATCGACGACGAGAAGCTCAGCACATACCGCACCGACCGCTAGTCAGCCGGATTCACACCCTTGGCGTCTCAATGGTGACGTAAACAGACTTTCCGCTTGACCCGCGCCATCCATAGGCTGGACGCAACAATGTGACCGGCAGCACGGCGCGGACGACGTGATCCCCACCACCGATGCACCACGATGAAGGAGAAACCATGACCCCCCAGGAGCAAGCCACCGCAGCCGCCTCCGGCGCCGCGGCCACCGACCGGTTCCGCCAGTCCGGGAAGACCGCGGCGGTCGAGGCCGATCAGGCCCGTGTCAACGAGCTGGCCTCGGCCCTCGTGCAGGCCGCCAACGACATCATCCTCGAGAAGAAGGTCACCTACCCCGAGTTCAACGCCCTCAAGGCCTGGCTGATCAAGGTGGGCGAGGACGGCGAGTGGCCGCTGTTCCTGGACGTGTGGCTGGAGCACTCCGTGGAGGAGGTCGCCACGGAGCACCGTGAGGGCAACAAGGGCTCCATCGAGGGGCCGTACTACATCCCGGACGCCCCGCGCCACGAGACCGGCAAGGGCAAGCCCGCCACCATCGACATGCGCCCGGACGAGAAGGGCACCATGATGCTCTTCCAGGGCCAGGTCACCAGCACCGAGGGCAAGCCCCTGCCGAACGCCAAGATCGAGCTGTGGCACGCGGACGAGGACGGCTTCTACGCCCAGTTCGCCCCCGGCATCCCGGACTGGAACCTGCGCGGCACCTTCATCGCCGACGAGGAGGGCTACTTCGCGATCAGGTCCCTGCAGCCGGCCCCGTACCAGATCCCGACCGACGGCGCCTGCGGCCAGCTGATCGCCGCCGCCGGCTGGCACGCCTGGCGGCCCGCGCACCTGCACCTGAAGGTCTCGGCCCCCGGCCACGAGCTGCTGACCGCCCAGCTGTACTTCCCGGGTGATCCGCACAACGAGGACGACATCGCCACTGCGGTGAAGCCCGAGCTGATGCTCGACCCGAAGCCGGCCGCGGACGGCGACGGCGTCCAGGTCGACTACGACTTCGTCCTGGATCCGGTCTCGGACGAGACCCCGGCGCACCTGCGCGTCTGATACTGCGGAACGGGAGGACCGGCGTCGCCGTGAGGTGACACCGGGAACCCGGTTCCGGGAACGGGAGGCCCCGCAGGCCTGTGGCCTGCGGGGCCTTGTCGTGTGGTCAGTTCCCCGAGACGAGCGGGCGGATGCCGCACAGCCGCATGGCCTGCGCGTAGGCCTCGGTCATCTGCTCCTCGGCCTCCTCCGGGGTCTGCTTCCTGGTCGCGGACTGCGCGTGGAGTGCCGGCAGGGGGAAGACCTTGATCGCCTTGCTGTCCAGGATGGTCCCGCCGATCGTGGCCGAGAAGGCCTTGATGAGCTTCTGGGCCTCCCCGCCGTGGGCCATGATGGCCACGACCCGGGGAACCAGCTTGAGGAACCGGTTGAAGGGCTTCACGCCCGCGGCGATCTGGTCCTTGGTGAGGTTGATCGCGAAGTCGTCCTGGGTCCAGGGGTGGACGGTCCATGGGACGGCATAGCGCGGTGCCAGTCCGGCGCCCTGGAAGACGCGGAGCAGGCGCTCGGAGGTGTCGTCGTCGTTCTCGTGGGAGAGGAACCCGGAGGCGGTGCCCGGTCCGGGGGCCGCCGTGAGCACGAGGATCCGGGCCTCGTCCACGTCGTATCCCGGGTCGACGTACGGTACGGGACCCTTGTCGGGGTCCTTCAGCGACTCGCAGAGCTGGGTGATCGGGGCGATGTTCTCCGCGTGCAGGTTGTTCTGGGCTTCAGTGACGTAGGCGGGATCGGACATTCGGCGCATGGGTACAGTTCCCTGAGTCGTCGGAGCGCGGACCGGCGAGTGCAGGCCAGCGTGCCCCCAGTCTACGAGTCGGCCAGGGGGCGTCCGCTGCGGGCCGCCGCGCCCGGTGGGACGAACCGCCGCTATCGCGCCGGCGTGGTCTTGACGCGCACCGAGGACCACTCCCCGGACAGCGGGACGTTGGCGTTGAGCGTGTGCCCGCGCCCTTGGAGGTCCTTCCAGATGGAGTCCCGGTTGATGTCCGAGCGCCCGCCCTTGGGGTAGCCGATCCACAGCACCCGTGCGCCGAGGGCCGGTTCGAGCCAGTCGTCCAGGACGCCGTCCAGCGAGCGCTGGTCCTGGGCGAAGAGCACGACGGCGGTGGCCTCGCCGATCTCCTGGGTCACGAGCACGTCCGCGGGCATCGGGTCGAGCAGGGCGTGCAGGCCTTGGTGGCCCCCGCCCAGGTACAGGACGTCTCCGGGCTTGATGAAGAGCTTCTGGGCCGTCGTCTTGGCGGGTGTGGCGGGCTGGTTCGTCGTCTCGGCCATGGCTGCATTGTGCACCGGCACTATGACGGACCGGAGCGAGGGTACGGCCGCGATCAGGCCACCGTGGCGCGGGTCATCGACGGGGACACCATCGACGCGGAGGTGGGCGGGCGCACGGAGCGCATCCGGTTGCTCAACGCCGGCATCGGCAGGCCGATGCCGCGCGTCAGGCCGAGGTTGAGAGGAATCGCCAGCGGCAGCAGGCGCACCCCCTCCCGGCACCCGGCGCAGCGGTCCTGCACCGGGTACCGGGCCGCCGTCGTGGTGCCGGGCCCCGCCGGACGGGGCGGGACCCTACCCCTCAGGACGGGGCATCACTCCTTCTTGTCATCCGACTCCCCGCCGTAGGCCAGCCGGAGGACGCGGCCGTCGGCCTCGAGCTTGTCCCGAGCCTCCCTGGCCTTCTCCACCTTGTCCGTGCTGCGCGGGGGCAACTGGATCATCTCCTCGGCCTGGATGCCCGCCTGGAGCTGGCGGGCGCGTTCCATCTCGGCATCGATCTCGGCGCCGAGCAACAGGACGATGTTGAAGATCCAGAGTGCGAACAGCAGGGCCATCACCGTGCCGATCGCCCCGTAGGAGCTGTAGCCGGCGAAGAAGCTGAAGTAGATGTACAGCGCGACACCGGCCAGGCCGATGCCGACGATCGCCACGACGGCGCCGATGCTGACCCAGGTGAACTTGGGCTGCTTCACGATGGGCGTGAAGTAGTACAGGACGGCGATCATGGCGATCACCAGGGCCAGGATGACGAGCCACTTCACCCAGGCCCAGACGGGCAGGAAGGTCTGGGTCAGGAACTGCAGCATGTCCGTGAGGCCGAGCGGTTCGGCGAGGGGGCCCAGCACCCCGGACACCAGGGCCTCGTTCAGGGCGAGGGAGACGAGGATCAGCACCACCCCGACGAGCAGGACCAGGGTGACCAGCAGCATGGACACGACCTGCTTCACGAAACCGCGCCCTTCCTCGACGCCGTAGATGGTGTTCATGCAGCGGGAGAAGGCCTTCACGTAGGCCGAGGACGACCACAGGGCCGTGGCGATACCGATGATCAGCGCGATCACGCCTCCGCTGGCCGAACTGGTCATCGTCTCCACCAGGTTGACCACCAGCGCCTGGTAGTCGGCGGGGACGTACTGCTTCACCAGGTCTTCCACCAGGGCGGTGACGGTCTCCGCGTTGTTGGCCAGCACGAGCGTGATGATGGAGAAGATCGCCAGCAGTGCCGGGGCCAGGGACAGGACCGTGTAGTAGGTCAGCATGGCGGCCAGGTCGGTGCCGCCGTCGGATCCGAACTCCTTGAGGGCCCGTTTGAGGGCGTACTTCCGGCTCGCGCCGTTCAACTTCGGAGGACTGTCCGGTTTCTTGTCGCTGTCCGGCGCCGGGGCGTCGGCAGCCTCCAGTGTCGCGTCGATCGGGTCCTTGATGGGCACGGTACGTCCTCTCGTTGTTCCATCGTTCCTCCACATCTAACCCACCCGTCCCCGGTAAAGTCGAGTCGTCGACCAGAAGGGAGCAGGCCGTTGGCGGGATCACTGACGCCCCGGGAAGGGGTGCTCGCGGGGATCCTGACCGCCACGGCCGGCTTCGTGGACGGGGTGGCCTTCATCCACCTCGGCGGGTACTTCGTGTCGTTCATGTCCGGGAACTCGACCCGGGCAGGCGCCGACATCGCCCAGGGGGACCCGCTGGCCTGGGCGAAGGCCATGGGTCTCGTCGCGTTCTTCGTGGCCGGCGTGGTGATGTCCTCCCTGGCCGTGCACCTGCGCTCCTCGAGAGGGGACCGGCCGGAGCCTGCCGGGCCCCGGTCGACCGCCGTCTGGGTGTCCATGGCGTTCCTGCTGCTCGCGGCCCTGATGTCCCTGGTCCCGGTGCTGAGGGTGGCCGTCCCTCCCGCGGTGGCCGCCGGCATGGGTGCCGTCAACGGCACCTTCACCCGCGGCGGCGAGGTGACGGTGGGACTGACCTATATGACGGGGACCCTGGTGAAGACCGGACAGCACCTGGCGCTGGCCCTGACCGGGGGCAACCGGGTCGTCTGGCTGCGGTTCCTGGCCCTGTGGGCGGCGATCGCCCTCGGATCCGCCATCGGTGCCTTCGCCTATCTCGCCTGGGGACTGGGAGCCCTGTGGGTCGCCGTGGTCCTGCTGGCCGGGATCGCCGCGATGCTCGACCTCCGCCGGCACCGCGGCGCGGTGGACTAGGTTCGAGGTCATGATCAAGTACCTGGGCTCCAAGCGGGTCCTGGTGCCGGTCCTGGGGGCCATGGCGGAGGCGGCCGGGGCGCGCACCGCCGTCGACCTGTTCTCCGGGACCACCCGGGTGGCCCAGGAGTTCAAGCGGCGCGGCATCCACACCACGGCCGCGGACCGGGCCACCTACACCGGCGTGCTCGCCGGCTGTTACATCGCCACCGACGCGCGGGCCGTGGACCGCGAGCACCTCGCCGCGGTCCTCGCGGACCTCCAGGCCACGCCGCCGGTGCGCGGGTACGTCACCGAGACCTTCTGCGAGCAGGCGAGGTACTTCCAGCCCAAGAACGGGATGCGCATCGACGCGATCCGGCAGCGGATCGAGGACGAGCACGCGGGCACGGACCTGTACCCCGTCCTGCTGACCTCGCTCCTGGAGGCCGCCGACCGGGTGGACTCCACCACCGGGATCCAGATGGCGTACCTGAAGGACTGGGCCCCGCGGTCGATGCGGGACCTGGAACTGCGGGTGCCGGTGCTGCTGGACGGGCCCGGGGCCTCGGTCACGGGGGACGTCATGCAGACCGTGGGCATGCTGCCGGCGGTGGACCTCTGCTACGTGGACCCGCCCTACAACCAGCATCGGTACTTCGCGAACTACCACGTGTGGGAGACCCTGGTCCGGTGGGACGCCCCCGACCACTACGGGGTGGCCTGCAAGCGGGTGGACGTGCGCGACGACGAGACCCGCAGCGTGTTCAACTCCCGGCGCACCATGCCGGCAGCGCTCGCGGACGTGCTGTCCCGGATCCGGGCGAGGACCGTGATCCTGTCCTACAACGACGAGTCCTGGATCACCGTCCCACAGATGGCGGGCATGCTGCGGGACTCCGGGCACGAGGCGGTCGAGGTCTTCGCCTTCGACTCCAAGAGGTACGTGGGGGCCCAGATCGGCATCCACAACCCGGCCGGGAAGAAGGTGGGCGCCGTGTCCCACCTGCGCAACACGGAGTACGTGTTCGTGGCCGGCGGGGCACAGGCCGTCCGGGACGTCGCGGCCGGGCTGGCCGACGGTGCCGGCGGTCAGCGTTCCCGAGTCCTGGACCGCACGGCGGCCGCCCTCGGTACGCTGTCCACAGGCCCGTAACGGCACCCGTCTGCGGAAGGGGCCGGCGCCGACCCCGAAAGGACGCCATGACCGAGAGATACCTGCCCATCCCCCTGGAACTGCGGTGGTCCGACCAGGACCTGCTGGGCCACATCAACAACGCGCGCGTGGTGACCCTGGCCGAGGAGGCGCGCGTCCGCTTCCAGATGCACGTGGACGGCCCGGACTCCGTGGCGGAGTCCCAGTCCGTGGGCGGACGCGTGGTGGCCCGGCAGGTCATCGACTACCACCGCCCGGCTCACTACGGCACCCCGCTCGAGGTGCGCGTGGGGGTGCTCCGGGTGGGCACCAGCTCCTTCACCCTGCGCCACCAGGGCGTCCAACAGGACCGGCCCGTGTTCACGGTGGACGCCGTGATGGTGGTGATCACCGGTGACGGATCATCCCGGCCGCTGACGGACACCGAGCGGGCCGGACTCGAGGACTGGCGCTGGCCGGACCCCGGGCGCGTCGAGGACGAGCGGGCCGGGGGAGCCGGCGTCGTGACGGCCGGGGCGGCACCGTCCGGCGCCGGCCCGGGGGGCGGCTCATGAGCACCGCCCCCGCCCACGGACCTGCCCGGCCGGCCCGCGCCCCCGGCGCGGCCGGTGCCCTGGCCACCCGGACCGGTCAGACCGCGACGGCGGTGGTCATCGTGCTCGCCATCGTCAGCGCCTTCGTCGGTTCCGGCGCGATCGGCGGGACCCCGATCGTGGAGGCCGCCGACGGCTGGCTGACGGCGGACAGCACCTGGATCGCCCCGGCCGGGCCCGCCTTCTCCATCTGGTCGGTCATCTACACCGGCCTCGTGGGCTACGGGATCTGGCAGTTCTTCCCGGCCGCGGACACCCCCCGGCACAACGCCGCACGGCCGTGGATCCTCGCGGGGGTCGTCCTGAACTCGGCCTGGATCTGGGTCGTGCAGGCCGGCTGGCTGGCCGTCAGCGTGCTCGTCATCGTCCTGTTGCTGGCCTGCCTGTGCCGGGTCCTCGTGATCCTGGAGTCCGCACGCTACCGCGAAGCCGACCCGCCGGCGACGGCGGTCGGTGCCGGAGGGACCGCCGCCCCGTCCCGGGGATCCGCCGCGCGCTGGACCGAGCGGATCCTGCTCGACGGCGTCCAGGGGCTCTACCTGGGCTGGGTCACCGTGGCGACCCTGGCCAACACGGCGGCATGGCTGGCGTCCCTCGGCTGGACCGGTGCGCCGCTGGGGCCGGTCGTCTGGGCGACCATCCTGGTGGTGGTCGCCACGCTGATCGCCACGGCCACGGCGCTCTACGACGGTGGCCGGTTCGCCCCGGCGCTGGCGACCGCCTGGGGGCTGGCGTGGATCGCCGTCGGGCGCTCCGACGGCTCGGGGCTGCAGTCGGCGTCGCTGGCGCTCACCGCGGCCGGCGCCTCGGTCCTGGTCGTGCTGGCCACCATCGCCGCCTGGCTGCTGTCCCGCAGATCCGTCACCGGGGAGGCGCGTGACCTGATCGCCGACGCCCTGGACGGCGACGGTGATCCGATCGACGGGCGCTGAGCCCCTGACCTGCCCGGGGGGTCGGGAGTATCCTCCGAGCATCCATCATGCCGGAGCAGGAGGCCCCATGAGTACCGAACCACGCACCCCTGGTGATCCCGACGAAGCCCCCGCGGGAGCCCCGTCCCAGGAGGCAGCGGAGGAGACCCGAGCAGCTGCCGAGGAGGCCCGGGAGGCCGCTGAGGAGGCGCGTGCCGCCGCCGAGGAGGCCCGGGAGGCCGCTGCGGAGGCCAAGAGGCGTCACGATGCCGATGACGCCCGGGCCGACGAATGGGAGGAGGAGTCCTTTCCCGCCTCCGACCCCCCGGCCAATTACTGACTCACGCGAAGGGCCCCGGAGACCATTCCTGGTCTCCGGGGCCCTTCGCGTGAGGCGGGGTGGCGCTCAGTAGTTGGCCGGCGGGTCAGAGGCCGGGAAGGTGTCCTCGACCTGCTCGTCCAGCTCCTCCTCGGTCTCCGGGCCGCGCGAGGACTTCTCGTTCTCGCTGAACTGGGTCTGCGGCTCGTCGAGACGGTCCTCGTCCGGGACCTCCGGGTTGACGGGTTCGGTGCTCATACGTCCTCCTGTAAGTAGGTCGGGCCTCCAGTCTGCACCACGTTCCCGGGGGCACGGAAACGGCATCCCCGGGCGAGACCGGTGAGCGGAAGGCGCGGCTGAATAGGGGGAAGGTCAGGATCCCGGTGGCATCTGCTGCAGGGACCAGGTGTTCCCGTCGGGATCGGCGAAGTAGACGAACCGGCCCCAGGGCTGCTCGTCGACATCGCTGCAGTCGACGCCCCGGGACACCAGTTCGGCCCGGGCGGCGTCGGCGTCCGCGATGACCATCTGGAGGCCCTTCTGCGAGCCCGGGGCCATCTCGGTGATGCCCACGCCCAGGGCCACCGAACAGGCCGATCCCGGCGGGGTGAGCTGGACGAAGCGCAGGTCGGGGGAGATGACGTGGTCGTGGTCGGCGTGGAACCCCACCTGGTCGACGTAGAAGCCCTTGGCCCGGTCGACGTCGGTGACCGGCAGGGCCACGAGCTCGATCTTCATGTCCATGACGCACAGGGTAGACGCAGCCCGCCGGCCATGGCACGGTCCGACGACGCATCCCCCCGGACAGGGGAGCGGCGGCCGGATCCGCCCCCGGGTCCCGATGATCACGGGTCCAGAGGGGCGGATCCGGCCGCCGCGTGCCGGGGTGCGGGCGCCGGGCCGGGTCAGGCGGTGGCGCCCGCCATCTCCTGCCGCGCCGGGGCGTTGGCCGAGAGGAACTGCCGGTAGGCAGGCAGGGTCAGGAAGTCCGGGAACTCCTCGGCCAGGGCGGATCCGGCGAACACGGCGAGCGCGTCGTCGAAGCGGTCCCCCTCGGAGCGCTCAATGGCCGCGAACTCCTCGTCCATCAGTTCCTGGACCCACTCGCGGGTCACGGTGCGGGTGCCGCCGTCGGACAACCGTGCCGTGGAACCGGCGTTGATCCACTGCCAGATCTGGGAACGCGAGATCTCCGCGGTGGCGGCGTCCTCCATGAGGTTGTGGATGGCGGCCGCGCCGTTGCCCCGCAGCCAGGACTCCACGTAGCGGATGCCGACCTCGATGTTGGTGCGCACGCCCTTCTCGGTGATCTCCCCGGGCGTCTGGGAGACGGCCAGCAGACCCTGGGCGTCCGGGGTCACGTCCTCGCGCTTGGCGGAGCGGATCTGGTTGCGGCGGTCGCCCAGCACCTCGTCGAAGACCTCCATGGCCACCGGGACCAGGTCCGGGTGGGCCACCCAGGAGCCGTCGAAGCCGTCGTTGGCCTCGCGGGTCTTGTCCTCGCGCACCTTGGCCAGCGCCATCTCGTTGGCCTCCGGGTCACGGCGGTTCGGGATGAAGGCCGCCATGCCACCGATCGCCGAGGCGCCGCGCTTGTGGCAGGCGCGCACCAGCTGGTCGGTGTAGGAGCGCATCATCGGGGCGGTCATCGTCACGTCCGCCCGGTCCGGCAGCACGAACTCCTCGCCGCGGTCCCGGAAGTTCTTGATGATGGAGAAGATGTAGTCCCAGCGTCCGGCGTTCAGGCCGGCGGCGTGGTTGCGCAGCTGGTAGAGGATCTCCTCCATCTCGAACGCGGCGGTGATCGTCTCGATCAGCACGGTGGCGCGGACGGTGCCCTGCGGGATGCCGAGGTGGTCCTGGGCCACCACGAACACGCAGTTCCACAACCGGGCCTCGAGGTGGTTCTCGGTCTTGGGCAGGTAGAAGTACGGACCGATACCGCGCCGCAGCAGCTCCTTGGCGTTGTGGAAGAAGTACAGGCCGAAGTCCACCAGCGACCCGGACATCGGCTCGCCGTCCACCATCAGGTGGTCCTCGTCCAGGTGCCAGCCGCGGGGACGGACGATGATGGTCGGCCGGTCCACCAGCTGCACGCCGCCGAGCTTGTACTCCTTGCCCTCCGGGGAGGTGAAGTCGATCTTGCGGCGGATGGCGTCCTTGAGGTTCACCTGGCCGTTGAGCACGTTCGACCACGACGGCGAGGAGGAGTCCTCGAAGTCGGCCAGCCAGCACTTCGCCCCGGAGTTCAGCGCGTTGATCGTCATCTTGCGGTCCACCGGGCCGGTGATCTCGACCCGGCGGTCCTTCAGCCCGGGCGAGAGCGGGGCGACGCGCCAGGACTCGTCCTCACGGATGGAACGGGTCTCGGTCAGGAAGTCCGGGGTCCACCCCTGGGAGATGCGCTCGCGGATCTCCTGTCGCCGGGCCAGCAGCTCGGCGCGGCGGCCGTTGAACCGGCGGTGCAGCACGGCCAGGAACTCGAGGGCGTCCGGGGTGAGGATCTCCTCCTGCCGCGGCAGGTGGGGTCCGGTGATCGTCACGCCGTTAAGGGTGATGGGCTGGTCGGTGGGGTACATGGTGGTCTCCTTGGGAGTGTGGCCGTTCCGCCCTAGGCGGGGGCCGGAGGAAAAGTGGTTGCTGTGCCCCGGGCTGGTGAGGGGAGAGGAGGGCGACGGCGGCGCCTGTCGGTGGGGCGTCGGCGTCGGGCTGGTGTTCGGGTCCGGTGGGGAAGGCAGGTGGCGGCCGGGCCGGGAGGGCCCGGCCGCCACCGGTGCGTCAGCTCGGCGCGAGGCCGGCCGCGGTGGGGATCAGTGGAACTGTCCGGCCTCGGTGGAGCCGGCCAGCGCCGTGGTGGAGCTGTCGGGGTTGACCGCGGTGGAGATGGCGTCGAAGTACCCGGTGCCGACCTCGCGCTGGTGCTTGGTGGCGGTGTAGCCGCGGGCCTCGTCGGCGAACTCCCGCTCCTGCAGCTCCACGTAGGCGGACATCTGGCGCTCGTTGTACCCCTTGGCCAGGTCGAACATGGAGTGGTTCAGGGCGTGGAAGCCGGCCAGGGTGATGAACTGGAAGGTGTAGCCCATGGCCCCCAGCTCGCGCTGGAACTTGGCGATGGTCTCGTCGTCCAGGTTCTTCCGCCAGTTGAAGGACGGGGAGCAGTTGTACGAGAGCATCTGGTCCGGGAACTCGGACTTGACGGCCTCGGCGAACTTCTTGGCCAGCTCCAGGTCCGGGGTGCCGGTCTCCATCCAGATCAGGTCGGAGTAGGGGGCGTAGGCCTTGGCGCGGGCGATGCAGGGCTCGATGCCGTTGCGCACCTTGTAGAAGCCCTCGGCGGTGCGCTCACCGGTGATGAACTCGGCATCGCGCTCATCCACGTCGGAGGTGATCAGGGTGGCGGCCTCCGCGTCGGTCCGGGCGATGACCACCGAGTTGACGCCGGAGACGTCTGCGGCCAGGCGGGCGGCGTTCAGGGTGCGGATGTGCTGACCGGTCGGGATCAGCACCTTGCCACCCAGGTGACCGCACTTCTTCTCGGAGGCCAGCTGGTCCTCCCAGTGCACCCCGGAGGCACCGGCGGCAATCATGGCCTTCATCAGTTCGTAGGCGTTCAGCGGGCCGCCGAAGCCGGCCTCGGCGTCGGCCACGATCGGGACCAGGTAGTCCTCGACGGTCTGGATGCCCTCGGAGAACTCGATCTGGTCGGCGCGCATCAGGGCGTTGTTGATGCGGCGCACCACGGCCGGGACGGAGTTGGCCGGGTACAGGGACTGGTCCGGGTAGGTGTGGCCGGAGAGGTTCGCGTCAGCGGCGACCTGCCAACCGGAGAGGTAGATGGCGCGCAATCCGGCCTTGACCTGCTGGACGGCCATGTTGCCGGTGAGGGCCCCCAGGGCGTTGGTGAACTTGCCCTCGGCGTGCTCGGTGGTCAGCTGCTCCCAGAGCTTGTCGGAACCGCGGCGGGCCAGGGTGTGCTCCTCCTGGACGCGGCCGCGCAGCTTGACGACGTCCTCAGCGGTGAAGGTGCGCTCGGTGTTGGCCCACCGGGGGTTGTGGTCCCAGTCGTGCTGGAGCTGTTCGGCGGATGCGGGGGTGTTCGGTTCCATGTCGGCTCTCCTGCGAGTCGGGTGTGGACTGTGGCGGTCGAAGTGATGTGGATCGCTTCGTTGACCACCAGTCTTGACCGCGGCAAGCCCCCGTGGGGTGGAGATCGGCGGAAAATTTCACCCCATCTTCACAATGGTCAGAAAGGTGATATCTCGCGCTGAACGAGCCTTGTATCGCTTCTGGCAGGTTCGGATGGGGCCAAAAGTGTCATTCCTTGACAAGGGGGCTCATCGCCGCCTCGCGCCCCCGCGCCCGCGGGCCGGGGCGGGCCCGTCGGAGCGCCAGGCGGGTGCACGGCAGGAGGATGGGGAGAACTCCCCATCGCGGCCGGGGCGGACCGTTCCTAGACTGTCGAGAGTCGTGGGGCCGGTGAGGCCGTGCCGAGGATGGGAGGGTGGACACCATGGTTGACTACCGGGTGGATGAGGACGGCGCCAACGGCGTCATAGCGGCGACCCGCACACATGCCGGCGAGTTCGAAGCGCTCATCACCGATCTGCGCACCGCCGTGGAGGGCACCGCGGCAGAGTGCCAGAGCACGCTGATCGCCGGTGCCCTCCAGGAGGTCCACGACGGCTACCTCGCGCCCGTGGCGACGATGGCCCACTGGCGCAGCACCAACATCGTCAACGAGGGCCAGAAGATGGTGAACGCCTTCATCGACGGCAACGAGCAGATGGCGGCGGACGCCCGGAGCGAGATCTCGGACGTCCCCTCGAGCTGGGAGGACGCCCAGTGAGTGTCGACCTCGGCGGCCTGCCCGCCTTCCCCGACACGGGAGCACTGCGGGCGGCCGCCCAGGGGATCAGGGATGCGGGGAAGGCGATCTCCGACCGGGCGGACGAGGTCAAGGCCAGTTGGGGCGACATCCAGGCCAACGGGTACATCACGTCGGACACCCTGGACATGGGCACTGTCTATGCTGCCGCCGACCCCGTCGTCGACTACGGCGATGCCGGCAGGTCCGGGACGCGGGCGGTCTACCTGGCCATCGATGCCTACTGCGATGCGATGGACGGGCTGAAGGACGCCTATGACAGTGCGGTCGCGGGGGCCTTGGCCTGCTACGCCGACGTGGCCGACGAGCAGGAGGCCCAAAGCGCGGTCAACGCCGTCGCGCAGCAGATGGCCGAGCTGGAGGAGCAGTGCGCTCACAACATCAGGGCCGTCAACCCGGACACCCCGTACACCCCCGGGCAGTTCGCGGGCCCGGAGGCCGGCGCCACCAGCGCCCTGGTCCAGGAGGCCCTCGAGGGGCACCGGGTCCACAGGTTCACCTTCGACGTCGTGGACACCATCACCGTCACGTCGGTGCGGTACACCGACCTCCAGATCGAGTTCGCGGACGGCAGCAGGCTCCGGTACACGGAACTCGACCTGACCCAGACGAGGGTCGAGACGCGTACCCCGGTCGTCATCGCGGCCGACCTGCCCAACCCGCCCGGATGGGCGAAGTGGGGCGGCCGCTTCCTGGAGGGGGCGGACGTCGTCCTGTCGGCATGGGGCAACTACTCCGAGGAATGGAACCAGGACCTCGTCGAGAACCCGGGGATGACCACGGCAGAGCAGACCGGCAGCGCGGTCAAGTCGGCCACGCTCGGTGCCGGTGGCTCCTTCCTGGGCTCCGCGGGTGGCGCCTGGGGCGGCGCGGCCGCCGGTGCGGCCGTGGGCACCATGGTCGGTGGCCCGGTGGGGACCGTGGTCGGCGGCATCATCGGGGGCGTGGCCGGTGGTATCGCAGGTGGCTGGGGTGGAGAGATCCTGGGCAATACCATTGACAACTGGACGGACGGCGAGGGCTTCGCCGATGGCGTGAAGAACGCCTGGAACAACTTCTGGGGAGGCTGAGTTGTCGGACAACCAGATGATCGCGATCGCCATCACGGGGATCTTCTGCCTGGCGGCACTGTGGTCCGGTGTCATGAGCGCGCGAGCCTATCGGGGGAGCTGGCGCGGGTGGATGGCCATCCACCCCCCGCTCACCCTCTGGGGGCCGCACTGGGGGCTGCTGACCCTGGCGGTCTACTCCGTCACCTCGCTCATCGGCGGGATCCTGCTGGGCCTCGCGCAGGCCGGGGGCTCGTCCTGGATGCAGGTGGCATCCATCGCGGTGCTCATCACGGGCATCGTCGTCGGGATGATCGTCAGCCACGTCCTGCCTGATCGCTGGCGACCGGAGTGGTATCGACACCAGGCTGTGGGCTCCTCGGTGGGGAGGCGCTGATGGCGGCCGAGTCCGCCCTCGCACTGGAGCAGTGGGGCGTCCGGTGGAGCGTGCCGGCCGACTGGACCGACGTGACGGCCGACGTCGCGATGCCGGGGGTGTCCCGGGTCCTGCGCGGGCCGTCCCGCGAGGGACTCCTCGCGCCCTCGGCCGTGCTGACGGTCCACGACTTTCCGGGGACCATGACCCAGCTGTCCACGGTGAACATCGCGACGTGGTCGGTCCTGTACCCGGACCTCCACGTGCTGTCGGTGGACGAGTTCAGGGGCGGGCGGCGCGTGGAGGCCACGGCCACGCAGGGCGGGATGCACCTGCACTTCACCCACGCCTGCACCGTGGTCGAGGGATACAGCATCGGGCTGACGGTGACGGTCGCCGAGGCGGACGTGCCCGCGCTGGACCGCACCGTCGGTGACATCCTGTCCTCCGTGGAGTACCCCGAGCACGCCGTGGCGCTCGATGCACCCGCTTACGCCTGGGTCCCGGACCGGGCGCCGACGCCCGCCGCCGGCTTCACGGACTCCGGCGGGCAACCCGTGGAACGCCTCGACGACCTCAACCGCCGGCAGTCCTGGGTCTCGGAGGGCCCCGTCCTCGACCGGGACCAGGTGGAACTGCTGCGTCGCCTGATGGACTCCGGCCGGGGCCTGGGCCGCCTCGAGCGCGGCACCTATGCCCGCCAGCTGCAGGCACTCCAGGACGCGCACCTGTGCGATGAGCGCGGCAGGGTGACCCCGGCCGGCTCCACCGTGGTCGCGCCCCTGCGGGACGCCGAGGCCAGCGTGCGCGTGATCACACGGCGGGGATCCCGGACGAGCATCCTGCAGGCGTGGCGTGGAGACCGCGGGGGGACGACCGTCCTGGCGGGCCCGGATGCGGCCGCCCAATGGGCCACGGGCCCGGAACAGCCCCTCGCCGACCGCCAGACGCTGGACATGGTCCAGTCGGGCACGGAGGCAGCGGTGATCGCCGCCTGGGTCGGCGCCGGCCCCACCTGGCCCGTCCTGGACCGGGACGTGACCGTGATGTCCTCGGTCATGACCCGGCTGGCGGAGGGTTCCCCCGTCGAGGCGGACGACCTGCCCGAGTCCCTCCGGGGACGGGACCTGCTGGTGTGGAGCCTGCAGGCCGGACCGGACAAGGCACCGCTGCTCTTCCTGAACATCGACGGCGTGTCACACGCCGAGGTGGTCAGGGAGGTCGACCGGGCCGTCGTGGTCCCCATCAGCAGCCGCAACCTCTACCGCAGGATCAGGATGCTCCTGGAGCCGGGACTGGGCACGCGGCAGCGGTAGGCCGGTGCATTCCGGAGCGCCTCACGCCGGTGGGCCGGACGTGGAACTCCCGGCGGCCAGGTCGCGGGCGAAGTCCTCGTGGCCGGGGAAGTCGATGATCCGGCGCGGCTTCCGGCTGGCGACCGTCGGCTGGACGGGGGCGAGGGTGCCGCCGATGACCAGCGCGGAGTCGAGGTCGGGGGCCCCGGCGAGGGCGCGGAACTGGGCCCAGGTGGGCGGCATCAGCTGGTGGACGCCGGCGCGGAAGTCCTGCAGGGCCGTCGTCGCGGTGGTCCACCGACTGTCCGCGCCCTCGAAGGACAGGGTGCCCGGTTCCTGCCCGTGGGGCAGGGCGGCCAGGAAGAAGTAGGTGTCGTAGCGCCGGGGTTCGCCCTCCGGGGTGACCCAGCGGGACAGTGCACGCAGTCCACCGGCGTCCGGCTGGAGGCCGTGCTCGGCCAGCAGGGTGGCGAAGTCGAGCTCGTGGTCCTCCACCCGTCGGCGGGCATCGTCCGGGAGCCCGGCCAGGGTGCCGCCGTCCACCGGGCGCCCGTCCCGGTGCCGGGCCAGCAGCACCCCCGTCTCCTCGAAGGTCTCGCGCACGACGCCGGCCAGCACCATCCCCGCGGTGTCCGGTTCCAGTCGCAGCCGGTGGCCCCAGTCGACCAGGTCGGTGCCGGCCCAGAAGTCCGCCGGCAGCTCGTCGGCGGCGTCGATGCGCCCGCCGGGGAAGGCGGAGACCCCCGCGCTGAAGGCCAGGGCGGTGTGCCGGGTGATGGTGAAGACCTCCGGGGCCGGGGAGCCCGTACCGGGCCTCAGGAGCAGGACCGTGGCCGCCCGGGGGATTCCCGGGGTCGTCGGTGCATCGGAGCGGTGCTGGGCGGAGGAGGGCATGGGCTCAGGGTAGGCGGTCAACCGGTCAGGGCCCGCCAGGCCATCGATGCCAGGACGTCTATGACGTCGGATCCCTCCGACCCGTCCGACCTGTCCGTCCCGTCGGGGGCGTCTGACCCGCCCGCCCCGTCGGCGTCGGGTGCGCCGGGTGCGCCGTCCGGGCGGTGGGCCGCGGGTGTGCGTGCCGGTCCCCCGGCGCTGTGCGGGGTCGAGTTGAGCAGGCCGAAGGTGGCCATCAGGCGGATCTGGCGCTCGCCGTCGTCGAGGTCCGGGCGCAGCCCGGCCAGGGGCCCGTCCCAGGACTGGACGTACTCGCGCTGCAGGCGGCGCACACGCCGGTTGTCCTCGGGTGCCAGGGCCGGCAGCTCGCGGTCCTGCAGACGGATGACGTCCGGATCCGAGGTGGCGAAGTCCAGGTGGAACCGGATGAGCCGCTCGAGGGTCTCGCCGGGCTCGCGCTCGCTGTCGAGGATCTCCCGCCCACCGGCCAGCAACCGTTCGGAGACGTCCACGAGGATCTCGGCCAGCAGGGCGTCCTTGCTGGAGAAGTGCTTGTACAGGGCCGGTCCGCTCATGCCGACGGCCTCACCGAGCTCCCCGGTGGACACGGCTGCGAAGCCGCGCTCGGCGAACAGGTGGGCGGCCGAGCGGATCAGCGCGGCCCGCCGGTTCGCCTTCTGGGTGGCCCTCCAGGTTGCGGTCATGATGTCCTCCCCGTCGACTGGTCTGGATCAATGATAGACAATTTCAGTTAGAGACCAGTAACCTGAATTCCGGGCCGCGCTCGTGACCGACGAGGCGTGGCCCACACGAGAAGTCCGACAACGTTCTCCCGAAGGGCGGCTCCTGCTGATGTCGACCACGTACCCCGACCTGATCGCCGAGCTGAGACAGCGGCGTGCCGACGCCGCGCTCGGTGGTCCCCAGGCCTCGCGCGAGCGGCACCTGGCCCGCGGCAAGATGCTCGCGCGGGACCGCATCGACGCCCTGCTGGATGAGGGCAGCCCCTTCCTGGAGGTGGCCCCGCTGGCCGGGTTCGAGCTCTACGGCGGCGACGCCCCGTCCGGGGGAGTGGTGGCCGGGATCGGACTGGTCCACGGCCGTCACGTCATGGTGGTCGCCAACGACGCCACCGTCAAGGGCGGGACGTACTACCCGATCACGGTGAAGAAGCACCTGCGGGCCCAGGAGATCGCCGCGGAGAACCGGTTGCCCTGCATCTACCTGGTGGACTCCGGCGGCGCGTTCCTGCCGATGCAGGACGAGGTCTTCCCGGACCGGGACCACTTCGGCCGCATCTTCTACAACCAGGCCCGGATGTCCCGGGACGGCATCCCGCAGATCGCCGCGGTCATGGGCTCCTCGACCGCCGGCGGCGCCTACGTTCCGGCGATGAGCGACGAGACCGTGATCGTGCGCAACCAGGGCACCATCTTCCTCGGCGGTCCCCCGCTGGTGAAGGCCGCCACGGGAGAGGTCGTCACCGCCGAGGACCTCGGAGGCGGTGAGGTGCACTCGAAGGTCTCCGGCGTGACCGACCACCTGGCCGAGAACGACGAGCACGCGGTGCAGATCGTGCGGGACATCGTGGCCACCCTGCCCGACAGCCCGGCCCTGCCCTACGAACCGGCCGCGGTGACCGGGCCGGAGAAGTCCCCGGAGACCCTCACCGACGTGGTCCCCGTGGAGCTGACCACGCCCTATGACGCGCGGGAGATCATCGCCCGGACCATCGACGCCGGCAGCTTCCACGAGTTCAAGCGCGAGTACGGGACCACCCTGGTCACCGGCTTCGCCCGCGTCCACGGGCACCGGGTGGGCATCCTGGCCAACAACGGCGTCCTGTTCGGCGAGTCCGCCCTCAAGGGGGCCCACTTCATCGAGTTGTGCGACCAGCGGAAGATCCCGCTGCTGTTCCTGCAGAACATCACCGGGTTCATGGTGGGGCGGGAGTACGAGTCCGGCGGCATCGCCAAGCACGGCGCCAAGATGGTCAACGCTGTGGCCACCACCTCCGTGCCCAAGCTGACCGTCGTGGTCGGCGGGTCGTTCGGCGCCGGCACCTACTCGATGTGCGGCCGGGCGTACTCCCCGCGCTTCCTGTGGCTCTGGCCGGGGGCGCGGGTGTCCGTGATGGGCGGGCCCCAGGCCGCCTCCGTGCTCTCCACCGTCCGCCGCGACCAGATCGAGGCCGGCGGCGGCACCTGGAGCGCCGAGGAGCAGGCCGAGTTCGAACGGCCCACGCGTGAGCAGTACGAACACCAGGGCAGCCCCTACTACTCCACCGCACGGCTCTGGGACGACGGGATCATCGAGCCCGCCCAGACCCGGGACGTCGTCGGCCTCGCGCTCGACGTGGTCATGCGGTCCCCCGATCCGTCAACCCCGGCGCCGGGCTACGGCGTCTTCAGGATGTGAGCCGCATGTTCTCGAAAGTGCTGATCGCCAACCGCGGCGAGATCGCCTGCCGCATCATCCGCACCCTCCGGTCCCTGGGCATCCGGTCGGTGGCGGTGTACTCCGACGCCGACGCCGGCGCGCGCCACGTGCAGCTGGCCGACAGCGCCGTGCGCCTCGGTCCGCCACCGGCCGCCCAGAGCTACCTGGACATCGGGGCCGTGATCGAGGCCGCCCGGTCCACCGGCGCCGAGGCCATCCATCCCGGGTACGGCTTCCTCGCCGAGAACGCCACGTTCGCGCAGGCCTGTGAGGACGCCGGCCTGGTCTTCATCGGCCCGAGGGCGGGGTCCATCCAGGTCATGGGGGACAAGATCACCGCCAAGAACGCGGTCCAGCAGCGCGGCGTGCCCACTGTCCCGGGCATCGCGAAGCCGGGCATGACGAACGAGGAGCTGGCCGCCGCGGCCGGGGACGTCGGCTATCCGCTGCTCATCAAGCCCTCCGCAGGCGGAGGCGGCAAGGGCATGCACGTGGTCGAGTCGGCGGACCAGCTGGCCTCGTCCCTGGATGCCGCCCGGCGCGAGGCCGCCGCGAGCTTCGGGGACGACACCCTGTTCCTGGAGCGCTACGTCCTCACCCCGCGCCACATCGAGGTCCAGGTGCTGGCGGACGAGCACGGCAACGTCATCCACCTCGGCGAGCGCGAGTGCTCCCTGCAGCGCCGCCACCAGAAGGTCATCGAGGAGGCGCCCTCGCCGCTGCTGGACGAGGCCACGCGCGCACGCATCGGACAGGCCGCCTGCGACACAGCCCGGTCGGTGGACTACCGGGGTGCGGGCACCGTCGAGTTCATCGTCCCCGCGGACTCCCCCGACGAGTTCTTCTTCATGGAGATGAACACCCGGCTGCAGGTCGAGCACCCGGTCACCGAGGAGGTCACGGGGGTCGACCTGGTCGAACAGCAGCTGCGCATCGCCGCCGGCGAGGTCCTGGACCTGGCCCAGGAGGACATCGTCCTGACGGGCCATTCCATCGAGGCGCGCGTCTACGCCGAGGACCCGGCCGCCGGGTTCCTGCCCACCGGCGGCACCGTGGAACACGTCCGGCACCCCGCCGGGGACGGCGTGCGGGTGGACACCGCCATCGAGGACGGCCTCGTGGTCTCCGTGGACTACGACCCCATGCTGGCCAAGGTCATCACGTGGGGCCGGGACCGCGAGGAGGCCCGCCGCCGGATGGTCACGGCCCTCGAGGACACGGCCATCGTCGGCTTCACCACCAATGTCGAGTTCCTGCGCGCGCTGCTGGAATTGCCCGATGTCGTCGCCGGCCGGCTCGACACCGGGCTGATCGCCCGTGAGCTGGACGCCATCGGCTTCGCGGTGCCCACCGAACGGGACGTCCAGGAGGTCGCCCTGCTGATGGACGCGGCCCGCGGGACCGACGCCGGCCCGTGGCGCCGGCGCGACGGATGGCGGCTGGGCGCCCCGGCGCCCCGGCAGATCCGCCTGGCCGCGCCGGACGGCACGACGCACACGGTGCGGCTGGCCGGGCCCGTGGACTCCCCGGTCGTGGTCACCGACCGCGGCGAGCTGCCCGCCCAGGTGCGCCGGCACGGGCACTGGGCCACCGTGACGATCGACGGTGTCGGCCGCAGCTTCACGGCCGTCGTCGGGCCCGACGGGGTGCAGCTGAACCGCGAGGGCGCCCTGTTCGACATCCGGCGCGAGCGCACGGAGCACGGGGTCGACGCGGAGGCCAGTTCGGACCCCACCCTGGTCTCCCCGATGCCCGGCACCGTCCTGCTCACCCCCGCCGCCGACGGTGACGTGGTGGCCGAGGGGGACCCGGTGATCGTCGTCGAGGCGATGAAGATGGAACACGTCATCCGCTCGACCGTGACCGGCACGGTGCGGCTGCACGCCGGCGTCGGGGACGCCGTGAGCCGCGACCAGGTGCTGGCCGTCATCACCGTCGAGGACGGTGCCGACGGGCGCGCGGACGCGAACTGGGACGACGAGAAGGTCGAGGAGGCCTCATGACCGGCAGGCGGATCGAGCAGCGCGGGCTGTACTTCGACGAGATGGAGGAGGGGGCGGTCTACGTCCACGCCCCGGGGCGCACCGTCACCGAGGCGGACAACGTCCTGTTCACCACGCAGACCATGAACACCCAGTCCCTGCACCTGGACGCCGCCTGGTCCGCCGGCACGGAGTTCGGGGAACCGCTGGTCAACAGCATGTTCACCCTCTCCACGCTGGTGGGGCTGTCCGTCGCCCAGTTGACCCAGGGCACGATCGTGGCGAACCTGGGCTTCTCCGAGGTGACCTTCCCGGCCCCGGTGCGGCACGGGGACACGCTCTACGCCGAGACGCTGATCGCCGCCAAGCGCCGGTCGACGTCCCGGCCGCACCAGGGGATCGTGGAGTTCCACCACACCGCGCGGAACCAGGACGGGACCGTGGTGGCCGTGGCCAAGCGGTCCACGCTGATGCAGGTGTCGCCGGCGGCACTGGCCGGTGAGGGTGGTGCGGGTGGTCGGAGCGCCGGTGCCCCGGACCCGGCGGCCGGGACGGCGTCCGCGGACGGACTGGCACCGGGAGGCGCGGCATGAGCGGCGCGCACCCGGGCCCGGCGATCCTGTTCTGCCCGGCCGACCGGCCCGACCGCTATGCCAAGGCCGCTGCCGCGGCCGACGCCGTGATCATCGACCTCGAGGACGCCGTCGCCCCGGCGGACAAGGACACCGCGCGGGAGCACGTCGCGGCCTCGTCCCTGGACCCGGAGTCCACGATCGTCCGGGTCAATCCCGTCGGGACGCTCGAGCACGACCTGGACCTGGCGGCCCTCGAGGGCGGGCCGTACCGCCTGCTGATGCTGGCCAAGACGGAACACGCCGGGCAGCTCGACCACCTGCAGGAGGCCGGGTACCGGGTCATCGCGCTGTGCGAGACGGCGGCCGGCGTGGAGAACGCGGCCGAGATCGCCCGGCACCCGGCCGTGGTGTCCCTGATGTGGGGCGCCGAGGACCTGGTGGCCTCCATGGCCGGCCGTTCCAGCCGGTTCGCGGAGGGGCAGCACCGGGGCCGGTACCGGGACGTCGCCCGGTACGCCCGCTCGCGGGTGCTGATCGCCGCGAACGCCGCCGGCAAGGTGGCGGTGGACTCGGTGTTTCTCGACATCCCGGACCTGGACGGGCTGCGGGCCGAGGCCGAGGACGCCGCGGCGTCCGGATTCGCCGCCACCGCCTGCATCCATCCCTCGCAGGTGGCCGTCATCCGCGAGTCCTACGCCCCGGGTGATGAGGAACTGGAGTGGGCCCGGGCGGTGCTGGCCGAGGCCCAGCACCAGCCGGGGGTGTTCCGGTTCCGGAACCGGATGGTGGACGAGCCGGTGCTGCGCCAGGCACGGCGGATCGTGGGCTGAACCGGGGCGGTGCGGCGTGGTCAGTCCTTGACGATGACCACGACCTTGCCCACGGCCGTCCGGTCCTCGATGGAGGCCAGCGCCTCCGCCGCGCGTTCCACCGGGTAGACGTGGTCGACCACCGGGTGCAGGGAACCGGCGTCCAGCAGGTCCTGCACCCCCCGCTGGACGCGCGCGAGGGTCCCCGGGCGCTCGCCCTCCATCCCGTCCATCGCCATGCCCCTCAGCGTGAGGTTGCGCAGCAGCAGGCGGTTCGTCCTGATCTCCGGGATGGTCCCGCTCGCGAACCCGACGACGACACCGGTGCCGCCGATCCGCAGTGCCCGGACGGCGTCGAGGAACCCCTCGCCGCCGACCATGTCGACGAAGCCCTGCACGCCGTGCCCCGCGGTCAGCGAGCGGACCTCCTCGAGCCAGGGACCGGTGGAGCGGAGGACGTGCGTGGCACCGGCGGACCGGGTGATCCGTTCCTTCTCATCCGAGGACACCAGGGCGATCGTCGAGATGCCCTGGGCCCGGGCGATGTCCAGGACGGCCGTGCCGACACCCCCGGCGGCACCCGTCACGAGCACCGTTCCGCCCGGACACACCTCCGTGCCCTCGAGGGCGTACAGGGCGGTGGAGTAGTTCATCTGGACCCCGGCGGCGTGGACGAAGTCCATGCCCTCCGGGATCCGGACCAGGTAGTCCTCCAGCGCCAGCGCGCGCTCGGCCAGCCCGCCGTGCCAGACGGAGCCCGCCACCCGGTCCCCGGGGCGGAAGGCGGAGTCCGCGGGGGCCTCGAGCACGACGCCGGCCACCTCGCTGCCCGCGATGTACGGTGCCTCGAGACGGTGCTGGTACTTCCCCCGTGTCTGCAGGGGGTCGATGAAGGACAGCCCCGCGGCATGCACGTCCACCAGGATCCTGCGGCCGCCGGCCCGGTCGTGGGCCCCCGACGGCTCGGGCACGTCCCGGAGCGTCGCGACCGCCGGGCCGCTCAACTCCGGGATGACGACGGCCCTCACGACTCCGCCGCCTCCTGGCGCAGCAGGGCGTCGGTGTACTCCACGGCGGTCTGCGCGCCACCCGAGGCGACCGCGGCAGGCGAGGAGCCGCCGTCGGGGTGGACGTCGGCCTCCCGCCGGCGGAGCTCGACGCGGCGGATCTTGCCGGAGACCGTCTTGGGCAGGTCGTGGAACTCCAGGCGGCGGATGCGCTTGTAGGGCGCCAACGAGTCCCGGCAGTGCTGCAGGATCGCCCGGGCGGTCTCCTCGGTGGGTTCCCAGCCCTCGGCGAGCTGGACATAGGCCTTGGGAACGGCGAGCCGGATGGGATCCGGCGAGGGGACCACGGCGGCCTCGGCGACCGCCGGGTGCTCGATGATCGCCGACTCCAGCTCGAACGGGGACAACCGGTAGTCGGAGGCCTTGAAGACGTCGTCGTTGCGGCCGACATAGGTGATGATGCCGTCCGCGTCCCGGGAGACCAGGTCACCGGTGTGGTAGACACCGTCCCGGAACGCCTCGGCCGTGCGCTCGGGATCCCCCCAGTACCCCGTGGTCAGCCCGACCGGGCGGGGGTCCAGGCGCAGGCAGAGCTCGCCGACCTCGGCGGACTCCTCGCCCGTGTCCGGGTCGATCAGCACGACGTCGTACCCCGGCAGCGGACGGCCCATGGCCCCCGGCCGCACGGGCTGGCCCGGGGTGTTGGCCACCTGCAGGGTGGACTCGGTCTGGCCGAAGCCATCCCGGATCTGGGTGCCCCAGGCCTTCTCCACCTGGGCGATAACCTCGGGATTGAGGGGCTCGCCGGCCGCCACGATCTTGGTGGGCGGGTTCTCCAGCTGGGTCAGGTCGGCCTGGATCAGCATGCGCCAGACGGTGGGCGGCGCGCAGAAGCTGGTGACGCCCTCCCGGTCCATCTGGTGCATCAGGGCCTTGGCGTCGAACCGGCCGTAGTTGTAGAGGAACACGGTGGCCTCGGCGATGAAGGGGGCGAAGAAGTTGGACCAGGCGTGCTTGGCCCAGCCGGGCGAGGCCACGTTGAGGTGCACGTCGCCGGGCTCGAGGCCGATCCAGTACATCGTGGACAGGTGGCCCACCGGGTAGGACGTGTGCGTGTGCTCGACGAGCTTGGCCTTCGAGGTGGTGCCGGAGGTGAAGTACAGCAGCATCGTCTCATCGGCCCGGGTGGGCTCGTCGAGGCCGAAGGAGGTGGGCGCGGTGAACGAGTCGCGCCAGTCGTGCACGGGCCGGGCGGGGGACCCGCCGTCGGGCCGTGCACCGATCTGCACCAGCTGGAAGTCACCGGGGACCGTGTCGAACTTGGCCGCCTCCGTCCCGTTGGTGACCACCCAGGAGGCCTGACCGCGCGCGACCCGGTCGGCGAGGTCGGCCGGGCCGAGCATCACGGTGGAGGGGATCACGGGTGCGCCGATCCGGATGCAGGCCAGCATTACCTCCCACAACTCGACCTGGTTGCCCAGCATGACGATGACGTGGTCTCCACGGCGCACCCCGATCCCGCTCAGCCAGGCGGCGACCTGCGTGGACCGTTCCGCCAGGTCACGGTAGGTCCGGCGCTCGCTGGTGCCGTCCTCACCGGTGATCACGAGGGCGGGCTGACCGCCGCGATCCCCCGCGGCCACGTGGTCGATCCAGTCCGAGGCGAAGTTGAAGTGCTCGAACCTGGGCCAGGCGAAGGTCTGGTGTGCCGTGTCCGGATCGGTGCGACAGGCGAGGAGCTGGTCGCGGGACTGGCGGAAGAGCTCGGCGGGGGACTGTGCGGTCATGGGATACCTCTCGGAGCCTGACAAGCGCGAATCACCGTCAGCAGACGCGTGTTCGGGAGTCCGTCGTGGGTGGAATGTGACCCAGACTACAGTCCCTTACTCGGAAGACCTAGTATTCAGTTGGAAGTCCTAGTAAGTTGGCGCGCAGACCCACACGAGATGATTCCCGTCCGCCGACGGGCAAGGAGAGCACGCATGAGGATTGTGGTTTTGGCCAAGCAGGTTCCGGATACCTGGTCCGATCGGAAGATCGACCTGGAGTCGGGGATGCTGGACCGGGCGGCCTCGGAGCCGGTGCCGGATGAGATCAATGAGCGGGCCCTGGAGAACGCGCTGCAGTTCAAGGACGGGCACCCGGACGCGGAGATCGTGGTCCTGGTGATGGGGCCCGAGGATGCCACGAAGACGCTGCGGAAGCTGCTGTCCATGGGCGCCGATTCGGCCGTGCTGGTGACGGACGCGTCCCTGGCGGGGTCGGACATGGTGCAGACCGCCAGGGTGCTGGCCGCGGCGATCGAGAAGATCGGCGGTGTGGACCTGGTGGTGGCCGGCAACGAGGCCACCGACGGCCGGGGCGGGATGATCCCGGCCATGGTCGCCGAGGTCCTGGGACTGCCGGTGCTGCCGGGCCTGGACATGATCGAGATCGCCGCGGACCGGGTCTCCGGCACGGCGGGCGTGGACGGGGGAACGTTGCAGGTCTCGTCCTCGCTGCCTGCCGTGGTGTCGGTGACCGAGAAGACGGCCGAACCGAGGTTCCCGAACTTCAAGGGGATCATGGCCGCGAAGAAGAAGCCGCTGCAGACCTGGTCGCTGGCGGAGCTGGGCATCCAGGCCGGGCCGGAGGCCGCCTCGGTGCGGTCGGTGATGGTCTCGGCCACGGCGCGACCGCCGAAGCAGGCCGGTCCGAAGGTTGCCGACGACGGCACCGCCGCATCCCAGCTGGCCGAGTTCCTGGCCGCCCACCGGCTCATCTGAGTTCGCCGGCGAAGTCCTCCCCGAAGACCAGAACACGTGACGAGCTGAAGGAAGCACGCAGATGTCGAACGTTGGAAATGTCCCAGTCCTGATCGAGACCACCAGTGAGGGCGCCCCGAAGTCCACCGCGGCGGGTCTGCTCGGGGCCGCCGCGCAGATCGGTGTCCCGGTCGCGGTGGCCGTGACCGTCCCGGGGGCGGCCGGCACGCTGGCGGCGGACCTGGGCGCACTGGGCGCGGCCCAGGTGTACCTCGCCGAGTCCGAGACGGCGGCCACCGAGCTGGGTTCCGCCCAGGTCGGCGCCCTGGCCGATGCCGTCCAGGCCTACCAGGCCCCGGTGGTGCTGCTCTCGGCCACGAACGACTCCAAGGCCGTGGCCGGCCGGCTGGCGATCGTGGCCGGCGGGTCCGTGGCCGCGGACGCCGTTGGCATCTCCTATGACGAGGAGGGCCAGGAGGTCATCGCCACGCACGCGGTGTTCGGCGGGGACTTCACCACCGAGTCCACCGTGGAGGGCGGGTTGATGATCGCCACCATCCGTCCCGGGTCGATCGAGGCCCGGGCCGAGGCCGTGGCGGCCCCCGAGGTCAGGACCGCGGCCGTCTCGACGACCACTGCCCGGGGCGCGAGCATCGACTCCGTGGACGAGGCCCCGGCCTCCACCGGTCGCCCGGCGCTGCGCGGGGCTAAGACCGTGGTCTCCGGTGGCCGCGGGGTCGGGTCCAAGGAGGCCTTCAGCGTGGTCGAGGACCTCGCCGACGCCCTCGGCGCCGCCGTGGGCGCCTCCCGCGCGGCCGTGGATGCCGGGTACGTGCCGCAGTCCTACCAGGTCGGCCAGACCGGGGTGACGGTGACCCCGGAGCTGTACGTGGCCCTGGGCATCTCCGGTGCCATCCAGCACCGCGCCGGGATGCAGACGGCCAAGACCATCGTGGCGATCAACAAGGACGAGGACGCCCCGATCTTCGAGGTCGCCGACTTCGGCGTCGTCGGTGACGTCTTCAAGGTCGTCCCCCAGCTGATCGAGGAGATCAACAACCGCCGCAACTGACGCCTGGCGCGTCCTGCGCCCCGGGGTGCGGGACGCGTACCCGGGACGGAGCCCCACCCCCCCCACGCCGTGACCATCCCCGCGAAGGACTGAGACGCCTCATGAGTACCGAGCAGAACCCGGGACCGCGCACGGTCCGGCGCCGCATGGCCGGTTACACCCCGCCGGCGCCGCGATCCGGGGAGCCGGACACCGCCCCCGACGTGTCGATGACGGCCGCCACCCCGTCCCCGCCACCCGCGGCAGGGGCGACAGGGGTGACGCCGGCTCGCCAGGAACCGGCCGCACGGTCCGGAGGGGACCCTGTAGTGGAGGCCGCGACACCTCCCGAGGGTGAGCCCCAGGCGCAGCCTGCCACGGCGACGGCCGCGGGCCCCACCCGCAAGCGCCGCATGGGCAGTACGCCCGCTCCTCCGCCCTCTGCCGTGCAGGCCCCGGCGCCCGCGTCTGAGGCCCGCGTGAGTGCTTCCGACACCCCGGTTGCCGAGACCTCCTCCCCGCACGACGGATCCCTCTCCATCGGGGGTGGCCACGGGACCGGTGAACTCGCGCCTGCTCCGGCGCGCAGGCG
>ENA-UOUJ01000078-UOUJ01000078.1-activated-sludge-metagenome-genome-assembly--contig:-NODE-78-length-84347-cov-4.528010_pt1 | contig 84347 bp, 62 predicted proteins | sample MGYA00249839_ERZ747224 | MGnify/ENA primary metagenome ERZ747224 (study PRJEB28782, sample SAMN03220277) | activated sludge metagenome | biome: wastewater; feature: sewage sludge; material...
GAAACAGACACTGTGGAAAAAGGAACGCTTTCCCAATTAGAAAGGTCATTGGGACTGCAATATGCTCTTACATGAAAGTAATATGGACTGTTTGGGTTCAACAACAAAGCCTTCGCATTGGTTTGTGAAGTGTAGGTATTGCTGTTGGGATCAGGAACATTGGTAGGCGTTACACTGTATTGATATTGCAGCGCTCCCGGCACACCTGTCCAACTAAAATGTGCTGTGGTTGGAGTGATTCCAATAAGTGTAGGTGCGGAAGGGGTACTGCTGCAAATATTCTGTGTATTGAACGGTGTGCTCGACCACGGAGAATAATTAAACGTATCGCATCTTATACGCAAATGGAAATAGTAGTTGGTACCACTAAATAGATTTCCTGCTGCAAGGTTATTAAATGTAATAGCCGCACCACTGAAACTTGCGGGTGGCGGAGTAGCATTTGAATTGATCACATATTCGTATCCATAAATGCCGGGGTATTTTGTCCAAACAATATCTGCACTTTTGGAAGTGACATTGGTGATGGTGGCACCGCTGGCAGCCCCACAAATGAGTGGTGTGGTAAAAGAATCAATCTTCCAGACACCAATATTAGAAACCGGAGGAACTGCATTGTTGGTACCGCAGTGTGTGCGAACATAGAAATAATATGTCTGGCCGCCTACAAGATTGGTTGCTGCGAAATTTGTATCCGTGGTGAGCATAATTCCTGTGGTAGGTGGTGTAGCACTGGTAGTAAGCGCATATTGATATCCGTTAACCACATTTGGAGATGATGTCCATTTAATATCCGCGCCGTGCATATTTACGCCTGTAATAGAAATTGTACTCGGCTGTGCGCAGGGAGTAAACGGATTTTGAAATTGTAGCGGACTGTAAACAGACTGATTAGTGCCACAATTGGAGGCCACGTGAATGTAATAGAATGACCCTGCAGTTAGCGCATTATCTGTTGCTGTTAAAGAACTTGTAGTAGTCCATAGAGGTGAATTGAAAGGAAGAATTGCTGCCGTGGGTGTTACTGCCCAGCGATAATTCAACACGCCGGAAGCACTGGTTCCCGGCCATGTGAACGTAACACTGCCAGGTACATTATTAGTGATCAAAGGTGTGCCTGCAACAGGACAGGCTGATGTGCTGAATGCCACCATAGCCCAATTAGAAAAAACTGCTGTTGAACATTTATTGCTCACCCAAAACCAATAGTTAGTTCCAACATTAAGTGTGGGAGCATTATAGGAGGTAGCAGTAGTGGGTGTACCCGCAGTTGTAGGGGGTGTACTTGATGTGGTAATTTGATATTCATAACCCTGAGAACCGGTAACAGCATTCCAGTTAAAGTTTGCACTTGTCATGGTAATACCAGAAACCGTCGCTCCTGTGGGGGCAGCACAAGGTGGGGCTGCTGGTACAAACGTAACAGAGCCACCCCAAAACCGTGGCGTTGTAGTTCCCCAGTAGCCTACATTCTGAGAGTTTACCTGATAACTTCCAGTGCCTATTGTTACCCCTCCGTTTGTAAAGGAGTTGGGAGTACTCCCTGAACCCCCATAGTTAAAGGAAGTTCCACTACTATGTACCAAAAATCTATAAGTAGTATTTGCAGGGATAGTAAAATTCATGCCTGTAAACGTCGGGTGAATTGCAGTGGTTGTAATAGCAGATAACGTAGTTGATGTTATGCTTGTCCATACGGCAGAGGGAAAAGTTGGTGTTCCACTTAACGAGGTTGAACTGTAGTATAAAGTAAATATGTTTCCATTACTCGTACTGGATCTAAACATCTCAATGTCGGTAACATTAATACCAAAGCTGTTATTATTAGCAATTGCAAAAGTAAGCCAGGTATTACCGCTTCCTGCTGTTGGTGATGCAGGAGAACCAGTCGTTACGGTAGTTTGTGACCAACCAGTAAAAACTGTGAATAATAAAGTTACCAATAATAAATGATGTACAAATAGCTTCATGGCATTGTGTTTAATTTGCATTTAAATCTTCCATTTTGATTATAAAGCATGTAATTAAGGCGTTATGAGCAATTCAAACCAAGAGGGTGCTAATGCCCCTACACTTGCGTTAACGTTCCCACCGGCACAAGCTGTGGGATCGCTATGCGCAGGAATACCTCCACAGCCTCCACTGGTAGACATAGTTGGAAATACTATTGGGGTTCCCGAAGGATCTACCACAATGTCAATAGTAAATTCTATCACGCTAACATTTGGTTCTCCAAAATCTGTGGACTGGTTGCCAGGAATATTGACCCATCCAAAATTCGTTATAGAATTACACAAGCCATCATATGATATTACAAGTGCATTTACATCACAAGAAATAGTGTTATTTACGGTTATAGCCATTTGGGCTTCTGCACACAAAGGCACTGATAAAAAAAACATGATGGTCAACAAAAACACTTTCATAAAAAAATTGTTGCAGCTGAGAAAAACTGTTTCTAAAGTTTTCTCAAGTTAGTAATTTCTTAAGAATACCAAAAAAAACACAGTAATTAATTTCCGCATTAAAAATTAATAAGAAAACCGCCCCTTTTCTGGGACGGTTTCACATTTTCAAAAAGTCGTAGTTCTTACAGTTTCTGCACTCTCATTGTTGCAGCAATTTCATCGTCTCTGTATTTCAGTAAGTACATGCCTTGCGCAAGGTCGCTCATGTTCAATTCGCCGGTTGCATCTTTAAGTTCCATTTGTCTTAGCATTTTACCTGAAAGATCATAAAGTATTGCTCTACCCTTTCCTTTCATCTCGCCGCTTATCTCTATCCGCAAAACATCTTTTACAGGATTTGGATAAGCAATTACATCAAAACCATTACCCGCACTTATGTAATTGACAGAAACTGAAACAGTAGAGAATGGAACACTTTCCCAATTAGAAAGATCATTGGGACTACAATAAGCTCTTACATGAAAATAGTATGGACTGTTTGGGTTCAACAACAAAGCCTTCGCATTGGTTTGTGAAGTGTAGGTATTGCTATTGGGATCAGGAACATTGGTAGGAGTTACACAGTATTGGTATTGCAGCGCTCCTGCTACACCTGTCCAGCTAAAATGTGCTGTGGTTGGGGTAATGCCAATAAGTGTAGGTGCTGAAGGCGTACTGCTGCAAATGCTTTGTGTACTGAACGGTGTGCTTGTCCACGGAGAGTAATTGAATGTATCGCATCTTATACGCAAATGGAAATAGTAGTTAGTACCGCTCTGTAGATTGACTGGTGCTAGCGTGTTGAAGTTTATTGCTACTCCTGCAAAATTTGCCGGTGGCGGAGTTGCACTTGAGTTCATCACATACTCATACCCATAAATGCCGGGGTATTTCGTCCAAACAATATCTGCACTGTTGGAAGTGACATTTGTAATAGTGGCGTTGGAAGAAGATAAGCAGGTCAAGGGTGTTGTAAAAGAATCAATTTTCCAGGCACTGAGATTCGAAACCGGCGGAGTGGCCAGGTTTGCTCCGCAGTGTGTGCGCACATAGAAATAATATTTCTGTCCACCCACAAGATTAATAGCCGAAAAGTTGGTGTCAGACGTAAGTATAAGTCCTGTGGTAGGAGGTGTAGCACTTGTGGTAAGTGCATATTGGTAGCCATTCACCACATTAGCAGATGAAGTCCACTTGATGTCTGCTCCGTGCATATTTACAGCGGAGATAGAAAGCGTACCGGGCTGTGCACATGGCGGAAAGGGATTGACAAATGGTAGAGCGGTATAGGCAGATTGAGTATTTGTACAATTAGACCGGACATGTATAAAATAATTAGAGCCTGCAATCAGCCCGTTCATGGTAGCAGTAAAACCGCTGGTAGAATTCCAGGATGTAGGTAATGCTGAGGTCGGAGTCACAGCCCATTGATAGTTTGCTACACCAGGAGTAGTTGTACCTGTCCATGTAAAACTTACACTGCCGGGAACATTATTGGTTATGGTCGGCGTACCCGCAGATGGACAAGGAGAAGTTGTAAAACTCTTAGCAATCCAAACAGAATTAGAAGGCGATGCACATTTATTACGCACCCAGAGATAGTAAGTTGTGCCTGGCAATAACCCGGTTGCAGAGTAGGTGGTGGAAGTTTGTGTAGTGAATGAAGTGGGCGGTACGGTAGATGAGGTATTATGCCCTACATCATACCCACCGGAACCGGATACCGCTGTCCACGATAAATTGGCAGAAACCGTGGTGGTAGCTGTTATATTAATATTTGCTGCCGGAACAATTGGGCATGCCAGGGTTTGAAACTGAATCGAATTCCATATTGAAAAGGATGTACCCGAACATTTGTTTCTTACATGAAACCAATAAGTGGTTCCATTATTAAGTCCCGTGGCACCTGCGCTATTTGTCGTTGCAGTATTTGTACCCGATGAAGGCGGTGTGGCTGTGGTAGTTACCGCCCATTCATAACCTGTTGAACCGGTATTGGCATTCCAGGTGAAATTAGCGCCCGTCATAGTAGGCGTACCACTTATTGGTAAACAAGGTTGGTGATCCACAGTAATAGCCATAATGTTCAGTACACTTGTTGTTGCCGATCCTGTGGTTCTTGTTATAGTTACACTCTTAATAGTCTTAGTATAATTTGAAAACAGCAACGGAATTTTCCATTCGAAGAAACGGGGATTGCCATTCGGGCCTGCATTTGCATCTATTGCACCCGTGCCACGCAGCGCTCTGCTAAAACCAGAAACCGCAGGAGTAGGTGTTGTCGTAAACCAATCGTTGAAAACAAAGGTAGAAGTGGCAGATTGTGTTGTGTTGTCCGTGAAAGTAATAATTGCTGATACCGTAGCAGTTCCGCTCCCGGTAGATCCTAAAATATACACATCGCCAATTAGTGTATTGGGCAAAGGGAAAGTAAGAATCCCTGTATTTGCCGGAGAAGCAGTTCCCGCCAATCGCAAAGAATTCAAACCGCTATAAGAAGCGAGTTGATAATTTAATCCAGTTGTAGTGGCACTACTGAGTGTGCCTGTAGTAGGTAAATAATAGGGCGCGGTCGGCAGTGGACTTGCCGCTGTTTGCTGATAGTTTTGAGCAATCAGCACGTAGTTAAGCGTAGCTGAAGCAGAATCGAAAGCAAGGGTCGTACTTGTTGTTGGGAGCCCTATGCCGTTTGCAATCACATCGGCTTTAAAACCGGTAAGCGTCACTGGGGTGTACACAGCTTTTGCTGCCTGAAATACACAAAGAAATATTCCGGTCAAAACCCACCCGAAATAGCGAAACGTAAAGATTTTATTCATCGCTCTAAGTTTTTTTTAATCACTCAAAATAGTAGTAATTGTTTACTTATCAAGCAATCGAGGGAAATTTTTTTCTATGGGTTTAAGGGCTTTGGTAAAGACGTAACTGACTTGAAAGAAGTTAGAGACATGCTACGTTGCCGGTGGTTGTGGAAGATTAATTTACTTTGTCGGCGAAATGAAGCACTTTTTGACTGTCGTGATTTTACTGTGGAGCACCTGTTCTTCAGCACAGCTTTGGAGAGATTTCAAATACCAATCAGGCGACCTTGTATTTCAGGATTTGGATTGCGGAGCACTTTGTGATGCCATTGAAGCAGTGACACCCGCTTTGGGCCAAAAGCATTTTTCTCACGTGGGTTTGGTCTATGTAGCCAGAGATTCTATTTATGTTATTGAGGCAATAGATAAAGACGTTCATCTAACTTCTATTCAAAATTTCCTAAACCGCCAACGCGATACTACCGGTAATCCTAAAGTAGTGGTAGGACGACTTAAAAAAGCTCATCAGCGGCTCAATGCTCGTGCACTTGGGTTTGCATTGCAGCAACGAGGAAAACCTTATGATGATGCCTTCCTTTACAACAATGGAAAATATTATTGTAGTGAACTAATATACGATGCCTATCTACATGCAAACGAAGACCGACCATTCTTCAATCTTTATCCCATGACTTTCATGGATCCTGCTACCGGAAAAACATATCCTGTCTGGAAAACTTACTTCAAAAATCTAAAAATGACCCTTCCAGAAGGAAAGCAGGGTTGTAATCCTGGCTCCATTGCAATAAGCGATGCTGTGGAGATAGTTGCTGAATTCTACTAAGTTTCCCACCGCTTTCAGTTTGTTAAAAATCTATGGAAATTCAAACTCAAACATGTTTTAGGTATGCTTTTTCTTTTTCCGTTTATACTGTCAACCTTAATTGGAAATGGCGACAGAATGTATGAGTGGTTTAGAACGGAAACTTATGAGACAGATTTTATTAAGCATGGCGCTAACAGTTGCAGCAATTGGGGTAAAGGCGCAAGGATATGTAGATCAGGAAAAAACAGCTTCGCTTTCAGATGCACAATCAGCTTCGGTTGATCACATTCAAAAGGTGGTGTGGCATGTGTACGATTATAAAAAAGTTGCGACAGCAAGTAAGAAAGGACCATGGACACAACTCCTGAACCATCTCGACTCATTGCCAGGCGGGCAGCAAGGTTTGAGAAGAGAAATAGTGGAACTGGCAAACCGGGTTACGGGCGACAAATTAAAAACCGGCAGAAAACTTGTCATTCCTTCTGCTTTCCCTGATGATTATAAAGCGTATTCTCCCTACCCTTTCCATTATGCAGCAGCGGCAGACTTTCCCAAACTTTTCATCATTGATAAATACACCCAAACTTTTGGTGCCTATGAAAACGGACAACTTGTAAGATGGGGACTTGTATCAACAGGCACTACCAACAATCTCACGCCAAACGGTAAATTCAACTTTACGTGGAAAGCCGAATACCGTGAAAGTTCTGCTGCGCCTCCCGGCGAAGTTTGGGAAATGCGGTATATGTTCAACTTCGAACCGAAAGAAGGAATTCATGTTCACCAATATGCCCTTCCAATTTCATCACCTGCGTCGCATGGCTGTGTGCGGGTTTCGATGGCAGACGCTATTTGGAATTATCATTGGGCGGATGGATCACAGGGAAAAACGAAGGGAACACCTGTATGGGTCATCAATCACAATCCTGTAGGAAGAGCAGCCCACTGGTATGCAACTGAAAGTGGTGGTGTGCGTTCACTGGTACGCCTGCCTGAAGATGATAAAGATGCTTTTGCTAACAATTAGATCTTCACCTGTATCAAATTTGCTTTTGACAATAGTTTCTTAAGGCGATTTCATGCTTTAGCATTTTTTGTAGCTTCGCGCGCATTTCAAACCTTTCTTGTAAATATGACACCGCAGAAGATAACTATGGGTTCCGATGGCAGGCTCAATGTTCCTGATTACCCTATCATTCCTTTCATTGAAGGCGACGGCATTGGGCCGGATGTGTGGCGGGCTTCCAAAATGGTGTTAGACGCTGCAATTCAAAAATGCTACAATGGCAAGCGAAAAATAGAGTGGATAGAAATGCTGGCGGGTGAAAAAGCATTCAACCAAACCGGCGAATGGCTTCCTAAAGAAACGCTGGAAAAAGCAATCGAATACATTGTTTCTATAAAAGGACCTTTGACTACTCCGGTGGGAGGTGGCATTCGCTCACTTAATGTTGCGCTCCGTCAAACGCTTGATCTCTATGTATGTCTTCGTCCGGTGCAGTGGTTTCATGGCGTGCCTTCTCCTGTTAAGCATCCCGAAGATGTGAACATGGTTATTTTCAGGGAAAATACCGAAGATATTTATGCCGGCATCGAATTCAATTACGATGATCCTAAGGCGAAAAAATTGTTTGAATTTCTGAAAGAAATTGGCGGTGCCGATAAGGTTCGTTTTCCTGAAACTTCTTCATTTGGAATCAAACCTGTATCGAAGGAAGGATCTGAAAGATTAGTACGTGCTGCCATTAAATATGCGGTAGAAAATCGCCGCTCATCAGTTGCCCTCGTTCATAAAGGAAACATTATGAAGTTTACAGAAGGCGGCTTTAAAAATTGGGGCTACGAACTTGCAGAGCGTGAGTTTGGCGATGTTACCTACACATGGGGACAATGGGAAAAAACCAAAAAAGCACAAGGCGAGGATGCTGCGAATAGTGAAATGAAGCAGGCGCAGGCGGGAGGAAAAATCATTATAAAAGATGTGATAGCAGATAATTTTCTTCAGCAAATTTTGCTTGCACCAAAAGACTATTCAGTAGTTGCCACATTGAACCTAAACGGAGACTATATTTCTGATGCGCTGGCAGCCGCAGTTGGCGGTATTGGCATAGCTCCCGGTGCCAATATAAATTACATGACCGGCTATGCAGTGTTTGAAGCAACGCATGGCACAGCGCCAAAATTTGCAAATACCGACACAATGAATCCTTCATCATTGTTGCTAAGTGGCGTGATGATGCTGGAATATATGGGATGGCAGGAAGCCGCAAATTGTATTTTAGAAGGCTTGAAAAAAACGATCATGCGCAAGCGTGTTACCATAGATTTTTACAACCTGATGCACGATGCAACTTTGCTTAAAACAAGTGAGTTTGCCCAAGAGATAATTAAAAACATAGACGCTGAACCGCCGATAGCAAAAGCAGATTAAGAAATGAACATCGCTTCTTACATAGACCACACCGTACTAAAACCTACTGCTACAGAAGATCAGATAATTACGCTGTGCAAAGAAGCCGTTATTTATGGATTTGCGGCTGTGTGTGTGCCCCCGAATTACGTAAGGCTTGCGAAAATACAATTGCAGGATACAGCGGTAAAAATTGCTACGGTGAGTGGCTTTCCTTTTGGATATAGCAGCACACGTGCAAAGCTCGAAGAAATAAAAGAAGCGCTTGCAGATGGAGCTGATGAACTGGATATGGTCATTAACTTAACTGCTGTAAAAAACGGTGACTGGAACTTTTTAGAAAATGAAATAGAGCGTTGCGCAACTACTATTCATGCGTCGGGGAAAGTCATAAAACTTATAGTTGAAAGCGGGCTTTTAACGGACGCAGAACTGATCAGTTGTTGTGCATTGGCACGATCACATAAAATTGATTTCCTAAAAACCTCTACAGGTTATGCGGAAACTGGTGCTACAATTCATGCAGTGCAGTTGATGCGACAACATCTTCCCAGCAGCATATTCATCAAAGCTTCCGGAGGTATTCGCAATTATGCGTTTGCCAAAGAACTTATAGAAAGTGGAGCCACTCGTCTGGGATGCTCCGCAGGCATTAAGATATTAGAGGAAAGCAAAACAGTTTAGCTTTATCGTTCAATGAAAATACTTGTAAGCATATTTGTAATTGTGGTGGTTTGCCTTACGGGTAATATGGTAATGGCTCAGGAAGAAGCTTCCGATTCAAGCGGTGTAATCATTCACGCAGATCCACGGTTGGCAATGGTTACTGCTTTTATGAAACCAAAAAGCTACGGAACTAATTCATCAGGAAGATCAGGGGTCATTCGTTCTGGGAGAGGATTTAGGGTGCAGATTTATAATGGAAACGACCGCAACAAAGCAATTTCCACCAAAGTTGATTTTATGCGCCGCCACCCTAATGTGCCTACCTACATGTCTTATATTCAACCACAGTTTCGTGTAAAAGTGGGGAACTTTCGTTCACGGGGCGATGCACAAAAATTTGTTCAGCAGATAAGCGCAAACTACTCACCGGTTATGGTAGTGCCCGATATCATTGTTATCAATACCTTTAAGGATGACCATCAATATTATAAGGCAGAAAACTGAGCAATATTTTCCGGAGATTCAATCTATTCGTCATCACATTCATGCTCACCCTGAACTTTCATTTCAGGAACATGAGACTGCTAAATTCATCTCTGCAAAGCTCACCGAATTTGGTGTAGCACATAAAAACGGCGTAGCAGATACAGGCATAGTTGCGTTGATAAAAGGTAAAAATCCTGACAAAAAATGTATTGCCCTTCGCGCAGATATGGATGCGTTGCCGATAAAAGAAATGAATGAAGTTTCTTACAAATCGCAGAACGAAGGTGTGATGCATGCCTGCGGACATGATGTTCATTCAACTTGCCTTTTAGGAACTGCAAAAATCTTAAACGAACTTAAAGACGAATTTGAAGGAACAATCAAATTGATTTTTCAACCGGGAGAAGAAAAGCATCCCGGCGGTGCAAGCCTTATGATAAAAGCGGGCGTACTTGAAAATCCGAAACCAGAAGCAATTTTTGCACTCCATGTTTATCCGCATTTACCCTTCGGCACGGCGGGTTTCCGCGCGGGGCAATACATGGCAAGCGCTGATGAAATTTACATTACTATAGAAGGCAAAGGCGGCCATGCGGCGATGCCACATCAAACCATAGACCCCATCGCTATTGCAGCACAGGTAATCACAGCTTTGCAACAAATCATTTCCCGAAAATCAAATCCTTTAATTCCTTCTGTATTGACTTTTGGAAAAATTGCAGGTGGTTTTGCCACGAACGTCATTCCCGACAAAGTAGAAATACTGGGCACATTTCGCACGATGGATGAAAAATGGCGGTACGAAGCGCATAAATGGGTAAAAGAAATTACGGAGCAACTTTGCGAATCTTATGGAGCAAAAGCAACAGTCGAAATTCCGGTTGGCTATCCTTCTCTTTTCAATGATCCACACCTAACGCTGCAAGCAGAAACCTGGGCGCGCGAATACATCGGAATACAAAATGTGCATACGCTTGACATGCGCTTGGCTGCCGAAGATTTTAGTTTCTATACCCATCATGTGCCGGGTTGTTTTTTCAGAATTGGAACCAACAGAAACAATGAGCAATTTACCGCTCCGGTTCACAATGCACACTTCGATATTGATGAGGAATCTTTAAAAACCGGCGTTGGATTATTTACCTGGATTGCTTTGAATGCACTAACGCATAATTAATGTCGAATCTTAGTCAACGAAGCTATAGCAAAAAAGAGATTGCCAAGTATTACGATCTCAGCGAAGTACACTACCGTTTGTTTTGGAACCTAAATCAAAGCAAGGCGCTTCATTACGGCTACTGGGATGCAACAACAAAAAACCTGCACGAGGCTTTAGTCAATTCAAATAAAATACTTTCCGAACGAGCATCCATTACTCCCAACGATGTAGTGCTTGATGCGGGCTGCGGCGTAGGAGGTTCTACTGTGTGGTTAGCAAAAAATATTGGTTGTAAGGCTACAGGCATTACGCTTAGTGAAAAACAAGCAAAGCAAGCGTCTGAGTATGCACGCAAGGAGCAACTTGACCATCTTGCAAACTTTGAAGTAAAGGATTACACAAATACAGGATACCCGCAAGAAAACTTTTCGGTTGTGTGGGCAATGGAAACTGTTTGCCATGCAGAAGACAAATCTGATTTTCTTCGGGAAGCTTTCAGAGTTTTAAAACCAGGCGGACGTTTGATTGTTGCTGACTTTTTCAAGAAAAAAAGTCTTGTTGGAAAGGATGCACAACAAATAAAAGATTGGGCAAACGGATGGGCAGTGACAGACTATGCAACGAGAGAGGAGTTTGAAAAAAAATTAAAAGAAGAAGGCTTTGGAAATGTTCGCATTGAAGATGCTACGCAAGCAGTAATGCCTTCTATCAAAAAACTTTACCGCGCTTATTTGCTGGGGGTGGTTCCTTCAAAACTGTACAATTTTTTCAACCGAAAGACAAGCGAGTATGGAAGGAAAAATGTGGAGACCGCAAAACTCCAATACATCACAGCTAAAAAAGAACTTTGGAAGTATCTAATTGTCTATGCAGAGAAGGCGTGAACCGTTGATTAAATTCAAAGACCTAACAGAGAGTTATCTACTATGTTAAATGACCGCAAAAATCCACAGTCTGTCTTAGGATAACTGTCTATATCTGCTAATTTTACAAATCCCAACATATAAGACGCTATTGCCGTCTCTATTACGGAAAAACACACTACCGATATTTATGAAAGTAATTAAACTCTTTGCTCTGTTATTATTTGCAGGCATCGCGCAGCAATCGTTTGCAAAGGATGGCTATCGCATTCAGATCAAGCTAACCGGCACTAACGATTCCATTGTTTATCTGGCGCACTATTACGGAAAGGCTTTGCCCACCATTTATAAAGTGGACTCTGCGAGGATTGATAAAAAAGGTGTGGCAGTATTGCAGAGAAGTGAAAAAGCACTTGGCGGTATTTACATTCTGCTTTTATCGGACAAGAAAACCTACATGGAGTTTTTGTTGAACAACGGTGATGAAATGAGTATTACTGCCGACGTATCAAAGCTACCTGATGGTGTCACTTTCAAAAACTCAAAAGAGAACGAACACTTTCAGAATTATGTGAAATTCCTGAAAGGATTTTCTGAAAGGCAACAAGGTTTCCAAAAGGAAATGAGCGATGCAAAAACAAATGCAGATACTGCAAAAGTTCGGGAGAAAATGATAGCAGCGTCGAAGGAGTTAATGAACTACCGCAACGACTATCGTGATAAAAATAAAGGAACCTTACTAGCTGCAATATTTGGTGCGCTACACATGCCTACAGTACCGGAAGGAGATCACCGTTTGCCCGACGGAACCAAAGACACAATGTTTGCCTACAACTACTACAAAGCACACTATTGGGATGGTTTTAATTTTCAGGACGACCGCTTAATTCACACACCTATCTACGATCAAAAACTGGAAGAATACATGAACCGCGTGGTGGTGCCGCTTGAGGATAGTGTGATTAAAGAAAGTGATAAACTTCTTGCAAAAGCAAAAGGCCAACCGGAACTTTTTAAATACACACTTTGGTGGCTTACACGCAACGCAGAAACAAGCAAAATCATGGGAATGGATCGCGTCTTCGTTTACCTCGTAGAAAATTATTTCATGAAAGGCGATGCTTACTGGCTCGACAATGAAGCACTCGGAAAATATTATGACCGCGCAGCTAAGATTGCCCCGAACCTGATTGGCAGAGTGGGTGCAGAAATAAAAATGAAAGGACTGGATAATAAAGATTATGCACTGTCTGAAACAAATTCAAAATATACGCTGCTGGTGTTTTGGGATCCCACCTGCGGACATTGCACCAAAGAAATTCCTGCTATTGATTCTGTTTACAAGGCCCAATTGAAAAGCCGTGGCGTGAAAATCTATGCTGTGAGAACAGAAGGTGATGAAAAACTTTGGAAAGACTTCATTACCAAACACAACCTTACAGAGTGGACGCATGTTTATGACCCTGAGCACAAAAGCAATTACCGCTCTATGTACGATGTTTACAGCACTCCTGTTTTATATTTGCTCGACGACAAGAAAATTATTCGCGGCAAGAGAATGGATCACACCAATGTGATAAACGTGATTAACATGCTTGAGAAGAAGGATAAAAACGGAAACAAACAAAAATCATAAACATACTGAAACATGCGTAAGCTGGTTTTAACTATTGCAGCATCCGGGTTAGTTATTACTTCCGGATGGGGGCAAACATTATTTACTTATGGCTCTAACCCCGTTACGAAACAAGAGTTTTTAAGAAATTATCAAAAGAACGCACTCAACAAAAAGCCAGATTTTTCGGAAGCTGCATTGCGTGAATATCTTGATCTCTATTCGCTATTTCGTATGAAAGTGAAGGAAGCCGAGTTGCAGCACATGGATACTATTCCGAGCATTCAACGGGAACTGGATAATTACAGAAAGCAACTTGCCAAAAATTACCTTACTGATGCACAAGTAACCAACAGACTTTACCGTGAAGCTTACGACCGAATGAAAGAAGAGCGCAAAGTGGCGCACATTCTGCTTATGGCTCCCGCCAATATGGGGGGTGAAGACACTTTAAAACTGTTCAAAAGAATGGACAGCATTTACACGGCAATCACAAAAAAGAAAGCTGACTTTGGTGCACTTGCTTCACAATATTCTGAAGATCGTGGTTCAAAAGAAAGAGGTGGAGAGATTGGCTTCATGACATCATTACAAACGCTCTACCCTTTTGAAAATGCAGTGTACACAACTGACATTGGCAAAGTCTCAACTCCTTTTCGCACACAGCTTGGCTATCACATTGTAAAAGTGCTGGAAAAGCGACCTGCAAGAGGGGAAGTTCAAGTGGCACAAATTCTGGTTTCTACACCAAAATCGCGCGGAGATGAAGGCGTAGAAGCTGCACGAAAAAGAGTGGACAGCATACAAAATGATTTGAAGAAAGGTGTGGACTTTTCAAAACTTGTGACGAAATATTCAGACGATAAATTTACAGTGAACGATGGCGGTGTAATGGAACCATTTGGTGTAGGACGTATGATACCTGCATTTGAAGATGCAGCTTTTGCCTTAAAAAAACCCGGCGATGTTTCCGCACCTATACAAACAGAATATGGTTTCCACATTATAAAACTGGTGCAAAAAAATCCTTTGCAACCCTACGATACGCTGCTTTCGCAAATAAAGAGACAAGTAGAAAATGATAGCCGCGCTCAAATAGCACGGGAACTCTATTTTGAAAAAGTAAAGCAAACAAATGGATATAAAGAGTACCCTGCCCAACTGGAAGAAGTGGTGAAAAGAATGGCTGCCGTGCCTGATACCGGTGAAAATGCAAACACGTTTAAAACTTCTGATTTTAAAGATTTGAACAAAACCTTGTTCACGCTCGGAGGAAATAATTACACGCAACACGACTTTATTTCCTTTGCGGAAAACCTAACCCGTGGTCGCCTCATGGGACAAAAGCAAGTTGTAGTAAGAGATATTTACAAGCTTTATACGGATAGAATCATTAATGACTTTCAGGAGCAAAAACTGGTTCGGGAAAACGATGATTTTCGCAATCTGATGCAGGAATATCGCGACGGTATAATGCTGTTTGAATTGATGGATAAAAATGTTTGGGGTAAGGCGGGCAGAGACAGCGCGGGACTTGCAGCGTTTTTTGAATCTACTAAAGGAAAATATCAGTGGGAACCGGGCTTCACAGGTGTGGTCTATAGGTTTAAAGATGAAACTGCATTGAACAAAGGTTTGAAACTACTCAATGCTAAAAAACCGGATGCCGATGAGAAAATTATGGAAGAGCTTAACAAGGATGGAGAAGCGCTGTCTGTACAACAAGGCCGCTACGAGTTTTCCCGGATGCCATCAATAGCCAAAGACAAATTGGTAAAAGGAAAATTATCTCTACCATTTAGAAACGAAGACGGTTCGTTTCTGGTAGTAAAAGCAAATCAGATCTACAATAGTACTCAACAAAAATCTTTAGACGATGCGCGTGGATATGTGGTGGCTGAATATCAGGATTACCTTGAGAAAAAATGGAATGAGCAACTTCGCAGTAAATATCCATTGAAAGTAGAGGACAATATTTTGCGGGCAATGGTGCAATAAAAAAACAATATTTGACAGAAAGAGCGGTCGGGAGATCGCTCTTTTTTTTGACTTTAAGATTTGCAAGCATTTCGGTGCTATACTTTTGCTGTTGTCAATAACAATCCGTTAGTACGAAATATCACTTCACTGTTTCACTTTTGCAAAAGAGGTTCACTAAAAAAATAGAAGACCTGCGCAAATATGAGCGTGGATAAGCTGTTGATAAATATCGCCACGCATAGGCTGTAACGGAATATTGTCAGCTTTTCAACTTATTTTGCAAAGATTTAAGTGTTCTATAAAATAGGGACGGAGCATCCACTGAAATGCCTGATTTTACAGGTGTTTGAGCGAAGTAGCTTAACACGCAACAACATGATTTTTTCAACCAGATCATTAACTCACACAACCATGCGCCGGATACTTACAGCACTAACTGCCGGAATTATTTTTTTCGCAGCATCGTGTGCTGGCCCAAAGAAGAGTATTTATTTTCAAAACAATATCCCTGTTGACCCCACTGTAACCACACAAAAAATAGACAGAGTTAAGGAAGCCATCATTCAAACGGACGATATACTTTCCATCAATGTTACCTCACCAAGTTCTATTGTAGAAGACAAAGGCAATACTACTGTAGCAATTTTCAATGGGGGTGGAACTCCCTTTGCTGCAACAGCAACACTCGGTGGCGGAAGCTCAAGCTCGAATGGCTATCTTGTTGATCCATCAGGGTATATTGACTATCCGTTTTTAGGAAAAATGAAAGTGGGGGGACTAACAATCCGACAAGCGAAAGATGCAATTGCAAATAAGCTGAGAAATATTGTAAAGGAACCTGTGGTTGAAATAAGAATCGTAAACTATCGCATTACCGTATTGGGCGAAGTTGGGCGGGCAGGTACCATCATTGCTCCGAATCATAAAATAAGTGTGATTGATGCAATTGCGGGGGCAGGCGATATTCCCATTACGGGAAGAAAAGATAATGTACTAATAGTAAGAGAAAACGAAGGCGTGCGCGAATTTGCCCGTTTAAATCTTAACAGTAAAGAAGTGTTTACAAGCCCTTATTTCTACCTCAAACAAAACGACATTGTTTATGTAGAGCCTGCGCGTATTCGTCGTCAGGAGGGCAACGATTTCTTCAGATTTTATTTACCCACTATTACAACACTTATGTCAACATTGCTTGCGCTGTACGGAATTATTCAGCTCAGCAATCAATAACCTTGGCGCTGCGGCTTAATGGAAAATAACCAGATATCGGACAGGTTACGGCAGATAAACTCTGGCATTGACTTTAAACGCTTGCTTGGCTCAGTGTTAAGCAAATGGTATTGGTTTATTCTCTCACTGTTTGTCACCTTTTCACTTGGCTTTCTTTATTTGCGATACACCACCCCACTTTATTCTGTGCAAAGTCTTCTATTGATTGAGGACAAACAGAAAGGCGTAGGTAGTCTTTTAAATAAACTGAATGATGGCAGCAGCGGTGGCGATGCGAGCGGCGGCAACAATCCCAATCTTTTCAATGAGATGTTTGTACTTACCTCTCAGGATTTGGTGGGCATGGTGGTAGATTCCCTCGATCTCCATATTCAATATTGGGCGAAAGGCAGAGTTAGGGAAGATGAGTTGTATGATAAATCACCGATCGTAATCGTGTTTGATTCTTTAGGATACCTGGGTGGCGGAACACAAGAACTAAGATTTACTCAATTGGTTGATGGGTTGTTTGAATTTAATGAGGCAGATATAAAAAGCAATGTGCTGTATGGCAGTTGGATCAAACGACCCTACGGAAGATTCAAAATACTTTACCGGGAGGGACCAAATGTAAACAGAGGGTATCTTACCAATAAGACCGAGATTATTGCACGAATATCTCCTTCAAAGTTTACGATCAACTATGCACTTGCGGTTTTTAAGGTGACCGTGAGTGATGGACGTACCAGTTTGCTTGATCTTAAATATACAGACAACATACCGCAAAGGGGTGTTGATTTCATGAATGCGCTGATCTACTACTACCGTAAAAAAGAACTTGAAGACCTAAATATTTCTGCTGAAAAAACCCGCGAATTTATTAATCAGCAAAAGACAACCTTGATTGATGAACTTCAATCGCGCGATTCGATAGAAGAGGAAATAAAAACACAAAACAAGATAATTGACGTAAAAAGTCAGGCTTCAACAATTCTCACCGGGAAGGCTGTTCAGCAGGAAAAAATCCAACAGCTAATTATTCAAAAACAAGCAGTTCAAAGTTTAAAGGACAATATTATAGATGGCGTAGGAAGCCGCTATGAAGTAATGGCAGGAGTAAGTGCAAATGACCCTGTGATCACAGCACTTGTTACTGAATACAACACGCTGATTCAAAAGAAAGAACTGCTGGAAAGAAATACTGCACCACTTCACCCTTCGCTAGTAAAAATCAAAAACGACATTGCTGCATTAAGAAAGAATATTGCAGATGCCTGCGATCGTGTAATTAGTTCCATAAACATCAGCATTCAGAACGCTTCAAGAAATGTAGCGGAGTACAATGAATCTATGGCTTCGATCCCTGCTGCCGAACGAAGCATAAACAATACAAAACGCGAATATCCACTCATTCAGGGCGTGTACTTATACCTCTACCAGCGCGGCGTAGAAAATGATATTGCACAATATGCAGCAGCCAACAAATCTAAAGTAGTTGTGGCTCCTTACTCCATAGATGCACCAATCAAGCCCGTTCGAAACACCGTGTATGCACTCGTGGTTTTGATGGGATTATTAATACCGTCCACCATCATCATTACGCGTGTAATGCTGAACAATAAAGTGATCAATGAAAAGGATATCGAAGCACTAACAACCTTACCTGTAATTGGATCTATAGCGCGAACACCCAATGGAGAAAAAAGACAGATAGTAGTGGGTCCGCATATTCGTACCGGCGTAGCAGAGCAGTTTCGTTTGATACGAGCAAACCTTGAATTTATGTCTTCTTCGGGAACAAAGAAGGTCTATCTTATTACCTCAAGTATGAGTGGTGAAGGAAAGACATTCGTATCGCTGAACCTGGGCATAACCATGACGCTTGCTAAAAAGCGCGTGGTAATTATGGAGTATGATTTGAGAAAACCCAAACTCTCCAGCTATCTGGGTTTGCACAACGAAGGAGGCATCAGTTCTTATCTCGCGGGCATTTCAGGAATTGAAAAAGTGATAAAGGCTTCCGGTGTACATGAAAATCTTTACATCGCTAATTGTGGCCCTATACCGCCAAATCCCGGAGAACTTCTTGTACTACCCACTGCCCAGCAATTGATAGAAGAACTGCATGAAATGTTCGACATCATCATAATGGATACAGCGCCTATTGGTTTAGTTTCCGATGCTTTGATATTGTCGCAACATTCAGACATCAACATGTTTGTGGTGCGTCAGTCTTACACCATGAAAGAGCAAATAAAGCTGTTTGATACGCTATATCAGGAACGTAAGATTCGAAATGCGGCTATTGTATTTAACGGCGTAGAATATTTGCAGAAGTATGGCTACGGCTATAGCGGCTCCTACGGTTATGGCTATCAATATAGTAGCGGGTATTATGAAGACGATGTAAAAAAGAAAAAGACGATTGTTGACAAACTATTTAGAAAGTAAGAACAGAACGAAGGATGTAAAATGGAGCGAAAAAGCAACAATGTTTTCTCAGCGCTGAGAAAATTGTATTCAATATTCAATCAAAGCCAAAAGAGAAAATTTGGTTGGCTTGTTTTTTTCACCTTTTTAAGTTCTATCAGTGATCTCGTAGGTCTTGGTTTTGTAATACCTGTAGTGGGGCTTGTTTTGTCTGAAAGTTTTCATGAGCGTTTTGTGGCATTTGCACCTTTCCTTTCTTCCTTCAATAAAGAACATCTTTTATTAATTACGGTAGGCTTGTTCTTTTTGTTGATTGTCGTTAAAAATCTGTTTGGTCTCTACATCAATAAATTGCAGGTAAATTTTGTACGCCATCTATACGTTACCTCCACTGAAAGTGTGCTAAATAAAGTGTACGAAAAACCCCTACCCGAAATTCTTGAAGCGTCTTCCAATAAATGGGTGAATAAAGTGACGGAGCTACAAGTGATGCTATGCAGCAACATGGCCATTTCCATTATGATCATCATAAACGAAGCGATGATATTTGCGCTCACTACAATAATAGTTTGTGCGTGGAACTGGCATTTATTTTTACTTCTGATAGTGGTGCTTATCCCTTCCATTGGTTTCTTTTACTCTCGTGTAAAGCACATTATAAAAGATGCCGGTGCTGAAAAAAACAAAAACTATGTAAACCTGCATCACAAAGCGCAGGAAATGATTTTTGGGTACACAGATATAAAGATTGCAGGCACAGAAAAGAATTTTAAAAAAACCTTCGTAGATACCGCCCGACGTTTTAGTATAGTGCAGGGAAAGGTTGACTTTATTTTGTTCATTCCCACGCGCATTATTGAAGTAGCGATTTTCCTTTGCATTACAATTATATTGCTCTATGGGGTTTATGTTATCAAAGACATCAACAATATTGTAACAACCATTACGCTCTTTTCGGTTATCGCTTACAGAAGTATTCCTTCGGTAAACCGCTTTGTGATAGCCATGAATAATGTTACAGCAGCAGAATTTGTTTTAAACGACAAAGACTTTTTTCCAGATCATTCAATCAACACCTCGGACGAAGAAATTGCGCCGCTTCCTTTCAAAAACCAAATTCATTTCGACCATATTTCTTATCAATATCCCGGCAATGCAAAAAACGTTTTAAACAACTGCAATCTGGTAATAAAGAAGGGAGAGAAAATCGGAATTGTAGGAAAATCAGGAACGGGAAAATCTACGTTGGTAAATAATATTTTGGGATTTCTGCAACCAACTTCAGGAAAAATTTATGTGGACGATGCAGAACTTAATCGTTCAAATTTCAAAAACTGGTGGAAAATTCTTGGCTACGTTCGTCAGGATGCTTTTATTCTCAACACTACTCTTGCAGAAAATATTGCGCTGGGAGAAACACTTGAACAACTCGACACGCAACGTGTGCATCATGCTATAAAAATGGCTAGCCTTACCTCTTTGGTAGAAGAAATGCCTGAGGGGATAAATACTTTATTAAGCGAGCGGGGAAACAATTTATCGGGAGGACAAAAACAAAGAATTGCCATTGCACGAGCAATTTATAAAGGTGCGCAGGTTTTGATTTTCGACGAAGCTACATCTGCACTCGATTCAAAAACAGAGGAAGAAATCACAGACGCCATCAATGAACTTGGTAAAGAAGATCTCACCATTATCATAATCGCACACAGATACACTTCATTGAGATTTTGCGAAAAGATCTATAAAATAGATGACGGAATGATAAGCGATACATATTCCTATCAGGAGCTGGTGAAATCTGTTAATTGAAATTTGCACACACTCGTTCATGAAAAATAAAATTCTGGTCGCTTCATTTGAATCGCTTACAGCTACAAGCGCGGGAGGAATCGGACACTTGGGCTATAAGGTTGCAAAAGAATTACATCAGCGAGAACGATTAAAGAAGTTTGTAGTATCTGCTAAAGGAAAATTTGAAACACCTTTTTCTTCCTCACCAGTTAGTTTTACTTCTCGCTACTACCTCTTCCTTCTTCACAGGCTGGAAAAACTTTTCAATATTCAGATTTACAAATCGCGCTATCTGCAAGAGGTTTTGTACGATCATTTTTGCTCCTTTCATTTAGATAAAACGGTCACCACACTTGTTACAACCACACCCTATCTTTTCCAAACTTTTCAGAAAGCACGAAAACTGGGAATTACTATCTACTTCATTCCAGGAAATCCAGAAGACAACTACATCGCACAATTGGTGCACGAAGAAAATGCGAAGTATAACATTCAAGAAGACGATGCCTATACTTACCTGAACCGTTTAAATTATTACAATAAGTCATTGCCGCTTACGAACTACATCATTACCTATTCGGCTTTGATGGAAGAGTCTTACCGAAAGAAAGGTTACGGCGATAAACTGATCAGTACGCGTGGATACTTGAAGCCGGATTTTTCTAAACACAAAACAACATCAGGTCAACAATCAGTTTTTAAAGTTTCATTTCTTGCCTTTACAGTTTTACTGAAAGGATTGCAATACTTACTGGAAGCTTGGAAAGATCTGCAACATCTGAACATAGAACTTCATGTGGGCGGACCGATTGACAAGAATGTTCAAAACCTTATTGACGAACAATACAGCGACCTTAAGAATGTATTTTATCATGGTCGCGTAACAGATATTCCTTCCTTCTTTGAAAATAAATCGCTGTATGTATTACCGAGTATTATTGACGGAGCACCGGTTACTATACTTGAAGCAATGCATTGCAGCGTTCCTGTGATAGTGAGTGATAATTGCGGCACAAAGGACATAGTAGCAGAGGGAAAAAGTGGGTGGGTAGTGCCCAACAGAAATGCAGTGGCAATCAAGGAAAAGATATTAGAAGCCTATCACGATCCTCAACGAACTGCTGAAATGGGACGGAATGGTAAAGAGATATTGGACAATTATAACATGCAGGATTTCGTTACCACCTTAGCCGATATTGTTTGCCACAACAAGTCTGCTTAGTGCTTCTGTAAAGAACTGGTTAATAGGCTTAATTAGTTTTTAATAGAACCGTGATTGACCAATATTTGCAACGGAAACAATTTACTATAGAGATAAATCATCGCATGAAGGTTAGTGTTATCATGTGTGCTTACAATGTAAGCGAGTTTATTGATCGTGCGATCAATAGCATTCTGGAGCAAACATACCAGGATTGGGAGCTAATAATATGCGACGATGCTTCAACCGACAATACCATTGAACTCATCGGCAAATACTTAAAAGACGAAAGAATAAAGCTTCATCAGCAAACAAAAAACGTAGGCTATTTAAAGAATAAGAACTACGCTTTTACTCTTTACTCTGGCGATCTTATTACGCAACTTGATGCCGACGATACTTGCCCGCCCGATAGACTCGAAAAGCAAGTAGCTGTTTTTAAAAATCATCCTGAAATAAAAATATGCGGTTCAAATTATCAGCAAATTGATCTGCACGACAAACCATTGGGCGCCACAAAACATCAAGAGGATTTTCTTATTTCCGATTTGAAAGATGAGTATCCATTTTGGTTTCCAGGCTTGATTTTTCACAAGGAACTGATAGACGAATTCGGTTTATTCTCAGAATACTTTTCAGGAATTTTTGGCGATGACAATTATTGGACTATCCGTGTAAACAGAAAATATCCTATCTACTTTCTCAAAGACGTTTTGTACAACTACCGGATCAATCCAAACTCAATTACCAATGTTTTCAATAACCCACGAAAATTAATTGTTGCCGAAATCATTCAAAAACTGATTGAACAACAGATAGAAAGGAACACGGATTGGTTGGAAGAAGGACAGCAGGAAAAATTGCGGGCGTATGAAAAAGAACTGATGAGCAACAGCAACCTGATGGCGGAAAAATACCGCTTGTGGGCGGCAAAAGCCATTGACAAAGGCGATATGGATCAAGCAAAAATGTTGCTGGGAAGATCGCTGAAATTGCAAGGAAGTAATCAGAATACTTACAAAACGATGCTCTACTATTTGCGTAGAAAGATTTTCAAATAAACAGTTTCACGAAAGATGTCTGCTGTATTAAACAAGATAAATTACTGGGCTGCGCCTTACGTTTGGAAGAAAAAATCTGCCGGACAAATAAAGGTGCTGCATCAGAACGTACAGCAGCCGTTTTTCAACCACATACCAAAGGTTACCGATAGCGCAATAGCAAACGCAATCATTCACGACAACCAAAAATGGGATCATCTTGAGTACATAAAAGAAGTAGAAGGGAATCTGTGTATTGATCCAAAATCTGGTTTTTTAATTGACGAAGACGGAATGATATTGAAAGAGAGCATCATTTTCGATCATTACGGCGCGTATCCTGAAAAGCTATCGTTCAACACGCTAAAGAAAACTAAGATACCCGAAGTTGTTTTGTATGACCATTATTGGTCGCAAAACTATTTTCATTTCTACTCTGATATTTTTACAAAGCTCTGCCTCCTCAACGATAAAGCCTCACACTTAAAAAAGCTATCTCTTGTTGTCAGCAAAAAAATAAGTGAGACACGGGCATTCAAATTTTTTACACAATTTCCTGAAGCCGCATCTTTCAACTGGTATGTGCAGGAACCCGATGAGATCATTGAAACAAAGAAGGCCTATTTATTGCAACCTATGCCCTACGCAGCAAATAATTGGAACTGGGTAAAGCAACTGGCACAAGATTATCTAAAGCCTTACGACCCTACCAAAAAAATATTCATCAACCGCCCTGCTGCCACGGGAAGGCATATTGCCAACTTCGAGGAAATAAAACCAATATTGATACAAGAAGGTTTTGAGATTGAAGAAATGGAAGGAAAAACAATCGAGGAGCAAATTGCACTGTTTTCCTCTGCTTCGGTTGTTGCCTCCATTCATGGCGCTGCGATGGCAAACATAGTTTACTGCGATAAACGATGTAAAATATTGGAGGTAACTGCCGACGAATGCATCAACTCACACTACTACTGGCTTACTACTTCGTTAGGATTGTCCGAGTACGATTGTCTTACGGGTACTAAGCTGGAAGTAAAAAGATTCTTTTATCCAAAAGGCCGTTTTTTTCTTGATGCTGAAAAAACCAGAAAATACTTAAGAAAAATATCCGCGTAACTGTTCACAAATGAAAACCTTCAATCAGCTAAAGAAAAACCTGAAAAAAGATAAGTCTGAATTAAAGACTGTATCCGTGGCGGTGCTCGCTGATGCTGCTTCGCAATTACTTACACAGGCAATACAAGCTTATGGCATTGAGGCTGGCTACAATTATGATATTTACGAAGCCGATTACGACCAGATAAATAGCGAGGTATTCAATTCAAATTCCGATCTCTATCAATTCGCTCCCGAATACATTTTCCTCAACATTTGCAGCGAGCATTTACTCAAAGAATTTTCTAAAAAAACAATAGTAGAGAGAAGGAATTTTTCTGCTACAAAGCATGAATATCTTGAAACACTGATCCAAAATATTTCGTCTGCAATTCCCTCAAAAATTATCATTACCAACTTTCCCGAAATTGAAGATGGTGTGTTTGGCAACTATGCCAATAAGCTGGACAATTCATTCTGTTATCAGATCAGAAAACTGAACGTGCAAATGATGGAAATGGCGATGGCATACAACAACGTTTTCATTTGTGATGTGCAGCAATTGCAACAGAGACTAGGGCGCAACTTCACCTTCGACCCAAAGATGTATATCAACGGCGATATGGTTTATAGCGTAGATTTCCTTCCATTCATTGCTAAAAATGTTACCGACATCATTGCTTCGATAAAAGGAAGTTTTAAAAAGTGCATCATTCTAGATCTTGACAATACGATGTGGGGAGGAATTATTGGTGATGATGGAATAGAAGGAATTCAGGTTGGAAGTCTGGGAATTGGAAAAGCATTTACTGAATTGCAATTATGGATTAAACAATTAAAAGAGCGCGGAATTATAGTTGCGGTTTGCAGCAAAAACACAGAGGAAATAGCAAAAGAGCCTTTTGAAAAACACCCGGAAATGGTTTTGCGATTGGATGACATTGCTGTATTTGTAGCCAATTGGGAAACTAAAGTTGACAACATTCGTCACATCCAAAACATCCTCAACATCGGGTTTGATTCGATGGTGTTTATTGATGATAATCCGTTTGAGCGGGAAATGGTAAAGAGCGCAATTGCCGAAATTATTGTGCCTGAATTACCGGAAGATCCTGCGGAATATCTTACCTATTTACGAAGTATAAACCTTTTTGAAACGGCATCATTTACAAACGAAGACACCGAACGGACAAAGCAGTATCAGGAAGAAGCGCAACGAAATGTGCTGCAAAAATCTTTTGCAAATGAGGATGCATTTTTAGAAAGCCTCGGAATGACCGCTACGACAAAACCATTCGATAAATTTTCAATTCCCCGTGTAGCACAGCTTACACAACGCTCAAATCAATTTAACCTGCGTACTATACGCTACACAGAAGAAGACATCAACAATATCTCATCCAATAAAAATTACCACACCTTGAGCATAGCCCTTCAGGATAAGTTTGGCGACTATGGTTTAATTGCTGTAATAATTTTAAAAGAAACGGCGAACGATACACTTTTCATTGACACCTGGATAATGAGTTGCAGAGTATTGAAAAGAGGAGTAGAAAACTTTACTTTAAACAAGATCATAGTGCTTGCAAAAGAGAACGGTTACCGCAAAGTGGTTGGAGAATATATTCCTACACCCAAAAATGGACTGGTAAAAAACCACTACGAATCACTTGGATTTAAAATGACAGACAACCATTGGGAGTTGAGCATTGATGAATACCTGCTCCTCACGAATTTTATTACCGAACAAATAGAAGTAACACAATAGAAAAAATCATGGAAAAGAACCAAATCATCAACGAAGTAAACCACATTTTTAAAGACGTGCTGGATAACGACGACATAATGATAAATGAAAGTACAACTGCAAAAGATGTGGAAGAATGGGATTCACTCAATCATATTCAACTGGTAGTAGCCATTGAAAAGCATTTTAAAATTCGCTTCACAACGCAGGAAATCCAGAACTGGAAAAATGTAGGCGAAATGGCAGATTGCATTTTGCAAAAGAGATCAAACTAATATTTTAATCAGAAGGAAGAAGCTCATAAAAACTTTTTAACGCTCAACAACATGTTGTTTAATTCTTTTGAGTTTCTGATATTTTTTCCGGTAGTAACCGCCCTCTATTTTTTGCTGCCGCATAAAGCAAGATGGAGTTGGTTGCTGGCAGCTTCCTGTTTTTTCTACATGTTCTTTAAACCGGAGTATATTCTTATTCTCGGTTTCACCATCGTCATAGATTATTACGCAGGCATTTTAATAGAGCAGCAAACCAATGCAAAGCGGCGAAAACAATATTTGCTGCTCAGCCTTATTGCCAACATAGGTGTGCTTGCTATTTTCAAATACTACAATTTTATTAACGACAACATCACCGGACTTGCAGGATTTCTGGGATTCGAGAATAAGATCCCCTATCTCACAATGTTGTTGCCCATCGGACTCTCGTTCCATACGTTTCAGGCAATGAGTTACACCATAGAAGTGCATAGAGGCAACCAGAAAGCAGAGCGGCATTTTGGTATTTATGCATTGTACGTAATGTTCTATCCACAGCTCGTAGCGGGCCCAATAGAACGCCCACAAAATATCCTGCATCAGTTTCATGAAAAGCACAGTTTCAAACTTTCCAATCTCTATGAAGGTTTACAACAAATAGTATGGGGAGTTTTTAAAAAGGTGGTAATCGCAGATAGGATTGCAATAATCGCAGATCATGTTTTTGCTAATCCGCAACAGCACACAGGCTTTGCTTTGCTATTGACGATTGTACTTTATTCCTTCCAGATTTATTGCGATTTCTCCGGCTATTCTGACATTGCACTCGGCACCGCGAAAGTGATGGGTTTTGATTTGATGAAGAATTTCAATTTTCCCTTCCGAAGCAAATCTGTTACAGAATTTTGGCGGAGGTGGCATATCTCATTGTACACCTGGTTCAATGACTATCTATATACACCACTGGCAATTGCAAAACGCGACTGGGGAAAGTTGGGAATTATCTTTGCAATTATGATCACCTTCAGCCTAAGCGGGCTGTGGCACGGCGCAAGTTGGACCTTTGTAGTATATGGTGTGTTGCATGGCATTGCCATAAGCTACGAAGCGCTGACCAAAAAATTCCGCAAAAATCTTTCAAAGAAAATTCCATCCTTTATCTACAATCCTTTCAGCGTACTAACTACTTTTTTCTTTTGCTCACTGGCTTGGGTTTACTTCAGAGCAATTTCCTTCACGGATGCAAATTATATTCTTACGCATCTCTTTACTACGAAGGAAGGACAATCGTATTTTCAATTGCCAGCGGTGCAAACCTGGGGTGTGCCCGATCTTTATCTGGGAGTTACGCTTACGGAGCTTTTCGGCACATTAAGTCTTATACCTCTATTGCTATTGTTGGAGCAACTAATTAGTAACAGAAAAAATGAACCCGTAATTAGCAAGCTACCGGCAACCGTTCGCTGGCCGCTTTATTACACCGTTTTATTCCTGCTAATTTTTCTGGGAGTTTATGGCAAAAACAACTTCATCTACTTTCAATTTTAAACGGAGCAGTGAAAATGACGAAACGCGATTTATATAAGATTATCTTGTTCCTGATGATTCCGGTGCCAGTATTATTTCTGGGCAATTACATCATAGATAAGGGACTTCAAAAATCAAAAAGCCAATACTTTGATGTATGGAACGAAATAAGAAGTGGTGGAATCAATGCCGATGTTTTAGTGATGGGATCATCGCGTGCATGGGTACATATTTCACCGGCAATTTTAGACTCATCATTGCACCTATCCTCTTACAACCTGGGGCTTGACAATTGGAGTTTCTTAATGCAGCATTGCCGGCTAAAAGTTTTTCTCGAACACAATCCTAAGCCCAGATTGATAGTTCACAGTCTCGACTACTTGATGTTTGAAAAGAACAAAGAATTGTATGGCGACATTCAGTTTCTTCCCTACATGGAGGATGAAACAATTTATGAAGCGACAGAAGGCTACATGGGGAGTTTCAATATGCTACAACGATTTGTACCGATGTATAAATACAGGAACAACGGGGACCTTATGATAGAAGGAATTGCAAGTTTTCTCGGCTTTCAGGTAAACAAATCGCATAAGTACAAAGGGTATGAAGGCATGGTAAAAAACTGGGACAGTACATTCGCCGACTTCGTACACGAAAATCCGAAAGGCTACAAAGTGCAACTGGATAGTGTAATCATAAAAGATTTTGAACGATACCTGCAATATTGTAACGACAATAAAATACCGGTAATACTTACTTACACACCCGAATATTACAGAGCACAACAAATAACCACTAACAGACAAGAAGAATTTGCGCTTTACCACTACTTCGCAAAAAAGTACGGATGCGTTTTGCTCGATTATTCACAAGATTCACTGTGCTACAACACCGATTATTTCTATAACTCACAACACCTGAACAAGGAAGGATCTGAAATATTTAGTCGAAAACTTGCGAGGGATTTGCAACCCTATTTAACGAACCGGGCAAACATTGCCCTACGAAAATGATAACTGTTAGTTAAACGCTTGCAATAGACAAGTTAAGCATGTGAAGAAAGACCCGTGCCCATTAGTAGAAAAATAGTTTTGTAATTGACAACCACTACACCACCATGCGTTTTGCCATAAGGGACGACGACACCAATTTTTTCACCATACCTGAAGCTATTCAAAATAGCTACTCAGATGTCTGGCACTTAGTACCACCTTCTCTTTGTGTAATCACTAAAGTAAAGGGCAACTGGCCTGATTGGGTAGAACATATTTACAGACACAAACAAAAAACGGACTGGCAGGCGTGGGAAAGAGATAATACGGTTCATCCGCTTGACAGAAATAAAGATTTGGTGGACTTTCTGAAATCATGTTTGCAAGGCAAAACAATTGACGTATGCTTTCATGCAAAGCACCACAGAAATGATGATGCTACACTGCCACCGGAAGTAGAAAGTAACTATGTGAGATGCGCGGAATACCTGACCACTAAAGACCGCACAAAGGAAATTGTTGAAGAGATTGAATATCTCAGCCAACTCCTGAATTACAAAGTATCAGTATTTGCACCACCACAAGATTTGCTATCTATGGAAGGCTATAATTCTGTTTTAAAAGCCGGTCTGAATGTTTGTGGTGGGGGAATAAGTTTTTTGAAGAAACAAAAAGATACAAGGGGCGTAATGAATTTGCTGAAGCAATTTTCTTTTAAAACAATTTATCCGAATGAGCCATATCCCTACGTTCTTGATTATAAAACGCACAGGGAAATACCCTATTACTATCCTTTGCTTCCAGATACAACTTTAGATGAGTTGATCAAGCATTTTGAAATGGTGAGACGGCACGATGGCGATTTTGTATTATCTACACATCATGCTGAATTCAATTACAGAATGGAATACGACAACGCAATAACCGTAAAAAATGTACTTGACATGTTTTTAGAACACATTTCCAAGTACGAACTAAGTTATGTAACACTGTCGCAGTTGCTAAGTAAAGAAACACTGTCGAGAGCTTTCGTAATACCTATGTTATCTTAAAAATTTTGCCTCATGAAATTAGTATCCATTGTAGTTCCAAATTATAATTGCGAAGAGTTCCTTCCTAAGTGCCTGGATTCCGTAATAAACCAAACCTACCGGAACACAGAAATAATCATTTGCGACAATGGTTCTTCAGATCGTTCCGTAGAGATCCTTAATGAATATGCTGCAAAAGACAGCCGCATAAAAGTTTTGATCAATGAAGAGAATCAGGGTTTGATCAACTGCTACAACCGCATGTTTTTTGCTGCAACCGGCGACTACATTATGATACAGGATGCTGACGATTGGGCTGATCTTACACGGGTAGAAAAACAAGCTGCAATAATGGATGAGCATGGCGTAGGATTATGTCTTACCGATAGTTATTATCATTCTCCACTTTTCCCTACCAGCAGAGTGCAAAGAAATTATAATGGTCCAATCTATGCGGCCGATGAAGAAACATGGGCTCCTGCAACCATCATGTTTCGTCGGGAGGTATTGAATGAAATACCAGGCTTTCATTCCTACTTCGATCGCCTCACAAGCTATGATCGTTATTTTATTCTCGATATTATCTCTCGCTATGGTGGTTATTATATTGATGAATGTCTGTATCATGTATGGGCAAGACCCAACAGCGACCATCGGAGCATTGATCTTACAGACAAGCGAGCAATCAAGAAGCTAATATCGGAAGACATTTACTACAAATTGAAAGAGCAACGCGTAAAATCGGGCACCGACTATCTGAAAGAAAACAACACAGATGGAATGGAAAAACTGGAAGGTCCAATGTTGCATAACAAAGTATTTGTTGCCGATAAACTACGTCTGATGGCCTGCATTCAAATAGACTATGGAAATTTGAAAGCCGCAAAACAATTGCTCTTAAACGCTATTAAAATTGCTCCCTTCTTTTCAAAAAATTACCGCTCATTGCTGTATTATTACAAAGCCAACAGAGCGCAAGAATCTTCGGGCGCACAACCAAAACTGGCATAAACCAAACTTGAAAATTCTGATTGCAACAGAAGTAATTCATCCGGGAGGAGCAGAAACTTTTTTGCTGAGACTATCTCAGTCGCTGCATGAAAAAGGGCACAACATTACCATCTTTAATTTTCATGGGGACATTTACAACAGAGAATTAAAATCGAAAATTGCACCTGATGTAAAAGTGGTGTGCGCTACTAATCCTGTAGGATCACTTACCCGCTTCGTTGACTCGTTGTTCCTGAAAATAGGAATTGATTTTAGCTTTAGAAATTATTTCATCGGAAAGAGTTTACAGCGATTCTTAGAAGCCAATAAGCCTGAAATAATTCATAGCCATCTGTTTAAAACGGATGTCATTTGCTGTAAGGTTGCTAACGAAAATATTCCCGTTGTATCAACCATGCACGGCGACTATGCTATGTACTACAACAGTATCTCCCAAAATGAAAAGCCAAAGCTCTTAGACTTTAAGAACAAACTGAAATTTGTACTTCAGCAACTAAAAAGCATTGTATGTATTTCAAAAGAGCAGGAGATTTTCTTTGCTCAGGAAATGCAGTCGTTATCTTCAACTCCTTTACAACTCACAAAAATTTACAACGGTTATACAGCCACTGAAAATCCAGAAGTTACCATTTCGCGTCATACGCTTAACATCCCAAAAGATGCGTTTGTTTTTGGAATGGTGGCACGCGGTATTCCGGCAAAGGGATGGGAAGAATTAATTGAAGCATTTACTCGCCTCAACAAAAAAAATAGTTTTCTGGTATTAGTAGGTGGTAGCGACTATGTAAATAAGCTTCAGGAAAAATACAAGAACAACCAACAAATAATTTACAGCGGTACGGTTACAAACCCGCTTGAATGGATTAAATTATTCGATGTAGGCCTGCTTCCTTCGTATTTTGGATCGGAAAGTTTACCAACAGTTATCATGGAGTATCTTTATTGCCACAAGCCCGTTATCGCAACGAGAATCGGTGAAATTCCTGCAATGATAGAATATGAAAAACAGACCGCAGGTTTGTTGGTTGAAATTGTGAATGGACGAACAGATATAGATCAGCTGCACGAAAAAATGTTGAAGGTGTACACAGATAAAAACACCTACAATGATTTGAAAAATGCAACAACAAAATGTTTTGAACAGTTCGACATGGATCGCTGTGTAAAGGCTTACGAAGAGATATACAAACAACACATTTTTTGAGGGAGAAAATATTACTACTAATTACCAATCTGGGCCAAGGAGGTGCGCAACGAGTCTTCCACGACCACAGTGTTTTTCTGAATGAATCTTATCATGTGGACGAGGCAGTTTTTAACCTTGACGAGAGCGATAATCTCTTCCAATCGGGCAACAAACTTTTTTCGTTAGACGTAAACGCCGGAAAAGGATTTGTGGGAAAAGCGCTTAACTTTTTTCGCCGATGCTTACGCCTGAAAAAAATTATTGAAGGAGAAGAGTACAGCGTTTGTATCAGTCACATGGATGGCGCCAATTGGGTAAATGTACTTTCGCTTTCAAAAGCCAAAAAAATTCTTGTGGTGCATGGAACTATTTTGCACGACCACAACCAAAGCAAATGGATGCAGTTTATCCGCAAAAATCTGATCATACCATTTGTTTACAATAAAGCTAACGTTACAGTTACCGTAAGTGAAGGAATAAAGTACGAGCTACAACAATTTTGCAAAGTGAAAAATGCCGTTGCAATACCCAACTATTTTGATGTTGAAAAAATTCGTTCACTTGCCAAAAAACCACTGGAGCCGCATTGGGAAAATCTATTCTCTACACACGAAATACTGATTACCTCTGGAAGGTTTAACGAGCAGAAAAAACAACGGTTTCTGTTCCCCTTATTGAAACGACTCAAAGAAATAAACCCCAGAGTGCGCCTTGTATTGCTTGGTGATGGCAAACTGCGGGGAAACCTTATGCAGATAGCGAAGGAAAATGGTCTTTCTTACTATTCCGTTTGGGATGATATGCAGCCATTTTCGGAAGATTATGATGTTTATTTTACCGGTTATACGACTAATCCATTTCAATATTTGCGTCGAAGTAAACTCTTCCTATTTCCATCGGGGTGGGAAGGATTTCCTATGGCGCTTTGCGAAGCCATGATCAGCGGTGTGCCTGTGCTAACAGCAGATTGCCCTACAGGTCCGCGACAAATATTAGCGCCTCATTCTTTCGACCCAACTTACTCCTTGAAAAAAGCAGAACAAACGGACTATGGATGGCTGATGCCAATGACCGATAAAGCAAGTTTTGAAGATGAGTGGCATAACGCAATTGTAAAAATGTTGCACCATGAAAAACTGAGCGAAAACATTAGAGAAAATGCGGCGGCGCGAATGATGATGTATAGCAAAGAAAAAGTAGTAGGGCAATGGAAAGAACTTATTGACTCGTTATTATAGTAGTGTGAAGATTCTGATCATAGATAATTCTGTTGCCTACACAGGTGCATTCAAATGTGCTTTGAATGAGGCAGATATTTTATCAGATCAACACAACTTCATTTTCATTCTTCCGCAGGAAAGCAAAGTAGTTTCAATTCTTCAGGAAAAAGGTTATTGCGTTTATACACTTCCGCTAAAAGAAATTAGCAAGTCACTTTTTGCAATAGCGAAATACCCGTTTTATTACCTTAAAAATCTTCTTGCAGTAAAGAAAATAGTGCGACAGGAAAAAGTAGAAGTTGTTCAAATCAACGACTTCTATAACCTGCTCGGTGCGGGAATAAAAGCTGCGGGCTATAAAGGAAAACTCATTACTTATGTGCGTTTTCTTCCATCAACTTTGCCAACACCATTAAGGAAAATATGTACAAATGCCGCGCAACATTTTTCTGATAAAGTAGTAGCCGTTTCTGATGCAGTGCTAAAACAATTGCCACCACACGATAAGAACATTCGCATTTACGACCCAGTAAAACTTTCTGAAAAAATCTACACAGAAGAATTACATACCAACCATATTCAGCTTCTTTATCTCGCAAATTTCACCAGAGGAAAAGGTCAGGAACATGCTGTTGAAGCATTTTGCAAAGCGTATAAAAAAAACAAAGACTTACGATTAAAATTCACTGGCGGTGATATGGGTTTGGCAAAAAATGCAGCTTTCAGATCCGAGCTTATAAATAGGGTAAAGAAATTAGGGTTGGAAGATGTGGTGGCTTTTGAAAACTTCGCTACAGACGTGGAAAGCGAAATAAATAGCGCCAGTATCGTCCTCAATTTTTCTGAAGCTGAATCATTCTCCATGACTTGTCTTGAAGCTTCGTTTTACGGAACACCCGTTATAGCTACAAAATGTGGAGGCCCTGAAGAGATAATCGCACACAATGAAACAGGTTTGCTGGTAGTAAAAAAAGATGTGGACGCAATGACTGAAGCAATTTTAGACCTTGCAAATAATCCTGAAAAAAGACTACGATTTTCGATGCGTGGGAAGCAGTATGTGCGGGAAAAATTCAGCATTGAGGTGTTCAAAAAATCGTTCACAGAAATTCTTCGCTAATGGCCAAAAGTGTTTTATTTCTTGTGCCCTACCCTCTTAAAGTTGCGCCTTCCCAACGCTTCCGTGTAGAGCTTTATGAACCTGTATTGCAGGAGCATAATGTGCGTTATGAAATTGCAAGCTTTATGGATGACGCAACATGGAACATCATCTTCAAACCGGGAAATACTTTTAAGAAAATAGCAGGAATTGCCAAAGGTTATCTGAGACGAATCGGACATCTCTTCAAAGCCACGCAATACGATTATGTATTTATCCATCGCGAAGTCGCCCCACTTGGGCCTCCGATATTTGAATGGATCATTGCGAAGGTGCTTCACAAAAAAATCATCTACGATTTTGACGACGCAATATGGATTTCTAATATCAGTACCGCTAATAAATTTGCGAGTTGGTTGAAGGCTTTTTGGAAAGTGAAATACATCTGCAAGTGGGCACACGTAGTAACCGGTGGCAACGAATATCTGAACAATTATGCAAGGCAACATAACGCCAGACAAACAATCATTCTTCCTACTTGTGTGGACGTTGAAAGGAAGCATAACAAAGTAAAAATTCATGGGAACCACAAACCGGTTATTGGATGGACGGGTAGCCATTCAACGCTATTTTATCTTGATGAAATTGTTCCTCTTTTAAAGAAATTGCAAGAGGAAAACAACTTTACCTTTCTTGTAATTGCAGACAAAAAACCAGAAATAGATTTAAGAGACTGGCAGTTTATAAAATGGAATGAAGCAACAGAAGGAAGTGATCTTTTGAAGATGGACATTGGAATAATGCCCCTAAAATCTGATGCATGGAGCGAGGGTAAATGCGGGTTTAAACTGATTCAATATTTATCTTGCGGCATACCTGCAATCGCCGACCCAATAGGCGTAAACAAAGTGATTATTGACAACGAAAAGAATGGTTTTATCTGTAGTACAAAAGAAGAGTGGAAAGAAAAATTACAACTCCTCATCACCGATCCTGCACTGAGAAAAGAACTTGGAGAAAAAGGCAGAGAAAAAATTAAAAAGGAATACAGTATTCAATCGCAGGCTCAGAAATTTCTTGCTTTGTTCCAATAACTACCACCTCAAAGAAAGTATATTCTTCTCCATCGGATTGTGCTTGTAGTAAATCAGCACCAACGCAATACCATAAAACGGTAAACAAGGAATCCGGTAACGCGACAATGCACCAAAATTTCCTGAAGAAAGCCCCACAGCAAAGGCAAAAATGATAGTGAAGATGAGACAAAACTGAATAGTGGGATCGCTTCCTATGGTTTTCCAAACCCGGCGAGGTCCAATGCCAAACAATACTTTGATCGTTACCCACATGAACAAAAATGCTTCGGCTGCATTTAGAAATTGCAAGGGCTTTCTCGTTTCCCAGAGATAAGGACGGAATAAAGTAACATTAACAGCAAGAGGAAATTTTTTCAACATGCCTCCAATAGATGGATCCATATCGCCCAGACTATATGCTGTACCATCATCGCCCGAAACCGCAGCGATGTATGAACTCGTAACATAGGACGTGTTTGCAACATTCTCCAAAGAGTATTTCCCTAACTCTACTGCAAACTTTTGGGAAAAGATCAGAAAGCCACCAACACAAGCTACAATAACAAAAAGCTTAACTGCAAATCGCGTCGTCGCACTTGAAATCTTGTGAGAGTATGTGAATAAAATCCAAAGCAACAATGCAGGGATGAACGCAAGTAAAATGTAGAGTTTAATACTCGCAATCAGCCAAAAGCTTACAATGGTGAGTACGATATTTTTCAATGAAAAATCGCGCAACAGCAACATGCGGAATGCGCCGTAAGTCATCCACCCAAGCCCGAACATGCAAATGGTGTCTTTAAAAATTCCGGAGCCCCACATGATAGTGCTTGGAATGAAAAGCGTACACCAGGCGATGTATCTCGTGTACTGAGGATACTTTGTTGCGAACGTTTGAAACAAGGCCCAAATACCAGTGAAAGAAATTGCACCGAATAAAACTGCAGTTGGTAAGTAAGTAGTAAATGTAATGATGCCCAAAAAAGCTGTGATGCAACCAACCGTATATTCTGTAGGCGCTTCGTACCACCACAACTTTGAAATATAGTCTGAATAGTCGCCGTCATACCACGGAGGTATGCGCAAAATCAAGTTGAACCATTTTGAAGGAGATTCACTAAAAGAACTATTGATGACCGTAGCATGAAAATGATAATTGGCGGTGTCTCCTCCGCCATAGTAATACTGGTAAATAAGACCGATGAAAATTGCACCGCCAACTTTTGCGATCAATCCCGGCATAAAATATTCTCTCCACGGATGCCCGATTGGATAAAGGTTATCACGAAAAAAATAAGCAACAACGAAAACGATGACAAGGAAGATGGGCAATAATAAATAGTCCAGCAGCGATATAAATTCCATTGTATCTTTAGGTTATTGCATTAATCTCCATTGTCCTTCCATGTGCGGTATAACAGGCTTGTTTGCTTACAATTCGCAGGCAAAATCGAACCTTTCAAAAATAACACAATCAACTCAGAAATTATTTTTAAGAGGCCCTGATAGTGGTGACGTTTTCAGTGACGATAAGTGTGCGTTGGGGCACAGGAGACTTTCCATCATTGATACTTCAACTGGTGCGTCACAACCAATGACAGATGTTACAGAGAGATTTGTACTTGTCTTCAATGGGGAGATTTTCAACTATCAAGAGCTTTCTAAAAAATATCTTGAAGAAATCTGGCAGCAAATCGGGGGCGCAAAAACCACCTCCGATACAGAAGTGCTTTTGTACTTGTTGATTGAATATGGTACAGAATGCCTTACGTGGTTGAGTGGCTTCTTTGCTTTTGCTTTATACGACAAACAAACCGGAGAGCTACTCTTAGCAAGAGACCGATTTGGGAAAAAGCCATTGAACTATTTTAGCGATGAAAATCATTTCGCTTTTGCGTCGGAAATGAAGGCGCTGTTTGAGTTGGGCATTCCTCGTGAAATTGACTTCACTGTACTTCATCAATATCTTCAGCTTAACTACGTTCCGCAACCTCAAAGCATGATAAAAGGTGTGGAAAAATTAAAGCCTGGACATTTTCTAAAAATCAAAAACAATAAAATAGCCGACTACAAAGCCTACTATTCAATAAACATAAAAGCGGAGAAGTACAACGAATATTCTTACGAAGAAGCGCAGCAGGAATTTGTGAAACTGATGGATGTATCTGTGCAGGAAAGAATGATAGCGGATGTTCCTTTAGGTGCTTTTCTTAGCGGTGGAATTGATTCTTCTATTATCGTTGCACTTGCAAGTCGCTATACGGACAAGCTCAATACTTTTTCGATAGGTTATAAAGACAATCCATTTTTCGATGAAACCTATTACGCAAAACTCGTTGCTGACAAATACAAAACCAACCACACGGTTTTTTCACTAACTACCAATGATTTTCTCGAACATGTACACGACGTGCTCGATTATATGGATGAACCCTTCGCCGATTCTTCTGCGATTCCGGTTTATATTTTGAGTATGCACACCAGAAAGCACGTAACTGTTGCGCTAAGCGGTGATGGCGGAGACGAAGTGTTTGCAGGCTACAACAAACATGCGGCAGAATGGAAAATCAGACAACAATCACTGGCGAAAACATTAGTTAGTGCGGGTCTTCCTATTTGGGAAATGTTACCTAAAAGCCGCAACAATAAGGTCACGAATATTTTTCGGCAATTACACCGTTTTGCAGAAGGTGCGAACCTTAGTTTAAAGGATAGATACTGGCGATGGGCTTCTTACAACACTGCTGAAAAGGTAAACACATTGCTGCATTCTTCCATTGTTGCAAAAGTGAATAACCACAAATTGAAAGTCGAAAAAAACAGCATTTTGTCGGGCTTGAACAATGGCGATTTCAATGAAGTATTGCTTACCGATATGAACCTTGTTTTGCTGAGCGATATGCTGGTGAAGGTTGATTTGATGAGCATGGCAAACAGCCTGGAAGTGCGTAGCCCTTTCCTCGACTACAAAGTGGTGGATTTTGCATTCAGCCTTCCTTCTTCTTACAAGATTGATGGAAAACTGAAAAAGAAAATTGTGCAGGATTCGTTTCGATCTATGTTGCCGGAAGAATTATACAATCGTCCCAAACATGGCTTTGAAATCCCCTTGCTCGATTGGTTTAGAAAGGATCTGTGGAGTATGATTGATACAGACCTGCTGGAAAAAGAATTTGTTGCCCAACAAGGCATCTTTAACGTAGCAAGTATTGAGGCATTGAAGAAAAAACTTTTGAGCAGCAATCCTGAAGACAGCCACGCAACTATTTGGGCTTTGATTGTTTTTCAATATTGGTGGAAGAAATATTTGGGTGAAGGGTGATGAAAAGGTAAAAGGTAAAAAGTAAAATCAAAAAGAAAGGAAAGGTAGAAAGGTGAGGGGGAGAAATTGCCTTTATGAACAAGCTCACAACCTTACAGTTTGACAACCTCAGCAACTTCACAGCATCTAATAACAACCGCTTAATATTCTTTACAATTCAATTGTTTTACTTTTGATTTCAACGTATATCTATCCATGCCTCGCGTCTTACGAATACACAACCGTCTTATCATTGGCGGCCCTGCTATCAATGTAACTTACCTAACCCGGTATATGCAGCCGGAGTTTGAAACAACGCTTGTTATAGGGGGTAAAGACGATCATGAGCAAGATGCTATTCACCTTACAAAAGACCTGGGCATAGAGCCTGTGGTGGTAAATGAAATGCGCCGCGATATTCATCCTTTGCAAGATGGAGTAGCCTATCAAAAGATCAAAGCACTAATAGAAAAACACAAACCCGATGTAGTGCATACCCATGCAGCAAAAGCAGGCGTTATAGGACGGCTTGCCGCTGAAGCTTGCAATGTGCCTGTTATAATTCACACTTTTCACGGACATGTATTTCACAGCTATTTCAACAAATGGCAAACCAATATGTTCATTCACATAGAACGTTATCTTGCCAAAAAATCTACCGGAATAGTTGCCATTAGCTCCAGCCAGAAACACGAACTGGCAAACATCTATAAGATTTGTCCTGAAGAAAAATTACAAGTCATTCCGTTGGGTCTCGACCTCGATAAATTTCAATACAAGCAAGAAGAAAAACGTGCAGCTTTTCGAAGTAAATACAAAATAGACGACGACGAATTAGCCATAGGAGTTATCGGTAGAATTGTCCCTGTAAAAAACCATTCATTGTTTGTTGCCGCCGCCAAAAAAGTGCTGGAATTCACTACGCAAAAAGTGCGGTTCATTATTGTGGGCGATGGCGATATGCGTCCGCAAATGGAAGAGGAATTTCGTGCAGCAAGAATAGACTATGCTTACTTTCCTGAGAATAATAAAAAAGCCACTGCTATCTGCACTTCATGGCTTACCGCTATGGACGAGGTACTTGCCGGACTCGACATGGTTGCCCTCACTTCCCACAACGAAGGCACGCCTGTATCGCTCATCGAAGCACAAGCAGCAGGAAAGCCAGTGGTTTCTACTAATGTGGGTGGCGTGTCGGATGTGGTTATGAATGGAAAATGTGGTTTTGTAACTCCAGCGGGACAAACCAACGAAATGGCAGAGGGGCTGTTATATCTTTTGGAGCGCCCTGATAAACGCATATTGTTTGGCGAATTTGGACGGAACTATGTGCAGAGCAAATTTTCTTATCAGCGCCTGGTGAGCGATATGTCGGAATATTATAACCGACTTATTGCGGAGAGGAAAAGATAATGGAATGTTCTTACCGGTCGAAGCGTCCCACTTCATTCTAAATTCATACCTTATCATACACTTCATCCTTATCCAAAAAACCATATTCCTCTATTTGTGGTAATAACTTTCCTGCAAGTGCGTTGTGTGCAATGCTAAGGTCTGCGAGTTCGTCTGCTGCAAGATGATGTTCTTTCAGACATTGCCTTATTTGATACCAGCCAGCATCCCAGGTGGCTATTTTCCATTTACCTGTAACCATGCTTTTTAGGTTGGCAAAATAAATTTTGTAAACGGCTTTTGCCTTATTCAATACATGCCGGGCTTCTTCTGACAATTCGTTTTTAGCAAGCCATTGGGCAACGAATCTATCCTCATCGTTTGTCAATTCAATTCTAAAATCAGCATCTGTAACCTCCCAGCGCTTTAGCTCCGATATTTTGAAAGGGAAAAAATTGTTTTTGATCTGAAAGACCTTGCGGTGATAAGAAACATTCTTTAATGCCGCTGTTTCGTTTGACAATGCAAAAAGGCTCCACACCACACAATCATTCAGAAATTCTTTGGAAGGCTCAGTATGCGGAACAAGGAATTGGTTTCTGTCGTTAAGCCACGTTGGTTTAGGGATTTTTCTTACAGCATGGAGCGTCAACGCTTTCTCGAAATTTTCTTTGATAATAGTAAAGGCTCCTGCGCTCACACTTGGGGAAGATAGTATTACAACATACTTCGAGTTTTGAAAGTCGTTTCCTTTACTACATATCGAAGCAAGAAAATCTGGTCTTGCTCTATGCCTCGTATCTATGTTGCCCGACTTTACAGTGATTGCATTACTTAATGCTGGAAGAATATAGTTGTTAGAATTTTGGGGGCGTTGTACCCAGTTGTTTAATACATCAGTAGCACTAATAAGACGAAGGTGTTTAATCCCTACTGTTTCGGCATCATCATTGGCGATGTCAAGTTGTATTTCTGCCTGCTTTGCTGTTCTTTTTTTTGAAAGATTCCAAATGAGAAATCCAATCGGGTATTTTCCTCTTACTCCATGAAAGTTTGTTGATTTAAAAACGAAACCCTTTTCAAATCTGTAATTGAAATAGCGATCACGATAATCAACGCTATCGGGCGCATTAAGATACTTTAGCTTCGAAAACATTCCGAGATATGTCTTTGAAGGAAACTCGTGTGATATTCGATACATGAACTGCACAAATAACTCTCTCTTTGCATGACCCACCCCTTGCATGTCCATTATTTGCTCAACTTTTGTTTTGCTCACTCCAGTCTTGGACACTTTCTTCTTCGCATCTTGTGCCGTAGCAAATGGAGGGTTTATGTAAACGATCCAGATAATGTCGGGGTTTGCAAGATCGTCGCGTAATTTTTTCGGGAGTTTCCAATTAGGTGTAAATGGAAGGTTGTCTTTGTTGAAGAGATATTCTACATCATCATTCAGATAATCGTACTGAAAGCAAGTAGCGTCTTTAAAAACCTTGCGCAAATGATCTGCCTCACCAGTATGAAGGGTTGAGAGATATAGGTATTTATACGCTGCTGCCGGAAGATGATATTCAAGATTGCCCGTGCCCGCAGCCATATCCCAAATACGATACTTGCCTGACTGATACCAATTCTTACCCAGTGTTTCTGTAAAATAATGGATTGACTTTTTAGCAAACCGAAGCGGGGTATAAAACTCTCCTTCAAACCTCCTTTGGTTCTCATCCGTAAGCCTGTCGAGTTTGGAATGAATACCTGTGATTACATCGGGGTTTGACACATAATCATAAACACTCCAGAAGTAATCATAGTCTTTCATGAGTATCTTCTGCGTCTTCGAGTTCTTATCCTCAAAGGTGAAAACGACTCTGTTATGCTCTCTGTCTATGATGATCTTTTCTTTCTGAATATTGGCGAGAAAGTAAAAGGAATCTTTGTAGCCATTTTGAATGTAATGTCCCAACACATGCTTCCAATGATCGAACACGGCTTCAAAGTTTTCTTCATTGATCACCTTCTTATCACCGAAGTCGAGCAGCATTTGGGGGTTCAGCGCATTTTGTAGATTTTTAGTGAATGCAGCGTGTTCTCCTTTTAATGTAATCTTATAAACATGTAGGCTGTCGGTTTGCGGCTCCTTTACAAGATGGTTTTGGGTCGGGCTTGCTTGCGGGTCTTTCCCAGTCGTAGCTGTCGTTTGAATAATAGTTAGCCCATTTGCGCGTTTCGGTAATAGTTGCCTCATTCTTATCTGCAAGGCATATAAAAAAGGGAATTGGTACTTCTACTTCTATAAACTTTAGCCTTCGGATGTAATAAAGCGACTGTGCTAATACCGTAGCTCGAGCTTTGAGGTTATTAAAGTTTTTGTCTGTTTTAAATTCAAATAAAATCTGCGGCGTGTACAGATCGTGCCGATGCGTTGTATCGTAGGGAAGGTTATAAAAAGAAGCGAAAGCTGCTTTCACCATTTCTTCAGTTGCAGCAACATCCAGTTTTTGTTTGAATTCTTCGAAAGTCATTGGAAAGAAGTTCGTTGGCGAGTGTTTCGTAAAAGTGCAGAATTAATTGGGACATTGCAATTTTAGATAACGGTCATTGTTGCAATTTCCGTCGTTGCCGCCTTTTGCAGGCATTTTACTATAATTTCTGTACCGGTCGAAGCGTCCCGCTTCATTCTAATCCATAACCTCCTGCTGATATTTCTCCTTAAAGAAATTCACCGTCTGTTTCAATCCATCCATAAATCTTTGAGTAGGTTGGTAGCCAAGCAACTTTTGTGCTTTTGAAATATCGGCAAGTGAGTTCCTAATATCGCCTTCGCGTGGGTCTCTATAAGTCGCTTCGTGCGTTGCACCCAACATTTCGCGGATAGATTCGTACAAAAAGTTTACAGAGAAATTTTCACCAACAGCTACGTTATAGGCTTCCCCAAATGCCTGCTCATTCTCACAAAGCAACCCGCAAATATTTGCCTGCACTGCGTTGTCAACATAAGTGAAATCGCGTGTTTGTTCGCCATCGCCGTTAATGTACACTGGCGTTTGCTTTAGTATTCCACTAACGAACAAAGGAATCACTGCGGCATAAGGCCCATCAGGGTCTTGTCGGGGGCCAAACACGTTGAAATAACGTAGCCCTACTACCTTCATGCCGTAAAGTTTTGCGAACACATCCGCATACAGCTCGTTCGTTTTTTTAGTAACCGCATAAGGCGATAATGGGTTGCCAACACGATCTTCTACTTTCGGCAAATTAGGTTCATCGCCATAAACAGACGAAGAAGAAGCATAGACAAATGTTTTCACACCACTATCTTTTGCGGCAGTTATCATGTTGAGGAAACCGGTAACATTCACTTCATTGCTCGTAACAGGATCTTTTACTGAACGCGGCACAGAACCCAGCGCCGCTTGATGCGTAACATGATCTACGCTTTCACATGCACGTTTGCAAGTTTCAAAATCGCGAATATCACCTTCAAGAAATTCAAAAGCTGGATGATCTTTGAAAGGCGCAATATTCTTTTCAAAACCCGTCATAAAATTATCAAGTACACGCACTTTGCCTGCACCATTTTTAAGAAGGTATTCGACAATATGCGAGCCGATGAAACCTGCGCCACCCGTTATTAGAAAACTTTTTGAAGAAATATCAGCGTTATGAAATTGCATTAGAGACTCCAGTATTTTAGTTCTTTAATCTTGTTTCTAAAAATGCCTTTGATGTCAACAAAAATGGCATTCGGTTTTGTAAGCGATTTGAAATACGCTTCGTCTTTATTCGTGTACTCATTGTGGTTTACAGCAACAATTACCGCATCGTAATCTTTCTCTATTTCATTTAAACCATAACCATATTCGTGCATCAATTCTTCGTGCTCGGCATAGGGATCAGTAACATGAACATTGATGCAATAATCTTTCAGTTCCTTCACCATATCCGAAACTTTTGAATTGCGGATGTCGGAAACATTCTCTTTGAAAGTAGTTCCCATCACCAGCACTTTAGCTTCAAGAATATTGGTGCCGCCTTTTATAAGATCGCGAATTAGTTTCTTTGCAACGTAAGCAGCCATTTCATCGTTGATGCTGCGCCCTGCAAGTATCACCTTCGATTGATAACCTAACTTGTTGGCTTTGTAAGTGAGATAGTAAGGATCCACACCAATGCAATGTCCACCTACAAGACCCGGAAAAAACTTCAGGAAATTCCATTTTGTACCCGCCGCTTCGAGCACTTCAAAAGTATTAATGTCCATCTTGCCAAAAATGATGGATAGCTCATTCATCAAGGCAATGTTCAAATCGCGCTGTGTGTTTTCAATAATCTTCGCGGCCTCGGCAACCTTCACAGATGATGCACGATGCACTCCGGCTCTCACTACAAGTTCGTAAGTCTTTGCAATTTCATCAAGCGCCTCCGCATCATTGCCTGAAACTACTTTTACTACATTTTCCAGGGTATGCACCGTATCTCCAGGGTTAATGCGTTCGGGAGAATAACCGTATTTAAAATCAACCCCAGCTTGCAAACCTGAAACTTTTTCCACTACAGGCAAGCAATCTTCTTCCGTACATCCGGGGTAAACTGTTGATTCGTACACCACATAATCGCCCTTCTTTATTACTCTTCCAATAGTTTCTGATGCTTTTAAAACAGGCGTAAGATCTGGCACATTGTGGTCATCAACTGGCGTGGGAACTGCCACTACAAAAAACTTAGCCTCTCGCAATAAAGAAAGGTCGTTTGTAAATTCTATATCGCTGTTTTCAAAAGCCTCCTGGGGCAATTCATTGCTGGGATCAATACCCTGCTTCATCAGTTCGATTCGCCTGGCGTTTATATCGAACCCAATGACTTTGGTATGTTTCGCGAATGCAAGAGCAATAGGCAAACCAACGTAGCCGAGACCAATTACGGCCAGCTTCTCCTCCTTGTTTATCAGACTTTGGTACATACAGGTATTTGGGAAAATTTATGACGGTGCAAAATAGAAGAATAACTAAGAATATGGAAGTGACGCATAGTAGATAACACGGTACTAACACACAAGAAAAGAGAAAAGCCACTCATCGTGGCTTTTTCTAAGTTATTCAGCTTTCTTTTCCGGCTTGGTGTTCGTTTTGATTTTTGCAGGACGGCTTTTGCCAAAAGTTCCTTTTGAAATTTTACCGCGCTTTGTGCGTTTATCACCTCTTCCCATTTTTTTCTGTTTTTTTTAAGTTGTAAAAATAAAAAAAGCAAAAGACAATGTCCCTTGCTTTTTTTCTCCTTCTTAGCGAAAATTATTTTTTACCACCGCCGCCAATTTTTGTAGAAAATTCTTTTCCTGCCTTGAACTTAGGAACCTTCCTTGCTTTGATCTTGATCGTTTCTCCTGTTTGTGGGTTGCGACCATTGCGTGCAGAGCGCTCAGAGACAGAGAATGTACCGAAGCCTACCAGCGTAACGCGATCCCCTTTCTTCAAAGAAGTAACCACTGCATTAGTAAATGAATCTAACGCTTCGTTCGCTTGTGTTTTTGTAACGCCTGCGTCTTTTGAGATCTTATCGATCAGTTCAGCTTTGTTCATAGCTTGTGTGTGTTTTTTGTTGTGAACAAATAATTCAGATGTAACAAATATACTTAGGTTTAGGGCACTTCCAAATATCTTTAGAATAATTTACTCGCTCAAACGCTTGCCTGTGGCAGCTTTTCGCAAGTGTCGTCAGGATTCTACCTGCATTACCGTTCTGAAAGCAATAAATCTATTTCCAAATTTTTGAAAGCCTTTGTCGCGCATAGCGGGTGCGTATTCTGAAATGTAGGTATCGTATTGTTCGAGGCTTTTGCAAAAGTACTGCACTGAATAAGTAATGCCTTCAGTTTCATCTTGCTCCAGCAATCTGCATAAACGATAATCTAAAAATAAGCCCGTTTTCATAAGATCGGGAATATGTTCGGTTTTCATCCAATTGACCCACGCTCCCGCCAACGCACTTTCAATTTTTACAGTTACATTGTATATGATCATGAAAAGATTTTTACTACCATTTTTCTTCTATTGAAGCCATTATAGTTAAATAACTAACGTAGCGATCTTGGGAAATTTCCTCTCTTTCCACAGCATTTTTCACCGCACAGTCCGGCTCATTAAAGTGCAGGCAATTGTTGAATTTACATTCATTCAAAATGCTTCTCATTTCCGGGAAATAATGAGACAATTCTTCTTTCTCAATATCAATTAAACCAAACTCTTTTACACCGGGTGTATCTATGATTCTACCACCGAAAGGAAGATCGAACATCTCAGCAAAAGTAGTAGTGTGCTGTCCTTTACCACTCCACTCGCTTACCTCGGTAGTTCGCAAATTAATATCAGGAATTAACTGGTTGATAAGCGTACTTTTTCCCACACCTGAGTGCCCGCTAAACAGAGTCGTTTTTCCCTTAAGTCTTTCTTCCAGCGGCGCTACACTTGCATGTTGCAGTGCGGTAACTGCATAGACTTCGTACCCGGCTTTTGTGTACATTTCCGTCCATGCCTCAAGCTGATGCTGATGCTTCTTTTTGAGAACGTCAGTTTTGTTGATGACGATAATTGCAGGGATGTGATAGGCCTCGGCGGTTAGCAAAAAACGATCTATAAATCCTTGCGAAGTTCTCGGCGCTGCAATGGTTGCAACTACAAGAGCAAGATCAAGATTTGCCGCTACAATATGCTTTTGGTTTTTGTTGTGGGGGGAGACACGAACGATATAATTAGTTCTGTCTTCAATTTGTTTAATGACAAGATTGTTTTCCTCACCAGGCTCTTCGTCAAACACTACAATATCGCCCACGGCAATCGGATTGGTAGAAGAAATAGCATCGTCTATTTTCAACTTCCCTTTGATGCGGGCATTTCTGAAAGTGCCTTGCGCATCCCGCACCAGATACCAACTTCCTGTAGATTTATAAATGATTCCCTGCACCGATCAAAATTCAAATTCCAAATTCCAAATTCCAAATCACAAATTCCAAATCACAAATTCCAATGACGACAATAAAAACTATTCGTAACGCAATGCCACAATCGGATCAAGCCTGGATGCTTTCATAGCAGGATAGATACCAGAAAGAACGCCGACAATTGCACATAAACTTACGCCCACTCCCATCCATAACCAGGGAATAATAAAACCTGTATCAAAAACAAGGCTCAGTGCATTTCCAGTAAGAATACCAGCAATAATACCGATGCCGCCACCAAAGAGACTAATGAGTACTGCCTCTGTAAGAAATTGCTGCTGTATGGTAGATGAGCGTGCGCCAAGCGCTTTACTGATTCCAATTTCGCGGGTGCGTTCTGCCACAGATACCAGCATGATGTTCATTAAACCAATAACGGAGCCAAGCAACGTGATGATACCAATTACAAGTGCAGCCCAGCCTATGTAGTTTACAATGTCAAGTAATGACTCAGCAAGCGTATCATTCTGATTAATGGAAAAGTTGCTTTCAGATTCGAGCGGAAGCTTTCGGATAATCCTAAAAATTCCCTCGGCTTCTTCTGCGGCAAACTTCTTTTTGTTTACGTCATCTACCATCACACTGATTGTGTAGCTGCGACTTCCACCATACACACTGCGCACATTGGCTATGGGCAGCAGCACAGTATTGTCGGCATTCATAAACATGCTTCCACCCTTCGATTCAGATATTCCTACCACCCGATATTTTATATCGCCGATAGACACAACAGTGCCGAGCGCCTTTTTATATTTCGTTTTGAAAAGCTTTTTTGCAACACCATTTCCCAGTATGCAGACGTAACCGCCTGAATACAATTCATAGTCGGAAAAATTTCTTCCTGCATCAAGTTTTGTATCGGTGAGTTTGAGATAATTTTCATCAATGCCAACCGTTCTGATGTTGGGATTTGTTTTTAAGGAACCATGCTTTACAGTTGCAATCATAGCTCCTGAAACAGAAATACCGATAGTGGATGGAAAAGTAAAACGCTCTTTAAATTCCTTTGCCTCTTCGTACTTTATATTTTTCACTTCTGTGGAAGAAATGCTCACACCACCCGATCTTCTTTTCTTCTTTACAACTTCATTTGTGATTTGAAAAGAGTTAGCACCCAGACTGCTAAAATTGCTGTTTACACTCGCTTTCAAAACTTCTATGCAAGTAAGAATTCCTATCAGTGCCCACAAGCCCAGACCAATGATGGAGATGGTAAGAATGGAGCGTAGCCGATTGTTACGAAGCGCACGAAAAGCAAGTGTAAGATTGAAAAATAGTTGCATTGCCTGCCGCCAAAGTTAGCAGAAATGAGGAAGGAGATTTGATGCCATTATTTTTTTCTGAGCGTGATGCGGCGGGCGACAACAATGCGATAAATTCCATTTTCAGTTTGTTGCCAGAGATCGGCATTATTGAGGCGTGCAAAGTTTCTGTTCGCAAAATTCACGTAGTACACACCGGCATACCATTTTTCGGAATTGTAACCAGCCGCCGCACGAGCTGTTCCGTTGAGATGCAACCCAAATGACGATTCAGATGTTCCGGTTGTGTTTTCACTGAAACTGGTATTATTCCCACCTATTCCCAGTGTAAGTGCCAACGTAGCAAACCAATGCTCTCTATACACAAAAGTGTGGGCATAACCACCATTGACCCCAACGCTTGAAATGCTCGTTTTATCAAAAAGAATCGGAGATGCTCCAGGAGCGGTAAACTCTGGCGGAAGAATTGCCGAATCACCTTTTACGCGTGTATGATTTAGATTAATGCCTACCAGAAACGAACCTGCACTTTTGCGCTGCCATTCATTTTGCACAAAAGAAGCGCGGTAAGAAAATCGCTTATCGTTGAAGATGTATTGCCCGTTAAGACTGTAGAACTGGCTTTCCATATCGGGTCGTAAAGCATAAGGAGCAACCACCGGACGGGAAGAAATTAAGTCATTATCGCTCAGGTAATGTCCTTTATACACTTTTGCAAGTACGTCAATCGCAAACGTTGGTCGGTAAATATAACTTGCGAGATCAAGCCCTTTGGTTTTGCCATACACATCATCGTCATTATTGAGTAGCGGAATACCGAATGTAATATTCAACCCGAAAGACCCATAGTTAAAACCAAGACCTACTCCGGTAATATCGTTGGGAGAATATTCGGCTTCATGCTTTTTTCCTTTCTGCCCTATTTGGTAATCGTTGATCTTTCTGGAGCCTAATAAACGCAGCACTAAAGTGTGGGAATAATTAGAAATGTAGGTGTCATCAGTAGGCGGAGTTATTTCATCCTGGGCTATAGCGATGAACGGTAAGAAAAAGAATATTACGAAAAAGCGGATTGCCTGAATCATAAAATTCTATTATTAAAAAATCAAGCCGTGTCTTTCAGCTATTTCTAATAACGTCATTTCATCAGCGCTACTTATTTGTTAGAGGCAAGTTGCCAACGGGAAAAATTACTGCAAGAAGCGTACTTAGGGTCTATTCTAATGTAGTAGTTAGGAAGCCTGTTCATTAACCACTCTTCTGTTTTTTTAGCCTGCTTTTGCTGCAAAGCTACCTGTTGTATTTTGCTGTAATCGTCTTTAAGATTTGCCTTGTGCGGCTCAGTTCTCGATTTCAAATAAACAATACGAAGCGAACGCTCACCACGGTCTGTATTGAATAATTGCGGTTGAGAAAATGAACCCACTTTCATCGTATCAATCATTAGCACCATCGCTGGGTCAAGGCGGTCAATTTCCAATTGTGCAGTGCCGGTTTGAGGATCAATGACCATACCGCCCGTATTTTTTGCAGCTTCATCGGTTGAAAATTTTCCTACCGCTTCAGGAAAAGTGAACTTGCCTGCAATAAGCAATGCGCGAACGCTATCCAACTTTTCTGATGCAAGTTTAAAATCTGCCGAAGTTCTTTCCGGACGAATAAGAATATGGCGCACGTCTGCAACCTCTCCTTTGCGCTGTATCATTTGAATAATGTGATAGCCAAACTGTGTTTTCACGAGCGGCGACACTTCTCCATTTTGCAGTTTGAAGGCTGCGGCCACAAATTCAGGGGCCCAGCCACCACCAGTACGGTTTATGTCGTTGTATCTTCCACCATTATCACGGCTGCCGGGGTCGTCGCTATAAAGTCCTGCGAGGGTTTCAAAGCTTTTCCCCTCCACTACCACCTGATTGCGAATATCTTCAAGCTTCTTTTTTGCATATTCATCCAACTCTGCGCTAACGGGAGGATCAATCACTATTTGTCCCACTTCTACCGATGCAGGAAAAAACGGCAAACTGTCAACAGGAATTTTATTGTAAAACTGCTGCACTTCGCTCGGAGTAATTTTTACGTTCTCCAATATTTTCTGTTGCATCTTTTCAGCCATCAACTGCTCCTTAAAAAGTTCGCGGTTTTCTTCCTTTAACTGATAGATTGTCTTACCCGCAATTTCTTCCAACTTTTCTTTAGAACCGTACTGTCTTATGAAGGTGCGAATGCGATTTTCAATTGTTCCTTCCACATCTTCATCCGACACCAATAAACTATCACGATCAGCCTGCTCTACCAACAATTTTTGGATAACCATCTGTTGTAGCAAATAGCATTTTACGGTATCACTTATTCCAGGATCCTGAGCTTTCATGGTGCTAAACTGCACATCAAGATCGGACTGCAATACAATTCTGTTTTTTCCTACCACCGCCATTATTTTATCTGCCGTTCCCAAAATATCCTGCGCCTTAGCAAATGGAGATATGGCAAATAAACAAACGAGCAAAAAACCAATTTTATTGGGCAATGGAAACTTTGAAAAATTCATAACTGAATGATGAGATGATGGCAAAACTATGCTTAATTGAATGTGATAGGCGACGCAATAAATATTTTAACGTTATGGCTTAACCCTTCTTTTTCTTCAGGAAAAGGCTACGCAAATCTTTAGTGTTGTAAAATTCGGCTGCTAATGGTTTGTACTGATTGCCACGCACCCAGCTTTCAAATTCAGGAATGGCCTGCTCATGAAACTTAGTCCATGCTTGGTAAGTGTTTGCATTTTCTGCCATACCGAACAACCATTGATTGTAAGCATCAAACTCGCCTTCCCGCAGCATTTTATCGTGATAACTAAATAATGAAAACGGGTATTTACCGGCAAAGCTATTGTTCCAATCCATAGCGAAGCGAGTGCGCAACATGATGAGATTTTCAGTAGTAATGCCATCTGAAACTACGGGCGCAAGTGGCAACATTACCTGCATCACTGCGGCTTCAAAACTGGTTTCTTCGCCGCTGGTAATATCAGAACCATATTTAGGAACTATGGTAGCATTGGTAGTGGTAAATATTTTTTGATAGGCTTGTATCATTAGCTTTCGCACTTCCGTGCTGCGGCCAGTGTGGCGCTCAAGGTTAGAAAATATTTCTCCATAAATGACAGTCCATATTGGCCGGTTAGTGCTTTGATAAAAACGTGCAGCATCGTAGTAGTTCAGGTGGTAAATCGGATCTCTTTCTATTCCCTGAAGCACTGCATCTAAAGCATATTCCGCATCGTTGTTCAATTCATAATAGCGCCCAAGCTCCCGATAAAGAATGCCGGAATTCGGATAAGCTTTCAGTCCTTTTTCCGTGATGTTTTTTGCCTTCTTTTTTTCATTTTGCCCAAACAATGCAGTAGCTGCAATCTGATAAGTTAGTTCATCTGCCTGATCGTTTTTAATAAGTGGGTCAACAGTTTTATAAGCTGCCTCATAACTTTTGCCAAGATTAAGTGCCTGGGCAAGATCGCGGTGCAGCAACGGAATTTTTGGCGCTAATTGTATTGCCTGTCGTAAAAGTGTAACGGACTGATTTATTGCTCCCCTCGACAACTGTTCTTTTGCTTGCTTGTATAATTGCTCCACTTCGGGAGATGGCCAGCTAATGTTAGTTTGGGTAAATGCGTTTGTAGAAAAAAAGATAACTGCTACTAATAATGAAAATCGCCTCAACATAATGGGGCGCAAAATATCGAAAAATATGGCTCAAAGCCGCATTAACTCTTTTGTAGTGTGGAGAATATCACAACCCAATTAACATTTTCTTGGTAGTGCCAGGTTCTTTGGAAAATAATTTTCCCTTTACTTTGCCACAGTGAAAAAGTGGATCGCCTATATTTTTATCGCCATTTTCTCTTTGCAGGTTATACCTATAAAGGAAATAGGGAAGATATTGTATAAAGGGCAGATCACTGAAGAAGAAGTACATGGATACAGTGGACCAGCAAAGGGTGATGATAATTCAAAGCTCAAAAAAGAGGGCGACCCGCTGCTTCATCAAAACGTAAATTTTCAAGACCAGGCTCGTGCAGCTTTCTTAACGCACAAAATCATTACTGCCATTCACAGGTCAGAACACATTCCGGATTTCCACGTCGCGGACATAATTACTCCCCCTCCCAACTGCTAATAGCATTTCCTTAAGTTTTGATTACTGCTTCGCATTTCCCATTGCGTCGCAAATTCTACTTTACATTACAAATTTGTCATTCAATTTTTATGAAGCAAGGATCTTCACTATTTGGCCATTTAAGAAAAGATCTGGTATCTGGGCTTGTTGTTTTTCTTATTGCTCTTCCTTTATGCCTTGGTATTGCTCAAGCCTCTAATGCGCCGCTGTTTTCAGGTATTGTGGCGGGAGTAATCGGCGGTATCGTTATCGGTATGCTCAGCGGATCTCATGTAAGTGTTGCCGGCCCGGCTGCAGGTCTTACAGCTATTGTGCTTACTGCATTAGGTGATCTGGGCGCTTTCGATATTTTTCTGTGCTCCGTAATTGTTGCCGGTGGCATTCAACTTTTATTGGGTTTCGCCAGAGCCGGAAGTATTGCCAATTATTTTCCTTCTTCGGTAATTGAAGGAATGCTGGCAGGTATCGGTCTTACCATTATTATCAAACAAATACCCGAAGCTTTAGGATACGATCCTAATAATGGGCAGAGTCCTGCTGCGGAAGATGGATTTTCGTTTAGCTACTTTACAGATGCTCTTCAGCATATTGAAATGGGCGCTGTGGTAATAGCATTTGTAGGGTTTAGCATTTTGATACTTTGGCAAACCAAAGCGTTTAAAAAATTAGGACTTATTCCGAGTGGCTTGCTGGTGGTATTGATAGGAACATTGATCAATGAAATGTTTCGCTCAAATGGCTCTTCACTTTTTCTTGCTGAAACGCATCTTGTAAACCTTCCGGTTGCATCTAATCCTGAAGAATTTGTAGATCAGTTTACGGTTCCTAATCTGCAAGGCTTTCTAAATCCAAAAGTTTGGATGACGGGTGTAGTGATTGCAATAGTTGCCTCAATAGAAACGCTTTTGTGTATAGAGGCTACTGACAAACTCGATCCTTTGAAAAGATACACACCTACAAACCGGGAACTTAAGGCACAAGGTCTGGCAAATATGTTTAGCGGTTTCCTTGGTGGCCTGCCAATGACGAGCGTAATTGTTCGTTCATCTGCCAACATAAATGCCGGAGCAAAAACAAAGCTATCCACCATTTTTCATGGTGTGCTTTTATTAGTATGCGTGGCTACCATCCCTATGCTTTTAAACAAAATTCCAAAAGCAACATTGGCTGTCATTCTGATATTTACCGGCTACAAACTATGCAATCCGAAAGTGTTTAAGCACATGTGGAAAGAAGGTGGTGTTACCCAGTTCATTCCATTTTTAGCTACCACTGTTGCAGTTGTTTCGCTCGATCTGTTGAAGGGTGTGGGTATTGGTTTGCTCATTAGCATCTTCTACATTTTGCGTCACAATATGCGCATTCCGTATTTCTACAGCCGCAACACTTATAGCAATGGCGAACTGATAAAACTGACACTGGCGCAAGAGGTTTCGTTTTTGAATAAAGCAACTATTAAAAACACACTCGAAAACCTACCAGAAGGTAGCAGCGTAATCATTGATGCCACACAAACTGGGTACATAGACTTTGATGTTCTTGACCTAATCAGAGAATTCCATAAAACCAAAGCGCCGGAAAAGAACATAAAAATGTCGCTGATAGGCTTTAAAGATGTTTACAAAATTCCATACACGGATGACGAAAAAGAAATCGCGTCTCCTTTTATAGGCAAGCCGGAACCAAAAGAACATACATCGGGCGACTACAAAGAGCTTCTGAAACACTTGACTCACGATAGTGACGATAAGGGGAGCGTGACCAAAACAAAAACTAATTAATCCACTTAATAAAATTTACAACCATGGGCATACACGTGCATGATTCAATCTCAAAAGACATTACCCCTCAAGATGCTTTACAACGTTTAAAAGAGGGAAATTTTCGCTTCGTTAGCAATTTGAAGATGAACCGCAATTTGCTGGAGCAGGTAAATGAAACTAAAGACGGACAGTGGCCATTTGCAGCCATTCTCAGTTGTATGGACAGCCGCACCTCTGCTGAACTATTGTTCGATCAGGGACTCGGTGATATTTTCAGTATCCGCATTGCAGGCAATATTATTTCTCCGGGTATTCTTGGAAGTCTCGAATTTGCAACGGCCGTTGCGGGTTCCAAATTGATTTTGGTATTGGGACATACTGGTTGTGGGGCAATAAAAGGAGCCTGCGATGATGTACAACTTGGTCATCTTACTTCTTTGCTGCAAAAAATAAAACCTGCAGTACAAAGCGAGGACACTATAAAAAATAACCGGTCGAGCAAGAATGCTGAGTTTGTAGATGCTGTTGCCAAACTAAATGTTCATAACAGCGTAAACCAAATAGTAAATCATAGCGAGACAATCAGAAACCTTGTGGCAGAAGGAAAGGTTGCAATAGTACCTGCAATGTATGATGTGGCAACCGGCCACGTAACTTTTTATGATGAAGACATTTTTCTGGAAGAACATCAGGAAAAAGCTACGACACTCGCAGCCGACTAAACCTCGGCTGTCCCCTGCCATCATGAAGATTTACGTGTTCATAGGGGGAACACAAAACGGGCTGCTCTTTTGGGCAGCCTTCTTTGTGTGGTATGATTTTCAAAAAAGGGTTTGCAATGGTTATCGCTGTTGTGTGTAGTTTATCTTGTATTTAAATTCAGCCACTTTCCAGTTCCAAAGTTTTAAAGTCGGTTTTGCTTGTAAATTATCTGCGACTTCTTTAATTGTCAATTCATCAGTAAAGGAACTAATGAATTTTGCCCAATAATTATCTTTAGAATCATTTAAGAGAAAGTAAAATCCTGCATCGCCGAAACGCTTATTGTTGTCCGCTTAGTATTACCCATTGTTGAGTAAACCAATCTTGAAATTTTTGCATTGTATATGCCAAATTCATAGGTCGGTTTTAACATTCGGTAGATAATTTGATTTTCCGTTCCAAGTACCGTGTTCCGAAACTGGAAGAAATCTTAATGTAGTAAACTCAAAATGAAAGTCTTTTCGATTTCTTTCTTTCATTGCATCAAAATGACGTTTAGCTTGTGGCATTTTCGAATGCCCATACACCATATCGCTCATCTCTTTTTGGGATTTCCAAACGGAGAAAGTAGATATTAGATTAGGATATCGAATTGATGCTAACGACATAGCAGTTCCCGAATGATCACGAACTAATTTTTCGACTGGTTTTCCCCAACGTAAAAATCTTGGAATTTCTGTGTATTTCATTCTAGCCAGCGTTACAGCTACAATAGGTTGAAATTCATTTTGAATTACAATCTCTGACTTTGGAATATCATAATGAGAGATTGAACCCCATTGTCTTATGAATCTCAACTTTAAATACCAGCTTTTTGAAAGTTGATTTCCGAAAGAATCTGTACGTAGAAATTTATTTAGAGCATCTTCATTATTCCATTGAGCAAATACAACTATTGTTCTGGAAAATAATCTTGTTGGTGCAAATATGGAAGAACCAAGCATCATTGCACTCATTGTTTCTGCATGAATTAGCCCATTGATTTTCGATGATTTTATTGGAAATAGAACACATTTTAAAGCCGATAAAAACGATACTTTAATTAAATGGTAGGTAAACAAACTTTTGTTTTCGACTTCGGTCATTTTATGACAGGTTCTATATAAATCACACAAACGGTCAGTCTGTAAAAAAACTATCACCAAACTGCTTTCAAACATAGCCAATATTCCGTTTGCTTAATAAGCATTGAAATAGCTTACATGCCTGTTGTAAACTGTTTAGATAGATAAGAGCGATCATTTTCTAGTTGAAAGATGGTATTTCAGCAAACAATAAAGTTCATTTTATTGATGCCTCATAAGAACCTCCGCTTATCTCCCTGTAGTTAGTGTTATCTTTTATGTGGTATGATTTTCAAAACAGAACTTTATATTGACAGGGATTTATACTTCCCCGAAAACTTGCACCATATTATGAGCAACATCACGAAAATCGGACTACTTACTTCGGGTGGCGACAGCCCCGGAATGAATGCAGCTATAAGGGCAATTGTTCGTACTGCTATTTATTACGGAATAGAAGTCTATGGAATCCGCCGGGGATATCAGGGAATGATAGAGGGGGATATTTTTAAAATGCAAACTACCGATGTTGCTAATATCATTCAGCGGGGAGGTACCATTTTAAAAACTGCACGAAGCAAAGCTTTTATGACCGACGAAGGCATGAATACGGCTTATGAACAACTACAAAAACATAGTATTGATGCGCTGGCTTTGATAGGTGGCGATGGAACATTTCGGGGTGCCGTTTCTTTTTTTAAAAAATATGCTATTCCTGCAATTGGCTTGCCCGGAACTATAGATAAAGACCTGGCAGGAACGGATTATACAATTGGGTTTGACACGGCTGTAAACACGGCAGTAGAAGCAATAGATAAAATTAGAGATACCGCCGAAGCGCACGACCGGTTGTTTATAGTGGAAGTAATGGGCAGGGATGCCGGATACATTGCGCTGAACAGTGGCATAGCTTGCGGCGCTGAAGATATTTTGATTCCGGAGTTGGTAACCCACACCGAAGAGGTATTGAAACGGATAGACTACGATGAAAAAAGAAAGAAGACAGTTCACATACTTGTAGTAGCAGAAGGGGATGATTTTGGCGGTGCGGAAGATTTACTCAAATTGGTAAAACAGCGCTTTCCAAAATTAGATACGCGCGCTACCGTGTTAGGACATATCCAACGAGGCGGATCGCCCACTTATGCCGACCGAGTACTTGCCAGTCGGCTCGGTCATGCTGCTGTGAATGCCTTGCGGGATGGAAAAACGCAGATGATGGTGGGTTTAATTAACGGCAAACTTGTTTACACACCTTTTGAAAATGTGGTGAAAGAAAATGCGAAGATGAGTGACGATATGATAGAGATGATAAGGGTGTTGGCGATATAGTTGAAAATGGAAAATGGAAAAATGAGGAGGGAGGGTTGAGGAGTGAGAGGTGAGAGGTGAAGATTGAGGATTGAAAGGAAGGAGAAAGAAAATATAGAATAGAAAACAACAAAGCCCGTCTTGCGACAGGCTTTGTAAAAATCCGTTTGGTCACCTTATTTCTATTCAATAATTGCCTTGGTGACCCCATAAATATCAGGGGCAGCCACTTTAATGATATACATACCTGATCCGGCCAAAGCAGGAGCAATGGTGGTTTGATTTACGCCAGCTTTCGCATTAACGGCTTCTCTAAACAGCTCCCGTCCTGTAAGATCATACACTGAAACGATAATAACTTCCGCTTTTGCAATTGCATAAGCAAGCGTCAACTTCTGAGCAGATGCTTTTCCATAAACAACTACTGAAAATTGATTGTTTTCTTTTGCGCTCACTATACTCGATGTTCCGGTCGTAACAATACTATCCACACGCCATTGTGCACAATTTGACGCACTTTGGCTACATGCGTATTTGAAAGCAACGTATAGTTGTTGAGCAGGAAGGTTTGCACTATAAGATGCCCAGCTATTTGTGGCTCCGGCAAAGTTGATATTTAGGTTAGTCCACGAAGCAACATTTGGGTTTCCTGTTCCAGTATAATTTGTAGCATAAGAAACTTCAAGATCAGTTCCTGAAAAACCTTTGTATGCTTCAAAATTCAATTGCGGATTCGATACTCCCGTTAGGTTTACCATTGGCGATATTAACCAGTCTTCATTGTCATTGTGAGTGGTAGGGTTTCCTACTGCGCCATTCATCTGCATGTATTTGTCAACACCTGCACCCGCACAACCCCATTGTTGATTTGTTCCAGTCACGTTTTGACGAGACCAGCCTGAAGGCAATACTCCCGACCCACACGAAATATCAAACAATTCGTTCAATACAGTAGGTGTTGGAAAGACTGTGGTGAAATCCCAATCGGTAGTATCGTAAATACCAAAAGAATTAAATCCCGCAGTATCGAAAGCGGTAGAGTCGAATGTAACGTGATAGGTAGTACCCATAGCCAATACCACACCGCTTACTGTTACAGCAGTGCCTGAAGCTGCAACATTGGAAGATGAAGCTGCAATAGTCTGGGTGTTTTGTGTGGTTCTGTTTTTTACATAAATATTGCCTGCACCTTTTGAAATATTCCGGTCGAATGTGATTGTAAGATTACTTGACGTAGCAACATTGCTACTATTATCAGCAGGAGTTAGTAACACTACATTAGGTTTAACACTTCCGGCTGCCGAACCCGACCAGCTGAGCGTATAGTCATCAATACCAGTAGTTGGACGGCTGCCCGCGCCGCTTGTTCCTGTTAGATTTACAATGCGTATCCAAACAGGACCAGGGTTGTTATTCAACGCATTCCCAAAGTTTGCTGTGATGATTGAATTGCTGAACGTGTTGCTACCTGTAGCTGGTGAAACAGGAATAGTGTTTACGGGTATAAAAGTGGTGGGATTATTTCCTATACCATAATCTACAACCCAATTGCTAACTCTCGCTATCATTGAATCAAGCCCTTGAAGTTTGAAAGACAATGAAAAATTGCTAAGGGTAGTAGTATTAGCGATTTGAAGAACAAAGGCAACGCCTGTATCGCTGGGAAAAACACCACTTGTTTGGGCTACCTGGCGAACTCCTAATGGCCGATCAGTTGCCGCTTGCTGCGCAGCCGTTGTTCCACTTGCAAAAGTCAGAAAAGCATTTGCTGACGCAAGATTTTTAAACCCACCAGTTGTGCTAGTCCATGACGCACTAGCGCCTGTAGCATTTGCAATAAAACCATTGGATGAGTCTATTCCAAGGAAAGTAGAAGACGCTTTAATCCGTACCGACCAACCTATTGGCAAGCCTCCGCTCAAGTTGTTGAAATTTTGGGTGTAGCTGGTACCAGATAAGCTAAGCTGTGCTTGGGAAATAATCCCCATCAACAGCATCGAAAATAGTAAAGCAAGTTTTTTCATAAAGGATATTTACATTGTTTGACAAATTTGAAATGATTTCTCTTAACTCTCGAATTTTCGGATTAATAAATCATCAATTGTGATGAGAATCATCAAACGCACGAAGCCTGATAGTCAATTCTAAAACTTAGTCCGCCACTACAATCACATCATCCAATTCGAAAGTTGTGGTTTTTTTAGTGCCTGATGCTGGGTCGCTTCCTTCGTACAGAAAAGAGATATACACCGCGCCCGAAAAAGTATTGAGATTAATATTGCCGGAAAATGTCCACGTTGACGCATATCCACTTGCCGGACCTTTACTAATTACAGCAGAAAGAGGCATCCAGGTTGCAGTGGTTGGGTCGCCAATTCCAGCATAGTCGTCACTGATAAATACTTTCAACGTTGCTCCGTTATCATACCCTGCTAGTGTTTTAAAAATCAATTTAGGATTGATGGTTCCGGAAAGATTAACCAAAGGCGATATCAACCATGATTTTACAGTGGCCTGTGTAGAACCAAAAGCGGACACTTTCGCAAATTTTGTTCCTCCAAAAGAATCAACGGCATAAAGTTCATTACCTGTTTGCGCGTAGTTTACCCAGCCTGTTATGTTGGTGGTGTTCCTTGGTAAATTTTCAAAAGTTTGAGCAAGAAGTATATTTCCGGTTACAACTCCACAACGAGGTTTTGTAAACTGAACATCACCGGTATCCCGAATCAGCAATTGCGGAGTAGCTCTTGAACTGCTAATAAAGACTGTATAAATTCCAGTAATTCCTCCTCTGCCTTTCGCTACCGGCACGTTGGCAAAATTGGAGTAGTTACTTGTGCGCACAACTAATGTATTTCCACTACAATCTTTAATATCTCTGTTCGTGGTGCTGTTGGGTTGTGAGTACGCCTGGTTGGTATCGGCAAATTCCGCCTCTCTGATATGAATCAGTCTGTTGTAGTAGCGCGCTTGTGCAGCTTTTATAGTTGCAAGATCTACAGTGTCTGCTTTCACCGTATTACCGATGTTTGCCCTTACAATAAAATCGTTCATGCGCTGCTGCGGAATAAGATTCAGACCATTTTGTTCATTAGGAGAATATCCGAGAACAGGAAGACCGCCATCGTACCCCAGCCAAAGACCTTTGCATTTTACATACACTTTACGTCCCACCGGATAATCGTTGTAAAGATTGTTTGCATCAATCACCAGCATGATAGCAGACGTATCATCTTGTATTACGAGTTGCTTATAAAAATTACCTGAACGATCGTTTGCAGTTACGATACCGGAAATCACAATATCCTGTCCGATAAAAGTTGTGTCTCCACCATTCGACGGATTGTATGCACCATTCAATGCTTTCAGTTGGGCAATGTTGTGTGTCACTTTCAGCATCGGGTCGAAGCTTGTAAGATCGGGCGGTGCATCGTATTCTTTTTTCAAACACGAAGTGATGGAGATGGCACTTAACATCAATATTCCGAGTGCGAGATGTAAAGCTTTCATTACAGTAGTATTTAGTTTCTTGAAAAATTGTTTTAGAATTTCAGGCTCACGTTTGCAAAGTAATTTCTGCCGTAACCAATAAAGTATTTGCCTGGAAATTTGTTGGGGGCAGCATTATCAAAACGCAGTTGTTCAAATCCACCGGTTCTTATGTTTTGATTGTCGAGCAAGTTATTTACACCCAGGCTTAGGTACAGAAAGGTGTTTTTCGGTAAAAATTTGAATGTGCGGGATAAGAGTAAAGATTTATAAACGAACAGATCAATCGTAAAGAAGTTGGGTAATTTTTCCTGATCCAGAATTGTGTGCCACTCTGACGAACCAGGTGTAAGTGCGGACACTGTATTAGCGGTTCTCCTGTCCGGATTTACATCTACATAATTCCTGTCGAAATAATTAAAGCTTAGTGTGCCAAACCAATATTGCTTTGAACTGTACTTGAACCCTAAAGAATAAGCGGACTGCGGACCAACTGCGAGGTAATAATTCTTTAAGTAGGTTTCTCGTGCCACTGCTACAATAGAGGTGTCATTGTCGCCATACACACTCACCTTTGGGCGGTTTGTATAAAATGCCTGATTGAGTGCGGCAACTCCCGTTACATTTATAGAAGGCGTGACCTTATATTCTATAGCAATCTCCGCACCGGTAAATCGCATGTCTATGTCCTGCATTGCATAGTTCACAAACGTTTGAAAGTCTTCATGGTAAAAACGCTTGATCTCTGATGCGCCTTTCACATCTGTTGAATACCCTACTATTCGCCCATTTAGTTTTGGCGCGCGCAACAAATACCCACCTTCTATTGAGTAGGTGTTTTGTTCAATTGGATTATTTACTGCCTGATTTCTTGTTCTTGGAGAAATATAAGTATTGTCCATTGTAGGCGCATCTTGCAACGTAGCTGCATTTACAAACAAATAATTGCGTCCGTTTAGCTTATAAGTCACCCCACCCTTCAGGGCATAAGTAAGAAATTTTTGCGTTGGTGAAAACCCTAAAGAACTTGCCGGATACAAACCATTTCTAAACATTCCTTCTCTGCGAAAACTATTGAACCCACCGGATGCTGAAACAAAAAAGTCAACCTTGTTGTAAGTAAATACCGCCTGCGCCCACACCCAGCTTTTCATAAAATGACTGTTGTAATGGTAATTGTATTTATCTCCTTCTTTGATGATTCGGTTCGGTGTTTCAAGATCGTTCTGGCGAATGGAGGGATTAGCGATGTATTCGCGCTCTGCAAACTGATTATAGTTTATGTAAAAATCGCCACCAAGTAAATCATCCAGTCTTCTGTAAGACTCTGTGCGTTGGTTCAACAATGTAAAACCTTCATAAAGTGTGACGTGGTCGTTAAGCACATGTTGCACGTAAGTGTTCAAAGTGTATTTCCTAATGTCATCAACATCGCTGCCAACCACATACACAGAGCGACGGCCAAAAACATTATTGTTGGCAATTCCATTCACATCATTCACCATTTCATAATTCCCAAAATTCACCTGATGCAAACGATCCCAGTTTACCTGAGAAACACTCGGCTCATTTTGCCAACGGCTTCTTACATCTTCTGCTTCCTGTGCTGCAAGTGTCGGATTATTTGCATACAGTTCGTTTCTCCAACTTGGTAAATAACGATAGTAATCGGGACGAGGATCTGACCCGTTGTACCAATCTATACTGGAGTTTGCATTTATACCATATTGATAACCGATGCTTGTGTGCCAATTGGTCTTTTTTGTAGGAGCATATTTGTAATTAAGTATGAAAGTTGGCTGATGATAGTCTGCAACTCTTGCATTTCTTTTCTCTCCATTTTGATAACCCCAATTTGGGTTGTAAAAATTACTTCCGGCTATATTGTAAACCTCCTGTATCGCTGGTGCCACTTTACCTCTCCTTGTTGGCGCACCAAAAGCCGTGAAATTGATTTCATGTTTTAACCCAAATCTTTTTGTAACTGCTGCGAAATAAGAATACGCGTCATAAAATGTTCCCTGAATAAATCCTTCCTGTCCCCAGCGCTTGCCGAGCGAAATTGAATACGCCCAATCTCCTTTTAATAAACCACTATTATGAGTTACCATCAGCCGATTTCGGTATTGCCGATTGGAATTGGAATAAGTAATGCGCGTTTGTTTACGTTGATTGGCAGCAGTGGCATCAAAATAAACAGTTCCGTTTATGCCGCCCATTGCATACTCCGAAGGTTCCAGTCCGTAAGTAGAACTCCGTCCGCGAAATACATCGTTAAGTCCGCCCCATTGATTCCAGAAAGCATCGCCTGTTTCAATATCATTCATCGGAGTTCCGTTTACAAAAATCTGTTGTGCGCTTCGATCATAACCGCGTGGTTGAAAGCGATAAGGTCCAAAAATAAAAGCCGCAGTATTTTGAAAAGGGTCTCGCGAGGCGGTAAGCAAACCACTTACATTTTGAGAGGAAATGCCATCGTCATCTGCGGCCATATTATTTTCATCGAGCAGCAAAGTGGGGATGAGTGCATTTTGCAAAACATTTCCCTGGTCGTTGGCTGTGATGTTGATAAGACCAAGATCAATGACTTTCTTGTTTACCACAATCCGAACTGTATCTGAAAATGTAGATGTGCCACCAATCACCATTGTGTGCGTACCAAATGGTACATGGCTAAAATTGAAATCGCCATTACCATCAGAGGTTGCCAGCAATCGAAGAAAAGGAATTGTGACCTGCACATCGTGCGCAGCTTCGTTCAACGCTGTATTTATCAGTTTACCTTTTACAAGAGCAGTACCTTTTTCATCCTGTGCATACATGGGTATTGCAAAAACAACCAACCACAACAGCAACATTCGGAACTTAAAATACATAGACATATAAATATGCTTTTTCAGGGGAAACGCACAAATATAGTAGCGGCGTCTATCATATCAAAATGAAGCTAAAGTTAAGTAGTGCCACCCGGATAAGATTTGTCCTATTATTTCTTTCCTTTGCTTTATTAAAAAGATCAGGTGATCATCAAAAAAATTCTCCTTTCGTTTCTGCTTTTTTGTTCTTACTGTGCTGTTGCTCAAAAGAAAAATTATCAGGTAAGCGCTATTGCTTTTTACAATTTTGAAAACCTGTTTGACACCGAAGACGATCCCAAAAACTGGGGCGATGATGAATTTCTTCCGACTGGACCTTATCGTTATACCCAAGAAATTTATGAACAAAAACTGCACAATCTCGCCACAGTAATAAAGCAATTAGGAACAGACGTAACGCCCGATGGAGCAGCAATTATTGGAACAGCCGAAATTGAAAATGACAAGGTGTTGCAAGACCTTACCCAACAGCCGGAAATTAAAGAACGCGGTTATAAATTCATTCACTTCGACAGCCCGGACTCGCGTGGTATAGATGTAGCAATGCTATACAATCCCAAATATTTCAAAGTGCTTTTTGCGAGAACGTTGAATACTAACATTAGTAAGTTTGGCGAGAAAGGTGGTAAAACCCGCGATGTACTTTATGTAAATGGAGTGTTGCTTGGAGATACGATCAATGTTTTTGTGAACCACTGGCCATCGCGCAGAGGAGGTGAAGCTGCAACAGCACCACTGAGAGCCATTGCGGCAAGCGTAAGTAAAAGAATTATAGATTCACTGAAGGCAATCAACCCCCGCACAAAATCTATAGTGATGGGCGACTTTAATGATGATCCGATAGATTTAAGTATCACAAAAGTGCTGGGAGCTACAGGTGAAAAAAACAAAGTTGGGAAAAAGGGACTTTTTAATCCTTTTGTGAATTTTTATAAAAGTGGGATCGGAACACTCGGCTATGATGACCGCTGGAATTTGTTTGATCAGATTATTATTTCCGGCAGTTTTCTTCACGCCTCAGAAAATGAATGGAAATATTATAAAGCGGAAGTCTTCAATAAAGAATTTCTGAAAAATTCGTTTGGGCGATACAAAGGATATCCGCATCGTTCATTTGATGGAAACCGCTGGTTGAATGGCTATAGCGATCACTTTCCTACCATCGTATATTTCGTGAAAGAAGTGAAATAAAGGAATGATTACTCATCAGCATTTTTACTTTCTTCGCTGGCATCATCTGTTTCAATATCCTCATCCCCACCCTCATCTGATTCATCATCATCTTCTTCTTCAAAATCAAACTCGTCATATTGTTCTTCCGTAGCCGCAGACATTTCCTGCTCCTGAATGAGAATGTTATTTAGCTCTTCCAATTTGGCAAGACTTATTGGCTTACTGCAATACATTTTCACAGAAGGATAAGACATGGCTTTTTTATGATCTTCTTCATTTAGTGAAGACGAAAGCATCACCACTGAACAATCATTTTTTACGTGGTCGGGAAAGTTGCTGAACTTATCCAAGAAATCAAAACCACTCATTTCAGGCATATTGATGTCGAGAAAGATCACATTGGGTAAATCTTGCTCCTGCTCCAAACAATTTTGAATATAGCTGAGTCCTAAAGTTGCAAGTTCACGATTTTCAATTTTTTCTGCAAGCTTAGAACGCTCCACCATTTTTTCAACGATAAAACGATCCATCTTGCTGTCATCAATTATTAATACGCGGCCAAGCATTTGCTATATATAAAGGATTAAGGCCTTAAAGATAAAACTGAAACTTAACCCCGAAAGTGTTTTTATTTTGTCCTTCTCAGAGGTAGTAAATTGCAGGCAATGAATACGACAAAAACCCTAAAGCTTTTCTTCACAAAACAATTGCTTCACTGGCACCAAAATGAAAACCTGCGGGCGTTGCCGTGGAAACAAGAAACTGATCCTTACAAAATCTGGCTTTCGGAAATTATCCTTCAGCAAACAAGAGCCGAACAAGGACTTCCCTATTATCTAAAATTTACACAGCAATATCCTACAGTTGAGGAGCTTGCCAACGCGCCCGACGAGGAAGTATTTAGAATGTGGCAGGGACTGGGCTATTACAATCGTTGCAAAAATTTACTGCACACTGCAAGAACTATCACTACGAATTTGAAAGGAAGGTTTCCCGATACCCACTCCGAAATTCTCGCACTAAAAGGAATAGGCGAATACACCGCGGCCGCTATTGCTTCTTTTGCATTTGGATTGCCGTATGCTGTGGTTGATGGAAATGTACATCGCGTACTTGCACGGTTCTTCGGCATCGAAACTCCTGTAGATAGTTCAGAAGGAAAAAAGGAATTTCAAACACTTGCAAGTGAATTGCTTGACAAGGAAAATAGTGCTGCGTATAACCAGGCAATTATGGATCATGGCGCTACTGTTTGTACACCTGCCGCACCGAAATGCAACGAATGTATCTTTCAAAAAAACTGTTTGGCTTTTCAAAAAGAAGCCGTTTCACTCTTTCCTGTAAAATCGAAATCAATAAAAGTCAGGAAGCGCTATTTTCATTATTTGCTGCTGCGCCATGAAAACAAACTCTGGTTAAAAAAACGAACGGAAAAAGACATCTGGCAAAATCTGTACGAACCTTTTTTAATTGAACACGACCATAAACTTAACGTTGAAGAACTTACCCAACACCCTACCTTCGGTCTAATAAAAAAAGCTGCACTCAGCTACACCGGATCTTCTACGCAACGACTGACCCACCAACAAATAGAAGCCACATTTTTCACCATGAATGTAGCGGCAACAGAACATGTAAAAACTGAAAACGGAGAATGGATACCCATTGAACTGCTAAAAAAAATTCCTTTTCCCAAGACCCTCGTTTCTTTTTTAGAAAAAAATTTCTACTTTTAGAATCAGTATAGGTTAAAATTTTTGCTAATTGACAATAGACCAAACATGAGAGGTGTCAACAGAGTTATATTGATTGGAAATTTAGGGCGCGATCCAGACATTCAGTATTTGGAAGGGAATATTGCAGTAGCAAAATTTCCCTTAGCAACCACAGAAACTTTTAAGGACAAAAATGGCCATCTTGTATCGCAAACAGAATGGCATACCGTGGTGCTTTGGAGAGGTCTTGCAGAGCTTGCCCAGAAATATTTACATAAGGGTAGTTTGGTTTTTATTGAGGGGCGATTGAAAACAAGAAACTGGGAAGACAAAGACAAGATGAAACGTTTTAATACTGAAATAGTGGGCGACAATCTTGTAATGCTCGACAAACGCAAGGAAAATGAGTATCACTCAAACGATACACAAACTGATTCGACAGGTTTTTCCGCTCCAACCGATATGAATTTTGGCTCAGATACAAAAGACAATTTACCATTCTGACCAGATTCAATTTATTAGTGAGAAAAGGGAAGGAACAGTTTTTATTCTTTCCCTTTTTTATTTTTGAACATTCTCATAAAAAAACAAGAAATTGGAAACAGCTGAAGGCGGGACTTTCTATTTTACAACCACTTTATTACAAGCTTCTACGGGAGCTTTTTCTGTTTCAAACACTACCATCCTTATCATCATTGTGTTGGTTTTGCTGTTGCTAACGGCTATTACCGCAGGAGCCGAAACTGCTTTTTTCACCCTTACCTCCAAAGACATTGACTATCTGAAAACCAGAGAACAGATAAGCGCAAGGCAAGCCATTCATCTGCTCGATCAACCGAAGATGCTGCTCGCAACGATATTAGTGTCCAACAACTTCATCAACATTGCAATTGTCATCAGCACCAATTTGCTGGTAGAATCATTCACCAAAGACATGAGCGACCTGCTCTCCATTCTCATAAAAATTGTAACCATTACGCTTCTGCTTATACTCTTTGGCGAGGTGCTGCCGAAAGTGTACGCAAGTCAAAACAATATGCGCATGGCATTGTTTGCAGCACCGGTAATGAAAATGATGTCTGCCGTTTTTAGTCCGGTAAGTAAAATGCTGGTTTCATCCTCTACGTTTATTGAAGAAAAAATCGGCAATCGCGGAAGCAATCTTTCAAGTGTAGATTTTGAACAAGCCATTGAGCTTTCTGTTGGGCACACGGCTACACGCGAAGAAGTGAATATCTTCAAAGGCATTCTGAAATTTGGGAATATCACCGTTCGGCAAGTAATGCGTACACGCCTGGATGTGAGTGGGGTGCCCTTCGATTTCAACTTTCCACAAGTGCAAAAAATCGCCCTTGAATCAGGCTATTCCAGGATGCCCGTTTTTGAAGGAAACCTTGATAAAATAAAAGGAATGATTCATGCAAAGGATTTTCTGCCACACACCGAGAGCAATGATTTTGACTGGCACGCATTAATTCGTCCGGCCTATTTTGTTCCCGAAGGAAAATTCATTGAAGATCTTTTAAAAGAGTTTCAGCAAAAGCGAATTCACTTTGCAATTGTTGTTGATGAATTTGGCGGAACGTCGGGCATCGTTACTTTGGAAGACATAATGGAAGAAATTATCGGCGACATAAAAGATGAGTTTGACGAGGAGGATATTCTCTTCAAAAAAATAGATGATGCGAACTACATTTTTGAAGGAAAAACACTGATAAATGATGTATGCAAAGTGATTGGCGAAAACCCCGAAACCTTTGAAAACATTCGCGGAGAAAGTGATTCTATTGCCGGACTGGTGCTGGAGATAGCAGGAAAGTTTCCGGCACTCAATGAAACAATCAATTTCCAAAATTTTGATTTTACCATTCTCGAACTGGACAAGATGCGCATCCGGCGTGTGAAGCTAACGATCAACACCAGCATCGAAGATTTTTAGGCTAAAAATTAATTCAATATCTTACTTCATCTTGAGTAAGAAGTATGGCTCAAACTACTTATCAGGCTCCTCTTTTTTTTCCTGCCCGCGATGCTGTGAGCAGCCAGGAGTATCTGCTTGTCATTAACCCAGATGCTAACATTGCAACCGACATACGGTACTTTAAAAATAAGGTTTGGGAAATAGCCGGCGATCATCCGGGACACTATGCGCAACCACACATCAGCATCTACAATTTTCTTGGATTTCAGCAAAAAGAGCAAGCAATCATTAACGCACTTTCGGCAGTTTCTAAAAATGTAAAAGCAGCTTTTGTTCATCTCGAAAACTTCAGTTGTTTTGAAGGATCAGGAACTATTTATCTTACCCCCCGACCAAAGAATTATTTCTCCTTTCTTCTTCGGGAATTATATCCTACCATTTTCAATTGCCAGGGCATCAACCGTCAAAGCAAAATCTACAGTAGCACGGAGCCTCACATTATCATTGCGCGCGGCTTGAAGAAAGATCAGTTTGCAGATGCATGGAGTCATTTTAAAGACAAGTCTTATCGGAGTTCATTTTTGGCAGAATCAATTGTATTGCTCCGAAAGGAATTGTTGAAAAATGATCAGTATGATTTTGTGGGAGAGTTTAGGTTGAAATGAACTGATGTAGCTGATGCAAAATGGCAGAACTATTTGAATACTTGTTGGGCTCTGTGTTATACCAAAAATGAAGAATGCCCAGGCTTCTGGTGGCTTCTGTTTTAAATCGCGGTTACAATTTTTCTACGTCCTTCATACTATACTGCACAACATGTTTTGGGCGCATTGTCTTTCGTTGCAAATAATTTATAACTTCCTGAAAACTTTTGAAACAGAATTTTTCTTTTGGATACAAACAACGGAATAAATGCCGGGGGGTAAATCCGTTAAGTCAACCGTAGCCTTATTGTTGCGAATAATTACGGACGTATTGATCCTCATACCTACACTATTGTAAAGCGCTACTTGTTCTGTCTTGCTATTGTTTTCCAGCTCAACATATAATTTATCAAAGGCAGGATTTGGATAAAGTTTGATTGTGTTGTTCGCTTGTAAGTCGTCATGTATCCGTAACGGATTGCCGGAGCTATCGCATACACAAGCACTTCTCCTTTCATCTCTGCGAAACATTTTCCAGTCTGGACCTTTCCCTATTCCCCACGATAATGCATAAGCACGACCATATATTCTGCATGACCGCCTACCACAAACACATCTTTCACACCATCGCCATCAAAGTCTGCAATGATGGGGGCATGATCTACTTCAAACACGCCTCCGTAATGTGCTGCAAGGTTGAAGGATTTAATGTAAGCACCGGTTAGTCCACTGATAGAAATAACAAGTCCTTTGCTGGTGCCGAAAGTAACATCAAGTACGTTATCGTTGTTGATATCAGCAATTGCTACTCCGCGAAATGCAGTGGCATTGTTAGGTATTGTATAATCCCACAAAAAGCCTCCATTATGCTTTCTGGCGCGCACATGATAAGCGTCGCAGATCACCACATCGAGCCACCCATCGTTATCGAGATCGGCAAGAGATGTGGGCGCACCAATGTAATTATATGGTGTTGGAAAACTGTCGCGCCAATTTACGCTGCCGTTCTCTGCATTCAGGCAATATATTTCGGCATTGTAGTCGCCGATTGTAATTTCTTTCTTTCCGTCCTTGTCCATATCACCGAAGGCAGCACCGTGGTACATCACATCTTTAGGTAAGGCATTTTTCCAAAGTAGTGCATGATTGTCGCCGCGATAGCAATAAATGGCGGATGCAGTATCTGTAAAACTCCACGTACCCACAATAAAATCCAGTTGTCCGTCATTGTTTACATCCATTATTGCAGGTGCGGTTTGTACCCAGCAGCTTGTATCAACAGGAATATTCCAGTTCACACTACCATTTTCTGCATTGATGCTGATCACATAACCTCCAAACTGACCATGAATTATTTCAAGTTTGCCATCATTATCGAGATCAGCGATACTGGGCGGAGAATCGCTGCCGTACATTGGCGTTTGCCACTGTATAAATCCACTATCTGCATCAAAACAAAAAGTTTTCGGATTGCATGAACCTGCAAGCACAATTTCATAATCTCCATCCTTATCTACATCATAAATCAGTGGTGCAGCATCGGCACAACCGCCCACATTGTACTTCCACTTCAGTGTACCATTCTCGCCGTTGAGCACATACATGGTACTATCATTGCGGTAGGTGCTAAATACAATTTCAAACTTTCCATCATTATCTATATCGGCGGCAGCACTCTGACCAAACGCCATATCTTTTACGTTGAAAAACCATTTTACGGCTGGTGTTTGAGCTGATGCATCCCAACAAAGCATTCCGAAAAAAATGAGAAGTACACGCTTCATAATGTTATGCTTTGATATAAAGCTATTAAAATAACAACAGGGGCCCGAAACGAGTTACAGTTTGTGATTATGTCTTTCAACTTTTTATACCACATCGCCACGAAAAAAGAGGCCTTGCAGCCTCTTTTTTTTACCCTGAAAAATCGTGAGTAATTATTGCGTCTTAACAGTGTTACCATCTCTGTCAAGTTCTTCCATATCGTACCCAAGCTTCTTCAAATTATCCCAAACCTTAGCCTTATCGCCAACCAATACGATATTCACTTTTGCCGGATCGGGGGTGTAGCGGGAAGCAAGTTTATTTACCTCATCAAGCTTCAATTGCTCAAGCAAAGCGTTCTGATCTTTTGTGTAAGTAGAAGGCAAATTGTAATCGAGAATGCGACTTAAGAAGCCTGCTTTTTGAAATGCAGCTTCATATTTGCGTGCATCACTTTGTCCCATAGATTTGCGGGTGAACTCTAACTCTTCGCTCGATACTCCTTTGTTGCGGAAGTCAGTAATAATCCGCATTACATCTGCAAGCGCACTGTCTGTAGCATCGGCACGGATACCTGCGCTAAAACTGTAATCGCCTGTGTATTTATTCCCATCAAAACTTCCTCTTGCTCCATACGTCCAGCCTTTTTCTTCACGCAGGTGAAGATTCAAACGACTATTGAAAGCTCCGCCAAGAGAATAATTCATTACACCTGCTTTGTAATAATCGCCAAGTGCATCATACTTTAACCCTGTTACATAGCCTACGCGAAACTCTGTTTGTGCAGCGTTCGGAACATTTACAAAGTAAATTTTAGTCTTAGCAACCTGTGGTGCCTGTTTCAATTCTGGCAGCTTGATTTCTTTATCAGACAATTGTTGCAGGAAAGAAAGCTTCGGCAAAATTTGCTCTTTGCTTACATCGCCCACTACAATTACCTGCGCATCTTTCTTTGAAAAGTAGTTGTTGTAATAATGCTCTACATCTGCAAGCTGGATGTTGGAGATTGTTTGCACTGTACCTGTCGAAGACCAGCCCAAAACATTATCGGAGCCGTAAAGAATTTTCGGATAAATAGTGGATGCCACATAGTTAGGACGGTTCATCGCATTCTTAATGCTTTCTACCGAGCGCTTTTTATTCGTTTCAAAAGCTTCTGTAGTAAACTTCGGACGAAGCAAACGTTCTTCCAGCAATTGCAATGTTTTATCCAAATTCTTTTTTAGCGAGCGAACATTTACTACTGTGGCATCATCATCGGTGTAAACATCAATGCTACTTCCTAACTTTTCAAGTGCAATGCTGAAGTCTTCTGCCGAAAAATTCTTGGTGTCTTCATCCATCATACTCGTGAATAAATTAGCAGTACCCACTTTCGAAGGATAATACACGTCCATCATCTTGCCACCTTTAAATTTCAGTTGTATAGTCACTACCGGAATTTCATCGCTCTTTGTACCAATTGCTTTCACCGATCCTGCAATTGTTTCTTGCCAGTAAGCGGGAACTTCTACTACAGGATTTGCACCGTTGCCAGGTACTTTGCTACGATCAAAATTGTCTTTTGCTTTTACATACTTCAAGCCGTTGTAACCATAATCTGGAGCTTTATATCCTCCTGTAGAAACTGTGTAATTATCTTCTGCAACTTTATTGGTTTCATTTCCTTTGGTGAGTACGCTAAGCACAACAGCAGGCTTTCCTTTGATGTATTGCTGATAGACGCGCATTACATCTTCTTTGGTAACAGCATTGTAGCGGGCAATTTCTTTACCTATATAATTAGCATTGCCGGTAAATGTGTGAAAAGCTGCAAGCTGTGAAACCTTTCCTGAAACACTTTCAAGTCCGTTGATGATCTGTGCTTCGCGCTGCGATTTAAACTTCTCAATATCGTCGCTTGTTACACCGCGTTTTTCAAATTCATCGAACGACTCTTTAACCATCTTTTCGATGTCAGCCAGCTTTTGACCTGGATAAGGAATTACCGTAATTGTAAATTCGCCGGAAAGCTCATTGGTACCATTGAAGATCATGGCATTTACTGCCTTTTGCGTTTTCACAAAATTCTTATAGAAAATAGAGTTCTTCCCTTGTCCTACAATTTCTGCAAGACAATCGAGCGCGGCTTCGTCTTTGCTATAAGAAGGGCTGGTAGGATAAGTGATACGCAACTGCGGAAGCTTGGCGTAATTATCCATCATGGAAATAAAACGGTTTTTCTCCAGAGTAGGTAAAGGCAACTTCACAGGTTCCACTTTCGGACCTCTTGGAATAGAGCCAAAATATTTCTCTGCCATTTTCACCACGTCTTTTGCATTTACATCACCGCCAACAGTCAACACTGCATTGTTTGGACCATACCAGCGAAGGAAAAAGTTCTTAAGGTCTTCCACATTTACTCTGTTCAGATCCTCAATATATCCGATAGTCAACCATGAATAGGGGTGTCCATAAGGATAGAGATTTTTGGCTGTTACCTCGCGTACCAATCCGTAAGGAACATTGTCGTAACGCTGTACGCGTTCATTTTTTACAGTTGCGCGCTGCACTTCAAATTTTTGTTGTGTAACTGCATCGAGCAAAAAACCCATGCGATCTGCTTCGAGCCAAAGCATTTTTTCCAACTGATTGCTGGGTACCGTTTCAAAATAATTGGTGCGGTCAAGGTTAGTAGTTCCGTTGAGTGTGCCGCCCGCTTCAGTAATAATCTTGAAATGTTGCTCGTCTGCTACATTATCAGATCCCTGAAACATCATGTGCTCGAAAAAGTGTGCGAAACCTGATTTGCCGATTTCCTCTCTTGCAGAACCCACATGGTAAGTAACATCAACATGCACAATTGGATCGGAATGATCTTCATGAACAATAATTGTAAGTCCATTGGGAAGCACGTACTTCTCGTAAGGAATTACTACTTCGCTCCCTTTGGGTGATATTTTCTCTACAAGCTTTGCCTGCGCCCAGATGTTTACGGGGTTGCAAAGCACAGCTATCGCAGATATGCTTAACAGAATACGCTTCATTATCAATATGTTTTTTTGAAGAAGGGTAAAGATAGCGCCGAATAGCGGATTTGCAGGGCTTTCAATAAATTTTCACTCTTAGCGGGTGATGTTTCTGTCAGCTTCATTATGGAAACGATAGTTCAAAAACCACCATCAATTCCACATCTTTGCAAAAAGGTAAAAGGAGAGAGATGTCTGAATTATTGAATCAATATACAGAGGATAGCATTAAATCATTGGATTGGCGCGAGCATATACGTTTGCGTCCGGGCATGTATATCGGTAAGCTGGGCGATGGATCGAGTATGGATGACGGCATCTATATTTTGGTGAAAGAAGTGATGGACAACTGCATTGACGAATTCACAATGGGATTTGGCAAAAGAGTGGATTTAAAAATAACAGATGGTTCCGTCACAGTGCGCGATTATGGTCGTGGTATTCCGCTGGGGAGTGTGGTGGATGTAGTTTCTAAGATTAATACAGGCGCTAAATACGATAGCAAAGCATTTCAGAAATCTGTTGGGCTAAATGGTGTGGGCACAAAGGCGGTGAATGCGCTTAGTAATTATTTTCGGGTAGAAGCTTTTCGGGAAGGAAGAAGCAAGGTTGCTGAGTTTGAAAAAGGAAATTTAATTAAGGAGCATAAAGAAGCAAATACAACTCAGCCCAATGGCACGTTGGTAATATTTCGCCCGGATGATACGGTTTTTAAACATTACCATTTCATCAGCGAGTATGTTGAAAACCTGATATGGAATTATTGTTTTCTCAACGCCGGACTTACTATCAATTACAATGGCCGGAATTACATTTCGAAAAATGGTTTGCTCGATTTGCTTACCCGCAAGACAAATCCCGAAACTATGCGCTATCCTATCATTCATTTGAAGGGCGAAGACATAGAAGTGGCGCTAACACACACTGGCGATTATGGTGAAGATTTATACTCGTTTGTAAACGGTCAGCATACCACACAGGGCGGTACCCATCAGGCTGCTTTTCGTGAAGGATTTGTAAAAGTGATCCGCGATTTTTTCAAGAAAGATTACGAAGCTTCCGATGTTCGTCAGAGTATTTGCGCAGCAGTTTCTGTTCGCGTGCAGGAACCTGTTTTTGAATCGCAAACAAAAACAAAGCTTGGTTCACAAACGGTGTGGGAAAACGGCCCGAGCATGAGATCTTTCATCTATGATTTTCTTGCAAAGGAACTCGATAATTTTCTACATAAAAACGCAACTGTTGCCGATGCTTTAAAGAAACGAATTGAGCAGAGCGAGCGAGAAAGAAAAGAACTTTCAGGCATACGCAAACTTGCAAATGAGCGTGCGAAAAAAGCAAACCTTCATAATAAAAAACTCCGCGATTGCCGCATTCATTTAAACAGTGAACCACCTGCAAAAAACAAAGCAGAGTTCGATCAGAAAAGATTGGAGTCAACAATCTTTATTACCGAAGGAGATTCTGCGAGCGGCTCCATCACTAAGTCAAGAAATGTAGAATCGCAGGCGGTATTTTCTTTGCGCGGTAAACCTTTGAATTGTTACGGACTTACGAAGAAAGTAGTTTATGAAAATGAGGAATTCAATCTACTGCAACATGCTTTAAATATCGAAGAAGGGCTTGACGGATTACGCTACAACAACATTGTGATTGCAACCGATGCCGATGTGGACGGTATGCACATTCGCTTGCTGTTGATGACTTTCTTTCTGCAATTCTTCCCTGATCTTGTAAAGAACGGGCATGTTTATATTCTTGAAACCCCATTGTTTCGTGTGCGCAATAAACAGAAAACAATCTATTGCTACGATGAACAGGAGAAGCAAAAAGCAGTGCAGGAGCTTGGTAGTAAACCGGAGATCACTCGCTTCAAAGGATTGGGAGAAATATCGCCTGAAGAGTTTGCCATGTTCATAGGTGAGGACATGAGAAAGGAACCTGTATTGCTAAGTCAGGAAGAGCATATTCAAAAACTGCTGGAATATTACATGGGTAAAAACACACCGCAGCGGCAAGTTTTCATTATTGATAATCTCCGTGTTGAGAAAGATTTGATTGAGATGTCTTAGCATTTTTTATTGTCCTAAAGCTTTGCAAAAAAATGGTTTGGTTATACCTCTTTTAACACCCTAAAAATGGCTTGGGCAAGAAGGTTTTGTACTTTTAAATAAACCCAAGCACTATGAAAAACTTACTTATCATGCTGATGTTAGCTTTGCCAATTGCAACACTGGCAGCTAATGAAGACAAGCAAAAAAACACAAGCCAAGAGGCAACAGCCGTCACTACTTTGGAAGGAACCATTGGGGACGTGAGTAACTATGCTCCATTAAGCAATGTAACACTCACCCTCACATCGCATGATGCGGATGTAAAAAAAGTAGTGAAAACCAACGAAGAAGGCAAGTTTGTGGTAAAAAGCCTGCCCGCAGGAATTTATAAGGTGAAGTTTGAAAAGAAAGGCTATGAAACCGGCAACTATCAAAGTCTCACGATTAGGGAAGGAACCAGGAATAGCTTTGGCTTTCTGCTGTTTGAAGATTAATTGAAGCGTCCTGAGGGGCGCTTTTTTTTAGATTGCCCGAACTGGGATTTAGGGGATTAAAGGATTACGGGGATAATTCCCTCCCTTTGTCATGCTCGCAGAGCATCTTAATCTGACTGCCTGAGATAGCATTCATTTTTATCAGGAAGAAAGAAACTGAAGTCATCAATGAGCAAGTGAGGATAGGATTGTTCCTTAAAATTTCTTCCCGTATGTGTTCGCAGCCACTCGGAGATGTGGAGGCATTGCTCTCCGTAGCTTTTTGCATGCTTCATCAGCACATACCACTCTGAAATTTCGGCAAGAGTATGAAACTCGTCCTCGCTTTTGATGTATCGGGCGAGCTGATCGAGTTCGTCGGAGAAAGATTTTTGAGTTGCCATTCACAATGTAAGAAACGTTACAAGGTCTTACAAATTGGGGGAAATGTCAAGGAACAGCGAGTAACAATCATTACAGCAGACTCCACACAACTAAAGATTTCCGTATAAAAAATAGGAGCGAATCTTCGTTACATTTGGTCCAACTATTCCAACCCTTCCAACTGATCAACTTCTATTTTTCCTCCTATTTTTATCCGACAATGCAAACAGGCGATAATTTTCAATTGACATTCTTTGTTTCAGAAGCTGTTTACAACGGGTTCATCAACACATTCAACGACCGGAACATATTGCATACGAACGATGAATTCGCTACATCAAAAGGCTTTAAAGGGAAAGTGGTACACGGCAATGTAATGGGAGGGTTTGTTTCCTATTTTGTAGGGGAATGCCTGCCGATGAAAAACGTGATTATTCATAAACAGGAAATGCTTTTTCCTAAACCGGTTTACATCAATGAACGCTTAAATTTCATCGCAAATATCATTGACTATTCTGCGGCGGTTAATACTTACGAGATAAAATTTAAATTTTTAAACGAGGCGAATGAACGTGTGTGTTATGGTAAAGTTCAGATAGGATTGATATGAACATTCTAATTACAGGCGGCTCTTCAGGAGTAGGGAGAGCAATCACGGAATCTTTTGCAGGCACTACCGAAAACAAAGTTTATTTCACTTTCAACAGTTCGGTGGAAAATGCAGGAAAAATTGAAAAGCAATTTCCAAACACTCAGGCTTTTCAGTGCGATTTTAATGACAATAGTTCTGTTGAAAATCTGCTAAATAATATGGCAGAACTTGATCTTGATGTGTTGGTAAACAATGCGCATACTAAATACACGCAACAACATTTTTATAAAATTGCCGCTGAAGATTTTCTTAAAGATTTTCAACTTAATGTAGTTCCCACCTTACTGATCACCCAAAAAGCAATAGCCATTTTCAGAAAGAAAAAATTCGGGAAGATCATCAATATCATTAGCAGTGCCGTTATTAATAAACCGCCCGCAGGCATGTCGGTTTACACCGCCCAAAAAAACTATTTGCTTTCCATGAGCAAATCGTGGGCAACTGAGGGCATTCGTTTCAACATTACTTCCAATTGCATTTCGCCTGCTTTTATGGCTACCCACATGACGGAAGATTATGACGAGCGAACTGTGGAGCAGATCATCGAAGCGCATCCTCTAAAGCAATTATTAAACCCTAAGGATGTGGCAGAAGCTGTGCTTTATTTAGCGCAAGCCACGCAGCATATAAACGGAACCAACATGGTGATGAACGCAGGAAGCGATATGGTTTAGTTGTTCAACTGGCATAGCTTTTATCTTATTTCTCCAGTCTAATCTCTATTTCGCATAGATACAAACTGAAATAGCTTTGTATCTCAAAAGGAAAATTTTATGGACAGGAAAAAGATTGTGGTACTTGGTGCCGGCTTTGCAGGATTGCAACTGGCAAGAAGAATAAAGGACACGGCCTACGACATCACACTTCTGGATCAAAATAATTTTCACCAGTTCCAGCCCTTGTTTTATCAGGTGGCCACGGGTGGTCTTGAACCTTCCTCCATTTCATTTCCGTTGCGTAAAATTTTTCAACGAAAAAAGAATGTACATGTGCGTGTGGCTAAGGTGCAACATATTGACACCTCCCATCAGATCGTCTATGCGGACACATGCAGCTTTCCTTATGATTATCTGGTGATTGCGACGGGATGCACCACTAACTTTTTCGGAAATAAAAATATCGAAAAGTATGCTTTCCCAATGAAGTCAACCGCAGAAGCCATAACACTGCGCAATCGGATCTTACTGAATTTTGAAGACGCTCTTGACTGTTCACAAAGCGACCTTGAGGGCATCATGAATATTGTGATAGCAGGCGGCGGGCCAACAGGTGTAGAACTCGCCGGAGCACTCATTGAAATGAAAAAAAACGTACTGCCGCACGATTATCCTGACATGGATTTTTCGATGCTGAATGTTTTTTTGGTAGAAGGTGGTCCTGTTACGCTTGCTCCTATGTCGAAAGAATCGCAGGAAAAATCGCAGGAGTATCTTGAAAAAATGGGGGTGCAGGTTTGGACAAATGCTTTGATTGAGGATTATGACGGGAAAGTGATTACCATAAAAGATGGCAGATCTATTCGAACCAATAACCTGATATGGGCAGCAGGTGTAACGGGCAATATTCCCGCAGGAATTCCAAAAGAAAATCTGGTACGTGGCAACAGGATAAAGGTGGATGAATACAACAGAATGATTGGCATAAACAATGTGTTTGCGATAGGAGATATTGCTTACATGGAAACAAAGGACTGGGAAAGAGGACATCCTCAGGTTGCCAATGTGGCAATCAATCAGGCAAAAAATCTTGCACACAATATGAAGGCACTTTTGCTTGGTAAGGAACTGAAATCTTTTGTGTATAAGAACCCTGGTACAATGGCTACTGTGGGTAAGAGAAAGGCAGTTGTTGATTTACCGTATTGGAAATTTCAGGGATTTTTTGCGTGGCTGGTTTGGATGTTTTTGCATCTGATGTTGATATTGAGTGTGAAGAACAAACTCATCATCTTCATCAACTGGGCAATTGCTTATTTCACCAACGATACTACTTTAAGATTGATTTTATTGCCTACCCGAAAGCAAATTGAAATGACGGAAGAGCATCATAGGATAGAATAAAACATCTGATTTAGACATAAGGAGACAGGTTAATGTCTCCTCATGTTGTTACATTCGTTTACTTCACAATAACAACCTTTCCGTTTCCATGCTGCTTCTTGTTGTCACTAAGTTTGTAAAGGTATATGCCGTTCGGCAGGTCGTTAGTATACCAGTGTGTAATTCCTTTAGAATGTTCAAGCCGTATTTCTTTTATAGGTTTACCACTGATGTCTGTAATTATAAGCTTTAATCCCTCTCCGACATTCTGAAGATTATAGCTGAATACGACATGATCTTTTGCAGGGTTGGGATAAACATCTACTACTTTTGTAGCCTTCTTCACTTTCATCGTTGTCGGTGACTTCCTAAATTCGGGACTGATAGCGGGTGCACAGATTAGGCGCATTTTCGTTCCATAATTATATAGCATTACATTGGCTATAACTCCAACCGGATGATTGGAGTGTTCTCCTGCTATTTCATCAAGCACCTCTTCCTGATCTGAAGTAAGCACTCGTGCCTGATATTCTTTCATGTACTGCAATATCTCACGGATATCATTATGAGCTGTATGTATCGTTTCTTCTTCGCTGCTCAGGGTAAACAGATCGGGGACATCTTCTAAAAGCTCCGCTCCGGCAACATCATTTCCTATTGAATAGTAATAATGCGCTAGTTCGTAGGTCGCAGCTAAGGTACCCTGATCAGTAAATAAACCCGGCAGTAACGAGATGTTTTCGTAGGTAGTATCCCCTTTCAGATCAGCTATTAACAGACGATAAGCCTCCGCAAGATCATTTCGTGCTCTGACTAACTCTGCTTCTCTGCCGGTTCTCTCTGTTGGTTCGGTCAATGCTGCCTCAAAATCTTGCAGATCGAATCCTGCGTCATCAAGGTAAAGGATGAACCCACCATTTCTCAATACATCAGGATTAGCTTGCAACACCTCTGTGAGTAACCCCTGACTCATTATCGTGTTGTCTATCGCATATCGCAAAGCGGTTTCAGATACATAAGGCGCTATTTCCATGAGTCTTTCATGTGCGTCCAAACCCGGCAATGTACTGAGTTCCGTAAGCAACGCTCCGGTACTTCCCCCGTCTATCAAAGCGTCGTAAGCATCGCGCATATTGATAATTGTTCCGGGAAGTTCGGATCGCAAAGTATTCAGGGCTGTTTGGGCTGTACCTCCAAGTTGGGTGATGCCTGTTGTTATTTTAGAAGGGCACTCGCGTTCTGGACTAGCTTGTACAAAATTGATGTTAGTCGGGTTGGATGTAGTATTGTTCCATGCCATTCCTGTAGGAGCAGTACCCCTGTAGGCAAATGTTACCGCATGTCCCGTGTTCGAAATATTGTGTAAAAAATTACTATAGCTGCTACTTGTCCAGGTATTACCGGCTCCAAGGATTACATTTTGTGCATTTAGTGTGCCGTCACCCTGCAACCCTGCAATACCTTCAGGGTAAGTGGCACTGATGGCTATGTCAATCTTATTATCGGTAAAGGCATTGCAGTAGTAGCGTAACCCATTGGGTGCCTGCCAGAAGGGCGCGCTTGGTTTATCACTGTTGTTTTTCCATGCATGAGCACCATACGTAAGATCGGTAAAAGTGTTTTTATAAATCTCATTATTGTGCGGACCAGAATTTTCTGTTATTGCTCCCATATTTATCCAACCGCTTGCCTGCCCTCCATGCACATATCCTACATACTCATTTTCCTCAATTCTAAACCGGTTGGAACCTGTTGTAAAAGTGCCTGCATTCTGGTAACAGTCATGAATCTCCGTTTCTATTCCATTCCCTACATAAAATCGGCTTTTGAGGATGGCAATATCCTGTACATTATTAGTACGTACTCCTATGGAATTGCTGTCAAACTGCGCATCATTTACTGTGATGGTTTCGAGGTAGCCGTTGCCATCGCACTCTGCAAGAATACCGCACAGAAACCCTTTGAACTCATTTTTAATAAGCGTACCCGTGCATGTACCTGTAGAAGGGATGGTACAATACGGTGCTATATTATAGCCTGCATTTAAAGAAAAGATGCCGTAGCCTCTTTTGCCTAAGCTGCTGCGGTTATAAAATCTGCATCCTGTTATAGGGATACCTTCTACAGCATACATTGCCAGATGGCTGCTAAAGGGCTGATTGATTGCCTCACCTCTGTAATTATTGTCTATCTCAAAGGTGCAGTTGTTGATATAACTCACATTCCCCTTCGGAGCATTTGAAAGAAAATTGCGGTAATGGTGAAGTTGTATTGAAGTCTTATTGTTCCTGAAAATACTGTTGATGGCGGTGATGATACCCCCTGTTTTAGTTAGGCTGTCGTAAGATATTGCACAATAGGCATGTTCAAGCACTGCACCGCCAGTGACTTGTACTTTACCCTGATTTGTAGCCGTCTGATGTTGGTTAGATTGCCCTGAGACAATGATGCCCTGCCACATGCTATCGCAATCGGAGGTGATAGTTGCCCCGTTGATGTAGAGGTAACCTCCGGTCTTAACGGTGATTTTCCCGTTCTTAGGCATTCTGATAATGGTGCCGCTGCCAGATATGGTAAGTGTCGCTCCATTGTTTACGGTCACATCTCCCGTTATATACGAGGAAGCACTCCATGTAGTATTAGCTGTGATATTAGTAACGGTAACCGGACTTATCCACGTAAGCTTAAAGCCATAGTCGGGTGCGAATGGGGCGCTGGTAGTTGTTAACGGTCTAAGTGTTGGAATTCTGAAGCGTATTTGTCCATTGCAATCTGCATTAATAGTATCCGTAAATGCGGGTATGATACCGCCATCCTCCAGTCCCGGGTTATTTGCATTTACTTCATATTGAGGGTAAGTGCTGTAAAAGTCTAACCGGTACATACCGGCGGTCAGCGACTCTATTGTCAGCGAGTCGTTAAAGAAAGTGGTGATATTGGTAGTGTCAGGACCTAGATCATTGATATGGGCAAGTATAGCGGCCACGGCAGAAGTATTGTCACCTCCGGCATTATGCGGCAGACGGTACCAGTAATTTTGTTTGTGGTGTATCCATCCAATTGCTCTTGTATTCGTCTTTAAAGCAAATACTTCTATCAGAGAATCGTTGGTTGTAGTAATGCCGCTGCTTACATAATTGTTGTCAATCAGGCTATCATCCATATATAGATGTTCACGCGGATAGCAGGCGCATTTGTTGTTTGTAGTATCGAAGGCATAGAGGGAAGAATGGTACCACATAGCATCTTTCTCGCCTCGTCCCTGGCAACTATTGGCTATGGGGAGCGGGTTTTCAATGAAAATAGTATCGTTTTCAATGAACCGGCTAAGCGGCTCAAAGTAACGGTATTGTCCGCCCCAGCAGTTAGTGACTGTGGTTGGGGGCCGCAGAACATTGGTGATGTTCTCGCTCCAATGCAGGCCCGGTGCGGCGCCTCCACTCATCATTGTACTCCAAAGAGGGTTATGCCATTCTGAAGCGTTGTTGTAGATAGGATTGGAGGGTGAACCTACATAGTTGCCGGAACCCATCCAGCTCAGCCCATGCCACTTGATGCCTAACTCACCAAAATACCAGGCCTTATGAGGATATCGGGCCTTATTGAACTGAGCAAGATGATTTAGTTGAAAGTTCAAGTTGTAATCCGATCCATAGAAATGATCGTTCACAATGTCAAGTTCAGGTATGTGGTTGATTCCATCCTGTCCATGCTTGGCTCCTGCGCGCGCAGACTGGGTGGATGCTGCATACATATGGTTAGTATCTATGGTTTTACCATATTGGATCATCTCCCGATACCAGTCACGCACTGCAATATTTTGCGGCCAGTGCCAGTAGTTACCACCATAACCCTCAATCTCCTGCAAAGGTTCCAGGCAAAAGAGGTGAGGAGAATAACCCCAACGCGCAAGAATGTATCTAATCTTGCGCTTGTAAAACATTCTGCTTTGTGCATTCGTAAAAAAAGAGTCAACATTCGTTAAAAAGCCGCCCGGATTATTGACGTGATAAGCATGGTCTGTCCACCAATGGCTCAGAGCGTCCTGGTGATCGTAAACAAAATGGAGATATACACCTAACTGCTCTGCCAGAGACAAAACAGAATCCAGGTCGGTAGCCTGCTTTTGACGTTCTCCATAGTTGCCGGGGCCTAACCTCGACCGCCATTCGATGCCGAAGTTGAACGGTGTCATCATGATACGCAACAGGTTGCCCCCATGCGGTGTCATCTGTGTCATCAGCTCGGTGGCATAGCTCATGGCTACCCGGTTGTGGATGGTATCGTGTGCACTGTTCTTTACGCTGTTTAGCCCGAGCGGTATGAAAATTTCGCCACTTTCCTTGTACACAAAATAGCGATGCTGGCCGGTTCTACCGATATATCCCTTATCTGCCGAACTGGTAACAGTAAAACTATAACTGGCAGAAGAGTCAGAATTAGCTCCGGCTTTTGCATACACCTTATAACTCCAACTTCCCGTTTCCGGTGGTGCAAACCGCACCCGCCAGTTGTAGGGGGTGTTTACAGCACTCATGTATATGTTAGGATCATTTGGGTCGTCTATTTCAGCAACATCCGCCCACCCGTCAGAGCAATACCTGGGATCGCTTAAGGGATATTCCACAGGGTTAGGGCAGGTATTACAGCGGGAATACTGCACCATCCAAAACGCATTGCGCCGGTATTTCTTGCCACTTGGTGCAGTGAAGATGGCGTACATGTCAACGGAGGAAGAATCGTAGACCTGATAAGTATTATCTGGTTTAAGTTCGTCGGACCTAATTGCTATTTCAAGTTTTCCGTATTTAGGCACTGTTGACAATGTTTGCTTGACTGAGTCGATTAATGTCGTAGCATTAGTACTACTCCAACAGAGCAGGAGTACCGTAAAAAAAAATGATGATTTCACAACTATCCGAAAGTTCTTTTTAAAAAAGAAAAGTCCCGATTATCTTAAATGTT
>ENA-UOUJ01000079-UOUJ01000079.1-activated-sludge-metagenome-genome-assembly--contig:-NODE-79-length-83867-cov-15.663473_pt1 | contig 83867 bp, 78 predicted proteins | sample MGYA00249839_ERZ747224 | MGnify/ENA primary metagenome ERZ747224 (study PRJEB28782, sample SAMN03220277) | activated sludge metagenome | biome: wastewater; feature: sewage sludge; material...
ATCTGTAAATCCATTTTCCCGGAGATGCGTTTCAAAGAATGTTTTATAGCTTATCTCATCGGTGTTATACTGGCTTGTTTCGTCTGTGAGATCCAGCTCAACTATTTTTTTCCAGCCTGCACAAAAATCAGGATGTCGTAATGTGGTTCGGATAAAAGTAGAACTTTCCTCTAATCCATATAAAGGGATATAGGCAAGCGAATCCCTGTTGGGGTACCAGGCTAAACGGCCATGCCCCGGTATTTCCACGGTGCGGCTGGCATCAAATAGCAAATGATAAGGTAGTTGCTGTGTTTTATGATTTAATTTATATACTGCTCCGGCTTTCCCGGCCAATACCACGTTGCGCGGGTTCCAGCTTATTTTATAATGCCAGGGGTTTTCATCGCTTTCCGGCGCCACCAGTCCGCCGCAATGGGAGTAAAACGAATGGATCTTTCCTCCCATAGCATGAATGCGATGAATGAGCTGCATGGCGCTCATATGATCAATGCCGGGATCTAGCCCCATCTCGCAAATAAATAATATACCCTTCTTTTTAATCTCCGGTTCCAGCTTCCTGATCGCTTCATCAACATACGATGCCGTAAGCAAATGACGGCCGGCTGCGATACAATTTTCAGCTACTATTGAATGAAGGGATGGAGGCAGCATGGAAATAACGATATCAGCCTGTTCAACGAGCGTGTTTCTTTGCTCATCATCTTTTACATCAACCTGCACCGGAGTGGCGTATAAAGAGCCACCTGATTTGTTTTGTGCCAGCTCAAAATTCCCATCCGCGACTATGACCTGCCAGTTATTATCCGTAGCCTGTTGTATCAAATAATCAATTAGGCAGGTAGCCGATTTGCCGGCTCCAAAGAGGAGGATTTTTTTCAAAATTCATTGTTTGTTCCTGCAATTTTACTCTTTTTATGCGGTAGCAAGCCTGCATAACAAAAAACTGATTGCTTACGCAACCTTTTTAAACCGGTCACCGTCATATATGCCGATGCGCATTTTTAATTTCCGGTTTTATTATCCGCTCCGGAAAATGCAGCCTTATAAAACCTTATCCGTTCCCCTCTTAAAGAATGTATCTAAACAGGTAACATTTTTAAAAATGTTCCTGTGGGTCTTTGCTTACTTCAGCCTGAAAATTACTCACGAATATTAATCTGTATACGAATCCTATAGCTGTATTCCAAACAATACAAACAATATTGGAATGGGTTACGGGAAGGAGTATGCCCGGTTATGTAGTGCGTTTGTTTTGAGAAACTACCTGAAACCACAGATCCCTGAATCCACATCCAATATCAATGAAAAGATCCTTTTTAATCCGTCCCTTTTTTATAGCCTTTATATTGCCGGCGATGCAGCCATACATAATGAGGTAGTATGAAAAACCATCCGGACCCATCTATCCAATATTTGTGTAAAGACCTTTTTAATTGCTATATGCCAGCCCGCAGCTCAAGCCGCCGTAACCTGCTCATTCATATAAATGTATAAACCTGCAGCCGTGAAAAAAAAGGGTACAAGAAAGCCTTTGTTTTAAACGGAAAACGCGCTAAATGTGGTACATTTGCACGCATTTTGAAATACAGCAAAAAGCAAAGAAAATCAGAATCGTAAAATTATTATGGAAGATAACTTAGTTCCTTTGGAAACCAGCGACAATGACCGCATCATTCAGGTGAATATTGAAGAGCAGATGAAAACCGCCTACATTGATTACTCTATGAGCGTAATTGTAGGCAGGGCGCTGCCCGATGTGCGGGATGGATTAAAACCGGTACACCGCCGCATTTTATATGCCATGAATGACCTTGGGCTGAACTATAACCGCCCGTATAAAAAATCGGCGCGTGTGGTAGGGGAGGTGCTTGGTAAATATCACCCGCATGGCGATAGGTCGGTATATGATGCTATGGTTCGTATGGCGCAGGACTGGAGCATGCGCTATACCCTTGTTGACAAGCAGGGAAACTTCGGTAACCAGGATGGCGATGGACCGGCGGCAATGCGGTATACAGAGGTAAGGCTGCAAAGATTAGCCGAGCATATGCTCGATGACATAGAAAAAGATACGGTAGATTTTCAACCGAACTTCGACGATTCGGAAAGGGAGCCTTCTATTCTCCCCACCCGTATTCCACAGTTGCTGGTAAACGGATCGAGTGGTATTGCCGTGGGGATGGCTACCAACATGATGCCCCATAATCTTACAGAGGTAATTGAAGGATGCATCGCTTATATAGACAATAAGGAAATTACTGTTGAAGAGCTCATCAAATTTGTGAAAGCGCCCGATTTCCCCACCGGCGGTATTATTTACGGCTATGAAGGCATTAGAACGGGTATGCATACCGGCAGGGGCAGGGTAGTGATGCGCGGTAAATTGCATGTAGATACCAAACCCAGCGGCAGGGAACAGATCATCATTACGGAAGTGCCCTACCAGGTAAGTCGTGATGTACTTACCAATAAAATAGGGGAGCTGGTTAATGAAAAGATCATAGACGGAATAGCCCATGTTAATAACGAGTCGAATGAAAAAGAAGGTACGCGGATAGTTATAGACCTGAAGCGGGATGCTATAGCCAACGTGGTTATCAATCATTTATATAAGCATACCGAGCTGCAAACTTCCTATGGCATTAACAATGTGGCCATTGTAAGGGGGAGACCCAAATTACTTAACCTCAGGGATCTGATCAGCGAGTTCGTGGAATTCAGGCACGAAGTAGTAGTAAGGCGTGCTCAATATGAATTAAAAGAAGCGCAGAAGAAGGCGCACCTGTTGCAGGGATACCTTATTGCCTTAGACCACCTTGATGAAGTTATTTCACTTATCCGGAGTTCAGCCACACCCGATGTGGCCAGGGAAAAACTGGTAAATGCAGGCTGGGGGCTCGATGAAGTACAGGCTAAAGCTATACTGGAACTGAGATTACAGCGTCTTACCGGCATGGAGCGGGAGAAAATAAAGGAAGAGTATGATGAAATAATGAAACAGATCACTTATCTTATTGAGCTGCTGGGAAATGAAGGAATGCGGTATGATCTCATAAAGAAGGAGCTCATTGAAATAAAAGATAAATTTGGCGACAGCCGTAAAACCGAAATTCAATATCTTGCCGATGAGATGCGGCTGGAAGACCTGATTGAAGAGGAGGATGTGGTGATCACCATCTCTCACCAGGGCTATATAAAAAGAACTTCAGCAACCGAATACCGGCAGCAAAACAGGGGCGGCAGGGGCGCTATCGGCGGACGCACCAAGCAGGAAGACTGGATCGAGCACCTGTTCGTGGCCTCTACCCATCATACCATGCTGTATTTTACGGAAAAGGGGAGGTGCTTCTGGCTAAAAGTATACCAGTTGCCCGAAGGTGATAAAACCAGTAAGGGCAGGGCAATCCAAAACCTGATCCAGTTGCCTCCGGATGATAAAGTACGTGCTATTATAGCGGTAAAGAATTTAGAAGATGAGGAATTTGTAAAGAGTCATTATATTGTACTTTGCACAAGGAAAGGCACGATTAAGAAAACACTTTTAGAAGATTTTAGCAGACCGCGTGCAACCGGAGTTAATGCAATAACCATCGTAGAAGGAGATGAGTTGCTGGAAGCAAAAATGACAGATGGCAACAGTGAAATAATGATGGCGGTGAAAAGCGGCAGGGCGATCCGGTTTCCTGAAAGCAAAGTGCGTTCAACAGGCCGCGGAGCCATTGGTGTTACGGGCATTGAAGTAGATAATGAGCATGATGAAGTGGTTGGCATGATTTGTGTCAAAAAAGAGGACAATTCCAGGACGGTGCTGGTTGTTAGCGAAAAAGGATTCGGTAAGCGTACTGCCATTACCGATGAAACCGGAGAAGAAGTATACCGCATAACCAACCGTGGCGGCAAAGGCGTAAAAACAATTAATGTTACAGAAAAAACGGGGTCCTTGGTGGGCATATTAGATGTAACGGAAGAAGAAGACCTGATGATTACCTGCAGGTCTGGTATTACCATCCGGATGGCGGTAAACCAGGTAAGCCGGCAGGGAAGAGCCACCCAGGGCGTAAAGCTGATTAGACTTGATGAAGATGATGCCATAGCAGCCATTACAAAATTGGCCCGCTATGAAGCGGAAAATGATGAGGAAGAGGAGGATGGACATGCAGGGGATGATAGTGCTCCGGCAACAGGAGAAAACCCGGGCTAGGATCGCTTAATATCCAAATAAATTACAAGTATTTAAACAAACAACACATATGAAGAAAATAATGCTCATCGCCCTCATGGCGGGGTGGACATTGGGTCTTTCGGCGCAAAACCTTAACAAGGTGAAAGATATGCTAAAAGATAACGAACTGGATAAAGCCAAGCAGGGAATTGACGCCTTGTTAGCCGTACCCAAGAATCAAAAAAATGTGGAAGTGTGGTACACCAAGGCAAAAATTTACGGTGCTATTGCAGCCAATGATCAATTTAAAACGTTGGTAGCCGATGGAAGAACAGAGGCTTTTGAAGCCATCAAAAAGGCCCAGGAAATAGATAAAACCAAGGCAACCACGCTTTTAACTGTAGACAGCTATAAGCCTGTATACGATTTGTATGGCAGCTACTTCGATGTGGCCGCCAGCCAGTATAACGCCGAAAAATATGAAGACGCGTTGGTTAATTTTAAAAAATCCGGCGAAATCGGTGATTATATTTTCGATCAGGGCTGGGGGCTGTATAAACTGGATACTACTTTGGTATATTATTCAGCATTATCTGCAATGAATGCTAAAAAAGATGATGAAGCCGTTGCGTTGTTCCAGAAGCTGGCTGAGGCCAAAGTGGCAACCAAGCCCGAACATGTAACTACCTATCGCTACCTGGCAAAATATTACCTTGATAAAAAAGACATTCCCAATATGCAAAAATATGTGGCATTAGGGCGTGAATTATACCCGAAGGACGACTATCTGCCATTAGTAGAATTTGACTACCTGCGCGGACAGGGCGATAAGAAAGCTATTTATGCCAAATACGAAGAGCTGATTGCCTCCAACCCGGAAGGCTTTGACCTGATATTAGATTATGCCAACGAGTTGTTTAATGAAACGCATGTAAGCGACGAAAAAGACAGGCCTGCCGATTATACGGAACGTTGCTTAAAAATAGAAGACCTGTATAAAAAGGCACTGGCCATTAAGCCGGATGCGCTGGAAGCTAACCTTAACCTGGCCAAACACTATTTTAACCAGGCATTATTTATTGAAGAAGATGTTAACAAAATAAAAGGAAAAACGCCTGAAGATCTGAAGAAAAAAGAAGAGCTGAAAGCCCAGGTGCTGTCTTTATGCGATAAAGCTATTCCTCCTTTTGAAGTGGTGTTTAAGGAATACGATAATAAGGGAACACTGAAATTATCTGAAAAGTCTGAATTTAAGTCAGCCTGTAACAACCTGGCTTATTGCTACGACAGGAAAGGCGACAAAGCCAAATCAGATTTCTACCAGAAGAAATATGACGAGATTGATAACAAGTAAAAAGGTTATCTTTTAAAAAATAAGTAACAAAAGGGGAAGCGTGTCAGGCTTCCCTTTTTCAATTAATACAACTCCGCTTCCTGAGAAGCTTTCACCCATCGCACTTTTAAATCAGGGTCCTTCATATTTTTATCTAAAGGGAACATCGGCCTTTGTATTCTTTTATAGGGTAAGCGCGCCAGGTCCTGGTCAACACCACCGGGAGTAAGCGCCAGCAACCAGTCAGCCCGCATATTGTATAACTCAGGTTCTAAGTAACCGATCTTCACCACAACAATATCAGCTTTACGCGGTTCCAGCCCCAGCCGGGTGAAATCCGCTTCCTTATGATACGGCTTCCTTTCTTGTGTAACGATCACAAACACCGATCCGGTTTGTATAACCGCTTCCACACCGGCATTAGCGTCGCCCTGGTAAATGGCCCGCACCGTACCTTCTATCAATAACGGTGGGGCATACCTGTTGTCTACTGCAGCGCCTGCCAGTCCCGTAACTTTTTTTCCAACTCCTGCTTTCAAAGCTTTTTGGATCATATCCGGCCCGGGTATGGAAGCGTAAATTAATGTAGGTCCGTTGGCAGACTTAAATTCTTCCCTGGCCAATATTTGCTGCAGCGACCAGGTAACATCCCCGGCGCCCCCCGCTGTGGGATTATCCCCGGAATCACTTATAAAAAAAGGCTTCTTCCTGCTTGCTATGGCTTTGTTAAGGCATTCTGCAAGACTTCCGGTAGGGGCCACAAAGTGAAACGCATCTCTTACCTGCCAGAAATGATTCGCTAATGCTTCAGCGGAAGCGGCCACAGCCTCCTGGTCATCACCGGTAACCATTACTACTCCATGATTACGCGGTTCATCCGCCCAGGGATAACCCATCCATAACGCTGCTTCCATAACGCCCGGCCGCGCAGCAGCAGTACCCACTGCAGCGTATAAGCTTTTCGCGGGTTCAATACGTGTGCTCGTTTGCTCGCCGGGCAATAAAATGGGCACGGGTATCCATGCTTTATAGCGGGGCTTGCCTTTTCCTGATTCCAGTCTTTGCAGCAACTGCTCTACAGAACGCTGCTTGGTTTCCTGCGCGTCTTCGTGGGGAGCCATCCTGTAGCAGGTTATTAAATCCGAAAGTTCAGCCAGGCGCACAGACACGTTGCCATGCAAATCCATTGAAGTAGAAATAATGGTTTCCGGTCCCACCACTTTACGCACCCTTGTTATCAAATCGCCTTCAGGGTCATCCAGCCCAACCACGCTCATGGCGCCGTGTATATCAAAAAATAGTCCGTCGTAGGGAAGATTCTTTTTCAGGGAATCAAGTATATAGCCTGCCATCGCTTCGTAATCCGCTCTTGGCACGGCTCCACCTGGTAGTGAACGGGCGGTAACGGCAGGCAGCCATGTTGCCCTGTTCCTTATGGGCGATCCTTCATGCATAAACCCCGGGTAAGAAGTGTAGATCTGGTTGCCCCGTTTTATAGTAAAAGAAGCTTCGGTGCTTAATGCCGGTGAAAAGGTGCTGGATTCAATGCCAATTCCGGCAATAGCAATACGTGGCAAAGGCGTGTTGGTTTGAGCAAATGATTGCAATGCAACCATCATCAGCATACATGTAAACCTGGCAGGAACAGTCATCATATGATTTCCTTTTGAGTAAAAATACATGAAAACAATATGCTTTTCCGGCTTCCGGTTATTTTAGCACAAACCTTCGTTAAAGTAGTTGGGGCTTATGTGTACCCTGTACTTTCTTTTTATAATTTGCTTCTTTATTAACCAAAAACACAGGCTATGAAAAAAATTTCACCCTTTCTTATTTTCTTTCTTATTGCAGCGTATGCAACTTCACAGGCACAGATTACAAAAGGTTCATTGTTTTTAGGCGGCGATTTATCGCTGAGCACAGTAAATGCAAAAAATGCCAATGATGAAAACACCATCAAACAAAACAGCTTCAACATTTCGCCGGTGGCAGGCATTGCTGTAAAAGATAATTTTATCGCAGGCGTTTCTTTAAATGCCGGCTTTTCGGAGAATAGAAATCCATACCAGGCCACACAAAAAGGAAACTCGTTTGGGGCAGGGGTATTTGCCAGGCATTATAAGAATATAGGGAAAAGTGGTTTTTATGTTTTTGTACAAAATAGTCTTGGAGCAGGATACGGAGAGCAGCGCTATGAACAAACACCTAATATTAATAATGATCCAAGGAAAGTAAAAACATTTTCTGCTTACCTGAATCTTTACCCCGGACTTTCTTACGCTGTAAGCCGAAAGCTGCACTTAGAAGCCGGTTTTAATAACCTGTTGTACCTGAACTATTCACACGATAAAAACGAATACTGGAATACAGCAACAACAAAAGCAAACAGGTTTTATCTGGGAACCAGCTTAAATAATCTTTCATCTCTTTATGTGGGTTTCAGGGTGCTTATAGGAAAGTAGGATTATTTTGGAATTAATACCGTAAGGCCAATAGCAGGAAGAAGAAGTTCTTTCTGCAATTTTTTTGAGAATAGCATTTTCAGGCAGTCGGGGGGTTTTTGCACTTTTATTATTTAACATAATATAAATTATAGGAAAATAAATAGTTATTTTGATTAAACATATTATTATCAAACAGTAACATATATATTTAAAATATAAAGTACTTTAAAATCACGGATATCGTTCAAAATTTGCCTGAAATTTAAACTTTGTGAAATCCGGATAATATTTAGAAGTAACGTTAGACGCCGGAAAAAAGAATTAAGCGAAGCGAATCACGAACACCATAAAAAGAATAAAATATTTCGTGGGTAAATGGTATGACCGGCCCTGAAGCCGGAATCCTGCAGCCATTTACTGCACAACTGTATAACCGGGAAAAATGCATAAGCGCCGTACTCCCCAAATGCTTTGTTGCATACGCATTCGCCGTGTGTTGATATCATTGGACATAGCAAACCATTTATGCAGCAAATCAATAACGCCTGCGCCCCGTATCCTACATGGTGAAACTGTATTTAACGGCTTATCATATAGTAATTTACCGGTATGTTACCGGATATTTTTCTGTAACTTCCCGCTTAAAACTAAATTTTTCCCTATGTCTCAAAATACCAAAACCAACCATAGCATACACGAAGGCCGCAACGTAAAACACTTCCGCGAAATGCTGGTTATAAAACAGGACGCCCTTGCCGCCGACCTGGGCGATGACTGGAACCAGCAAAATATCTCCCTCCTGGAGCAAAAGGAAAAGATTGACGCTCCCCTGCTCCAGCAAATTTCTGCTGCTTTAAAAATACCTGTTGAAGCGATTCAGAATTTTGATGACGAACAAGCGATCAACATTATCTCAAATACGGTAAATAATAGCGATAGCGCAACAGGCAACTCTTTATTCAGCTACCAACCTACATTTAACCCTATTGATAAAATGGTTGAGAAGAAATAAAAATAACATTAAAGTTACTACGGATAGCTTTCCCTTTTTATAATCAAATTTATGAACGGAGGAATATTAATTATCGGGTCTTTATTGTGGGATCCGGATCAAGGTACTAATAAAGGTGCAAGGAAAAAATGGAGAACAAAAAGATTAAATATGGACAAGAAAATTCATGTTTTTGCTCCAATAAGATATGGGAGGCTATCAAATGAACAATCATATACAATGGTTTTCTCAAAAGAAGTAGAAAATAATAAAAAGTTAGGGACTGCTTACATTATACCTTTTAAGAATAATCCCGTAACATGGAAAGGATTACTTTATCAAGCAAGATATCTATCGACGGCTGAAAGAGCGAACGATAATAAATTGGTAAAAGGTAATAAAGAAAAATGGTGCATAATAGGTATACTATTCAATCCTAAATTTGGCCAAGCACAAAAAGACGATATTCTTCGAAAATTCAGAAAAGAGCTTGAGAAAGATGAAATGGGTGAAAATCATCAAAATTTAAAGGCAGGAGGTGAAAGTTCCATACTAAAGGAAACTGGAGAAATTGATATTGAATGGATAAAGGCAGTCAACCCCATACTTCAAAAAGAACTTGATCAATTAGACTTTATTCTCGCTACTTGTACCCAGCCAAAGCCACTTGCTAGTTACCCGAATTCTAGCACAATAAAAAATGCGTTAAATAATGATACCAGAAATTACTTCTATAATAATATTCAATTTGGAATAACAACTTTTCAAGATCGAGAAATAATACTCAAATAACCAAAACTAGCTATGCAAAGATTGCAGGGTTGATTTTTCTGAGAAAAAACAGTTTTTGCTATTAGCAACTGCATTAGTGCCTATATTTTCTGAATGTTTTTGTTGCCCATCTACCAGCATTTACTCCTATGTTAATAAAGCATAGATTGAATATATACGATAAGGTCAGCCTTAAGATTAAGAAAGGTTATACCTTATCGTGTTTCTTGTCGGAATATGCGCGATAGAGGGCGAATGGGCAAACAATGACGCCGACGATGAAGGTCACATAAGAATTTTCGAGATCGCGCATCCATAAATAGATTAAACTAGCAATTACAGCCCAAAGCAGGACGCAAAAAAGCCCTGCTAATACCTTACCTGTTGAAGTATATGCGAAGGGTCTATCTTCTAACCATAGCATTTTCAATAACGATACAGTGAATCCATAGACCATAAAGATTGCCAGAAAGTGTGCGAAATAATCTATCGAATGATTAAAAGCATTTCTAAACATATTTAAATATAAAACTTCAGACGCGATCAGACAACAATCGTTAAACTTATTTAAGCTAATTGTGAACTTGCAAAATCAAAAATCTCGCATTAGCTTTGCATCCTAGTACTTTTTAATGGCAGTTGTCATATCTGCTCACTTGCGCTTCATTGATAGCGATAAGTCGGGAACCAAACGACAACAACAAATATGACTTTTTCAAAAAAGAAAAGGGTCGATTGAGAGTTGATTTACCGCGTCGAAACTTGTTTGCTGAACTAGTGCAACGCTGATGATGGCGAAAAGATTATATAGGTGATTGGGAATGGAGTGATTTCGTCAAGGTCTTAGTTTGTCCTGGCTTTTTTGTGTCCTTTTTATTTTCAATATTATACACAAACTTTTTATTAGATTAAACCAACCCAAATTAATCTACTATGCCATGGGATTATGATTCAGCTGAAGCAATCAACATTTTTTTCGCGGGGGGATTAGCATCGCTCCTCTTTTTCTTCTTAACAATACTTTGGAAATGGTGTGTTTTCTGCTATAAGTATCGACACTTGAATAGCAAGGGAAAGTTAAAAGATTGGAAAGGACATCCAATGAGAGAGGACAATGACCGTCTTCCGAACTTTAATATAGTTCAGGCTCAAATTAACATAAAAGCCCATCGGGGGAAATTTAAAGTCGAACTTACACATGGCAACCGCACATGGGTCGGAGAGATTTCGATGCTATCAGCCAACTACGGAATTCTAACTTTGCATTATTTAGATAACTTTGAAATCGGTAGAAGGGAATGTTTTATAAGTAAATATACTCGGGATGGTGTGGTGTATGATACAATCTTTGTAATTCCAATTACAAATAGAATATTTTATCAACCTGCAGAAGGAAAACCTTCATATGATTATGGGAATGAAATTTTTATTCGTGAGAGGAAGAAAGGTAGAGGAAAATAAAAAGCTCCGGAGCTCTATTGATATGATTTTTCGCATTTCACCCTTTTATGTCCCACTTTTACTAATATTTCACGTCTAACATTACAATGTTGAAAAGTTTTATCGCGTCGGAGTCTTAGCCGTGCTGATAAGAAGCATGGAGCAAGTCCCCAGCACAACTCCTTGCAGCAGTATGGAAATTGATAGATTCATATTGATAATCCGATTAATAATACTGATTTATTTAACCGCACGTGTTTCCCCGCGGGAGGGATTCCTGCCTGCGGTAGGCAGGGCAGCGAAAAGCCCGCTGAAGAAATTGTGCAGCAGCCTTGTGGCGGACTTGCAGCGGAAAGCCCGACCCCGGTATGGGCCGTGCTGATAATGATGCACCGGATCAGTAGCGATGGATATGCAACCGAAGTATCGCTGCCCATACCGGGGGCACGCCCAAATAAAAAATGTAGTACAATAATAAAAGCAATAGCCTGTTGATATTGTATCGCAATACGATTTTACCCTTTACCACTCTGCCTAAGCTCCTTCAGCAAACCGTACATATCGGATACCACCCAGCGTTCTGCCAGCTTTCCTTTTCCCACCCGGTAAATGGCAACACCTTTGAGCGTGATGGACTGTCCTGCAGGAGGAACATCTATACCGGGAAAACTTTCCTGGTAGGTTCCCCGCATCTTCCAGCGAACCATTACTTTATCGTCCTCTGCAAGCAGGTCATCCACTTCATACCTGGCGTCGGGTACTGCCTTCCGTATGGCCGCATAGTAGGCCCGGAATGCCTGCGGACCACCGGGAGTACCCTCCGGCCAGTCGTGGGAAATAAAGCCGGGCGACAGCACTTCGTCGGCCATGGGGCAATAAACCGCTTCAATCGCAAAATGACTGTGCAACTGTGTTTGGTAATTGCTCTTGATCAACCGCCCATACCCTTCCCGGAAGTTAAATTGCTGTATGGATAAATGGCCGGCCATCAGCTTTTATGAAACGGCAGCCACTTGTGTGCCAATATCGTTTTTTTATGAAGTTTACTGAAAACACAAGAGAAACCACGGTTAAATTTTGATTATCTGTTAACAAAACAGGTAAATCCCGGATAATATAATAATTGCCCCGATATCTGTGGCATGATTTCTTCATTCCCATCTGTCAACGATAAAAACCACCGCCATGCAAAAGATCATCCCGCATTTATGGTTCGATAAGGAAGCTGTGGAAGCCACAGCATTTTATACATCCGTATTCCCGGAATCAAAAGTTACGCATACCACCAAAATCCGCAACACGCCTTCCGGCGACTGCGACCTGGTGAGCTTCGAGATCTGGAATAAAGAATTTATGGCTATCAGCGCCGGGCCGCTGTTCAGGTTCAATCCCTCTGTATCGTTCATCGTCAATTTTGATCCGTTGTTGTTTGGCAAGTCGGCCGACAGCAATAAAGCTGCGCTGGATGCTTTAAATACTGCATGGGATAAATTATCGAAAGGCGGCAAAGTGCTTATGCCGATTGATGTCTACCCTTTCAGCAAACGCTATGGCTGGCTGCAGGACAAATACGGAGTGCCCTGGCAACTCATGCTCAGTGATCCCGCCGGTGAACAACGTCCGGCCATTATTCCTTCGCTCCTGTTTACCGACAGCAAATGCGGCAGGGCCGAAGAAGCGCTCAATTTTTACCAGTCTGTTTTTAAAGATGCACAAAAAGGCGCCGTGTATCACTATCCCCCGGGCATGGAACCTGATAAAGAAAGTTCTGTGATGTTTGCCGATACGCGGCTGGAAGATACCTGGCTTGCTGCTATGGACAGCGCCCGTGAGCATGGCTACGGCTTTAATGAAGCGATTTCCTTTATGGTAACCTGTAAAGACCAGGCGGAGATAGACTATTACTGGGAAAAGCTCTCTGCCGTGCCCGAATCGGAACAATGCGGCTGGCTCAAAGACCAATACGGCCTCTCCTGGCAGATCACCTCCGCCGAAATGGAAACCATGATGCAGCAGGGAACGCAGGATGAAATAGACCGCATCACCCGGGCCTTCCTGCCTATGAAAAAGATTGATATAGCAAAAATAAAAGCTGCGGTTGGCAAGGGGTGATAAGCGTATGAGGATTTGCAGAGCGGGGAAATAATACGAACTATACGACTATTGCCCAAAACGAAGACCAATCCACCTCAAAAAGCTGAATAGAACACAGAACGTACAAGTGAGTGACACAACAGACGCTTCATAGTAGCACTGCAGCCTGTACCATAAAAACTTTTCTCTGTTTGCGGTCGTGGTCACCCGCCATCAAAAGCGGTCATTTATCAATTACATCTAAATACAGTACAAATACTATAACAGAAACCGGGATACATTGTTTGTTATTGGCCGCGTGACACCTATTATTAATAATTAAGCGGGCGGTCCGGACGGGGGGCACGCCCCAAATAGCAACTTCTCTTCTACCCTATTTACATCCACAACGAATATTTTACCGGTAATATTTGCGCAGCAATTCATCTTCTCCCTTCCATTGAGCAATTTTAGCGAGTGCGTTGATCAGCGGCTCCTGGAACCAGGCGGGCATACCGGGCAGGTACGACTGGCTGTATCCAAACAGCAGGCACATGTGCCAGGGGTTTTCCGTCATATTGTTTTTCAGCAACCCGTCGTTGATCAGCCCGTAGGCTACCCGCAGCGTTTTTTCTAAACCCGCGGCAGGCGTTACTTTTACCATCAATACCGACTTGCTGGTGAGGGCGTTTTTAAAATAGTGCATATGCTTTTTACCGGCCTGCGTGGTTTGTCCTTTATCCAATATGATCTCTTTGCCGTCCCTGCCGATCCTTACCCTGCCATCCACTACCGTAAATGTTTCTACAAAATTGGAATGATAATGCCAGTCGTTGCCGCCATGGGGTTCCAGCTCCACTTCCACCAACTCGTATGCATTGTTGGTTTCCCTGCCGGTTTTAACAAAGGTGGCGGCATAATTGCCTTCGCGGTTGTAGATCGTTTTATCAGTACGGTTACCTACCGTGCAGTCGAGCTCCGGCAGGAAGGCCGCAAATACAACGATGCCCGCATATACCACTACGGTTAAAAAAACAGGCAGCGCCAGTATGCTGTACAACAGCTTTATCCATAACCTTTGGCTGCTGCGCCAGACGCGAACCACGCCGGTGGGGTAAAACAGCAGCGACAATCCTAATTTCCATTTGCTCTTTTTTACAGTTGATGCGGCATTTTGCGCAGTAGAGACCGTGTTTTCAGAAACCCTTTTCATTTTTTTTTATTTTTATTCCGCAAAATTGAAGCATGGCAATGCATTGCCTGTTTAGATAAACGGATTAAAAATGTAGAAAAATGGATACCGTTGATGTAACCCACTGGGCCCGGTACTTTGACAGCACACAGCAGGAGGTGGTTTATACGGGCGATCGCTATGCACATTTTACGGTACAGTTCAAACAACCGGCACTTGCCGCGGGTAAGCTGAACGCCATCAATACGCCCGGCATGTTGTTTACCGAGCTGGATATTGCGGCGAGACAGCCTTTTCGTTTACAGGATGCTTTGCCGGAAGAATCTGCCGAATCGGTATTTGTACTGGAGGGCGATGTGGAATCGCGTTTCGATAACCTGCACAAGCCGCTGTATTTTGGCAGGGGAGAACACAATATACAATACAATACCGCATTCGCGGGCACACATATTATCCATTCGCGGCGGTTTCACGCCTGCACCATTACCTATCACCGGGCGTATTTAAACAGCCTGGCGGAAAGCGAAGAAACCGGGGCACTGGCCCTGTTCTGCAAACACCTGCAACAGAAAAACAATTTTTTGGGCGCTGCGGATGCTATTCACTGGCAGCACCGGATAACGGAACTGATACCGGCCATCCTGTCGTGTCCGTTTACCGGCATTACGCGGTATATTTTTACCGAGAGTAAGTTACTTGAGTTGTTTGTACTGCAGATGGATCAGTTCCATGCGCTGCAATTGAACCCTGCAGCAATGCAATGGTCGCCGGCGGATAAGGAGAAGTTATACGCGGTTAAAGAATATATTGCAAAGTCATATTTAGAAGCATTGAGCCTGAAGGCGCTTACCTGCCACTTTGGACTGAATGAATACAAACTGAAGAAGGGCTATAAATATTTTTTTAAGACAACGGTATTTGGCGACATACACCAGCTGCGCATGCAGGAGGCTAAACAGTTGCTGCACAACCGGGTGATGAATGTAACGGAGGTGGCGTATCACATCGGGTACAATAACGTGAGCAGCTTTTGCTATGCGTTTAAAAAGATGTTTGGATACAGTGCAGGGAGTAAACAACGGTAACGGGTAGCCGCTGGGGCAGGAAATACAGCTCCACCCCCACTAATTATACTTTGCTGATGGTGCGGGCTTCAACCCCGCTCCGAAGGAGTCCGGAGTCCTTTCGGACCAGCGGGGGATATGAACCAGCCTTAAATGCAGAGAGCGAGATAGTACAAACTATACGACCATTGCCACAAAGCGGAGATCAACCCACCTCTTTAAACCGGCAACAAGTTCATGTCCCCATCCGGGAGGGGGTAGCGCTATGGATTGAATGACTTTTACCCTGGGGAAGGAAGACTCCTGTCCCATAGTGTGGAAAATCCATGTTCCTGTGGGAATATTGGGCAGTTGCTATTTCAGATTTTGGTACATTTGAGTATATGAAATCCGGTTGAAAATGACAGCTAACGATTAAGCTGTTTCACGCAGCGAATGCAACAATTTATACCGCTGCAGAAAACCTGTAGTTAAAGAAGTTCATTTTGCACAACGGCCGCTACCACTAAAAAACGCTGTGCCTTTGCTCCGCCGCGAACGGTGCGAGAAAAAGAATTAGATTATTCAACAACTTCAGTAAAAAAACATGAGCAGTAAAAAAAACCTGTCGCAAGAACAAACGCAGGACCTCCTCAAAACATTAAAAGCCCGTTTTGAAAAAAACAAGAACCGCCATAAAGGCATCAACTGGGGTAAAGTGCAGGCAAAGCTGGAAGACAGTCCGGCAAAATTGCGGTCATTGTATGAAATGGAAATAACCGGCGGCGAACCTGATGTGGTGGGTTATGATAACCTGCCTCGCGGGCAGGCAGGAAAAACGGGCGAATATATTTTTTATGATTGCTCGGCAGAAACGCCCAAAGGCCGCAGGAGCATTTGTTACGACCATGCAGCGCTGGAATCGAGGAAAGAACACAAACCCCAAGACAGCGCAATGAATATGGCCGCTGATATGGATATTGAATTATTAACGGAAGAACAATACCGCGAGCTGCAGCAGCTTGGTGAATTTGATTTGAAAACCTCGAGTTGGATTCTCACCCCTACGGCTATCCGTAAACTTGGTGGCGCCCTTTTTTGTGATCGCCGCTACAACACGGTATTTGTATATCACAATGGTGCGGAATCATATTATGCGGCAAGGGGTTTCCGCGGGTCATTACGGGTTTGAATATAGTGTAATTTTATGCTGAAATGAAAGCTTTTACAAGAACAAAATATGGAGGTCCGGACGTACTTCGCTTGGAAGAGGTAGAAAAGCCAACTGTAAAAGATGGTCATATTCTCGTTAAAGTAGAAGCCAATTCGGCCAATCCTGCTGACTGGCATATTCTCCGGGGAAAACCATTTTTTGCGCGTTTCACTTTCGGGTTGTTCCATCCGAAAGATAAAATTCCGGGAGCTGATTTTGCAGGCATTGTTGAACAAACCGGGAATAGTGTATCGCATCTCAAGGTGGGAGACCGTGTATTTGGAGAAACGCTTACAGGAGGAGCTTTTGCAGCATACACATGCGTTCCGGCAAATGTTTGCGCCATCATGCCGGAAGGAACAGGCTTTTCTGAAATGGCAGGTGTGCCGGTAGCCGGCATAACAGCTTTGCAGGCTTTGATTGCGCACGGTAAACTAAAAGCAGGAGAAACGGTTTTAATCAATGGTGCTTCAGGAGGTGTTGGTCATTTCGCTGTGCAGATTGCTAAAGCTTATGGTGCTACCGTTACCGCTGTTTGTTCCGGTAAAAATGTTGCGTTTGTAAGATCATTGGGCGCCGATCATGTTATTGCATACGATACAGAGAACATTCATCAGCATGCGGGCAAATACAACCTGATACTTGATACAAACGGAAATCTTACTTATAAAGATTATAAACGCATGGGACAGCGGGGTGTAGTAGTGGGTTTCACCACCGTACTACATATGTTTTCTTTGCTTTTAAAAAAGGCTACCGGTAAGTTTCCGTTAGCGCAGTTTACTGCCGAAGCCAATACAAAGGATCTGGAGACATTGGCAGTATTGATCCAAAGCGGGCAGGTTAAAGTTCACATCGAAAAAACTTATTCCTATAAAGAGATCCCACAGGCCATACGGCACATTGAAGCTATGCGCACCAGGGGAAAAGTGGTAATGGTTTGGAAAAATGTTACCGGCGCATAGTATGTTGTTTAAAAAAGAAAAAAGGTGCTTATACTAATCCTGGTGACCAGCTTCGGGTTAGTTATAGCGTTCTTCTTTACCGCATGGTAAAATCCGGCGGGCCCTTTCTGAACCGGCAATAACACCGATGTGAAAATGGTTATATGTTTTCTAATCCCTCAACCCTATGGTAACAGTTATTCCCCCGGTATTGCTGAACAGTTGTATCATCCCCGGTGTTTATTGTAAAGCGGAAGCTTTCGAAGCATATGTGTGCAGCACGCTTTTTCCAAAAGAAAAATTTGCATTGATCCATCGCTCCGTGAACCATCCGCACCCGGTTTTTACTTTTCAGGACCTGGTAACCGGATTTGAATTTTCTGCCGAATGTATATTCCGGCTGGGGTTTATAGCCAACAGCTTTCAATGTGCCACAGGTATAACAAACAAAAAAGCGGCTCATTTCCTGGTACTTGGTTTGGGTGGCACTGCGCAGATGCCCAACCAGGTTTTTTTAATAGATAGCAGCATCTGCAGCCGTACGGTTTTGTTCAAAAGGCACCTGCAGGGCAAAAGCATCAACCCCGGCCAGGCCGTATCCTCTTCACAACTCTGGCAAAAGAACATGATACCGGATTACCCGGAGAAAAAAGTAGCATAAGCGTTGCAAACGCAATTACCGGCTGAACCCTAAAAAAGAAAACCCCGAAAAGGCATCGGGGTTCAGGACGGGGAACGACTATCTGGTGGTTTCAGAGATATGGATTTTTTATACAGATACGCTTTTAATGCTTCTAATCCCCCGGCCGCTTCCACATATTTCGTTTCCACAAACAACGTTACAGCCTGCTTCACTAATTCAGGCGGCAATTTCTTCCTTCCTCCCCCCGCTTTTCTTTTCTTTTTCATTTCATAAAATAAATTAAAAATAAGTATAAATATAATAATAAACAAAATTATTTATATTATTTTTTATTATTAAAACATTATTTAAATAAAGTAAATTAATATTAAAATAAATATAAAACTTGCTATATTTTTTATTATTCATACCCATACAGAAAATGCCGCAGATGAGAGCGTTCGCCGTGGTTCGTGTCTGCACGAAACATCAATTAACCATGCTGAGCAATAATTTGAAATGTTCCATGGAGGAGCAATGGAAAAACATTGTCATACATTTGCTGCTTTCTGCGATTAAATCATGAACCATGAAAATTGAAATTCCACATCAGCATACGAAAGAGGAAGCGCAGGCCAGGATCAAAAACCTGCTTCAAAATCTTAAAGAAAAGTATGCCGACAAAGTAAATACTGTGCAGGAAAGCTGGTTGGAAGATACAGGCACTTTTAGCCTGGCTATGGGTCCTTTTTCAACATCCGGCAGCATTGCTATAAAGGAAAACATGGTAGAAATTGACCTTACCATACCTTTTATTGCCGGATTATATAAAAATCAGATCCGTGCCTTAATTGAATCGCAGGCAAAAGAGGTATTGGCATAAAAACAAATCAGTTTTGTTGCATGGCGTATGTTCACCTGCAAATGCCTGTTAATGATACCTTCAGCTTCAATACATTTTTCAAAAAATTTCCCGGGTGGGAAAGCTATCTTGTCTTTTATCTCTGGCGAAGTCTTACACCTACAGAAAAAGAAAGGCTAAGGCAAACTGTAGATAACCAAAAATGCCCATAAAAATACCGGGCAGATTAATGAAAGCGAGTGAAGCGTACCCTTTTTTTGAAATTACCAGCCTTTAAATGCAAAAGCCACTCTTTGGAGTGACTTTTGTGATCCGGATTGGATTCGAACCAATGACCCTCAGCTTAGAAGGCTGATGCTCTATCCAACTGAGCTACCGGACCAATACTGTTTAATATATTCTTTACCAATACCGGATTTGAGATAGATTTCTCTTTTCCGGGCTTCTAATCTTGTATCAAACAATTCAAAAAAACAAAGTTCCCAGGGAACATACCCTTTAGTTGACTTTGTTTTTTTAGCGTTGTGCTCTTTCAATCTTTTTTCAACATCCTCACTGAGCCCTACGTAAAAACGCCCATCTTTCCTGCTTCTTATCACATATACAAAGAACATTTGCTCTGTTTATTCCTATATATCAAAACCAGTTTCGAACCAATGACCCTCTGCCCTGCCTACCGTTAGGTAGGTTAGAAGGCTGATGCTCCCTGCCTGCCGGCAGGCAGGTATCCAACTGAGCTACCGGACCTTTTTAGGTTGGCAAAGATAATTTTTTTTAGTTTGCACCCAAACTGAATTCACAGACCATGGATGTAAAAATAGAATCAAGCTGGAAAGCGGTATTAAAAGACGAATTTGCCAAGCCTTATTTTGAACAAATCGTTCATTTTTTGAAAACGGAAAAAATGGCTGGTAAAACAATATACCCGCCGGGGCCGCTTATTTTTAACGCATTTGAACAAACGCCTTTTGATAAAGTAAAAGTGGTTATGCTCGGGCAGGACCCTTATCACGGCGCAGGCCAGGCGCACGGCCTGTGTTTTTCCGTTCAGGATGGCGTACCTCCTCCCCCCTCGCTTATCAATATTTTCAAAGAAATACAATCGGATATCGGGATAACAATGCCTGCAAAGAAAGGAAACCTTACCCACTGGGCACAACAGGGGGTATTATTATTAAACGCTGCGCTTACGGTAAGGGCAAACGAACCTTTCAGCCATTCCAAAATAGGATGGGCTGTATTTACAGATGCGGTTATACAAAAAATATCGGAACTGAAAACAGGCATTGTTTTCTTATTATGGGGAAAGTTTGCCCAGGAAAAGCAGGCGCTGATTGATGAAACAAAACATCATGTATTGAAAGCAGCGCATCCTTCTCCTTTTTCGGCCGATAAAGGCTTTTTCAACTGTAAGCACTTTTCAAAAACAAACAGCCTGTTGCAGCAGCAGGGAAAAGACCCGGTTGACTGGAAGATTGAATGATTTGAAATTGATTGCGCTTCGGATTATTTAATTTATAGTTTATGGTTTGTGGTTTATTGTTGGAGTTTCCTTCGGGTTTCGGATTTATTGCTTCAAATTTAATATTTGAATTTTATTTGGTTCTTGTTATTTGGTTCCTGATGCTTTTATATCGAATTTCGGATTTAATATGGTTGTTATCAAAAATATATTCGGTCGTATATGGGCTTTCTGGGGAGCCATTATATTTATCGCCACCTTACTTATAGCGGTTGTACCCATTTGGTTAACCAACTACATAAAGGAGCCGAAGGGTACGGAAATATTCCGCCGGATATCAAAAGCATGGATGGAATTCTTTCTTTTTATGATCGGCTGCAGGATTATTGTAAAGGGTAAAGCACATTTTGCAAAAGGACAAAACTATATTGTAGTGAGCAATCATAACTCTTACATGGATATACCCATTACCACGCCGCAAATCCCGGGTCCAAACAAAACCATTGCCAAAGCGGAGCTTGCAAAAATCCCCCTGTTTGGACTGATCTATTCAAGGGGCTCCGTATTGGTTGATCGTAAAAGTGAGCGCAGCCGTAAGGAAAGTTATGGTAAAATGAAAGCTGTGCTGGAACAGGGGCTGCACATGTGCATCTATCCCGAAGGAACGAGGAATAAAACCAATGAGCCGTTAAAATCCTTTCACGATGGCGCCTTTAAGCTGGCGGCAGATACCGGGAAATCTATAATACCTGCTTTATTGTTCAACACCAGAAAGGTACTGCCGGGCAGCAGTAAACCTTTTTATTTGTGGCCGGCAACCCTGCGAATGGATTTCCTTGCGCCGGTTGCGGTACAGCCCGGTGATACAGCAGCTAGCCTGAAGGAGAAGGTATTTAAGATCATGTACGACTATTACAAATCCCATGCTGCTAATTATTCCTGAAAGTACGGGTGCGGTTTATTTTAAGGTCGCGCAGCATGCCTGATTTCGGGTAGATAGAAATATTAAAAGAACGCCACAATCCAAAGGGTGTGACATTAATAGACATCTGCCAGCAATGCATTTCACGGGAGATGAACATGGAAAAAGAAGGGATCTTCAGCGTTTGAAAATCAAAATAGCCATTGGCGCCTACTTTCCATTTTTCTGTTAAGCTAAAATCGCCGTTGAACTGAGCACTGGAAGTGAATCGTGTATCAAAGCCACTATAATCGCGCCTGAGTATCTTGCTGAAGCTTAAGGAATAGGAAAGATTGATTGACCAGGGAATGTTAAAGTCAACAAATTCGGAGGGATTCCTGCGAATATAATCCATCTGCTGTTCCATTTCATCTGCCGTTAGGTTATCATAATTATCATACTGCAGCTGGTCATCTGCCGCCTTTTTATCTTTATCTTTTTCCTTACTTTTAAAGCTCGTGGATACAGAAAGGCTGCCATTGGTAATACGTCCTAAAGAGATCTTATTATCCTGCCAGGCATATTTATTTATCCTGAATCCCATGCTGTCAATAAGATAAGGATCAATATTGGCGCTGGCTGTAATATTGATCTTATCGAACAGGGTACTGCGCGCATACAGGTTAAATGTAGACAGCTTAAAGGAATCTGCCAGAAGATTATAGCTTCCCGTTATGCCAAATCCATCAATCAGCTTTACTTTTTTAAGGCCGTCTCCCTCTTCTTCGCTGGTACTGTCGGGCTTGTCTCTCACCTTCATCTCCAAAAAATTATCTATACCAAACCCTATGCTTCCCGATTCACCATACCCAAAGGGGCCATACACCCCGCCATCATACTGCGATAACATCCTCCTGCGTCCGCTGGTGTCTGTTTGAGTGTTTACATAATATGATTTAGACAGATCCGGCTTATAGCCTATGCTCATTTGCGGCCGCATAACATGGCGGATGGCCTGTACTTTGGCATTCTTATCTTTCATGTTTAACGTACCGAACATAGCAGTACTGAAAGATACCGACATCGAGATATCACGGGCGGAGTAAAAGCCTTTACTAACGGAGCTGTCTACTTTATTGGTTTGATTATTCCACGTTCTGAACAGCTTTTGCGAATACCATCTTTCCTGGTAGCTGAAGCCCGGTGAAATTTGTATGGATCCTACCTGCGGCAGCGCCAGGGAAATAGGTATATTATGCTGAGCCCCCCATTGAAAGGTATCAATGATTTGCTTAAAGGTAAAGGAGGTATCAACAAATGAAGTTATACCGCGTGCGCTGCCTGTATAGCCGATGCCCAATTTATAATACCATTTTCCTGAACCTGCAATTTCCTGCGGTTGAAACGGGTACAGGGTATTAACATTAAAATTAATATCCGGGAGGTTAAGGTTAACTACGCTGGTATTATTATTCTGGTTATGGTTCAGGTTTACGGAAAGGTTATAAGGCTTACCGATCCATGATTTCTGGTAAGATATGGAAGAGCTTAACTGGTTGGCAAAGCTTTGGGGTTGGCTGTAAGAACCACCTGCACCATTGCTTTGGTCAATAATAGCATTTGTAGGTAAATACTTGGTGTAGGAGCTCGACCCCGCGTTTACGCTTGCCGAAAAATTTACGCCCGGTCTTGCTTTGCTGTCCATCCGGTGGCTCCAGGTTAAAAAGAAGCTCTTGTTCTTGGCATAATCCGCATCACCCTTAAAACCCTGGTGCGTATTCTGGTAGCTGAAATTGAGCGAGCCGTTATAACGGTACCTTACCCGGTAAGTAGGCGTAAGATTTAACCGCCAGCTCCCGTAAGAATAAATATCCACCCGCGAGGTAATATCAAAGTTGTCATTAATAACTTTATAGTACCCCAGTCCTTCTAATCCTAACCCCAAACGGTCTGTAACGGTAAACTGCGGCGGTAAAAAACCGGAGTGTCTCCCCTGCTGCATGGGAAACATACCAAAAGGCAATATAATGGGCAACACTGGCACATTTTCAAACTCCACGCCTACCGGGCCGGTAACCGCCATTTTTTTGCTGATGTATTTTATTTTTCTTGCCCTGAAAGCAAAGTGGGGCGTATCTAAATTGCAGGTGGTAAAACGGCCCTTAAAAGCATAAATGGTTTGCGCGTCAACTTTTTTTACTACCTGGGCATAATTATACAATTCACTTTGCTGAAAATAACTGCTATGGGTAAGTCCTTTTTGTGTTTTGAAATTAAATTCCAGGCTGTCATTCACCGTGGTCATATCGCCCTGTACCAGGGTAGCCTGTCCCAACACTTTGCCGGCTGTATCTAACTTCATCCTCGCTTTTACCATGCTGGTTTGCTGGTCAAAAACAATTTCGGGCGCTTTAAGGTCTACATCTTTGTATTTTACCCCTGTTTCACCATAGAGATATAGTTTTTGAGCGGTTACATCCAGCACCATCGAATCTTTGGCTTCATACTCAACCGGAGCATCAATGGAATCTTTAGACATTTTTACGCTAAAAGTGTCTATCTTAACCCTGCTGGCAGAATCGCCGCGCAGAGAATCCGGTTTATTTTTTTCTATAAGCGTATCCGTTAGCGGAACAGGAATGGAATCTTTTGACGATGGAATAGTATCTGTGCGTGCTGTTAAATAATTGTCAAAAGCAAATGGAGGGTGGATTTTTGCCCATCCAATATGCGTTATTGCAACAGTAAGCAGCAGTAAGGTGGAGGTAAATATGTAATTTCGCTTAAATTTGCGATGTTTATTTTTCATACATACACTGGGCAACAAAAATAGCCATATTACAGGTAAGAAAACGTGAAGATTGAAACTGAATTACTAAACCCCATTAAATTTTAACAAGGGCATGAAGAAAAAAACCATCGTTGCATCCTTTTTTCTTTTTTCTTTTTTTATTTCCCTGGTTTGTTTTTCGCAAACCCAAAGCCGTATTAAAACGATTATTGTAGATGCGGGGCACGGAGGCGCAGACCAGGGGGCTAAAGGAAGCTATTCTACTGAAGCCCAGATAACGTTACAACTTGCTTTAAAAGTAGGCGCATTGCTGGAGAAGGAATTGCCGGAAACAAAAATAATTCAAACGCGAACCAGCGATATTACCCAGCCTGTAAGGGAAAAAGCAGCTTTTGCCAATGAAAATAAAGGCGACCTCTTTGTTTGTATACATGTAAATGCCGCTCCCCCCATCCGTCATTCACAAGTTACAGGATACCGTACCCGCACTTATTATACCGGTAAAGGCAATAATAGAAAAAAGCATACAAAAAAAGAACCTGTATATAAAAGATGGACCACACCTAACCCCCGCTCCGGCACAGGAACCTATGTGTGGGCTGCCGACAGGGATACGCATAAAGCCGATGCGGTATCTGAACGTTTTGAATCGGAAGGAGAGCTGACCGGTGTACCCGACCCCTCTACACCCGAAGGCGCCATTGCCAGCAGGTTATGGGTGCAAAAATATTTTAAGAACAGCGTTCGCCTGGCTTCCATGATTGAATCTGAATTTGTAAACAATGGACGTAAAAGCGATGGCGTGTTACAGCGCAATGAAAAAGGAATATGGGTATTGCAGGCCACCAATATGCCTGCTGTGCTGATAGAGACAGGTTTTATCACTAACAAGGAGGAAGAAGATTACCTGAACAGTGAAAAAGGACAGAACGAAATGTCGGCGGCTATTGTAAAAGCTATAATGAATTTTAAAAATCTACAGGACAACCTCAGAAACGCTGCAGATATATCCAATGCAGAAGCACCTAAAGAACAGTCTTCCATTTCTTCATCCGGCGCAAAGTTTCCGGAAGCTCAAAATCCCTAAGCTTTCAAAAGCAATATGCCGGCGCTTTGCCTGAATATCCTATTTTTGCAACGAAAGGGTTGATTTTGAATAATAAGTGAAGGGTTGCTATCGTTCATCCTGAGGTTTTTGGCTGGCAAATTGTATTATGTAAAACAAATTTGTTTTATCCGGCATCAGGATCAAAAATAAAAATTAAGGGATGAAAATTTCTAATGAAACCAAAGTAGGTGCTTTAACAGCAATTGCTATTACATTGCTTATTCTGGGCTTCAATTTTTTAAAAGGGAAACCCATTTTTGAAAAAAGTTTTAAAGTATATACTATTTTTCATTCCGTAGAAGGACTGTCTGTTTCCAATGCTGTTATGATCAATGGCCTGCAGGTAGGTAAAGTATATAAAATGCAGGAAACGGATAAGAACCTCAGTGGTATACTGGTTACCTTAAATCTCAGCAAAAGCATCAATATTCCTAAAAATTCCATCGTTCATATTTCAGGCAGCTTATTAGGCAACACTACTTTGGATATAGATTTGGGAAATGATGCTGCTTTTGTAAGAAACGGCGATACGCTTGCCTCCAACACTACCCTGGGTTTACTCGACCAGGTTAAAAGTAGCCTTGATCCGGCAATGGTAAAAATAAATGCCTCTTTGCAAACGCTTGATTCGGTATTAAAATTAATCGGGAACGTTTTTGACCCGCGCACGCAAAATAATTTTCAAACTATTTTTGCCAACCTGGCCATATCCACCGCTCACCTGAACAGTTTACTGAATACACAAACCGGGGCATTGGCCCAAACCTTGTCTAATGCCAGCGCCTTTACAGGAAATCTTAAAAAAAATAATGATACCATTACCGAGATTTTCGCTAATCTGAAAAACACTACGGGCCAGCTTGCCGGACTGGAATTACAGCAGACTTTAACAAAATTAGATGCAGCAGTTACCGGGCTTAGCACTACTTTACATAAAGTAAACAACAACGATGGTACGTTAGGACTGCTGATGAACGATAAGAAATTATATACTAACCTCAATTCCACAGCCAATAGCCTGAATATTTTATTACAGGACTTCAGGATACATCCGCGCAGGTATACCGGCGGCCTGGTATTTGGCAAAAAAGATAAATCAGCTCCTTTAATGACGCCTTTGCCTGATTCGCTGACTACAGTACCCGCTACAGATAAAAAACGGAAATGAATACACGAATGAGGATTGTATTATCCGTATTTTTTTTGCTGATCTTCCATTTGGCATGGGGCCAGCAAAAACCCGGAACGGCCGTTACTCCTGTATCTTCAGCGCAAACTAAAGACAGTGTCCGGGAAGTACACCTCATCCGCTCCGACGTACTAAAATTTGAAAAGAAAGACAGTACTGAATTACAAATATTAGTAGGCAATGCCATGCTTCGCCAGGAAAATACATTTTTCAACGGCGATAGTATTATTATGAATAAGCAGCAAAATGTAATTGAGGTTTTTGGCAATATTCATATTAATGATGCAGACAGCGTAAATGTGTATGCGCAATATCTTATTTATTATGGCAATACCAGGATTGCACATCTCCGGAAAAATGTAAAGCTCAGCGACGGAAAAGCAACGCTTACTACAGAAGCGCTGGAATATGACCTGAATACCAAAACAGGCATTTACCTTGATGGCGGCAAAATTGTAACATCCACCTCTACCCTTACCAGTAAAGAAGGCTATTATTATGCAGATACAAAAGATGCGTATTTCAGAAAAAATGTTCATCTCATAGATCCTGAATATACCATGGCAACGGATACCCTTCTGTATAATGCGGAAACACAAATTGCCACTTTTGTATCGCCTACTACCATTAATGATGGCAAATCCATTATACGAACATCCGATGGTTATTACGATATGAACAAAGGATTCGCGAACTTTGGCAAACGCCCGGTTATTGAAGACAGCACGCAATACATTACCGCTGATCATATTCAATTCGACAAAACTACTGGCGAGGGACACGCGCAAGGTAATTTTGTATACATTGATACAACGCAGGGCGTAACGCTTTTATCGGAAAAAAGTGATTTTAACCGGGATACGAAAACGGTACTCGCCACGGGGAAACCGGTAATGATCATTAAACAGGATAATGACTCCATATTTATTACCGGCGATTCGCTGTATTCGGGTATTAAAATGGATACTTTATATGTGAAAGACAGCAGCGTATCTGACGGTTCTTTAAACTCCCAGCCTGACCAGTCTGCTCTTTTTCCGCAACAGGACAGTACGGTGCTTCCTGAACCCGGCCGGAATACCTCGATGAAGCTGTTAGAAAGACCACTCCGCGCTGACGTATCAAATAAACCTCCTTTGTTGAACAGGAATAAGCCCTTACAGGCAAAAGACACTGCAAGCCAGCCACACGCCGATACTCTCATAGCCAAGCAGCAAATAGTAGCAAATGATCCTGTAAATATTCCGGTCGTTACCTCAACAGATTCCATACTACTGCCGCCGCTGGTTAAAGATTCGCTCCCCGGGGATGGCAGCGATAGCCTGGCAATTCGTGCAAAAACACTACCCGGAGCAGAAGCAGATACGGTTAAAGGAGTACAGGTGCAGGATATTGACAGGATAGACAGTGTGCGTTTTTTCCAGGCATTTCGTCATGTACGGATATTTTCCGATTCCATGCAGGCGGTTTGCGACAGTATGTTCTTTTCGGGAAGAGATTCTATTTTCAGGCTATACATAGATCCGATTGTGTGGGCAAAAGAAAGCCAGATTACGGGAGATACCATTTACCTGTATACCAGGAACAAGAAGCCGGATCATATTGAAGTGCTTGAAAATGCTTTCAGCATCAGCAGGAGTAATGATAGCTTTTATAACCAGTTGAAGGGAAATGTGATCAACGGTTTTTTTAAAGACGGCGACATAGACCACATTGTGGCTAAAGGCAGCGCCGAAAGCCTGTATTATTTGCAGGATAACGACAGCGCCTATACAGGCGCCAATTATGCACAGGCAGATTTGATTAACCTGTATTTTATACAAAAGGAGCTCGATAAAATTACATGGCTTTACCAGGTGAAAGGGGGATTTTACCCGGTAACGCAGGTGCCGGAAGAGAGACGCAGGTTTAGAAACTTTAAATGGGAAGAAGCCCGCCGGCCTAAAACGCGGATGGAATTGTTTGAGTGAGCACTTGCTGGTACAGGCTATAAAATTGTTTGCCAATTACGCTATAATTGTATTTCTTTTCCGCGTCTTTTGCAATCTCATAGCGATTAAATGAATCATAATTATCTATCATCCGGATCATTGCTTCAAGCAGTTCTCCTTCATTCTCAGATTGAACAAGCCATCCGTTTGAATCATTAACAGCTTCCGGGATACCCCCAACATTTGTAGCAATTACCGGTAATCCGCAACACAATGCTTCAATGATTACACAGGGAAAATTCTCATACCTGCTAAACATAACTAAGGCGTGAGCATATTGCATCTCCATTGCCACCTGCTCATGAGACAGGATGCCCGTCCACCTGACCATTTTATCAAGTCCCAGCGAAGCTGCCAGTTGCCTTAATTGAGGGGTTTCCCACCCGGCCAGGATACATTCCCAATTGACACGTTGAGATTTTAGCTTGGCCAATACATTTAAAATTCCTTCAACATTTTTGGGATGATTCATAGTTGACGCGTGAAAGAACCGGAATACCGGGGACTGGTTTTCCCCTGGGAAGAAAACATTTGTATCAACTACATTATGAATAACAAGGAGAGATGGAAGTCTGAAAATTTCCTGTAGCCGCTTACCGAGTACCTTTGATACTGTTGTAACTTTAGCGGCATGTTTAAATATTCCGGACACCGTATGCCGGTAATAAGCGCTACGGTTAAAATAATTGTCTGGAATGAGTTTATAGTAAGCGGAGGAATGTTCCGAAATGATGTACGGTATACTCCATTTCTTTTTTATCCATTTTGCAATCACCCCGGATTTCATTGGAACGTGGACGTGTACAAGATCAGGGAGACCAGCTTCTTTAAAATGATTCCGGATGAACCTCCTGTATGTTAAATAATATTTTCCATTATATATTATTTTATCAAGCAGCGGAATACCTGTTCTTTTAAATGCAAAATATATGATGTATTCTTTTACATTTTCAGCTTCTTTTATTTCAACCTTTTTCCGGAGAACTTCAATTTGGGGACCGTATTGTACGATATGTATAACAGTGATAGCTGAATATTTTGATACAGCTTTTGCATGACGTTGTATGAAATCACCATCAAATGGATTAAATTTATTGGGATACCAATTTACGAGCCAAAGTACTTTCATACTATTTTCGTTTAAAAGTGCCGATAAGGCAGTCTCCAAGTAAAGGGAACCTTTGCAAAATAAAATTAATCCGCTTATCTTTTTGAAAGTACATACCAGACATAATATTATCTATTTCAAATTTGTCATCCGGAAATAAACGCAAAAGGGTAACCGGCGAAAAATACCAGTAATGATCCGGGTGAATCATTTCCTTACCGTGAAGGCTTCCGGCAATGGCGTTTAATGACGTATAGTTTGGTACGGTAACCAGAAAAATAGTAGCAGGAGGAAATATATTGTATAGATTTTCTATAGCCTGATGCGGATCCTTAAGATGCTCAAGGATTTCACCTAATAATACAATATCAAATGATTGATCAATTATTTTTAGTGATTCTTTGTCTAAAATATCCCCTTTACCAACCCGGCTATCGCCTGTAATTTGAATATACGTATTTAAAGATGCTTCCTGGTTGTCAATGCCAAAAAGGGTTTTAGTAACTTTTTTGAGCTGTAGATGTAAAAGTTCCCCGGTATTAATTTTTTCCTGAGTGTAAGGACAGTCTGTAAATCCGAAATGCAAAACCGTTTTACCTGAACAATATTGCAAAATGTAATCAATCCGATTTACAAGTGCAATGGGAGATGGTAAAATGCTATCCGCCGCCGGTGTTATCCTGTGCTTCAATGATCTTCTTAGCCAGAGTAAGCCGGCAAACAGGTTAGCCCATCTGAGTTTGTTTAACGATTTCATATTGAACTGTAGTTAATGAAACTTATGAATAAGCCAGGTTTTGATTGTTTGGATATCTCTTTTCTGCAACACCAGCAATTCCTTCCAACTTAAAGTATATTGGAGGGTGAACATACGAATAAGAAATACAAGACTTACAAAATATCCTATGCTGCTTACCAATGCGGCTGCTTTTATACCTTTTTCAGGAATAAAAATAATGTCGCCGGCAACTATTACTGCAAGGCCAAGTGCGGAACAAATAATATTCAGTACTACTCTGTTTTGCCCGGCAAAATAAGCGCCAAGCAGATTTAATATACTAAGAAAAAAGATACCAGGAATAAGTAAAAGATAGGGAATGTACATATTGTCAAAAGTATTTCCATACAGCAAAGGGAAAATCCAATATCCAATAGATATTAAAATGAGCGAAATGAAAATATAGGAACTGGTAATCACCCTGGAAAGAAATAGTACAGATTTCTTCGCTGATTCCTTGTTGTTTCCTGCAGAAATTGGAAATATTGCACTGGCCATTATTGCCGGTATCACAAGGAACATATGTACTAATTTAGACACTTGTATATAGTTGCCCAGATCATCGGCAGAACAGTACCTTTCAACAAACCAGTAATCAATCCTGTATAGAAGAAAAAAAAGGAGGTTGGCTCCAAAGGCCTTAAGTGCATACCGGAATACAGGTAGTAGGGTTTTCTTCGAAGGAAATACTATTTTCCATCTTTTCCGCTTCCGCAACACAAAATAGCCCCCTACCAAAATACCCTGCATTAAAAATCCCAAAAAGTAGATGGTTGTATATTGATTCTGATCAATCCAGTATCCTTCACTAAATGGCATAAGTAATATCAATAGAAAATTGACTAACGTCATAATGATGTTAGGCGTAAAAAAATCCCTTTCTGCATAAAAAATCGCAGTAAAAAAATTAATCAGAACACAACCTCCGATATAACAGATCGTTTCAAAATAATAGGGGCTGTGAGATGGAGGGATGGCTTCTGAAAATATTAATATTTTCAGTATCAGACAGATCAAAGTTGTGGAGATCACCGACCAGGCTATGGCAAAATTGGAAAGCACGAATGATTCCGTTTTTCCAGAAGCAATATAATAAGCAATGCCCGATTCCAGGCTCAGGCTGCTAATCGTAACAACTAAGGCCAGGCTATTAGTAATAAAATAAATGAGCCCGCTATCTGCAGCTTCATAATAGCGGGCAATCATTATATTTAATCCTAGGACCGAAACAAAATATATTCCTCTCCACAATATACTTTGGTATATAAGGCGCTGGAATATCATGTATTTAATCCGGATTCACCAATCATAGAAAATACTGCTAAAAACGATACCTATATTCCGTCTATTTCAACGCATCAATGATCTGCCCAAAATCCGCAGCAATTAACGATGCTCCGCCTACCAAACCGCCATCCACATCGGGCTGTGCAAAAAGCTCTTTCGCATTGCTGCCCTTTACACTGCCGCCATATAAAATGGGAACTTCACCGGCAACGGTATCGCCATACTGCCTGGCAAGTACATTACGCAGGTGCGCATGCATTTCCTGGGCCTGTGCGGCCGTAGCTGTTTTACCAGTACCTATAGCCCATATTGGTTCGTAGGCAATTACCATTTTCTGTATCTGCTCTTCAGAAAGATTAAACAAACTTTCCTTTAATTGCTTTTCCACGTAATCGTTCTGGGCGCCCGACTCCCTCACCTGCAATGCTTCGCCGCAACAAAAGATAGGTGTTAAGCCATACGTTAATGCCATACCCGCTTTTTCTTCGAGCATGGCATTGGATTCACCAAAATATTCGCGCCTTTCCGAGTGTCCCAGTACCACGTATTCCACACCGATGGATTGCAGCATTTCCGCCGATGTTTCGCCGGTATACGCACCGCTGCTTTTGGTATAGCAGTTTTGTGCCGCAGTAAAAAAATTCAGTTTTCCCGATATTTTATCCTGTGCCAGCAGCAGGTAAGGAAAGGGAACTGCAAAAACAACTTTTTGATGCGCCTGCAAATCGTGTGGCGCTTTTAATATTTCGTCAAGTAAATGCGTTGCCTGATCAAGCGTTAAATTCATTTTCCAGTTGGCTGCTGCTATCTGTTGTCTCATGGTATGGTTTGTTTATAAAGATGGTCAAGTATTTGTATATCACCCTGTGTTAAATCGTGCTGCTTTAATTTTTTCCAGTTAGCAATATGTTCAATGGCTTTATCAAAGATATAGCGCTGCGTATAACCCCAGGTAAAATCGGGCAGGTGCTTTGGAGCAAATCCCTGTCCAAATATATTAGTGGCTATTCCTGCAAAAGTACCGGTATTAAACGAAGTATTAATAGCGCTGCGGCTATAATCACCCATTAATAATCCACATTTTAAGCCAACAGGCACACTATCGCTTTGCCCCTTATTGCTATATACAACAGCAGCATCGTTCCTTACATTAGAATTGGATGTGCCTGCGCCAAGGTTGCACCACTCCCCTATTACCGAGTCGCCCAAATAACCATCATGGGCCTTATTGCTGTAACCCATCATTACACTGTTTTTAATTTCACCACCGGCAGTACAATAAGGTCCGAGGGTGGTTGCGCCGTATACTTTAGTACCCATTTTTAATACGCTTCCCGCTCCCATGGCAAAAGGCCCCCGTATCATACACCCCTCCATAATAACGGCATGCTTTCCCAGGTAAACAGGTCCTTCCGATGCATTAATGAAGCAATGCGATATGGCTACTCCGTCTTCAATAAAAATATGCTCCGGCGCCGTCCATCCATAAATATTTGCAGCGGACTGATGTAGCCTCTCAGCGGTTATTAAAGCGAAATCGCCCCGGATCAAATCGTCATTCCATTGAAAGATATGCCAGGGATATATTATTTTTTTCAGGATAAGATCGCAGGGGATGCATTTTTTAAATTTTCCCGGAACAATTGTATGTATGCTCCAGTCTTCATTGGCAGGCGAAACCGCGGCAATAACCGCTCCATCCTTAACAATAGCTTCGTTCACCTGTAAATTCATGATTTGGGCTACCAGGCTATTATCTGCAATTACAGCGGCGTTGATCAATATCTTTTCTCCGGCCGGAGGATGGGGATATGCTGCCTGCAAATAGGGCGCTGTAAGAACATATACTTTTTGGCCCGTCAGCTTTTCCCATCTTTCCCTGATGGTAAATATACCCGCGCGGATATCGGCTATAGCGCGGATGCCTGTAAAAGGATGCAACAGGTTCCTGTGCGGAGTGTCAAATAATATGAGCGACATGCTTAAAGAATGGATTCAAATTTCCTGTGTAATATCTGAAATCCCAAATTTGATTGTAATTTCAGGATGATAATCCAATCTTTGGCGCAGCATTGGTGATGATTGAGGGATCATTTTTCTTTCAAACATGATGGTATTCACCCTGCAATACGGCTTTGCCTACCCCGAAATAGTCTTATGTTCAGAAACTATGTAAAGGAATTATGGTTTTTCTATTAAATTTGGAAGAACGAAATCAGAGATTAGTAGTCATTGTCAAACACAAACACATATCATGAAACAGCTCTGCTGCACCGGGTTGCCGAAGGCGATGAATTGGCCTTCCGGCAGGTGTATGACCATTACACCAGGCGCATTTATTCCTATGCCCTGAACCTGACTGAATCGGAGGACAAAGCGGCCGAAGTGGTGCAGGAGGTATTTCTGAAATTGTGGCAAAACAGGCAAAAATTGCCGGAAGTTCAGCAGTTTAACGCTTGGCTTCATGCTATTGCCCGGAACGTTTTTTTCAATGCCATTAAAAGAAAAGCGCAGGAATCCGTTGCCCTTCGGCAGCTATACATCACTCGAAGGGAGGCCATCCATGAAACCGAGTATTTCGTCCTTGACCGGGAAAATGATGCCCTCCTGCAACAGGCTCTTGCCCGGCTTCCTGATCAGCAAAAGCTGGTTTTCCAACTCCGCAGCCAGGGAATGAAGCAGGACGAAATTGCCAGCCAGCTACAAATTTCAAAAAACACTGTAAAGGTTCATCTGAACCGCGCTTTGAACAGCATCAGGGATTACCTGGGCACTCATACCGATACTGCCCTTTCCCTTCTGGTCATCCTCCTTTCAGGAAAACAGCCCTGAAAAAATATTTTCCCGTCTTGTAATACCACCTTCCTTTTTTGAACTCCTACTATATGTTGTCCAACCTTCGGGTTAAATTTTGATCAATTTACTACGGGCAGCCAACGGAAAAATGATTGAGCTATGCAACAAAGCGACAGATTAACCTACCTTTTTCAGCAATACCTGGATAAAACCTGCACCCGGCAGGAAAGGGAGGAGCTGTTTCAATACATCAGCGAAGCGCAAAACGACCAGGAACTAAAAAAACAGATCGAAGTCACCTTTAACGGCAAATTTTTACTGCACAATCAGGATCATGAGCAGGCCGATCTTATTTTCCAAAACATTATAGCGGCCGAAACACAACCCAGCGTTCGGAGAATGGGTTTTTGGAAATATGCCGCTGCCGCCTCCATCGTGCTGGCTGTTGGCGTGAGCAGCTATTTTCTTTTATTCAACAAGATTGAAAAACCATCTGAGATAGTAACCACATCCCCTAAGGATGTAGAAGCCCCTAAATACACTAGGGCCATTATCACCCTTGCAGACGGTAGAACGGTTGCCATTGACAGCGTAACCAGTGGTATGCTGGCGCAGCAATCGGATGTAACTGTTACCAAAACTGCCAATGGAAAAATTGTCTATGGAGGCAATGCAGACGAAATTGTTTACAACACACTTACTAACCCAAGAGGCAGTAAAGTAATAGATATGCAGTTGGCTGATGGTTCGCATGTATGGCTGAATGCCGGTTCATCTGTTACTTATCCTATCGCATTTATTGGGAATGAAAGAAAGGTTGAAATAACAGGCGAAGCCTACTTTGAAGTAGCGCATGATGCAACAAAACCATTTTTTGTTAGTAAAGGTGATATGCATGTACAGGTGTTCGGCACTCATTTCAACGTGAATGCTTACGAAGATGAAAGCGATATCAAAATAACCTTATTAGAAGGTGCTGTGAAAGTAAGCAACGGAATTAATGAAGGATTATTGAAGCCAGGACAACAAGCCCGGGTTGCAACCGGCAGTAACCCTTCGGCTTCACTCAGGGTGATAAGCAATGCTGATCTGGAAACAGTAATGGCCTGGAAAAATGGTTTGTTCAGTTTTGACAATGCCGACCTTCCGGCTGTAATGCGGCAGTTATCAAGATGGTATGACATAGAAATTGAGTATTCCGGAGAAGTCCCTGATATAAGATTTCAGGGAGAGATATTAAAGGACCTCAGCTTATCGCAATTGTTGAACGGACTTGGTAGTAGTACCCGTATCCATTTTAAAATGGAAGGAAGTAATAAAGTAATTATCCTTCTGAATAAAAATTAAATTGAAATAATGTAAGAAAAATACGAAGCAGACAATAAAAAACCGGGACAAGTTTGGAACCCTTCCCCGGCTTTATTCAGGCTAATTGTTAACAGGCAAAACTGTTTATTATTTAACCCAAACAATGCAAAAGTATGCAAATTAAAGCTCTTTACAACCCTATCGTTTTTTGTAAGAGAAAAGCGGGGGTATCCCTTACCAAAACGCTGTTAGTCATGAAACTAACTACCTTTTTATTACTGGTTTCCGTACTGCAGGTGTCTGCCAAATCCCATGCACAGACGGTTACTTACGAAGCCCGGTCGGTACCTTTGAAACAGGTATTTACAGTCATTAAAAAGCAAACCGGCTATGTGTTTTTTTACCGGGGCGATGATCTTACCGGTACACACGCTGTTTCCGTATCTTTCAAAAGCATTCCCTTGGAAACTGCCCTGGAAGAATTGCTGAAAGATCAGGGACTCGGCTATAACATCCAGGGCAAAGTCATTTTCATTACTAAATTCATGCCCAGTCTAAAGGTTACCGGAGAAACAAAAGTTGCTTTGCCACCAGTAAACAAGAAGGTCTCAGGCAGGATCACTGACAGTGGGGGCAGACCATTAGAAGGTGTATCTGTTATGCTGAAAGGGAGTTCAGTCGGCACATCTACCAACTCAAATGGAGCATTCGAAATTGAAGTGCCGGAAAATTCATTAAAGATATTGATCTTTTCTTTTGTGGGTATGGAAACAAAAGAAATTAACGTTGCGAATTTATCATCAGTGGAGCTAATATTAAATCAGGAAACTGCACAGCAACAGGAAATAGTAATGGTTGGATACGGCGCCCAAAAAAAAGTAAATCTTACCGGAGCGGTATCGTCTGTTGATGCTAAACAAATAGAAAACAGGGCAGCTTCCGATATTTCGGCAATACTCACAGGCCAGGCGCCTGGTTTAACAGTTGTGCAGAATGGCGGTAATCCCGGCAGGAACACAGGTCTTTTAAATGTTCGTGGTATTGGCAGTTTCAATAGTACTGACCCGCTGATCATTGTAGACGGCATCCCTACAGGATCCATCACCGATATCAACCCACAGGATGTAGCCAGTATTTCTGTTTTGAAAGATGCTGCTTCGGCTTCGATTTATGGCGTTCGGGCAGCCAATGGCGTTATACTCATCACCACTAAGCGGGGAAGCAGGAATAGCAAACCTAAAACCAGTTTCTCTCATCAAACCGGCTATACGCAGTTCATCCGGCTACCCCAAAAAGCGAATGCAGTTGAACTGGCCGAACTACATAACCAGGCCAGTGATAATGACGGCACGCCCCGGTTATTTACAGATGACGATCTCCGGAAGTTTGGTGATGGCAGCAGCCCGCTTACACATGCGAATATTGACCTTATTGGTTTGCTCTTCAAAAAAGGACTCTGGAATTCCGATAATCTGTCTGTATCCGGCGGTTCGGAACGCGGGACATATAACGTATCACTGGGGCACATATACGAAGGTGGTATCATCAACCAAACAGGTTTGAAAAAATACACTTTGCGTACCAATCTCGATTATAAAGCTACCTCAAAACTGAATATAGGTGTGAATATCGCAGGAACACTTAACCAGATTAAGGATCCAGGTGCAGGTATCAACTGGATCACACATATAGCTTTCAGGGAATGGGCCAACGATGCACTGCAGTTTCCTGATGGACGCTGGGCCAATCCTGCCTGGTCGGGAAGAGAACACAATGCGCTTGCATATAGTTCGGATGCGATGGGTTACTCTAAAACAAATGATGTACGCCTGATCGGTACAGGTTTTGCTGAATATCAGGTCATCCCATCATTATCTGTAAAAGGAATCGCTTCTGTATTGCAGGATTTCAATAAAACTGATGGTATTCTCAGAGGCGTAGACCTATACCGTATTGATCCTGCTACAGGTGTTATAGCCGATAACCCCAGTTCAACTACTGTCAATCTTCAAAAAGGATCACCGGCAGTTGACAATGTATCAAGAGGTTATTTTAATAATACTGAACTGAATTACCAGTTGCTTCTCAATTACGATAAAACATTTGGTAGGCACAGCATTACCGGCCTTGCCGGGCTTGAACAAAGGCAGAAGCGGGCAGAGTTCTCCAACCTGTACCGGAGGAAATTATTATCCGATCAGTTGGACCAGATCAATGCGGCAACCGACATCAATAATGACGGTGCAGCCGGCAATACTACCGAGTTCAGGCTGCGATCCGTGTTTGGAAGAATCAATTACAGTTACGATAGCCGTTACCTGATGGAAGCTAACATAAGATATGATGGCTCCTCAAGGTTCGCCCCTGAGTTCAGGTACGATTATTTTCCTTCCGTATCACTGGGATGGAGAGTGTCCAAAGAAAACTTTTTTCGTATAGCATCTGTTTCGGAACTCAAACTCAGGGCATCGTGGGGTAAGCTGGGGAATCAGGAAGTAGGAGATTATGTATACCTCCCTACCTATGGCGTTAGCGGCTTTTATTTGTTCGGCGGACAACAACAGCCGGCTATTATTGAAAGTGCACTGGCTAATCAAATATTGACCTGGGAAAAAACTTTAGCCAAGAATATTGGCATTGACCTGGGATTGTTAAATAACCGGTTTACCCTCAGCGCAGATTATTTTGAAAAAAATACGGACGACATACTGATGCGGATAGATCAGCCTGGCATACTGGGTGCGGCAGGTCCGGTGATCAATGCAGGCGCTGTGAAGAATACCGGGTTTGAAATTGATGCGGGATTTAAAGACCGGGTAGGCAAAGTAAACTATTATGTTCGTGCCAATTTTAGCAAAGTAAAAAACGAGATCACGAACCTTGCCGGAACGGACAGGCCCGGTTTTAGCGTGGGAGATCCATTACAGAATATTTTTGGGTATCGGGCATTGGGCCTTTTTCAATCACAACAGGATATCGACAACCATGCCAGCCAAGTTTCTCTGGGTGCCACGCCAAAACCTGGCGATATCAAATATGCCGATCTTAATAAAGACAATAAAGTTGATGCAGAAGACCGAGAGAATCTTGGCGCCGGCTTTCCTGGCATTACTTACGGCTTTTCATTAGGCGCTGACTATAAAGGATTCGACTTTTCAATGGTATGGCAGGGTGTGGCAGACAGGAAAATAATGGGTGCAGGAAGGTTTATTCAACCATTCTGGTTTGGGGCTTCTCCACTACAATATCAGATGGACAGTTGGACTACCACTAATACGGATGCGAAATTTCCAAGAGCCAGTTTTAATAATGCGAGCAACTATACACCCAGTTCTTATTGGCTGCGGAATGGCGCTTATTTAAAAATGCGAAATATACAATTAGGCTATTCACTTAATCCAAAAATACTGGGCAAACTAAAGGTTATCAAAGCACGCATATTTGTAAGTGCTGAAAACCTCATTACTATTACATCGTTCGACTATGGCTTTGACCCTGAAGATGTGTCGTCGGATGACCCCGTATCGTTTTTTGGAAATACTGCCAACTATCCCACTACCAAAAGAGTATTGGCAGGTTTAACGCTCACCTTTTAATAATGCATTGTATGAAAAAAATATTAGCTTCTATTATATTTATATCATTTCTCCTGTCCTGTAAAAAAAGTTTTCTCGATGTTGTCCCGCGCGACAAAGTATCGGATGCTACTTTCTGGAGAAATGAAGCAGATGCCAATGCCGCCGCCGCAGGCGTGTACAGTTACTGGAGTTTTCCTTTTGACGATGGAATAAATAACGTACCCGGGAGGGCATTATTCCTTGGAGATGCCTGGAGTGATGATGCAACTACTTCTAATTTTTGGAACGGGTTCTGGTACAATACCTGGTCGGGCAATATATCAACACAGGATCCTACCATTAATAGCTATTGGATTGCTTTGTATGGAGTGATACGCAAAGCAAATATTTTTCTGACAAACATTGATAAACCAATTATGGACGAAGCAGTACGCAAACGCCTTACAGCAGAAGTAAAATTTATAAGGGCTTATGAATACCTGTTGTTGCTCAATAACTGGGGAGGTGTGCCTATTGTAGATAAGCCGTTGGAAACAACTGAGCTCTCTATTCCGAAAAACACACCGGATGAAGTACGGAATTTTATTTTAAAAGACCTGGATGAAGCCATACCCGACCTCGCACTAACACCCGAAAAAGGCAGGATCAAAAAAGGAGCCGGACTATCCTTGAAAGCCAGGACATTATTGTACGGCAAAAGATGGACAGAAGCTGCCGCGGCAGCAAAGGAGGTAATGGACCTGGGTGTTCATGGCCTCTTTCAAACAACATCCGGGGATGGTTATATAAAACAATTTTTAACAGAAGAAAATAAAGAAGTTTTGGCATCATGGAAATATGATGCCACACAGCGCCCAAACGAAAAGCCTGCTTTGATTGCCTTTTGGCAGGTATGGGGAGAAGGAAACCTTGTATCTCCAACACAAGCGCTTGTTGACGCATACGACACTTATGATAAGAATACAGATCAACTAATATCTGCAAATCCTGCGGCCCCATATGCAAATAGAGATCCTCGTTTTGATTTTACAGTGGTCACCGGTGTTGGATCCTCTACAGATTATGGAATAAAAAAATTTCTGGGCGCCGATGCCGGATCTGAAAATGTGATTATACGATATGCCGAAGTGCTGTTAACATATGCCGAAGCGAAGATAGAAGACAATAAAATAGATAATTCTGTATTGGATGCCATCAACCAGGTCAGGGCCCGTGCCTATGGCGTAGACGTTACAAATGTGGCTGCTTACCCTGAGATCACTACGTTGGTACAAGCTGATCTGCTTAAGATTGTGCGTAATGAGCGCAGGGTAGAACTCGCTATGGAAGGCCTGCGTTGGTATGATATTACAAGATGGGGTATTGCAAACGCTGTAATGAATGGCCCCGTGCTGGGTGCTAATGGCATGGTTTCAAAAACACGAACATTTTCTGACAGGGATAATTTAAGGCCCATACCGCAACAACAAATAGATTTATCCAATAAGTCTTTAGTACAGAATCCGGGCTATAACTAAACCTTTAATAAGATTTACATTAAAGTTATGGTCTGTCACCTTTTTTGAAAAGCCAGGAATACGTAAAAATGCTGGTCAGTGTTTTACTGATCAGTGCTTTTACTGTACGGGAGTTGTCGATGATATCGCAACTGACCAGGCTCGTTAACATAACAATACTCATATTTTAAACTAAAAAATCAAACGAGTATGCTTAAGCGTAGAAAGTTCCTGAGGTGGGGAGGTCTCGCTTCCACTTCATTACTGCTTCCACTAACCGCCTGCCGAAAAGTGTTAAATACGCCCGAAGCAAACAAACAAAAAAGTTTATCACAAAAGACTTCGTTTAGTAACGGAGGGCTTACTTTTTCCAAATGCGCAACCAACAAAGGGGCTTACCTGGCTGGAGAAAGCGTTACTTTATCGCTCGATGTTCAAAATATTACCGGGCAAACAATTCAATTGAACGAACTCCATGTTTTTTTCAAGGATATTTCCGACCCGTATGCTACTTTTAACCAAACAGTAACGCTTGCTACAAATATAACTATTGCGGCAGGACAGACTTATTCAATCGTAAACAAACCCATCTGGACGGTTCCCAGTTACGCATTGTTAAATGCTTTTGGAGAATTTATAGGCGGAACTTTCCAAAACAATTCGACTATCCCCAACACCTTTATGACTTTTTTCAGAGTCGTGAATCAAAACATTCTGACCACTTTTAAGATTACAGCTGCCTCCTACCAGGGTTTGAGTGTGCATTTACTGGATGGAGGCATGAGTGCTGAATATGCCATAGGGAAAGCTGCTGAAAACCTATCGGCAGGTGTGGCGCATTCGTGGTACCCAAGCGCACCTGGAAGCGGGCCAAGATCTGTTTATAGCACAACGCGGTTTCTTGAAGCCTCCGTCAACAACACTGTAAATTATTATAACCAGCAGTTTGGAAGTACGACAACATTTGACACAGTCGTTATTTCAACCGGTGTAGCTTCTATACCGTATCTGTCAAGAACAATGAAAGCGCCTGTTTTGCCTTTGCATTTTTTAGTAAGTGCAGACACAGTTAAAGAGATCGCTGCAATTTTGCAGTATTCCAAAGACCATGGATATGATGCTTACAGTGTATTGGGCTATGATGGCTCAGTAGCCAAGGCGGTTTCGTGGATCAAATTGTTAAGATTGCCTCCCCAGTATATCACCTTTTTACAACAGCATAATGTAAAAAATATCGTCATTACAGGCACTACAACCTTAGGCGCCGGAGAAGGTACTGCCAAAAAGATTTTATATAACAACACTCCTTCAACAGGTTATAATCAAAGCGATATCTTCCTTTTATATACCCAAGGCGGCACTACCGGTGATTTTGACAATCTGTATAGCCGTATTAAAGACCTGCACGATTATGATAATTTACTGGAGAGCAATTACCGTCAAATATCTGATTGGGAAAGCGGTGTGGCAGATGAACAAATTAATAACTTCTCGGCCGTAGCGAAATCTCAAACCGGAGTAACCAGCGTGCAGGTATTAACCGCCACCGTAAGTGGGGGTACACTGGAATTATACAACTTGGCTACCTACCTAACCCTTTCCTTTATGCAAAAAAACAATTTGGTATTCGGTAGCAACCCGGTGCTGGGGGTAGCCATGAATCCTTATTTGCTTTCCCATCCACTTTATGAAACCAAAATACAATATCTTCCTTTCCTGTACTGGCAAGGAGGACCGCCATCATCCATTGTGGACCGACTAACCACCAGTACAAAGAACACCATACTTTCTTATTTCCCCAATACTAATTTTAACGGACTATCTTTTTGGGTGAATACATCAAAAAATTTTGGCGGTTTTCAGGCATCCGGTCTGGTAAGTGAGTTACAAGCAAGAGGATTACTCAATATAACCAAAAGCAACGAGACGATTGACGAAGTATGGAACCCGAATGATGGCATGTCTGCCATTTGTGAAAGGGTGGCCAGCAATATTCTTCAGTATTCATCCCCGGCAGCATTAAAAACTTGGGATAATACGCTTGTTGCCTTGGCGCCTGCCGATCTCGTGACGCTGGCTTCAAGACACTCAAACATTATAGTAATTCAAAAATAAATTTATGATTCGGTAAATAGCCGGTTTCTTTTCATTTTCATACTGGAATTGATTATCAATGTCTTTCTTCAAAAAAAAGATTTTGATTCCGTAAAAACACGGTGCTGAAATCGTCTTTTGTTGTGATGCTATTGTGTTAAACACTATAAAGCAAAATCCCCCCGGTAAACCGGAGGGATCTGTATTCGTTTGGACTAAGAAATTATTTTTTTGCGTATTTCTTTTTGAATTTATCAATACGTCCTGCTGTATCAACCAATACCTTTTGCCCGGTATAGAAAGGATGCGAAGTATTGGAAATTTCGAGTTTGATCAGCGGATATTCATTTCCGTCTTCCCATTTGATGGTTTCCCTGGAGGCTGCTGTTGAACGGGTAAGGAATGTAGACCCGTTACTCATGTCTTTGAAAATTACAAACCTGTAATTTTGCGGATGGATACCTTGTTTCATGATTATCAATGTTTTAAGGTTGTACGGATTTTGCCGTACTGTTTAAAAGAAGCGCAAAGGTAAATGGGAATGGGGTAAATGCAAAAATTATATTGGTTTACGCTTTTTAGCCGCTCTCAGGTTAAGTGCTTCCACAAAAACGGAGAATGCCATAGCGAAATAAATATACCCTTTGGGGATATGCTGGTCTAATCCTTCCGCTATGAGCGAAATGCCGATCAGCAGCAGGAAAGATAATGCCAGCATTTTTACTGTGGGGTGATCATTTACAAAGCTGCTGATCCTTTCTGCTGAAACGAACATGATCAATACCGCTATTACCACAGCCGCTATCATTATTTCTATATGATCTGCCATGCCCACGGCAGTAATTACAGAATCAAGAGAAAATACCACATCCAGCAGGATTATTTCAATAATGACCCTGCTGAAAGAAATGACCCTTGGTGATTTTTTTGCTGTTTCCGCTCCGTGACCCTCTACTCTTTCATGAATTTCGGTGGTGCTTTTATATATCAGGAACAGGCCACCTGCAATAAGTATAATATCCCTGCCCGATATTTTTAATTTTTCAAATAAGTCGCCCGCTTCTACGCCAAACCATTCCCCTATACTAAAAAGCGTAGCCGTTAAGGTCATTATCCAGCTAATAGAAAGCAACAACAGTACTCTCGTGATCATTGCAAGCGACAGGCCTATTCTCCTGGCTTTTTTTTGCTGATGCGGAGGTAATTTTCCGGAGATGATAGAAATAAAAACAATATTATCAATGCCCAGAACAATTTCCAGCACCGTAAGTGTTAGCAGCGAGATCCATGCTTCGGGAGTTGTTAACCATTCCATATCGGAGTAATATTATTCAAAAATAACGCGCAAGAGGATACTGCCAAAAAAAATGAAGCGTTCACCAAAAATAACAGTACAGGCGGTGTATGCAGTAAGCGTTCCGCTTTATACCGGCGATTGTACCTGCTTTAACAGGAACAGGAATGCCGCCAGCCCTTCTTTCTTTTTCTCATCTAACACATAATTAACATTGTACTTATAGTATTGGTTCAGATCAAATAATTTATACTGGCTTTCCTGTACTACTTCTTCGATATGCATGAGTCCAAATGCATTCGCCTCGTTAAAAGCATGAATAAATCCATCGGGCAGGGGTTTATTGGCTATCCAGGCGGCAAATACAAAGGGCAATCCTGTAAAGTCTTTCCAGGCTTCCCCCAAATCATAGATATATGTTGACTTGCTCCTTTGTTCAAATGCCCTGTCGCCTATTACTACAGCCGCCGTGGTGCCTGTTATGCGCTGCCGGAACGCTTCGTCTGTAGCATACTCAAACACAGGTGAAATTTTCCAGTATTGCTCCAGTAATATTCTTGCCAGGGTTACGGATGTTTTTGACTGATAATCTAGCAATACCGTTTCAATGCGGTTAACCGGAACCTCGCTGAATAAACAAACCGTTGCTACGGGTCCGTTGCATCCGATACAATAATCCGAAACAATATAAGATTCCTGCATTTCGGGAATAACTGCCACAGGCACAATCCCCATATCCACTTCTCCCGACAGCAGCATTGCAGCGAGCCGGGAAGGAAAAGTTTCTACAATATTTATGTCATCAATAACCCGGGAATGCTTAATACCATACAAAAGCGGCTTTACATTCAGATAATCAATTATGCCAACGCTTATTTTATTTCTCATGTTTGGTTTCAATTAAATCATCCATGCACCTGTACCATTGCGTACCGATAAAAATTTTTCAACTTTTTCATGTAGGTTTGCCCGCAAATGTAGGCTAATCCCCTTTTATTATACTTCAAATATTATACAATAATGGATTTATCAGCGCTTACTGCCATCTCTCCGGTGGATGGCAGATACAGGAACCAGGTTCATCATTTAGACCAGTATTTTTCTGAATTTGCATTAATCCGCTATCGTATCCTTGTTGAAATAGAATATTTCATCGCGTTAAGTCAGAAGAAATACTTTGCGTTAAAACCCGCGCAGGTAAAAGCATTAAAAGCAATATACCAGCATTTCACCACCAGTAAGGCAACTGAAATAAAAAATATAGAAAAAATTACCAATCACGATGTAAAAGCGGTGGAATACTATATTAAACAGGAACTGGATGCCTTAAAGCTCGGTCATCTAAAAGAATGGATACACTTTGGGCTTACTTCGCAGGATGTAAATAATACTGCAGTACCGCTACTATGGAAAGAATCCTTAGAAAACGAATACTATCCTGCCATAGCCACCCTTATTTTACGAATAAAGAAACTGGCCGCAACCTGGAAAAACATACCCATGCTGGCGCGCACACACGGGCAGCCGGCTTCGCCTACCCGTTTGGGTAAAGAGTTCATGGTATTTGCGGAACGGCTAAGCCAGCAATTACAACTGCTGCAATCCATCCCTTATTCCTGCAAGTTTGGAGGCGCTACGGGTAATTTTAACGCGCATCACGTGGCGTATCCCAAAACAGACTGGATAAAGTTTGCCAATGATTTTTGCAGCAATTCGCTGGGGTTACAGCGCCAGCAATTTACTACCCAGATTGAGCATTATGATCATATCGCCGCTCACTTTGACGGTATAAAACGCATCAATACTATTTTGATTGATTTTTGCCGTGATATATGGACATATATTTCACTTGAGTATTTTAAGCAGAAAGTAAAAAAAGGAGAAATAGGCTCTTCGGCAATGCCGCATAAAGTAAATCCTATAGATTTTGAAAATGCGGAAGGCAATCTTGGCATGGCCATTGCGCTGCTGGAACACCTTTCGGCAAAGCTACCCGTGTCGCGGCTGCAGCGCGATCTTACCGATTCCACCGTGCTGAGAAATATAGGCGTTCCATTTGCACACACCATGCTGGCATTAAAATCTTTTGATAAAGGGCTGGGAAAATTACTATTAAATGAAACCAAAATAAAGCATGACCTGGATCAGAACTGGGCGGTAGTAGCCGAAGCGATACAAACCATTCTAAGACGTGAGCATTATCCCAATCCATATGAAGCTTTAAAGGAACTTACGAGGGGCGCGGCGGACATGAATCAAAAAACCATGCATGGCTTTATTGATTCCCTTAAGATATCTTCATCCCTTAAAAAAGAATTAAAAGCTATTACACCACTGAATTATACCGGGGTGAACCCGGATTTCTGAAATTTTATTGTGCGGACATTTCCATAATGATCTGCCATTCGTTTTCCGTAACCGGCTGCACCGAAAGCCGCCCCAGCCTAACGAGTGCCATATCGGCCAAACGCCTGTCTGACTTGATCTGAGCGAGGCTAACCGGCTTCCGTAGCTTTTTATAAGGCTTTATATCCACCACTACCCATGCATCGTCATCAGCCGTTGGATCGGGGTAGTGCTCTTTTGCCACTTTAGCTATACCTACAATTTCCAACCCCTCATTGCTATGATAAAATAAAACTTCATCTCCTTTTTTCATCGCTTTAAGGTTATTCCGCGCCGCATAATTGCGTACGCCGTCCCAGAAAGTTTGCTTGTCTTTTACAAGCTGATCCCAGCTGTATTTGAAAGGTTCCGATTTTACAAGCCAGTATGCCATAATGGTGAGAGGTTTATGATTTCGGGCAAAATACGAAGAAACAAATAAATACTAAATCCAAAGCCGGGAATTTGAAATCCGAAAGGAAGCACCAAAAAACAAATAACAAGAACCAAACCTGTCCGCCGGGGCGGATAAATTTCAAATGCCAAATCCGAAGCGGAAAGTCCGAAATTCAAAACGCCAACAATAAACCATAAACCACAAACCATAAATTAAATAACCCGAAGCGCGATGCAATCTCAAATTTAAAATCTCAAATCTCAAATCCATTACCATCCGCTCGCCAGCACATCCGCAATATGCATGGTTTGAATAGCCAATCCTTTATGTTTAATTACCCCGTCAAGATGCATCAGGCAGCTCATATCTGTTGATATGATATAACCGGCGCCGGTATTGCCGGCATTAACCACTTTCTGATCGCCCATAGCTACAGCAATTGTTTCAAATTTAATCGCAAAGGTGCCGCCAAACCCGCAGCAGGTTTCCACATCATTCATTTCCACCAGTTCAAGTCCTTTTACATGGTTAAGCAGCCGGCGCGGGGCCGATTTAATGTGCAGCTCACGCAGGGCGGCGCAGGAATCGTGGTAAGTAGCTTTTCCATAAAATTCGGCGCCTACATCTTCCACTTTTAGTATGTCGGTAAGGAATGCGCTGAATTCGAACATCCTTTTACCCGTGTCTTTTACTTCATTGTGCAATGAAGAATTATCAAACAGGAGCGGGTAATAATTTTTTACAAACCCCGTGCACGAGGCGCCGGGTGAAACAATATAGCCTGAACCTGAAAAATCGGTAAGAAATTTATGACATACATCCCTGGCATCATCCCGGAATCCTGCATTAAAAGCAGGCTGCCCGCAGCAGGTTTGGTTGGTATTGTAATGCACATTACACCCCAGTTTCTCCAGCACTTTTATCATATTAAAAGCCGTTTGCGGATACAACTGGTCTATAAAGCAGGGAACAAATAATTGAACATCCATGGCAATTACACCTCCGGCATAATCATTTAAATAGCTTTATTAAGTGACGCCTTCAAAGCTATCATTTTTAACGCGGTAATAGCCGCTTCTTTTCCTTTGTGTCCATGCCTTCCGCCGGTTCTTTCTTCGGCCTGCTCATCCGTATCTACCGTAAGCACGCCAAAAACAGAAGGCACGGGTAAGGTAAGGTTAAGCTGCACAATGCCATCGGTAATTCCTTTGCAAACATAGTCGAAATGTGGTGTGCCGCCTCTTACCACGCATGCCAAAGCAATAAACGCATCGGGCCGGTTTTGGCCCTGTAAATGAGCATTCCAGTAAGCCGATATCCCAAAGGGTACTTCAAAAGCACCCGGAACCGTAATCACCCGGAACGCTACCCTGTGCTCCGTTAAAACTTGCCTGCATCCTTCTTCTAACCTATCTACTATTGCCGCATTCCATTCGGTACGCACTATAACAACACAGGCATCCCTGGGTAGAATGCCTGCATCTAAATGATATAAATTACTGTTCGTTATTTCAGCCATTGACGATACAAATAAATTTAAAATCTGAAATTTGAAATTTCAAATTAATCGGTTGCCCCTAATTTGCCTAAGTATTTTTCAGCCGTAAATCCTCTTTCCGTTCTGGGAAATTTATCTTTTAACTGCTGGAAAAGCTCAATCGCTTCTTTGTTTTTACCCATTACTTCGTACAGGCTGGCAGCCCTGAACAAATATTCAGAAGACAATGCCTCGTTTTGTTCAAAAGTAGTACCTGCTTTTTTATAGTTTTCCAGCGCCTCTTCATTTTTCTTCAGTTCCGATAAAGCATCTCCCATCAGTCCGTATACCAGCGCCTGGGTTTGAACAGAGCCGTTAGCGTCAAAATCCTTAAGGTATTTTAAAGCATTATTATAATCTCCTAACTGAAGGTAGGTTTCGCCTGCATACAGTTTGGCAAGATTACCAGAGGGCGTTCCTCCGTATTTACTGATCACTTTTAAAAAACCCGCGTTCCTGCCATCTCCGTTCAATGCCAGTTGCAGGGAGTCATTGGCAAAATACTGCTGCGCTTTGGCAATAGCTTCAACACCCTTTTTTTCTTCAGGAAGCCGGTACAGGTACTTATATGCAAAATAACCGCCTATCAGCACAATTACAGCAGACAGGGCAATAATAATGCTTTTATTATTTCTTTCCCAGAAGTCCTGCGCGTCCAATAGCCTGTCTGTATGCTTAACCGTTTCGTGTTTTTTTATTGCACTCATTGTATAACTCGGTATTCTTTTTTATTATTTTAATTCGGGTTTATTTAGTCCATTATAAAAGGATAGTCCTCTTGTTTATAGATATCCTTTAATAATTCATCATCATCCGGCCAGGGGCTTTCTTCAGCAAATTTTACAGATTCGTCTACTTCTGCTTTTACTCTTTCGTTAATCACTTCAATCTCCTCTTCTGTAACATTAAAGGTTTTAATTAATCTGCTTTTGGTATATTCAATGGGGTCGCGTTCTTTATATTCCTCCACTTCTTCCTTGGTCCGGTATTTTGCGGGATCGCTCATCGAATGCCCTTTATACCTGTACGTTTTTATTTCCAGCAATGTAGGTCCGCCACCTTCCCTGGCTCTCTTTACCGCACGTCCAACAGCTTCGTGCACCGCTTCCGGACTCATACCGTCTACCGCATCACCCGGCATATCGTATGCATCGGCAAGCTTATAAATATCCATTACATTAGATGTTCGCTGAACGGAAGTTCCCATGGCGTAGTTGTTGTTCTCGCAAATGAAAACTACAGGCAGCTTCCATATCATTGCCAGGTTAAAGGTTTCATGTAATATCCCCTGGCGTGCTGCGCCGTCTCCAAAAAAAGTAAGCGATATGTTGTCCGTGCCCTTATATTGCTCGGCAAATGCCAGCCCGGCTCCTGTAGCGATTTGTGCGCCAACAATACCATGCCCGCCAAAGAACCGCTCTTTCACCCCAAAGAAGTGCATGCTTCCTCCCTTTCCCTTTGAGCATCCTGTGGCTTTCCCAAAAAGTTCGGCCATGCAGGATTTAGCGCTTACCCCTTTGGCAATAGCCAGCCCGTGATCGCGGTAGGCTGTAATAAATGTATCTTCCGGTTTCGTAGCTGTCATACAGCCTGCCGCTAAAGCCTCCTGCCCAATATACAAATGGCAAAAGCCGCGGATCTTCTGCATACCATACAACTGCCCGGCCTTTTCTTCAAAACGGCGTAACAAAAGCATCAATTCGTACCAATACAGGTAAGTTTCCTTTGTAAACTTTACGGTTTCTTTTATTGTAGCGCTCACGTTGCAAAATTGAGCAGCAAATATATGCGTTAAATCTTAAATTCTGAATTTCAAATTCTAAGACTTCTCCTGTCAAAATTCTGAATTTCAGCTTTATTTTCAGGATTCAGTATAGATTTGCGCTTTGTTTAAATTAGATGACATATCATTAGTACAGTTCCGGAATTACAGCCACGCCCACTTTTCCTTTTCCCGGAATGTAACCGGCTTTTGCGGTAAAAACGGCAGCGGAAAGACAAATTTGCTGGATGCCATCTACTATATGTGTTTTACAAAAAGCTATTTCGGTAAAACAGATATACAAAATGCCCAGCAGGGAAAACAGGGATTCAGGTTAGAAGGGCAGATCACTTTAAAGGATAACAGTCATCATATAACCTGCGTATTAAGAGAGAATGGAAAGAAAGAATTTGGTGTAGACAATGAAAATTACACCAGGTTTGCAGCCCATATCGGCAAATTTCCCTGTGTAATGATTGCCCCCGATGATGTGGCTATCATAACCCAGGCAAGCGAGGAACGGAGAAAATTCATAGACTATACGATCTCACAGTTAGACGCCACCTATCTGCAAACTTTAATAGACTACAATAAAATACTTCAGCAGCGCAACAGTTTGCTGAAGCAGTTGGCCGATACGGGCCATATGGATGAAAACCTTATGGAAGTTATTTCCGCCCAGCTTATAGTGGCAGGCAATTTTATCTATACCCGGCGTTCGCAATTCCTGGAAGGGTTTATACCCGTGGTACTCAGGTTGTATCATTCCATTGCCACAGATGAAGAAAAATTAACGATAACCTATAAAAGTCATTTAGAATCAAACGATTTTAAAAGCATATTGCTCAAAAATAAAGCAAAGGATATAGCGCTGCAACGCACCACGCAGGGTATACACCGCGACGATCTTGAACTGGAACTGGAAGATTATCCTTTTAAAACAACCGCTTCACAGGGACAAAGAAAGTGCCTTTTGTTTGCCCTGAAACTGGCGGAATTTGAAGTATTGCTGCAACACAAAGGGTTCCCTCCCCTTTTATTACTGGATGACATATTTGAAAAATTAGACGAAAAAAGGATGAAGAACCTGCTTTTTAAAGTATGCGTTGAAAACAAAGGGCAGGTTTTTATTACAGACACCCATTGCAATCGTTTAAAAGAAGCGCTGGAGCAACTGCAGGTTTCGCATGAAATAATTGCTTTATAGCCACACAATTTATCCGAACAGGTCGCTGCTCAAATACCTGTCGCCGCGGTCGCAAACAATAAAAACGATTACACCGGAAGCAATTTCTTTGCTTAACCTTATTGCTGCTGCCGCAGCTCCTCCGCTACTCATGCCCGCAAATATGCCTTCAACTTTCGCGAGCTGGCGGGTTACGGCTACCGCTTCAGCCTGGGAAACATCCATGATCCTGTCTACCCGCTGTGGCTCGAAAATTTTAGGAAGATATTCCTTAGACCATCTCCTGATGCCGGGAATAGACGAGTCTTCAGTAGGCTGGCAGCCGATGATTTGTATACCCGGATTTTTTTCTTTTAGATATTGTGAGCAACCCATTATTGTTCCCGTGGTGCCCATAGCGCTTACAAAATGCGTAACGGCGCCTTTGGTATCATTCCATATTTCCGGGCCTGTTGTTTTATAATGTGCCGATACATTATCAGGATTGGCAAACTGGTTAAGCAGGTAATAATCTCCCCGGGCAGCCTTTTCTTCGGCATAGTCTCTGCAGGCTTCTATGCTTTCGAGCAGGGTAACTTTTGCCCCGTATGCCTCCATTGTTAAAACCCGTTCCCGCGTTGAGTTAGAAGGCAATACCAGCTCCACTTCCAGTTCAAACAGGTTAGCGGCCAATGCCATGGCTATACCTGTATTTCCGCTTGTTGCCTCTATTAGTTTGGTAGTTTTATTGATATCGCCCCTCTCCAGCCCACTTTTAATCATATTAAACACAGGGCGGTCCTTTATGCTTCCGCCCGGGTTATCGCCTTCCAGCTTGGCTAATATCTTTACATTACTGTTTGTGCTTAATTTCTGAAGCTCAACAAGCGGGGTATTACCTATTAAATCTGCTACGGATGCCATTATACGTTGTTTTTTATCTTTCTTTCTTCTATTATAATATTAGTATTATGATATACAAATGACCCGGCCGGAACACTATGCGTAAGCCATACGTTACCACCGATAATGCTGTTATGACCGATTATGGTATCACCGCCGAGTACCGTTGCGTTAGAATATATAATAACATTATCTTCTACAGTGGGATGGCGCTTCATGAAAACCATACTTTTGTCTACGCTCAAAGCCCCTAAGGTAACACCCTGGTAAAGTTTCACATAGTTTCCGATTACAGCCGTTTCGCCAATCACTATCCCGGTACCATGATCAACATAAAAGTGCTCTCCTATTTTTGCACCCGGATGTATATCAATACCCGTTTTTGAATGGGCATATTCCGTAAGGATCCTGGGCAGCAGCGGAACCTCAAGCAATAGCAACTGGTGCGCAATGCGGTAAAAGCATAAAGCATAAAATCCGGGATAAGCCCTGATTACCTCAAACTCACTTTTTGCTGCGGGATCGCCATTTAAAATGGCTTCCACATCTGTATTTAAGATGCGGTATAATTCAGGTGCGCTATTAAAGAACCGGTTGGATATAAATTCATTATTGCAGTCGCAACAGGCTTTTGTTGCATTCAGCATGGAGGTAAGTTCTGTTTCCAAGCTTTTAAAGGTGTTGTCAACCTCCTCTGCAGAATCATAATCACGGGCAGACAGCTCCGGAAATAATAAACAAATAAGTTTGGAAGCCCATTGCGCAATCGTTTCATTAGGAGGCACATCTTCCAAAGCCTGCTGCTTGTTAAAAATATGCTGACTCAGTTTTTTTGTCATTGAGGTGAATAGCTTAAAGTGGTATAATTTCCTGCTATCGGGCAAAGGTAAGTGCAATTGATATTATATTAAACAGGCAGAACAGGTGTATCCATTATTTTTATGATCAGCCTTTTAGTACCGGCAGGATGCATTGATCCGGATTACAAAAACTTAAGCCAAATTTCAGGCAATATCATTCCTAAGTCTGCAGATATCTTTATATTTGCTGTTTTGGTTTTAATTGATAATAATGACCGTTATTTTAATATTCTTTTTTGCCCATTGGTTTTTATCATTGTTTTTTCATTCTTTCTTTTTGCATCGCTACGCCTCTCACCAGATGTATACCACATCTAAATTCGGAGAAAAGCTTATTTATTTTCTAACCTGGTTTGCCCAGGGCTCTTCTTACCTGGTTCCAAGGGCGTATGGTGTAATGCACAGGATGCATCACACGTTCAGCGACACCGAAAAAGATCCGCATTCGCCTCACTTTTTTAAAGATATCTGGCAGATGATGATGCATACCGCGGCTATTTACAGCGCTTTTATTACGGGCAAAAATGTTCCCGACAAACAATTTACAGAGGAATACCTTCCTGTGTGGAACAAGCTCGACCGCTTTGGCACCAGCATGATTACCAGAACCGCTTTTGGCGTTGCCTATTTTGCAGTATATTTTTTCTTTGCGCCCAGTTGGTGGTGGTTCCTGTTGTTACCCATTCATTTTCTTATGGGGCCCATTCAGGGCGCTATTGTGAACTGGTGCGGACACAAATACGGCTACAGTAACTTCGACAATGGCGACCATTCAAAGAATTCTTCACCGTGGGGAATACTGCTGATGGGTGAATTGTTCCAGAACAATCACCACTATGCAAAAGACAGCGCCAATTTTGCTAAAAAATGGTTTGAGTTTGACCTCACCTATTTTATTATGCGCGGGCTGAACAAATTAAAACTGATCAGGTTAAAACCGGTTGCGGTTGCTGTTAGGGAGTGAGTGGTAAGTAATGAACAATATTCAACTACCCTGCCATCATTTCTTTTTTCTTCAGCCATTCCTTTTTGCCCGTTCCTTCAAATACATGCCTTTCGCTGTGATAGGAAGAACGTACCAGTGGGCCGCTTTCAACATAATCGAAGCCCATATCATAACCGGCTGCTGTATATTCTGCAAACTCATCGGGGTGCACGAAACGTAAAACAGGCAAATGCCTTCCGCTGGGCTGAAGGTATTGCCCGAGTGTAATTACATCCACGTTATTGGCCCGGAGATCCCTCATGGTTTGCAAAACCTCTTCCTTCGTTTCGCCAAGTCCGAGCATGATACCCGATTTGGTTCGCATACCCTTTTCTTTAAGGTATTTGAGCACTTCCATGCTTCTCCAGTATTTGGCCTGTATACGCACCTGTTTTGTCATTCGCTCAACCGTTTCAACGTTGTGTGACACTACTTCCGGCGCAGCATCAATAATGCGTTGTATATTATCCTTCTCGCCTTTAAAATCAGGGATCAGCGTTTCCAGCGTGGTGCCGGGGTTTAAGGCTTTTACCGCTTTAATGGTATTGTACCATATAATGCTACCCCCATCCTTCAGCTCGTCCCTGTCTACCGAAGTAATTACAGCGTGCTTTACTTTCATGAGGTAGATAGCTTCGGCTACGCGCTGGGGTTCATCCCAGTCCACCGCTTCCGGCCGGCCGGTAGCCACGGCGCAAAAGCCGCAGCTCCTTGTACAAATATTGCCGAGGATCATAAAAGTAGCCGTTCCCGCACCCCAGCATTCGCCCATATTGGGACAATTGCCGCTTTCACATATAGTATGTAACTTATGGGTATCAACTAAATTCCTTACATTTTTATAGCTTTCACCAATAGGCAGCTTTACTCTTAACCAATCGGGTTTTTTAATGCGCTGCGCCGGTTCCGGGGAAGTACCACAAACTCCGCTCATAACTTGAATTGTAAAATAGTTTTCAGAAATACAAAAGTAAACGACTTACTTCCGTTTGCCAAATAAGAAGGATACGTAGGCATTAACGAAGAATTTCCGCGAAGGGTTATATGCCATTTGCTCAATCTCTTTAAAATAATATTCCACGTTTATTCCGCCTTCTATAGCGGATACGATCGTATTGAACCGGTTGTAATCAAAGCGCAGTGCAGTTTTGGCGTGCAAACCGGGGGCAAGCTTCATTTCATTCCACCCTTTGGTTAAGCCCGAGCCTCCGATGATGCTGCCGGTGTTAAGAAACAGTGAGCTGTCGGGCGAATCATATTTAACATACCTGTTCTCATTTAGCTGGTCCTGCACTTCTACATAATACGGGCGTAAAAGGCCTAAGGAGAGCCCACCTGCCCCAATACCATATACCGAAACACCGTTTTTATTGCTTTTGCCTCCAACCAGAATTTGTTGGCCGGCAGCAAGCTTTAACTGGTAAAAAATATTTCTTTTACCGTAAACGAAAGGGTTGCCAAAAAATATAAAGCCGCCGGCATCGGTTTGGCGATTGGCTTTTTGTTCTTTGCGGTGCTTCTTTTCATTGAACTCTATCTGGAATATGGTGGCGCGGGTTACAGAGTTGGCGCGTCCCAGCTCATAAGATATGCCCCACCCGTCTGTATTTACTTTTATGCCAAAGGCATTCTGTTTATGAAAAGATGGTATGCCTTCTTCTTCCAGGCGCATTAGCGTATTCATCTTTTCTTTTTTTGCATTTCGCTTATCCTCTTTTCTTTGTTCAGCCGTTCTTTGCTGACTAAAAGCTCCAAGGGTTGTGCTAATACATATAATTGCTGCAATGATTTTTTTCACCTGAAATATTTTATTGTTCTTTAAACGTAAATTTAAACAAAAATAGCACAATGACTTCAACAGTAGTTTACGAAGAAAACCTTCGCACCGTTTGTACCCATTTAAAATCAGGTACCCGCATTGAAACAGACGCTCCCCCGGACAACCAGGGTAAGGGTGAACGTTTTTCCCCCTCCGATCTTGTGGCCACCGCACTGGCCAGTTGCATGCTTACCATTATGGGCATTAAAGCAAGAGACATGAACGTTGATCTAAAAGGCGTAAAAGTGGAGGTAGAGAAGCTAATGGACAGTAATCCGCGAAGGATAGGAGGCTTAAATTTAACATTTCATTTCCCTGATCATTTTAAAGCCACGGATAAAGAGCAGGTGATACTGGAAAAAGCAGCACTTACCTGCCCGGTATTCTACAGCATCCATCCCGATATTAAAATAAATGTGGCATTTAACTTCAAAAAAGATACTCTGGCGCAACAGGCGGTTTAAGAAACATTATACCGACCGTTTTAAAATAGCGGCTCCCACGGCACAGCTCAGGCAATTTTTATTGCGGCAATAGGTTTTGGTTAATTCTATATAGGCCTGGGAATCGTATGCCGAACGATTGACTAAGCCCAGCGCGGTCCATTGACGGGTGATGCTATTTTGCTCTGCAGCAGTTTCTTCAAGCCATTGCAGTGCTTTGGTTTTGTATGCCTGCTCCTGCTTCAAATGGCCATACGCAAACACAACAGGAATAATAGTATTAATAACAACATTATCCGTCATTTGCCTGCCCAGCACCTTTTCTTTGAAAGATGAAGCCTCATCAAAGCGGTAGCGATAATGCCAGTAATCGTTAGCTGTTACCGTTAGCATCTTTTTTAACTGGTGTAGCGCGGAAGCAGCTTTTATTTTACCAAAAAGACGGGATGACTGCTGGATAAGCTTTGCCAGCTGAGCCAGCCTGATGGTAGGAAAATTACCCGGCCGCATCCGTAAAAAATGAACGGGCTCATGCACCGGAAGAAAATGGTATTTCTTCCGGTAAAACCGGTATTCCTTTTGCAGCATCCGGGGATAATCTTCTTCAAAATCGGCATCTAATAAACCAGCCTGTCCCATTAAAAAAGCTTCCAGCTGGTGTATCTGGTGTTTATGCCTGGCCAGCGTATTAACAGGTAACGACCGGGCGATTGCTTCAAATGCATCGCTGTTAACCGCTATTCCAAAATTCCTGGCCAGCATCCACCAGAATACTTCTTCCCAATGCCCGTTGGTTTCTTTCAGATACTGCACAACGATTTGCGCTTTGCGCTGCAAGCGCTCAGCCACCAGCCTTGCTTTCCAACTACTCCATATTAATTCCGGCACCACCGTTATGCTGCCGCTGCATGGAATGGCGGTTTGGGCAAGCATCAGCTCTTCATATCGTTGCAATAAAAACTTAGATACCCTATCCTCCAGCACCAGTGTGGGTATAGCATTGCCGCATTCGTCCCGCACGGAAAGGTCATCTTCCCACACTACGTGCAATATAATGTTCCTGTAATTTTTGTCCTCACCGTGATGGTGCAGCTTCCAGTCGGATGCCTTAACATGCAGTTCGATATTACCCACCCAGGTAGTTGTATTGATCTTAAGACTGGCTTCCCGGAAATCGGGACCCTGGTTGGTATTGAGTTGGCCGGCATGAATGATTTGTAATGGTTCATTACCGGCGGTGTGCAGATCAGCCTTATTAAAATACTGCATCTGCCAGATAAATTGAAGCAGGCGCTCTGTCATAGGTTATGATAGTGATGGTGTGTAGTGGTAAGATACGAAGAAATACAAAAAACAAATAGCAAGAGCCAAATAAAACCTGTTTGCCGGAGATAAAACAATGAACCACGGATGCACAATAGCACAGAGGAACACAGAGCCTGTGTAATAAATATCAAACCTACAATCCGGGAGAAGGCGATCAGCAATCAGCTACGGGCAGGGATATAGAAAGAAGGAGTATCCAGCCTGGCTTAGCTGTTACTCACCTCATAAAAGCCGGTACTGATCGCTAATTGCCTGATTTTCTTCAATAGGTCCTTTGCTTTAAAAGCTTTCTGTCTCTACCGGCAGTTCCTATATTCTTGAAGTTACCGACATGGCTTGCTGAAGGCACCTTATTGATACTATTATGAACGGAATCCATATCAAAAGGATGGCCGTTAACCACAGGAATGGCTCTCCGGTTAAGTTTTTGAATAGCGCTCAATAAGGGCTTTTCACCCTGGTCGCAAAAAGAAATGGCAATACCTTCCGCGCCTGCCCTTCCCGTGCGGCCTATACGGTGTACATAGGTTTCAGGAACATTCGGCAGGTCGAAGTTAATAACATGGGTGAGCTCCTCAATGTCAATACCACGTGCTGCAATATCTGTTGCCACTAATACACGGGTCTTCCTGCTTTTGAAATTTTCAAGCGCTCTTTGACGCGAATGCTGCGACTTGTCGCCGTGAATAGCCTCGGTACGGATGCCGGCAGCATTAAGCTTATACGCCAGCTTATCGGCGGCATGCTTCATTTGGGTAAAAACCAATACGGTTTCAATAGATCTGTCCTGCAACAGGTGAATCAATAAAGACTGCTTATTTTTCTTCTCTGCAAAATAAACGGATTGCTGTATGATTTCTACTACAGAAGAAACAGGGGTAACTTCAACCTTTACCGGATCTTTCAATAATACAGATGCCAGCTTACTAATGGCCGGGGGCATGGTTGCTGAGAAAAAAAGTGTTTGGCGCCGGGTGGGCAATTGAGCAATGATGCGTTTTACATCATGTATAAATCCCATATCCAGCATGCGGTCTGCTTCATCCAGTACAAAATATTGAATATGGCTAAGTGATACCATTTTCTGTTGCATCAGATCCAGCAAGCGGCCTGGTGTAGCCACTATCATATCTACTCCTCTGCGGATAGCCTGTACCTGGCTGTGTTGCGGAACTCCGCCAAAGATTACCGTATGCTTTACATTTAAAAACCTGCCGTAAGCCTCAATACTTTCACCAATCTGTATAGCCAGTTCCCGGGTGGGCGTAAGTATTAAAGCCTGTGGGTGCTGCAAAAATTGAGTTGCTTTTTTCTGCTCATGGATCAGCTGCAAAACAGGAATAGTAAAGGCGGCGGTTTTTCCGGTACCTGTTTGGGCGCAACCCAGCAGGTCTCTTTTTTGTAAAACAGGAGGAATTGATTTTTCCTGGATGGGGGTGGGTTTGGTATACCCTTCTTTGCTCAGGGCCTGTAATACAGGTTCTATAAGCTGCAAATTGTTAAATGACACTTGTAATTTTTTTAGTAATAAAAGAGTGATAAGGCTATCAAAAAAGAATTGATACGTTATCTGCCTTAGGTTAAGCGGTCACTATAATGGAGGAGAATGAACTACTACACAAAGAGGAAAGCAATAACATTAAGAGCAGCAAAGGTACAATAAATAACTAAGAAGCTGTTTAAATTATGTTTTAGAATAACCATTGACCTGTCTCCTGCCACGCATCACACTAATTATCACGAATAATTCGTGCCCATTTGTGACATTCGTGGCTAAAGAGCGTGTTACAACACATTATACAAAATCCTCGGGGATCATTTTTAATGCATCTGGATTTAACACTCCCCTACTCCATTTGCGGATGGTTAAGTAAACAGCAGCTTCGGATTTGGCATTTGGTATTTGAATTTTATCCGCCCCGGCGGACAAGCTTGCCTGCCGCAGGCAGGTTTGCTTCTTGTTCTCTGGTTCCTGGAACTTTCATTCGAATTTCGAAATTCCGGCTTAGGGCTTTATTTACTTATCTTAGCAGCTCCTTTAAATGTAGTTACTATGGCTGCACGTACAGACCTGTTTACCAGTCCGGATTATTTGCAATTAGACGATTTGCTTACGGAAGAACAAAAGCTGATCCGTGAAAGTGTAAGGGCTTACGTAAAAAAAGAAATTTCCCCTGTTATTGAAGACTATGCCCAAAAAGCCACTTTTCCTGAACATATCGTTAAACAATTAGGCGGCATGGGCTGCTTCGGCCCTACCATCCCTGCTGCTTATGGCGGAGGCGGATTAGATTATATCAGCTATGGACTTATGATGCAGGAACTGGAAAGAGGCGACAGCGGGGTACGTTCTACCGCATCTGTGCAGGGCAGCTTAGTAATGTTCCCTATTTATGAGTATGGCAGCGAGGCGCAGCGAAAAAAGTATTTGCCAAAATTAGCCAGCGGCGAGTGGCTGGGCTGCTTTGGCTTAACGGAGCCCGGTCATGGTTCCGACCCGGCAGGTATGCTTACCCGTTTTACCGATGCCGGAGACCATGTAGTATTAAACGGTGCTAAAATGTGGATCAGCAACGCGCCTTATGCGCATGTGGCCGTGGTATGGGCCAAAGACGACAATGGCGATATCCGCGGACTGATCGTGGAAAGGGGCATGGAAGGATTCAGTACACCCACTACCCATGGTAAATGGAGCCTGCGGGCATCCGCCACGGGTGAACTGGTTTTTGACAACGTTAAAGTGCCTAAAGAAAATATACTGCCCAACGCCAAAGGATTGAAAGCTCCCTTAGGCTGTTTAACCAAGGCCCGGTTTGGCATAGCATGGGGAAGCACAGGTGCGGCAATGGATTGCTATGATACTGCTTTAAGATACGCCAAAGAAAGAATACAATTCGATCGCCCGATAGGCGGCTTTCAATTGCAGCAAAAAAAATTAGCCGAAATGATCACGGAGATCAGCAAAGCCCAGTTGCTGAACTGGAGGGTTGCGGTATTAATGAATGAAGGAAAAGCAACACCCCAGCAGGTGAGCATGGCCAAACGCAACGGCTGCGAAGTGGCCACCAATATATGCCGCGATGCCAGGCAAATGCTCGGAGGCATGGGTATTACGGGTGAATATTCGGTAATGCGCCATATGATGAACCTTGAAAGCGTAATCACCTATGAAGGAACGCATGATATACATTTGCTGATAACCGGTATGGATATAACAGGTTTTAATGCTTTTAAGTGAAACCAAAGACGATGAAAATTTTTCTCCTGGGCTTTATGGGAACGGGCAAAACTTACTGGGGACAGCTTTGGGCAAAGCAACACCATTTACGCTTTTTTGACTTAGACACTGAAATTGAGCATCATACCGGCTTAACCATTCCGCAGCTATTTGAACGGTATGGAGAAACTTTTTTTAGGGAACAGGAGCACGAAAGACTTCTCAGCTTCGGGAAAGAAAACAATTTCATCCTTTCCACAGGAGGCGGCACGCCCTGTTTTTATAACAATATGCAATGGATGAATGAAAACGGGCTCACCATTTACCTCGATACTCCCCTGCCCGTGCTGAAGGAAAGATTAATAAAGGAAAAGATGCACCGCCCGCTGATCAAACAATTAGATGAGCAGGCCATTGAAGATTTTATTAAAAACAGCATCCAAAAAAGGAAGGAATATTACAACAAGGCCCATATAATATTATCCACAGAATCCATTTCAGATATTACCTTTGAAGAAATCAAACGGAAACATGTCTAAACGATTTATCCAATACGCTGCCATCCTTGGAGCGCTTAGTGTTGCACTGGGGGCATTTGGAGCGCATGCGCTGAAAAAATTAGTGGAAGCAGATACCGTAGCTACTTTTGAAACCGGCGTAAGATACCAGTTTTACCACACTTTCGCTTTGTTAGCCGTTGGAATCCTATACAGGAGAATGCCCGGAAAAGTAATGGAATGGGCGGGTATTCTTTTTATTTCAGGCATTGTTTTATTCAGCGGTTCCTTATACCTGTTAACTTACTTAAACGCCACTGAAACAGTAGGACTTAAAGGCATTGGCGCTATTACTCCTTTGGGCGGGGTTTGTTTTATTGCCGGATGGGTTTGTCTTTTAGTTCAAAGTTTAAAGCCCAGCGTTCACCGTGAAAAAAAAGAAAAAAGCAATGTGAGAGAAGCTTAACAGCAGCCGGATTTAGTTACAGGTTTCAGGGAAGCGGATTTGTAGTTTATGGTTTGTAGTTTATGGTTTGCACACCTTAGAACTTGTATCCTGTACCCCTTACTTGCACCCTGCAACTTGTACCTGTCTTCCGCAACACAAACTCCCCCGCAAACACCTTATCTTTGCCTATCGGGAAAAAGTCCCGTCTGAATATAAAAATACGTTTCGTATTGCATGGCTAATAAATTAAAAAACAATAAGTCCAAGTCTCCTGATCCTGAAAAACTTACCAGCGACAAAACCGAAAAGGTTAAAGTAAAGGCACTGGTAAAGGATGAACGTACCCATAAAATATTGGGAAGCGTGTTGCTGCTTACGGCATTTTTTCTTTTTATAGCATTTACCTCTTATCTTTTTACCTGGCGGCAGGACCAGGATAAAGTATTCCAGGGTTTTTCGGCATTCTTATTCGGGGAAGATATAAAAGCGGCCAACCTGCTCGGGCGCATAGGCGCTTATATATCCCATATATTTTTTTACAAAGGTTTTGGTTTATCGTCGTACCTCTTTTGCAGTTTCTTTTTTATAACAGGAGTAAATTTATTGTTCGGTGAAAAAATATTCTCACCCTGGCGCAACTTCAGGTATGTGGTGGTGGGATTACTGTTTTTCAGTACCGCTTTAGCCTTTATTACACACGGCAATGGTTTTCCATGGGGAGGCGAAACAGGCAATATAACCAGCAACTGGTTTAGAGGCTTATTGGGCGAAATAGGCACGGCGGCGCTATTGCTGGCCTGCGGCTTTGCTTATTTTATATGGCGCTTCAACCCTTCTTTTTCACTACCCGCCAAAAGATTAAAATATAAAACCCAAAACGGGAACGGGAAACTGGTGCCGGTAGATAATTCTTTTACGGAAGAAGCAAAGTTGTTTACGGAAGAAAATATAGGCAAAGATGCCAAAGGCAATACCCTGAAACATCATGGAGGGGTTGTAGTGATCAACCCGCCAGGCATGGGTGAGCCGGATGATCAATTTACACTGTCTGAAACCGAACCTGAGCCGGTAATACCGCAAACCACGGTTATACCCAAATCAAGAAAGAAAACCGCTGAGGAGTTAGAATTGCAGATCAATGCTATGAATGAAGCGGAAGAAATTGCTGAGGAAATGTTGCACCCGGAAGAAGACACAGCGGTAAAGAAAGTGCAAAACCTGCCGCCTTATGACCCTGTTCTTGATCTTAAAGATTATAAATATCCATCGCTTGATCTGTTAGAAACACATGGCAGTGAAAAAATTGTGCTGGATGCTTCGGAACTGGAAGCCAACAAGCACCAGATCATCAATACGCTGAAGAACTATGATATTGACATCCGCCAGATATCAGCTACAGTAGGCCCCACCGTTACCCTGTATGAGATCGTTCCCGCGGCAGGCGTTCGTATTTCACGCATCAAAAACCTGGAAGATGATATAGCCCTAAGCCTTGCTGCCCTGGGCATACGCATCATCGCCCCCATTCCCGGAAAAGGCACCATTGGTATTGAGGTGCCCAATGTAAAGAAGACGATTGTGAGCATGAAGGGACTTTTATCTACAGACCGGTTCCAGCAAAATAAATTTTCGTTGCCCATAGCCCTCGGCAAAAAAATAGATAACGAGCATTTTATTGTTGACCTTGCCACGATGCCCCACCTGTTGATGGCAGGCGCAACCGGACAGGGAAAATCTGTTGGCATTAACGCTATACTGGTATCGCTGTTGTATAAGAAACATCCGTCACAGCTAAAATTAGTGATGGTTGATCCTAAAAAAGTGGAGCTGAGCCTGTACCGGCTCATTGAAAAGCATTTCCTGGCCAAGCTGCCCGGAGAAGAAGAATCCATCATTACAGATACCAAAAAAGTGGTACACACCCTCAACGCGTTGTGCATTGAAATGGATAACCGCTATGACCTGCTGAAAGAAGCGGGCTGCCGCAATATAAGAGAGTACAATGAAAAATTTGTAGCCAGGCGGCTTAACCCTGAAAAAGGCCACCAGTTTTTGCCTTTTATTGTTTTGGTAATAGATGAATTCGCAGACCTGATTATGACGGCGGGCAAAGAAATTGAAATGCCTATTGCACGCCTGGCACAATTGGCCAGGGCGGTTGGTATCCACCTTATCATTGCCACCCAGCGTCCCTCGGTTAACATCATTACAGGAACCATTAAAGCCAACTTCCCGGCCAGGGTAGCATTTAAGGTTTCTTCTAAAATTGATTCCCGCACTATTTTAGATACAGGCGGTGCAGAGCAACTGATCGGCAGGGGCGACATGCTGGTATCGTATAACGGGGAAATAACAAGGGTACAATGCGCTTTTGTGGATACTCCTGAAGTAGAAAAAGTAGTTGATTTTATTGGCGAACAAAGAGGATACCCCCAGCCTTTTTATTTGCCGGAATATATTGACGAAAAAGAGCTGGAGGGAAGGGATTTTGATTCCGGCAACCGGGATCCTTTGTTTGAAGAAGCAGCAAAGCTTATTGTGCAAAGCCAGATCGGCTCCACATCATTATTACAGCGCCGTATGAAATTAGGATACAACCGTGCAGGCCGCTTAATGGATCAATTAGAGTCGGCAGGCATTGTAGGACCTAACCAGGGAAGCAAAGCAAGAGATGTGTTATTCAAAACAGAAATGGAACTGGATACATTTTTGCAGGCTTTATAAAATAAATATGCGGTAACCACTATCTCATTTTAAACTATACGGCTGTTGCCGCAGTCTTTGAAATAACTATCTTTGCCCACCAATAAAAAAATAATGAAAGGAATATCAACTATTACAGTGCTACTGGCTTTATTTTCCATTACAGGATTCGCGCAAAATTCCGTTAATACCCTGGGAACCAATGACCCCGATGCTAAAAAAATATTAGATGGGGTAACGGCTAAATTTAAAACCTACCAATCGGTAAAAGCTGATTTTGTGCTGCAAATTGAAAATGCGGCGGGCAAAGTGCAGGGAACTAAAAAAGGAACAGCTTATATGAAGGGAAATCAGTATAAAGTAGAATTAACCGACCAGCAAATCTATTGTAATGCGCAGAAAATATGGACCTACGACAAAAGCGCCAACGAGGTGCAGGTGAGTAAATTTGACCCCGCCGGAGAGAGTTTTACACCTCAAAAAATATTTACAAATTTTTATGAAAAGGACTTTTTATATAAGCTGAATGGCGAAAAAAAAGAGGGAGGCAAAACATTACAGGAAATAGAATTAACACCTACCGATAAAAACAAAGCATTTTTCAAAGTGCTGGTGTTAGTAGATAAAGCCACAAAGAATATTGTATCTACAAGGCTGTTTGAAAAAAACGGCAACCGCTATTTATATAATGTTACCAGCTTTGTTCCCAACCCAAAAATAGACAACAGCTTTTTTGTTTTTAATACGGCTAAATACCCGGGGGTTGAAGTGATAGATTTGCAGTAGGAGCGGTCAGCAGTCAGCTATCAGATTCTGAGCTGTGGGTTACAAGTTACATGTATGTTTTCGACTTAAACCTGTTTTTTTAAGAATGGCAGGAAATAAAAAATAATCGCCACATTGTTTTTATGGATGACCTGGTGATGATGGACCCGCATCATTTGCACCCCAACGGAATGAAGCAATAGTAAATCCGCAAAGATCAAGCACCCTGTCTACTACCGTTGCGGCAACGGCTTCAATGGTTTGCGGGCGGCTGTAAAATGATGGTGTAGCGGGGCAAATAATTCCGCCAGCTACAGTAACAGTTTCCATATTACGGATATGCATAAGATTATAGGGCGTATCTCTTACCACACAAACCAGCTTTCTTCTTTCTTTAAGTATTACGTCGGCAGCTCTTGTAATCAGGTCGTTTGAAACACCGGTGGCTATTCTTCCCAGGGTGCCCATAGAACAGGGGATAATGATCATCGTATCAAACTGGCCTGAACCCGAGGCAAAAGGCGCGTTAAAATCATTTTTGTCGTAAATATTAACAGTATATTGATTAAAGGAATCGTTGCCCAATTCTGTTTTCCATACTGTTTTTGCATTGTCTGTAATTACCAGTGCAAGCTCATTCCACTGCCCGGGTATGGCCAATAATTTATCAACCAGTTGCCGGGCATATAAAGACCCGCTGGCGCCGGTAACAGCAATAACAATTTTTCGCTTCAATTGTGAGTTATATTTGTAACATTAAACGAATTCAATGCAAATATCCGGCATTTTCCTTTCTATTGGCCTAATTGCCTGTATTCCCGGCGCCGAAGCATCGGCAGGCATGTCTTACTATTACAAAGACACCACCATAATTACCCGCAAGAATGAAAAGCTGGAATGGTTAACCCTTGCCCAGGCAGAAGCCGGCATGGCAACCCAAAAGAAAGACATCCTTATTGACCTGTATACCGACTGGTGCGGATGGTGCAAAGTAATGGACAGGAATACCTATACCAACCCTGATGTAATTCAATACCTTAACGATAAGTTCTATCCTGTAAAATTAAATGCGGAAACAAAGGAAGTGCTTACCTGGCGCGGACGGCAATTCAAATACAACGATCAGTACAGGGTACACGATTATGCCATTCTGTTAACCGGCGGGCAGCTTTCCTATCCTTCAACTGTTATTTTACCTGCCGATGGTTCGGCCCCGCAGGTGATCCCGGGATATTTAAAGCCGCCCGACATGGAGCTTGTTTTAAAATACTTTGGTGAAGATCATTACGGCAAAACCCCCTTTGAAACATACAGGAAGGATTTTATACAAACCTGGAAATAATTTTTTGTCGCAACAATATAAGAATCAGGTATATCGTTATATGTCTGGTTTTTCATAGGATATTGGATTTAAAACGGGGCAGGATTTCTATCCAGCCCTTTTTTCGTATATATACTTCATGCAGCTTCCCTTTCATCTTAATTTCTGCCGCAATTTGCAATATAACTGGTCTAAGAGGATGCACTTAAAAAAAATCCCAAATGCCATGCAACGTTTACTGCCTAATACTGGTCTATTTATTGGTTTTTCATAGGATATTGGATTTAGAAACGGGGCAGGATGTCTATCCAGCCCTTTATTTTTCATATTACACGTATTTTAATATACTTTCTCTTAACCCTTCCTTTCTGTTTATTTCAACAGGATTTCAGCAAAAAAACGGCTTTCAGTTATCTCCTGCCTTAAAAGCAAAAAAAATTATGGCATAGGAATGCTTAAATTAAAAAAACGCTTTATATTCGGCTTTTCATAGGATAAGGTTTAATGGTTAACGGTTAAAAGATTAGTACCCCTCCCCCGATTTATCGGGAGGGGGTTTTTTATATCGTTTCGCATTCTTCCTGTATCCTTTTTTTAGGATTATATTTATTTTAGAACAAGCACCATTATCGCCTGCACCATGCACAGCGATCTTCTTTACCATATTGCGCTAACCATGGTTCCCCAGATAGGGGATGTACATGCAAAAGAATTATTACAACACTTTGGTGATGCGGAGAAAATTTTTGCCGCACGCAAATCCAGTCTTGATAAATTTCCCGGCATTGGTACTATCCGGTCTGAAAGCATCAAAACGTTCAGCAATTTTCAGCGGGCTGAAGAAGAACTCCGTTTTATTGAGCGATACAACATTACCGTGCTCAGGCAAACCGATGCAGGTTACCCTAAACGCCTGCTGCATTGCTATGATGCGCCCTCGCTGTTATACTATAAAGGAAACGCCGACCTCAACCACCATAAAATTATGGCAGTTATTGGTACCCGCAGCCATACCGATTACGGAAAAGAAATGACCGGAAAAATAATTGAAGATATGGCATCGCATCATGTGCTTGTGGTAAGCGGGCTTGCTTACGGCATTGATGCGCTGGCACACAAAGCGGCATTGAAAAACAAATTATTAACTATTGGGGTATTGGCGCACGGGCTCGACCGTATTTACCCCTCCGCTAATAAAACACTGGCAAAAGAAATGACAACCCATGGCGGGCTGCTCACAGATTTTATGTCGGGCGCTAAACCCGATAAACAAAACTTTCCAAAGCGAAACCGCATTGTAGCAGGTATGGCAGATGCTACACTGGTAATAGAAACCCAAGTTAACGGTGGCAGCATGATTACAGCAGAGCTGGCCAACAATTATAATAAAGATGTGTTTGCGCTGCCCGGCAAAACAACCGATGTAAAAAGTGCCGGCTGTAATTACCTGATCAGGAGCAATAAGGCTGCTTTAATAACATCCGGTAAGGAACTGCTTGATTTTATGAACTGGAGCGAAGCGCCCGTAAAGAAAAAGGCAATACAAAAAGAATTGTTCCTGGAACTGACAGCAGAGGAAAAAATGATCATGAAAATCATCGGGGAAAAAGAAACCGCTTCTATTGATGAGATCACGCCCCGGTGCAATTTCAGCAGCAGCACGATAGCCGCAGCTATGCTAAACCTTGAATTACAGGGAATAATAACCTGTTTGCCCGGAAAAATATACAAGCTTTTATAAGCGAATACAATTCCTTTATAACAAAATTTGGAAGCTATTTATCTGCTACCCTATCTTTGCACATGGCAACAATAATCAACTCCGCTAAAGACAAATTCTCCCAGAAATTTTTTGGTGAAGGTTTAACCTTTGATGATGTGCTGCTTATGCCGGCTTACTCACAGGTACTTCCCCGCGATGCAGACATCAGCTCAAAGCTTACCAAAAGCATTACATTAAATATTCCCCTGCTTTCCGCCGCTATGGATACCGTAACGGAAGCCGATCTGGCAATTGCTTTGGCCAGGGAAGGCGGTTTGGGCATTTTGCATAAAAACATGACTATTGAAAGACAGGCCGAACAGGTGCGGAAAGTAAAGCGCAGTGAAAGCGGGCTAATACTTGATCCCATAACCCTGCGCGTAGACGCCACTATCGGTGATGCATTGAAGCTAATGCGCGAAAACAAAATAGGCGGCATTCCCATTGTAGATATTAATAAGAAGCTAGTAGGCATCCTTACTAACCGCGACCTGCGTTTTGAAACCTCCCTGAAGAAAAAGGTGAGTGAAGTAATGACAACGGAAAACCTGATTACGGCTCCTGAAGGAACAGACCTTGCCAAAGCAAAAAAAATACTCAGCCAGTATAAAATTGAAAAGCTGCCGGTTATTAATAAAAACGGACAATTAACCGGACTGGTTACCTACCGTGACATTTTACAATTGCAAAGTCATCCTAATGCCGTAAAAGACAGCTTCGGCCGTTTGCTTACCGGCGCGGCGCTAGGCATAACCACCGACCTGCTGGACAGGGCGTCGGCCCTGCAACAAATAGGCGTAGACATTGTTTGTTTAGATAGCGCACACGGGCATAGCGCCAAGGTAATAGAATCGCTGAAAAAGCTGAAAAAGAATTTTAAAAAACTACAGGTTATTGCCGGAAACGTAGGAACCGCTGCAGGCGCCAAAGCGCTGGCAGAAGCAGGTGCAGACGCTGTTAAAGTAGGCATTGGTCCCGGATCTATTTGCACTACCCGTATTGTGGCCGGCGCAGGCGTTCCGCAAATTACAGCCATTATGGAAGCTGCTTCGGTGCTTCATAAATTGAATGTGCCGCTTATAGCCGACGGCGGCATACGTTATACCGGCGACATGGTGAAGGCCCTGGCTGCAGGAGCCAATGTGGTAATGATGGGAAGCGTTTTTGCAGGAACGGAGGAAAGTCCTGGCGATACGATCATATATGAAGGCCGCAAATTTAAACAATACAGGGGCATGGGCTCTTTAGGCGCCATGGGCCAGGGAAGCGGCGACCGCTACTTCCAGGATGTTGAAGATGATGTTAAAAAATATGTACCTGAAGGCATTGAAGGGCGTGTAGCCTTTAAAGGCAACCTGAGTGAAATTGTATACCAATATACGGGCGGATTACGCTCCGGAATGGGGTATTGCGGCGCCGCTAGCATTACTGAACTGCAAAAAGCACAGTTCATTAAAATAACCAATGCCGGCATGAACGAAAGCCACGCGCATGATATAGAAATTACCCGGGAAGCGCCAAATTATACCAGGTAAATCGTTAAGCTGTGCTATATTTATTTGCTTAATGCCCATGACCCCCGGTTACCGGATGAGGATCAATTCATTCTTTTAACTATTGACATTTCATTTTTTCGTGTACCGAATGAACACAACAGTGGCTATCAGCGTGTGGTTGGCTGCAATATGAGCTGAGCGGCCATAGATATAGGTAGTACGCAAAAAAGGGATAAAACATAAAGCTTCATCCCTTTTAACATCTCACTATTTTTAAATTATTGCATTTTCACAGCATCGGTAAACGCAGGAATAAATAAAACCTTCTTCCTGGCTTTACTAACCTCATCAAGCTTTGAAAATTCAGAATTATTGCTGATAAACTCAGGAATGATCAGTTTCATTTTTCCTACCAGCTTAAAATGATCTCCCTGCTTGCATAAGTCGGTTAAACTCTCAATATCATTAAGCACTTCTTTATATGACCGGGACACCACTTTTGCGATTTTTATCTTTTCGTGATGGGTAGGCAGGGTCTTTTCCTTTTCGTTTAGCAACTCTTCATATAATTTTTCTCCCGGGCGCAAGCCTGTATAAACGATATTAATATCTTTATCCGGAACCAGTCCCGACAGTTTGATCATATTTACCGCCAGGTCAGCAATTTTAACCGGCTCACCCATATCAAAAATAAATATCTCTCCCCCATGTCCCATTGTAGCCGCCTCTAAAACCAATTGTACCGCTTCGGGTATGGTCATAAAGTACCGGGTGATATCTGGATGCGTAACCGTTATAGGTCCGCCATGCTGTATCTGGGCACGGAAACGGGGAATAACAGAACCGTTGGATCCGAGCACATTGCCAAACCGTGTAGTAATAAATTTGGTTTTTACATTGGCCGTAACCGTTATAGAATCATCGTCATCATCCTGTATAAGCCGGGAAAGAAATTCCGCGGCGGGCGGATTATTAGACGCGTGATTAAGCGATTGCACATAGGTTTCAGCAATACGCTTGGAGGCGCCCATGATGTTTGTTGGATTAACCGCTTTATCAGTGGAAATCATTACAAATTTTTCCACACCAAAACAAACAGACAGATCAGCCATATTTCTTGTGCCCATTACATTGGTAAGAATGGCTTCTTCCGGATGTTTCTCCATCATGGGAACGTGCTTATACGCTGCCGCGTGAAATACGATATGCGGACGATATTCTTTGAAAGGGATCAGCATCCTTCTCAAATTCCTTATGCTGGCAATAAACGTTTTTATTTTGGCAGACGGGTACTTTTCTTCTAATTCCAATTGTGTTTCATGAAGCGGGGATTCTGCCTGATCACACAATATAACCATTTCAGGATGGTAAGACATAACCTGCCTTACAATTTCAGATCCGATAGAACCGGCGGCGCCTGTAATGAGCACTCTTTTGCCGAATATTTCTTCAGACACCAGCTGGTTATTGATTTGAATAGGTTTACGCGGAAGCAGATCCTCAATTTTAAGATCCTGCATCTGGCCCAGGCTAAGCTTACCGCTTACCCATTGCTCGGAGGGAGGTACGGTTTGAACCTTAATGCCTAAATTTAAGCAACAATCTATAATGGCCCTGAACTCCGGCTTACCCGACTGTCCATTGGGAAGAATGAGCTTATCAATAGCAAGCTTTTTGTGCAATTCCGGCAGTTCCCGTGTATGGTATACTCTTTTTTGCTCTATCGTGCTGTTGATCTTCTGACCACCAGACTGGATAAAGCCGCTCACCACAAATTTATGATTACCTGCCGCTTCAATTGCCTGCTTAATAAGGATGGCGTGATTATCTGATCCGTAGATCAATACCTTCTTTACATCCGTCATTGCATAACCTTTTGCGAGGATATATATTTCTTTAATGGACGTACGGAACAGGATGAGCAGGGAAGAGCTGATAAAGAAGTTCAGTACCAGTAAAGTAGGCATATCGAGCGAAGGAATATGATACAGCCGCCCGGCAATTACTCCCGAAACAAAAGGATAAACTAAGCTAACCACCAGGATAGCGGAAAATATCCTGAACATATCCTTTGTATTGGAATAGCGGATAAGCCCCGTATAAATTCGCATAAAGTAAAATACAGCAAGGGATAATAAGCTGAAGAGCCCTGCATGTATAAAAAAATGACCGCGAACCAAAACCGGGAAATGGAATTGTTTTAAAATGAAATAAGACAGTGCGAAAGATGCAGTTACAATCACTGTATCTGCCATTAAAATGATCCAACGCGGAACAGTGAAGGGTTTGTCGTAAAAAATTTTCATACTTCAGTACAGTATTAGACTTCGGATAACAAAATAATTACCAGGTTTTTGAATACAATACTGGAATTAAGGATTTGTGAACAAAACTGACCTGCCTGAAATAATATAACAGGCAAATTATTTTTGGTAAAACATTAACGATACTGGAAAATTGATTTCATCTAACTCAGAACAAACTTTCCGAGGATAGGAGATTGGGGGTTATTCGCTTAGTAGAGAGTAAAAAGAAACAATCCGTTGCAAAGATGAAAAAAAAAACGAACATTAACTAACTTTCTACCCTTTTTATCTTTAATCAATTATACATAAAACTATTTTCTTCAACCAGATAACACAAAAAATTTATTATGATATTTATACAAATAATATATTTATATTATATAATGATCTCCTAACATTTAATTAATGAAGCGGTAACGGTGTGATATCAGTAATACTCCAACATTGTTACCCCTACCGGCAAGACCTGTAAAAAATTAATCTTTATACTTCTTCTGCCACTCCAGCATACCTCCTGCAAGATTCCGGGTATTGGTAAAACCCAGTGTATCCAAAATCAGGCAGGCCTGCCCGCTCCGGTTACCGCTCCGGCAATAGCATATTACTTCTTTTTCTTTCAGCGCTTCAATTTCATCAATGTTCATATTCCGGATATGCCCAACAGGTAAAAGAATACCGCCAATATTGAATTCCGCGTTTTCATGGGGCTCGCGAACATCTATCAGGTGAAGCTGCTCACCCGCGTCTATCCTTGCTTTTAATTCTTCCGCTGTTATGGTTTGCATTCCCGTAGTTTATACTATATTTATTAATATTCGTTTAAAGATGGCTCAGCGTTGGGTAAAAGCGCCTGCGTGCTGTCTGTTTTTTTGACCGGCCTGTTTGCCGATATCCAAACATCTATCATTTGCCCCCGGCGTATCCGGTTAAGGCTGCCATTTTCATTATACCGTTCGGGCTGCTGCCTGAACACAAAAGAAGCACCGGTATCCTGTATTGATCCGTCCGGTATAACGCTCCCTGGTATAATGCCATTGGCTTCCAATAAAGTAATAGCTTCTTCATAATTCATTCCAAAAAGGTCGGGTACCGGCATTTCAGCACTGCCTATTCCGGCTCCTAAAACCAATGCTATTGTAGCCCCCATTGTAATTTTGGTTCCGGGCTTAATTGCTTTATTATCCAAAGATTGTTCTAAAACCGCGTTTTTAGCTATATCCGGCTTATAGGATGTATCTCCCAGTTTCAGGCCCCTCGCTTTTAACTCAAGCTCCGCATTCCTAAAGCTCATTCCCACCAGGTTAGGCATTTCTATTACGGGAGGAACCGCCCGGTTTACCGTTAAATACACGATCCGGTTCACTTTTACGGAAGCATCCGGCTCCGGAAATTGTTTTACCACAGCAAGCGGCGCAAGCGTATCATAATAAACAGAATCCTGCACCCATACATCAAAGCCCTGCTTATTCAATAAAGCGGTAGCTTCTTTAATATTTTTATTGCCCACATCCGGAACCTTAAGGTAGGTGCCATGATGGGTAAAGTATTGCAGCGACTGAAAAAAAATAAAAACAAGCAGGAAAAGGATAACCACTGCAACCAGTATATTGACCCATAACGGACGTCGAGTTATTATTGTAAACATATTCTTTGATAAAATCTTAAAACCGGCATCCTTCGTTCCGGCATTTTGGATAATGCCATTCTTTATTTTCCTGACAACAGCGCTTCATCAATTAACGCCGAATAAAATGCTTTCAGGGTCCAATTAAATGCCCTTACCTGTTGCGGAACAATGCTGGCTTCGCTCTGACCCGGAACCGTATTAATTTCGAGCAGATAAGGAAATTCATTTTCTTCGTTATAAATAAAATCCATTCTTACAATGCCACGGCAATTGAACAGCCCGTATACCTTCCTGGCATTTTGCCTTATCTTTTCTGCAACTGTTTCCGAAACTTCAGCAGGCGTAACTTCCGTTGACATCCCTGCCGTATATTTCGCTTCATAATCAAAAAAGTCTTTGCTGGTGCTTACTTCCGTAATAGGCAGTGTAATGATCTCCCCTCCGGTTTTAAACACACCTATTGTAAACTCTCTTCCTTTTATAAACTCTTCCACCAACACCTGGTCATCTTCTTTAAAAGCTTTTTCCAGGGCCGCAGGAAGCTCTTCCGGCACATTAACCTTACTCATGCCAATACTTGATCCCCCGTTATTGGGCTTTACAAATACAGGCAGCTTTAATTGTTCCAAGATATTATCCGGCAAAAGGGCGCTGTTTTTGAAAAGGTGTACCGACCGGGCTACCTTAATTCCTGCAAAAGCAGCTACAGCCACCGTATACCGTTTATTAAAGGTAAGCGCTGAAGTAGCCGCATCGCATGAGGTGTAGGGCAGGTTCAGCAGGTCAAAATACCCCTGCAGCTTACCGTCTTCTCCCGGTGTGCCGTGTATACCAATCAAAACAGCATCGAATTTTGTAACCGTTCCGTTATGATTCACGGAAAAGTCATTTTTATCTACCGGTATACTGTGATCACCTGTTCTGTAAAACCAGCCGGAAGGAGTAATATCTATAGTATATACATTGTATTTATCCTTATCAATATTATGCTCAATGGTAATGGCGCTTTTATAAGATATAACCGATTCGCCTGAATAGCCGCCGGTAACGAAAGCAATATTGGGTTTCATGTATTATAGCCGGTTTGCGTGCAAAGAAAACGATTTTTAATATCAATTATGATAATTGAAAAGCTAAATTTCATTATCCTTTTAATTCTGCTGTATCTGCAGATCATCATCCCCTTCCTTTCCTATTCCTTCATTACCGGAATCCAGTACAAATTTTCACCTGCCGTCTGCCTGTTTTTTCCAGATGGTAACATACGTGCCGTGGCGTATTGAATCTCCTGCTGCCATGCTATACACACCGTATGTATAGCCCATATCGGCAGCGGCAGCCATATCGGCGCCCCGGGGCTGCCAGGTAAGTATAAACGAAGAATCAGGTAAGGAAGTGATCCATTCTACAGCATCCGCTCCTGCTACCGGCATGCTGTTTGGCCTTAATAATATACCATCTGCTTCAATATATTCCAGCATGGCTTTTTTGAACCCCGCTTCTTTTGAACGGTTGGAAAAGTCTGCGTCGGTTTGCTGCATTTCATTTAACGCGTTTATCCGTTCCGTATTTTCCCGGAAATGAAGATTGCAGGAAATATTCATTGCGAAAAAAAATACAATCACCGAAGAAACCAGCATTTTTTCCATACTGTACTATTAAAAAAGGGTGAAGAACCATCTTTCATGTCTTCACCCCGAAACGGGAAATATCACCCGCCTGTATTATGATGCGAGGCATCATTGATTAAGAACGTTGCGCCGGCCGGTTAAACATGCAGCTTGTCTTTTTTTGCCATCAGCTCATCTACGGCCTCCTGGTACATTTCATCGGGCACGCAGCAATCAACCGGGCATACCGAAGCGCATTGCGGCTCTTCATGAAATCCCTGGCATTCGGTACATTTGTCCGGTACAATATAATAAATGTCTACACTTATCGGAGGGTTACGCTGATTAACATCTATAATACTACCGTCCATCATCGTAAATGATCCCTTTATAGTAGTACCGTCAGCAATTGCCCACTCTACCCCGCCTTCATAAATAGCATTGTTCGGACATTCAGGTTCACAGGCGCCGCAATTAATACATTCGTCTGTTATTTTAATCGCCATACTAATTTACAATTTTTCGGATAATTTTTAGCAATAGATTTGCACATCAAAGATAATCACACTGAACTGAATATCCATGTTGAATTTAAAACAACGCATCCATATACTCAACCTCCTTCAAAAATACATGACCAGTGAAGATCCTTTTTGGCTGCAAACCAAAACACTGGCGGCTGAAAGTAACCCGTGGTTTATACCGGAATTCATTGACAAAGCCATTGAATGTATTGCCTGCCGGTTCCTTGAACCACCGGCACTGCATACATGGATCAGCGGCTATAACATTCCCGAACAAACTTCCCATCCCGCGCAGGTAGGTATTACAATGGCAGGTAATATTCCCCTGGCAGGCTTCCATGATTTTTTATGCTGCTTTGTATGGGGGCATAAACAAACCATAAGGCTGTCTTCCAAAGACAATGTGCTTTTAAAACACCTGGCTGAAAAGATGATCTCCTGGGATGACCTGGTAGCTGAATATATTAATTTCGCGGATATGCTTAAGGGCTGCGATGCATATATAGCTACCGGCTCCAATAATACCGCCAGGTATTTTGAATATTATTTCAGGAAATATCCTCATATTATCAGGAAGAACCGGACTTCCGTGGCCATATTGAATGGCAAGGAGGATAGAAAAGACCTTGAAAAGCTGGCGGATGATGTTTACCTGTATTTTGGGTTGGGATGCAGAAATGTGACTAAAATATTTGTGCCGGCCGGCTATGATTTTTTACCGATGCTGGAAGCATTTAATAAATACAGCAGGCTGATCGAAAATCATAAATACAAACACAATTATGATTTTAACCTAACGGTGCAACTATTGAACCAGCAGTTCTATATGACCAACGGATCTGTTATCTTATCGGAAAACCCTTCTGTTTTTTCGCCAATAAGCCAGTTGCATTATGAATTTTATACCAACCCGGAAGATATATATAAAGGCCTGAACCCCGAGGAAATTCAATGCATTTCCGGTTCAGGAAAAACGGCTTTGGGCACAGCCCAATGTCCCGGCTTAACCGACTACCCGGACGGAATTGATACGATGCTGTTTTTACAACAGCTTACCGGGAAATATGGATGAATTCATTCCTGTTGCTTTTGCAATCATCTAACATTCCTTAACATTTTTATTACGTATTCCTTCGTAATTTCACAGCCATTCTTTGAAATACAAAGCATTTTTTAACCCATTTGTTAAGCCTGTCGCGACGAAATGTCATTTTATCCGCAGTTTATTTACTAAAGGCATAGCATTTGATGGATAAGGGAATGTGTATTTTTGGAATTCATTACGAATAAAATTCAAATACAGATGAAACTTAAACAAATTGTATTTACCGTGCTGATAAGCGCCGCTACCGCCGTGGGGGTAATGTATGCTTACAACACTTTTGTTCCGAAGCCGGTGGCTATCCAGGATGGGGTAAAGATCCCTGCTAATTATGCAGGTTTATTTAATGGTAATAATATACCCGGCCCTGTAGACTTTGAACAACCTTCTAAAATTGCAGTACCCGCGGTAGTTCATATTACCACAGTAATAGGCAAAGCCGAAGCCAGCAATAACCTGCCACGTAAAAGCAATCCCTTCAGGGGGCTGGTACCCGATGACTTTTTTGATGACTTTTTTGGTAACGGTCCTAATATGCGCAGCATTCCGCAGCGGGCTTCGGGTTCGGGCGTTATTGTAAGCCAGGACGGCTACATCATTACCAATAACCACGTAATTGACGGCGCCAGTGAAATTAAAGTAGGGCTGAACAATAAAACCAGCTATACAGCAAAAGTGATTGGTGCAGACGCAAGCAGCGATCTTGCCGTGCTAAAGATTGATGCAAAGAACCTGCCTTTTTTATTATACGGTAATTCCGATAATGTTCAGGTAGGACAATGGGTACTGGCTATTGGCTATCCGTTAAACCTCGAAACTACAGTAACAGCAGGGATCATAAGCGCCAAAGGAAGAACGTTAGGCTTAAACGCCCGCAGGAGCCAGACACCGATAGAATCATTTTTACAAACAGACGCGGCCGTTAACCAGGGAAACAGCGGCGGGGCGCTTGTTAATACCAATGGAGAGCTGGTGGGCATTAATTCTGCCATAGCCTCTCCTACCGGATCATACGCCGGCTACTCTTATGCCATACCGGTGAATATTGTTAAAAAGATAGTAAACGACCTGATCCAGTTTGGCACCGTGCAGAGGGCGTATCTGGGTATAAGCTATTTGCCGGATGAAGCGCCTGATTCCGAAAAAGAAAAAGTAGGTTATAAATCCGGACAAGGTGTATATGTAAGAGAGGTGGCTAAAGATGGCGCCGCTGCGGCTGCCGGCATTAAGTCGGGCGACTATATCAGCAAACTTAACGGTGTTCCTCTAACATCAGGGAATGATATGGTAGAAAAGATTGCAAGACTGAAGCCCGGCGATAAAGTTTCTGTTGCTTATTTGAGAAACGGAAAAGAAACCGTTACTACCCTTACCCTTAAAAACAAAACCGGTACTTACGATATTGTAAGAACTTCGGTATTGGATGATTTTGGAGTTGACTTTGCAACGCTGGATAAGAAGAAAGCTGCTGAATACGGGCAAACCGGGGGCGTAATAGTAAAGAAGATAAATCCCGGCGGCCTGATAGACGCGCAAACAAGAATGCGCGACGGCTTTATTATTCTACGGGTAAACGATAAACCTGTAGCTACTATTGACGAATTGTCGGACGCCATTCAGAAAGCAGGAGACAATATAAAATTAGACGGCTTTTACCCTGGTTTTGAAGGGTTATATACCTACAATATCAGTAAAGAAGCTCAGTAAGATAATAATTTTGTAAAAGGTAAAATGTTCCGGAAATAATATCCCGGGACATTTTTTTTTACTAAGGGTAACCCATTAAGTGAAAAGAACTATCGGGTGATTTTGCCACAAAGGCACAAGGTAACCAGCGAAAGCGCTTTGTGGCTATTGCTTTTTTATGATCGTCTTCCTCTTTGCGTTCGCTGCCTGCCCGCTGTTTGAACAGTCGGGCGTGAAATCCTTACCAGTATGAACAGGATAAACCGGTAACTGTGCAAAAGCGAAAAATTGGGATGCACCCCAACCTGCCAAAAGCTCAGAAAAAAAATATACTTTCGTAGATATCCATTAACAATGATGAACCCGGATTTGCCGAACAGCAGCAAAAGAAGTTATTTTTTACAGGAATTGTCTCTGCGGCAGCGTATCCCTTTACTGATCTGCATTTTGTTATGCAGTGTGATAGCCATCTTCAGCCTCATATCCTATATCAGCTTCAGAAACCTTGAGATGAAAGCAGGCAAAATACGGCTTATGAGCCTTGCTTCACAGGCCGGCACTATGATAGCCGAATCACTGAAGGAAGTTATCGCTGATACCCAGGGAACCCTCCCCGAAAAAGCATTGCAGCAGTATTTAAAGAATGATACAGCAGATTCAAAAAACGCTATACTGATGCTGCTGCAACGCATAGGTGATGACGGCTCATCGGTTTACGCGGAATTACGGGACAGCAGCTTTCATATCCTGCTGGGAGCCGGAAAGGCTCCGGGTTACCGGCCACATAGCCTCAGCCTGTTAGCAGATGCTTCTTTAAATAAATCCGACAGCAGGTCCGGCAATATTTACCAGATCAATGATTCTATTTATTATCCCGTTATCATTCCTGTTACGGATGACAAAAAGGTGATCGGTTATATTGCCCGGTATCACTTGGTGAAAATTACTTCTAAATTAATAGAACAGTTTTCGAAGCTTGCCGGCAGAGGGGCGGCGCTTTATGTAGGCAATAAAGACGGAAGCCTTTGGACCGACCTGGTGCGCCCGGTACCCTATCAGCTTCCTGTAAGCGAGTTCAGTAAAGAAAAAACTTTTGAATATACACAAAGCGGCAATAACAAATTTATCGGTACCGCGCAATATATACCGGGTACGCCCTGGGTGGTTGTGCTGGAATTTCCGCACCAGGCTTTTTCGCAATCTTCAAAGCAATTTTTTAACTGGCTTATTATTGCAGGGCTTATCCTTATCGGGGGCGGCATTGCAGCAGCATGGATAATGAGCCGCCACCTTACCCGGCCGCTGAATACCTTAACGGCTGCTGCTGAAGCCATTGCCGAAGGTAATTATATGTCGAATGTGGTGGTTCGCGGCGATGATGAAGTGGGCAAATTAGAACGTTCCTTTAATGTGATGTCTGCAAAGCTGAAAGCCGCGCAACATGTAATGGAACAGCAAATCCTTGAAGCCAAACAGATGAATGAACAGTTGCGTAACCTTTCCGCCCATATGGAAAATGTTCGCGAAGAAGAACGCCTGCACATTGCACGGGAAATGCATGACGAACTGGGCCAGTTGCTAACAGGATTTAAAATGGAGGTATATCTCTTAAAAAGAAAGCTGGCAGGTGAGGCCGATGCGGGTATAGCGGAAAAGATCCGTTCCTTAGAAAATGCGGCAGGTGAAGCAATACAATTTGTGCGAAGACTGTCATCCGAATTGCGCCTGGGCCCCTTAGAAGACCTGGGATTAGTTGCAGCATTAGAGTGGTATTGCGGGGAGTTTACCAAACGATACCATATTCCTGTTACCTTTAAAAGCTCTGTTACCAACCTGCAGGCCCCGCCGCTGATCAATACAGGATTGTTTCGTATTTACCAGGAATCACTTACTAACGTAGCCCGTCATGCCAATGCCACACATGTGGAAGTTAGCTTCAATATTATTAATGACCATTGCGCTCTTATTATAAAGGATAATGGCAAGGGGTTTAATGCCAGGACCTCTGAAAAAAGAAAAACGCTTGGTTTGCTTGGGATGAATGAAAGAGCCATGATGATCGGAGGCGCGCTGAAAATTACGTCTGCTAAAGACAAGGGTACTGTTGTTGAAATAACCGTTCCGGTTACCAAAGAAACAACGCATATATGAGCAACAGGATGCTATTAAAATAACTGTTCCGGCTCACCGATCCCCCAACTCTTTCCTATTTCAGGCATCAGGTTTGTAACTGATCTATTAAAATAATATTTATGAAATTTTTTATCTTCTCTTTCCTCCTGGCTATCGCCCTGCCATCTGTTGCCCAGCAGGAAAATGATCATCCCATGCATAACAGGGAAAAGATGGCACGTTATCTTCCTTCGTTTACCCGCAGCTTAGGCGGCAGCTTCCAGCAGTTTAAGGGATTGAATGCCCGTGTGGCAAATTTACCCCAATATGAACATTTAAAAGATTATACGGCTACCCTTGGGTTAGGCTGGATGAAAGAAAAGAACCGGCTCATTTCAGACATGGGCATTGTATTAGGCAGCAGCATGAGCGGCCACAGGGATGAAAAAAGCAGCACCATACGCTATATTGGCTTCAATGCCAACGCCGGCTATGATGTATTGAAAAATGAAAAGATAACCTTATATCCTTTGGCGGGTATTGGATTCCAGGCATACCAGGCCATTTTTTATAAAGATAATTCCGGGATAGATTTTGATGATGTTTTATCATCGCCTGCCGTTCAAAACAGCATTAATCCGGTAAAATTCAATAATCATTTCTGGGTATACCGCCTGGGAGCAGGTGTGTCTTTTACCTCACCCAAATATCCATCCAGCTCCATAGGCCTGCAGGCCGGCTATACCGGGAGCTTTCAGAAAAGGGCATGGCGAAGCAGGGAAAATCAATCATTGCGTAATGCGCCCAAAGACAGGATCTCGCAGTTCTATATCAGCCTTATTCTTACCAGCAAACCCTGGATGATGATGAAATAAATAGCAGGGTGCAGTTGCTATTATAATGTGGCGTTATAAAGGTGTTCCGGTTTAAAAATTTAAAGAACCTTAATTCTTTCTACATAATTTATAGCTGTAAAGCTTTAGCCGGCCAGGTTCATTGCCCGGGCGTTTATTTTTTGCATGGATTTTAAAGCTACTTTTATGGCAAACAAATACTTTTATGGCAAACAAAAAAAAAGCCGCCCGCGGGCATGAACAAACGCTGCTGGAAAAAATTGGCGAAACAGCAGGTGAGTTGAAGGACACGGTAGCAGCAGGCACCACTGCACTGATTCAAACAGTTAAAGAAAAAATCAGCAACGCTAAAAAAGCGGCGGCGAAAAAAGCGGCGCCCGTTAAGAAAGCTGCGAAAAAGTCCGTTAAGAAGGTAGCCAAAAAGGTTTCGGCTGCGGTAAGTAAAACGCCGCCTGCCGCCGGAAAGGCTGCAAAGAAGCTGGCAAAAAAAGTAACCGTTAAGAAAAAAGCGGTCCTGAAAAAAATCAGCAAAGCGGCAAAGAAAAAATAAGCAGTATTCAACCCTATTCCCCTGCTTTTTGCTTTTTATGCCTCCATCACATGCCGTTTAAAGCGATAAACCACTAAATTCTGCTGGCAGCACTTTTTAAGCACTTATCTACGCGGGATCATCTATAAAAAAATTATTTGTTCTCATGAGCGTTACTATTTAAATTGTAAAGGTGTTTTAACCCGTGTCTCGCCAAACCCTGTGGCTGAGGAGGCGAACGCATTAATAGCAGGTTATGGAAAACATCAGGCTAACATCACTCACGCATCGTGGCAAAGCATGTATAACACTGCATTTTGCATTAGACCTTACCATTAATAAAATTTTAAAAGCATTACCCTGCGCTGCATGGAGCAAAACCCACAGGTGCTGGTATATTCCTTTGCAGGAAGCTGATTATAAAGCGTTTCAGCAATCGGTAAGCGGCGTGGCCACTTCAGATACCACCGCCATACGGGTAAAGATTTATTGGGTCATTTTAATATAAGAACTACTGAGCGCTATTTACATGTAAGCAAAAAGCAATTAGTAAATATTATTAGTCCGTTTGATGATTTATGGAAGAAAAACGAGGTAGAATGGTAAAACGGATTGTACTAATAACAATACAGCATGTATAACGTTAAAGAATTCATTTACAACACCATTTTTTTTAGGGCAATAGCGTCTTATAGCATAAATTTACGCGTTATGCGGCATTTTAAGACGACCATGAAACAGACAATTTACATATCGACAATCATCTTTGCTTTGACAATAGTTTCATGCGACCGAATTAAAAATAAGGGACAAGAACTAGCCGAAAAGACAGAGAAAAAAGTTAAAGACAAATCAAAAGACTTTGTTGACAAAGTTGTTCCACATTTTGACGCTTACAAACCTGACACAAAATTTAATAAAGAACGCTTCAAGGACTTTTTAAAAGTTGACCTCACGCCTGACATCAAAAATATTTATTGCTTTGACGATGCAATCGGTATTGACGCAGATTATATGTTTTCATTTAACTGCGACACGACAACGGCAAGAAAAATAATTGAAAAGCACCAACTAAAACTTGACAAAGAAACGACTGACTATGCATTTGGACTTCAACACGACTTTGACTGGTGGGACAAGAAAAAAATTGAGAAGTTGGACTTGTATAGCTGGCAAGGCGACCGTCAATACTTTAAATACTTTTGGTACGACAAGACAGAACAAAAGGCTTACTATTTCGACTTTGACATGTAATATGAAAGAAAAACGACCGCATAACACGGGTTTTGCGTCAGGCGGGCCGAAGTGCAAAATTCAACAGCAGGCTTTCAATTGAACATTAGTAATAAATTGGACTTTTGCGCTTCGATTTCCCGCCCGAACGCAAAGCCCTTACCCGTTATTGGAAATTGCTTGCAGCCCTTCAAGTGTTCAGGAGCCGGTTGCCCGCCC